>Ga0163151_10000916_pt1 | contig 50911 bp, 41 predicted proteins | sample OliLakLV19MP5IB2_FD_145596 | JGI IMG/M metagenome (GOLD analysis project Ga0163151, IMG submission 145596) | Freshwater microbial mat bacterial communities from Lake Vanda, McMurdo Dry Valleys, Antarctica - Oligotrophic Lake LV.19.MP5.IB-2 | ecosystem: Environmental > Aquatic > Freshwater >...
CTTACATAATACTTACCTGCCTGCGTAATTGTCATAACAGAATCCACTGAAGCATCCTGCCATAAAAAACTATACCCAATTTTATTTAAGCCTGTGTTCCAACGTAATGTATCGCCTAAACAAATAGTAGTATCCGGAAAAGGCTTAAAGTTTCCTGGGTAGGAAACATTAATTGTGTCGGAGGAAGCTCTTCCAAAAATATCAACTACATCTACCCAATACTTTCCTGATTTATTTACTCTTATAGATTTGGAACTGTCTCCAGTAGACCAATTGTATTTAGGGAAATACTTAGAAACAACTAACATAGTGTCACAAAAATAACTAGAAACAATATCTACCCCAAGCTTTACAGGAGGTGCGTATTTATCCATTAAATAGTTCTCCACTTTTATTCTTGAAGTATCATGCAAAACAGTATCAAATAAAATAAACTCTGCAAGATTCCCATTAAGTGACTCTGAAGAACTAGAACCAATATACATTGCCCCACCTGAATTAGAATTGGCATTACTTGCTCCACCCGAGTTTACACCATTCAAAAAAGTACCGTAATTATCATTGTCAAAATCGTGAGAATCAAAATAGAGATTTCTTAAATTTATAGAATCTACCAACGAATAACTACTTGCATTTGAATTGGGCCAAATAGCAACATTTCTTTGAAGCGGATAACCAGATACTGCATTAGTCCCATAAAAAGATCCTTGATCACCAGTTCTGTGAGAATAAATAACAAATACAGAGTATTTATTTGGTCTAAAATAAGAAGCCTCTAGTTTTGAACTTATTCCATCAAATTTTATTACAGGATAATCATTTAGTAAAGTATCAGAAGAAAGCCAAATAGGTTTTTTAGACGCCATACTTTGAATTACATTATTGCCATTGCCGCTCATGTCATCCCATTGATCTACTAAATTCCCATTTAATGTTAATCCTGAATCTGACTTAAACCACATTTTTAAATTATTAATATCCGAAGGCACAAAACAGGATTTTAATACACTTACAGAGAAGGTAAAAGTATCAATGCATCCAAATGAAGATGTAACTATTAATTGAACTTGATAATCTCCTGCCGTAGAGTATATATGAGTAGGATTTTTAAAATTAGAAACAGGAGTTCCATCTCCAAAATCCCATTTCCAAAAAACCATTAATCCGTTTGTCGACATATCTGAAAACTGGATACTAGCCCCTGCACAAATAATTGGAGTAGTAACAGTAAAAGCAGCAATAGGTATTGGATGTATCGTGTCAGTTTTAGTTAAAGCAGCAATACAGCCTGAATCAGAAACAACTGAAAGTTGCACGGTGTAGGTACCTGCTGCTGTATAAGTATGTACAGGATTTTGCGCTGAGCTTGTCGAAGCGTCACCAAAGTTCCAATTCCAAGAAGCAATGCTGTCTAACGAGTACAACTTAGTAGAGTCTGAAAATTGAGATGAATATCCGAAACAAACGGGAGGAGAATAAAAGTCAACAGCTGGAGCATAACCTTTAACATTCACATCAATCGTATCAAGAGCAACACAGCCAAGTGCATTCTGAACAGAAAGCGAATACGTACCCAACCCTGTTGAAGTAATAATGATAGAAGCAGTTGTTTCTCCTGTAGACCACAAATAAGAAGTTGCCTGTCCTGCTCCAGAAACTAGCGAAATACCTCCCCCTGAGCACATTGAAACATCAGCACCTAGAGAAGCAGTCTGAGAAAAATTATCAATACTTACAATAATAGTATACGAAGTAGATGTGCATCCTGTCACGCCAACAGTATCAGTAACTGAAACATAATATTGTCCCGCTTGAGTAATAACTAAAAATGAATCTGTTGTTGCATCTTGCCATATAAAACTAAAACCTGTTTTATCAAGACCTGTATTCCAAATCAATGTATCTCTGTAACACATTGTCGTGTCGGGAAATGGCCTCAAGTTCCCGGGAAATGTTACATTAATTGTGTCTGAAGAATTCCTACCAAAAATATCAGTTGCATCTACCCAATATTTACCCGTCTTATTAACTTGTATTGACTTTGCTGTACTCCCTGTTGACCACAAGTATGAAACAAAATAAGATGAATCAGAAAGCATAGTATCACAAAAATATGCTGAAGCAATGTCAGAACCCAAATTAATTGGAGGCGCATATTTATTCATTAAATAATTTTCAATTTTTACTCTGATAGTATCATGCAGCGTAGTGTCGTACATTAAAAATTCCGCAATATTTCCGTTCAAAGGTTCGCCAGGGCCAGAACCTATATAAATCAATCCTCCTACTGAAGGAAGGGAATTAGTAAACCCACCTGCAAGATTCCCATTTAAGTATGTATTGTATTTATCGTTTTGAAAATCATAGAAATCAGCATATAAATTACTTGAATTAAGAAATCCAGACAATGAATAATTAGCAGCATTTGAGTTGGGCCAAACAGCTCCATCTCTCTGTAATGGATAACCCAGTACAGGGCTTGTGCTATATAAGCACCCTGTATTACCAATCCGGTGAGAGTATATTACAAACACACTAAACACATCGGGCTTTATAAAAGCAGATTCTAGCCTTGAATTAACCCCGTCAAACTTAACAACAGGAAAATGACCTAATAAAGAATCTGACGTGTTCCACAAAGGCTTATTTAATGCAGCACCTTGAAAAACATGATTACTATTCCCACTAATGTCTTTCCATTGATCAACAAGATTACCAGTTAGCGTAAGCCCAGTATCAGCTCTTAGCCATAGTTGCAAACCACTAATGTCCGAAGGCTTAATTGAGGATTGCCCAATTACATCATTTTTGTAAAAAATAAAAAAAATAAGCAAGAAGGCGCCTAATAATCTATTAAAGCAATAATGCATTATAAAGGATTTACTTAACTACAAAGTTAATTGTTTTATCTTTGTATACAAAACTAGCTACCTTGTTATTATCCGACACATTTTATTTTATTATAGTAAAATTCACCAAATTGGTTTTCCAAATAATGAAAAGCTCCTTTTAACAATTACATGTTCACCATATTTGATAATTTACTTTTTTCTACTTACAAAAAAATCAAAAGTGACCTCCCCTCTTTTGTTTTCAGAGCAACAGTAAAACTAATACCACTCTTTATACTCACTTCTATGTTCGAAATTATAGGACTAGCAGTTGTTGTGCCTGTAATAAATTTATTAGTCGACCCAACTCAAATAAATAAAAATAAAATAATTTACTACCTATACAATGCAGGGGGGTTCAACAATAACTTAAGCTTTGTACTGGCTACCCTAATTGCAATTGGGATTATTTTTATTCTAAAAAATACATTACTATACTATATTTTAAAACATCAAACAGAAATAGGGTTTTCCTTAGCAAAAAGGCTAGCAACAAACAAATACAACAACTACCTTACTAAGCCATATCTTTTTTTTTCTGAAAATAATACTGCAGTGCTCCTCAGAAACATAACACAACTACCTTCCGACCTAATTGTTTATAACATTTTCCCATTTATTGGCTTACTAAATGAGTTTTTCATATTGCTAGTTATCATATTAGCGATGACTTTTTATAATCCATTACTGTTTCTTGTAACTATCGCATTTGCTATCCCATTTCTAATCCTATTTAATAGGGTATATAAAGGCAAACTAAAACACATATCTGAAGTCCGAGATAAAGAGAGCTCTAATATGTACAAAATTGGCCTTCAATCTCTAGAAGGATTTAGAGAGATTACAGTCTTCAATAAGCTTGATTTTTTCAAGCCATTATTTCAAAAATCTATAGATTCATTTACGAAGGCTTCTTCTTCAGGTTATTTTTTAAACATCTTCTCTCCCAAGCTCGTTGAAACTGTCGCAATTTTATGCTTAGTAAATATTTTTCTTTTCGGTTATATTTTCGAGGAAAACATGGAAGCCCTAACTCAATTCATGATTGTATTTGCCATAGCAGCTTATCGAATCATTCCTTCCATAAACAAAATAATTCTATTTTCCAACTATATTAAATCTTGCTCATTTGTTTTTTCGTATTTCAATAAAGACGATGACGACCCTATTTCAAAAAACCCAAAAGATCAAATTGCACCAATACAGGCACTACTTTTTACAGACACCCTCTTTTTAAAAAATCTTTCTTTTAAATTCAAAAAGGAAGATTATATATTAAACAATATAAACTTAACAATAAAAAAAGGCGAGAATATTGGCATTGTCGGACCTTCTGGTAGTGGGAAAAGCACTTTGTTAAATATTTTCTTGCGACTATATATAGAAGAAAATGGAGGAATATTTGTTGATAGTATTAAAGTAGACAAGGGAAATCGAGACCAATGGTACAAACTCGTAAGCTATGTACCTCAACAAATGACACTTATAGAAGGCACGATAAAAGAAAATATTGCATTCGGAATTGAACAAAATAAAATCAATGAATCTCTTCTCAATAAAGTGATTGAACTAGCGCAACTACAAGACTTCACAAAAAATTTGCCGAATGGCGTAAATACAAATATTGGAGAAAAAGGCATAAACATTTCAGGAGGACAAAAGCAAAGAATTGCTATTGCTAGAGCATTATATCATGGTGGTGAAATTCTAATATTTGATGAAGCTACTAGCGCCCTAGATATTGAAACTGAAGAAAGTTTAACAGAAGCAATTCACTCTCTGAGTAATCAGAATTTAACTATAATCATTGTTTCACATAGATACCAAACCTTAAAACATTGTAGCAAAATATTTAAACTTGAAAAAGGCAACCTAAATGGACCAATAGCATATAACCAATTTGTACAAAACCACCAAAAAAGTTCAAATTAATGTTTCTCATATCATGCATTTTTAGCTAAGAGAGCTAGCTTACTTAAAAAGGTGTATAAATGCGGCTTGAAATTATAATATGAAAATTCTTTTCTACACATCCTTCAACATTCGATCAAGAGATACTGAATCAATCATTGAAGGGTTTATTAAAGAAAAAAACACTGTTTACATACTAACACAAAAATCAAAAGGAGAGTATCATGAAATCGGCTCTAAATTAGGCGCTAAAACATATTGGTCAAATGTTAACAGAAAACCTACTTGGCATTTCTTTCTACATCACTGGACCTACCTTATATACTTTTCCTGGAAAAACAAAATAGACATTGTTTACGCTCACTTGGAAGAGCCTGGATTAGTAGCGGTATTTGCACAATACTTTATTCGAGCAAAAGTTGTTGTTTGTAGGCATATTGTTGATGAAGCATATTTATTCAACAATAGAAATTTTATCATACTCAACAAAATAGTATATACCCTTGCTCGAACTATTGTTGTAGTATCAAAAAGAGCTAAGGAATTTATGATTAAAAAAGAAAAAATAGACCCCCACAAAATATTCCTAATTCCGCTTGGATATAATTTCAATTTTTACGATAGCCCTAACACGGCAGAAGTAAAAAAAATAAAAAATAAATACAAAACAAACTTACTGATAATAACTGCATGCCGATTGGTGTCTGCAAAAAGACCAATGACTTCAATAATAATTATAAAAAAAATAATTGAAATGGGCTTGGACTGTAAATTAATTATACTTGGAAGTGGCCCTCAAGAAAACGAGCTTGCTCAATTTGTAAATACTAATAATCTATCAAATAATGTTTTCATTTTAGGACATAAAAAAAATATAATAGACTACATGTCTGCAGCAGACTTACTGTTACACCCTTCAATTTTAGACTCAAGCTCTGTGATTATTAAAGAAGCTGGACTACTTAAAAAACTTGTTTTAGCTTGTAAAGATGTTGGTGACGTTAATGAATACCTAATAAATGAAGTAAATTCGTTTCTAGCCAATAAAGATTTTCCTGAAAAAGATTTTATCACTCATATTGAACATATTATCAAAGCCATGGATATAAAACAAAAAGAAAACATTACAATGAATTTACATGAAAATATCACCCAACTCTTTCATATAACAAAGGCTCTTACTTTATACCGTTCTTTACACAAAACGTTAGGTTTTCAATAACTAATCGAACCCTAAACAAAAAAAATAAATCATTTAAGGACACAATCGGTATTATCATAAAAATATTACATGCTTGGCCACTTAAATAATATAAAAAAAGTTCTTTCTCGTAATGATTCAAAAAAATGGAATCTTATTGCCATATATCTAAGGCTATCGATAAAATATTATTTATTCTATAAAATTTTAAAAATAAAAATAAAAAAAGATAAAATCTTTGGCATATCTGTGTATATAAACAACTATCCTACTTTTGTCTTTCTTTTTGAAGAAATTTTTATTCAACGCCAGTACTACTTTACACCCTCAAACCAAAATTCAACTATAATTGATTGCGGAAGTAATATTGGACTAAGCCTGATTTTCTTCAAGATATACTACCCAAATGCATCACTGATATGTTTCGAGCCCGAACCAACAACTTTCAACCTACTGCACAAAAATGTCCATACAAATCACCTTCAATCTATACAACTGCATAACTTGGCAATATATAAGGAAAAAGGATTCATTGATTTTTACAAGCCCAATCCAGAAAACAGCACACTAGGAGCAAGTATTAATAAAAAAAACCATAGTATAGACAATTTAATTCAAGTACCTACATGTACTTTATCAGAGTTCATTAATCATCCAATTGATTTTATCAAAATGGATATTGAAGGAGCCGAAACCTTAGTTCTTCAGGAGCTATCAGAAAGTAAAAAACTTTCTTTAGTTACCGAAATAAGCATAGAGTACCATCATCATCTTGAAAAAAACGAAGACAGCCTTTCTACTATATTGTTAATTTTAGAGTCTAATAATTTCGGATACCATATCACCGACATTTACGGAGACACGCAATTTTCAAGACATGGAATCAATCAAGATATTTTGATTCGAGCGTACAACAAAACAGTTGATAGTAATCTAAACTCAGCATAAAATTATCTGCATTTTTTCATGAAACTAAGTATAATCCTTTGCACAATAAACAGAATTAAGGAAGTTGAAGAATTTCTAGATTCTCTAAACAATCAAGGATATAATAACTTTGAGCTAATACTAGTAGACCAAAACAAAGACAAGAGACTTTTCCACTTATTAGCGCCTAAGAAATACTCATTCAACATCAAACACTTACAAAGTCCACCAGGGCTTTCAAGGGGCAGAAATATTGCTCTACCACACATTACTGGCGATATTGTTGCAGTACCAGACGATGACTGTTTATACCCTAATATGTTACTTAAAGAAGTTGTTGATTTTTTTAAAAAAAACACACACAGCGTACTTAACATAAGAATAATAAATTCCTTAAACAATGGCTACAGATGGCCTTCATCGTTGAATGACAAAGAAATGACAATTAAAGATTCTTTTTCTTCAGCATCATGTGCGATTTTTATACAAAAAAAAGTATTTGATACCATTGGTGGGTTTGATGAGAATCTGGGCCCTGGGGCTGTAAACAATTTAATAGGAAGTGAAAAGTTAAAGATTTTAGGAGGAGAAGATATTGATATAATTATCAGAGCAATCAACCATGGGTTTAAATGCTATTACAATAGTGTTATAATTGTAATGCACCCACTATTAAACCTGTCCGTTGAAAGAAAAAATAACACGAAATTGTTTTCAGCTTATAATAAAAGAATGGAAAGCGCTGGCGCCTCGGATTTTTATATATTAAAAAAGCATTTTGCGTTTTCTAAAAGGCTACATATTACATTAAATAATTTTTTTGCAATAATTTACTTTCTATTAATTAAATTTGATATCGAGTCCTCACTAAGACACCTGCATAGATTTAAAGGAATGATGCATTCGATTATTAGATTAAAGTCAATATAGATGTTAAACAATAATCAATAAGATATGTGCTTTTTTTCAATAATCATTCCAACATATAATCGAATAGATTTTATTGAAAATACATTAAACTCTATTTTAAGTCAGAGTTTTAAAGATTTTGAAATTATTATTATAGACGATGGCAGCACAGACAACACAAAGGAACTAATAGAAAGCAAATACCTATTCAATAATCAAATAAAATATATTTATCAACTCAATACAGAAAGAGGAGCCGCACGTAATCATGGCTTTAATATTTCAAAAGGGAAATATGTTATTTTTTTCGACTCAGATGACTGGATGTACCCGAATCACTTATCAATTCTTCATGAAGTTATTCATTTAAATCCTAACATTCGGTTTCTAAGTACAAAATATAGTTATCTAGATAACGGAAAGATAAAACCATCTTCTTCCCTATCTTTAATTGAAGGGTGGCATAGTGGCGAGATCTATTTAAGAGGCGGAGTTACTGGTATTATGATTTGCATATTAAAAAATAACTTTAAATTGAAACCCTTTTTAGAAGATAGAGCATATTCTACTCTAGAAGACTGGGTGTATTTAGTTCAAAACCTACTACATGATCAAATTTACATAGTTGACAAAATTTCAGTTTTAGTAAATGACCACCCAGCTCGTTCAATGAGAGCGGACAACTTAAAGATTATTAAAAAAAGGCTAATTGCTACAGATTGGATAATAAATAATGTAAAACTTAATAGCAAGCAACAAAACTTACTACTTGGTCATTCTTATTATTTTTGCGCCATACATAGCTATCTTGATAATTCTAAACTAAAATCTGTTCAATATTTATGGAAAAGTATTTTAAGAATAGGCATAAATCGCAGTATATTACTACTACTGATTAAATCTCTGCTTGGGAGGAATTTTATCAACCTAATTAATAAAAAAAACATGCAACTACTATGAATAAACTACTTTTAGTTACGGGAGGTGCAGGCTTTGTAGGTTCTAACCTTGCTATTTCTTTAAAAGAAAAATATCCTAAATACAAAGTTATTGCTTTTGATAACTTAAAAAGACGAGGTTCAGAATTAAACATTATCAGGCTAAAAGAAAATGGTATAGATTTTATTCACGGTGACATTCGCTGCAAAGAAGATTTTGAACAGGTAGGGAAAGTAGACGTTGTAATAGATGCATCTGCCGAACCATCTGTATTAATGGGGATTGAGCAAGGGGCCGAGTACCTAATCAATACCAATTTAACTGGCACAGTAAACTGCCTTAACTTTGCAGTAAAAAATAAAGCACAATTTATATTCTTATCTACTAGCCGAGTCTACCCAATTCAAACCTTAAATCAATTATCTTTTAAAGAAGATAATACTCGCTTTTCGTTGGCATTAAGACAAAAAATAGCAGGCGTTTCTAAAAAAGGAATTTCAGAAAATTTTCCTCTTGAAGGCAGCCGCTCCCTTTATGGTGCCACAAAGCTTGCTTCGGAGCTTATCATTCAGGAATACCATTCCTTCCTAAATCTACAAACAGTAATTAATCGCTGCGGAGTTATTGCAGGTCCTTGGCAAATGGGCAAAGTAGATCAGGGCTTTGTAGCGTTGTGGGTTGCAAAACATTATTGGAAACAGCCTCTTTCCTACATCGGCTTTGGAGGTAAAGGCAAACAAATAAGAGACCTTTTACATATCAACGATTTATTCAACCTCATAGATTACCAAATTATTCATGCTGATAAAATTAATGGTCAAACTTTTAATATAGGAGGAGGGCTGCAAACTTCCTCTTCGCTACTTGAAATGACTAAATACTGTACAGAAATAACCGGCAATAAAATTAAAATTCAGCAGGTAAAACAAAATCGTCCGGCAGATATTAAACTATACTATTCCGACAATTCAAAAGCCGAGAAAATAATGGGATGGAAATCTAAGTTATCGGTACAGGACATTGTGGAAGACACTTTTAACTGGATTCATAAAAACGAAAACACGCTAAAAAATATTTTGAAATGAATGTTGCATTAATTACAGGCTCTGCAGGTCTCATTGGCAGTGAATCTGTTCAGTTTTTCTCAGAAAAATTTGACATAGTGCTGGGCATTGATAATGATATGCGTAAAAACTTTTTTGGATCAGAAGCCTCTACTGAGTGGAATAGAAAAAACTTGGAGTCTCTTTACAAAAACTACAAACATTTCAATATTGATATTAGAAATCAAGAAGCGGTTGAAAAAATATTTAAAGAATACAATACCGATATTAAACTCATCATTCATACTGCCGCTCAGCCAAGTCACGATTGGGCAGCCAAAGAGCCTTTTACTGACTTCACCGTTAATGCAAATGGAACACTCAATCTTTTAGAGTACACACGCCTTCATGCTCCAAAAGCAGTATTCATTTTTACCTCCACCAATAAAGTGTACGGTGATCAACCAAATGTTTTACCCTTAGAAGAAAAAGAAACACGATGGGAAGTAGCCGAAAATCATTTTTACTTTAAGAACGGCATTGATGAAAAAATGAGCATTGACCAAACGCTACATTCCTTATTTGGAGCATCTAAAGTCGCAGCAGATATCCTAGTTCAAGAGTATGGAAAGTATTTTAACATGAATACTGGCGTGTTTCGCGGTGGTTGCCTAACAGGCCCTAACCACTCCGGCACCATGCTGCATGGGTTTTTAGCCTATTTGATGAAATGCGCTGTAACTGGTACTCCTTATACTGTTTTTGGATATAAAGGAAAACAAGTACGAGACAATATTCACAGCTTTGATTTAGTAAATATGTTTTGGCATTTTTATAACGCTCCTAAAAAAGGAGAAGTATATAATGCAGGTGGTGGTCGTTTCTCAAACTGCTCCATGCTAGAGGCTATAAAAATGTGTGAAGAAATTACCGGAAAGAAAATGAATTACAAATATGCTGATCAAAACAGAGTGGGTGATCACATGTGGTGGATAAGTGATGTTACTAAATTCAAAACACACTTCCCTGAATGGACTTGGAAATATAACATCCAAGATATTCTCTCTCAAATACACAAGTCCTTGCACTAATCTAAATGAAGCTAAGCATTGTCATACCCGCCTACAACGAAGCTGGCTCATTGCCTGAAACGATACAAAACCTTTCAGACACCATGTCTTCTTATAAAATTGAGTACGAGATAGTTGTAATAAATGATAATTCGAAAGACAACACGCTAGAAGTACTAGAAAAACTGAAACTTAATATTCCTTCTTTAAATTATTATACCAACGCTAGACCAAATGGCTTTGGTTATGCGGTACGTTATGGGTTAGAAAAATTTACTGGCGACTGTGTAGTAATTATGATGGCAGATTTATCGGACTCACCAAACGATTTAGTAAACTATTTTTTCAAGATGCAAGAGGGTTACGATTGCGTTTTTGGCAGCAGATTCATTAAAGGAGGCAAGACGATTGATTATCCAATGATTAAGCTTATCATTAACAGAATCGCAAACAACCTAGTTCGCATTCTCTTTGGCTTTAGATATAATGATATTACAAATGCTTTCAAGCTTTACAGAAAAGAAACTATCATTGGACTGAAGCCTCTGCTAGCTCCTCACTTTAATTTAACGCTAGAATTGCCTCTTAAAGCTATCGTACGAGGATATTCCTATGCCATACTACCAAACACCTGGACAAATCGAAAACATGGAGTATCTAAGTTAAAAATCAATGAGATGGGAAGCCGTTATTTTTTTATTATGCTCTATTGCTTGATAGAGAAATACTTCTCTAAAGGTGATTTTAAAAAAAAATAAAATGACACTTATATTACCCCCGAAAAAACTCGACCAACTAGCTCTTCTCTCATTCATTGCACTATCTTTTATTTTTTGGAAGACTAGCGCACATTTTTTTTGGAGGGACGAGTGGTATCTAATGAATGAAATGCAAAATATTTCATTTGCCAAAATAATAGAACCAATAAATGGGCAAATTGTTCCTCTTTTTAAATTTTTTTATTTCGTGGAGCTCAATTTATTTGGGGCGAACACCTTATTATATTTGTACTTGAATTTGACACTATACAGTTTCACTATTTATTTTTTATATAAATTAATGCAATTACATTTCCCATCAAAATTATTTTGTTTTATCATATGCTGTTTTGTTTTGCTGCATCCCATTAATCATAATCATTTGTTATGGACGTTTCAAGTAGCTCAAACATTGCAATTTATGTTTCAAATACTCTCCGTGTTCTTTTTGTTCAGTTATTTTAAAGAAAATATTAAAAAACATATTTATTACTCCATATTTTTTCTCATAATACAAAATTATTTTTTTGGAAATGGGGTGTTTATGCCACTTCTCTTTATCTTAGGTCTTCTTACTATACCTAAGCATATAAATATGTTTCAAATTCTAACATGCCTTAGTATCTTTATTGCATTTGCAGCTATTCAGCTTACAATAGGGAAAAGTGAAAAAATAGCAAATGGAATGTTTGAGCAACTCCCACAAACCATGAATGCATTTATACACTTTTCAGAGATTAACTTTGCTAGATATCTTTTTGTAAGTGAAAAATGTTTTGGAAGATTTACCACAGGGATATCTATAGTAATTTTCATTGTCATTATCCTATCAGGCTTCATAAACAAAAAGACGAATAAAAAATTATTGTTATTTTACTTAGGCTGGTTTTTCATAACAAGCATTTCTGTTCCACTAGCAAGAGGCAGTGTATTAATTGGTCTAATTAAAATCCCTGACTACTATTCCGTGCTTTGCTTTATACCCTTCATTTTACTGTTTTCAGAAATTTTTAGCACATGGCAAATTAAAAACTTACAAGCTTCTTCATCCATTCACAAACTCAAACCAATTATACTTGGATTAGTATTGTTTTTTTTCTTTTTAATAGATAACCGCATGACTAATACTTATACGATTAGGAATGTCAGAAACGAAGCCAAAATGAATATGTCAATAAACAACAACTCGCCCTATTATGCATTTGACGATCCACACTATTGTGATATTAATAATCCAAGAAAAGATGGGTTCTATGAATACATGATACAAAACCCCAAAGAAGTATACATATACTGGAAATCAAAGACCTTGATTCCTTCTCTTAATTCAAATTTAAAAAACGAGTAGCTATTCCATGTCAAGGAGCATATTAGTTATTACCTACTGGAGTTTTAAAGACGCTCTTATCCAAACGTACACTCTTCCATACCTTAGAATCATAAGAAAAAATATCACAAATGACAGTCTACTTTATCTTATAACTTTTGAAAATAAGTATTACAAAATAAATAAAGACGAAATTAAAAAAATCAAAAATGAACTTCTAAAAGAAGGAATACACTGGATTCCCTTAAAGTATTATTCATTTGGACTTCAAGCATTGGCAAATGGTATTTTTTCATTTTTCAAGTTATATAAAATTTGCATTTTGCGTAAAGTGAGTAGCATTCACGCTTGGTGTACTCCTGCAGGATCCTTTGGTTATTTACTATCAATATTTTCTGGCAAACCTCTAATTATAGATAGTTACGAACCGCACGCTAACGCAATGTTAGAAAACGGCACCTGGAAAAAAAAGGATTTATCCTACAAAATACTAAGTTTTTTTGAAAAAAAACAAACTCTGCACGCTACTGCATTAATAGGAACTACTCCTCAAATGCTTGAATATTCAAAAGCTACCTATAAGCATTCTTTAGAAAATTTTTATACCAAACCAGCCTGTGTAGATTTAGATGCCTTTTCAATAAAAAACAAAAAAAACAAAAATCTACTTAGTGAACTTCAATTAGAGAATAAAATAGTTTTGGTTTATGCAGGAAAATTTGGAGGAATCTATTTAGACAAGGAAGTATTTGATTTTTTAAACGTAGCAAATGAATATTGGGGCGAGCGTTTCAGGGTACTACTTTTAACCTCACACTCAAAAGAAGAAATTACCAACTACTGCATAAAATCAAAATTTAATCAAAAGCTTATCGTACAACGATATGTGTCACATAGCGAAATACCATCCTATATGGGACTTGGAGACTTTGCAATAACTCCTGTAAAATCTGTTCCTACAAAAAAATATTGCTCGCCTATAAAAAATGGAGAGTATTGGGCTTTAGGGCTTCCCATAGTCATTACGCCAAACATTTCGGACGATAGTGATCTTATTGCTAAAAATAAAGCTGGCGCAGTACTCGAATCGCTCGACAATTCTGGCTATTTAAAAGCTATCAAAATAATTGATGAAATATTAAAAAGCAATTCCTCAGAGGAAATTTATAATAATATTAGGCCATTGGCTGAGACATACAGAAATTTTGAAATAGCCGAATCTGTTTACAAAAAAATATATACAGCAAATGAATAATCACTTTTCAAATTGCTTACTGTGCAATAGCAACCAACTAATTAAATTAAATCGTTATAAAAATGCTTTTTTAGTTCAATGTAGAAAATGTGATTTTGTTTTATCTTCTAAAATTCCAAGCGAAGCAGAACTCAAAGAACATTATAAAAATTATGCACCAAATTCAGTACTATCTGAAATTACCGAAAAAAGGTACCACGAGCTTTTAGATCAGCTGGAACCATTTAGACAAACAAACAACATCTTGGATATTGGATGTGGGGAGGGTTATTTTCTCGAAGTTGCAAAAAAAAGAAATTGGAATGTGTATGGCACAGAGTATAGAGATGAAATAATTTCTAAATGTGAACATAAAGAAATTAAAATGCATAGCGGAAAACTATCTTCTCATAATTACGAAAAAGTATCGTTTGATGTTATTACATCTTTTGAAGTCATTGAACATATTAATAACCCAACAGAAGAGATTAATACAATTAACAAGCTTTTAAGAAAAGGTGGAGCGCTGTATATGACAACTCCTAATTTTAATTCCTTAAGCAGGCTATTGTTGGGAAGTAAATGGAATGTGATTGAATATCCAGAACACCTCTCTTACTACACAAGTAGCACCTTAAACAAATTAGCAATTAACCAAGGGTTCACAAAAAAATACTGCTTTACAAGCGGGATAAGTTTGGCAAGAATTAATAATAGCATTGGCGCAAGTAAAGTCAATACGAATGATGAACTATTAAGGGAGAAAACAGAAAAAAAAACCATTTACATGATGGCTAAAAAAATAATCAATCTATTTCTTAAGCTAAGTAATTGGGGCGATTCCTTAAAAGGCTTATTTGTTAAGCGGTAAGGATGCGCCTGCGTTCTTCTTCCTCCCTAAAAAATCAATAATTAATAGAGCAGATAAATAAAATGGCATTTGAGGTATTCGCAGTCTCACCATTGCACCAAAATTGGAAGTTGAAATAGCTACCGAAAAAGCAAAAAACACAGCAAAAATTAAACAGAATAAAACCAGGGGATTAGTAAAAAGATTTGTAAAAGCTGTTTTGGGCTTTCTAAATAGAACATATAAAGTAAAGCCAAGGATTAAAAGATTTTCTAGTCCCGATAAAACCATGACCATATTTTTTGCTTCCCAAATATACGGCCTGAATAAACCGGCTACTACTGCTTGAGGAAATTTTGACATCACTCCAGCTAATGTTGGGTCAAACGTTCCTAAATCAAATGAATTACCTTGATAGTAATCCTGCTTTAAATCTTCGGATGATACTGCAGCTTTCTGAATCATTTTGTCGATACTTGAAAAATCCCCAAGATCAGAACTTACAAAACTCCAAACTATAAAACCAATACTTATTCCTAAAATAAATATCACCGGTACAATGAGCAATCTAACTAACCAATTTTTCACCGTAATAATCCGGCTCCAAACTCCCCAAAGCAAACAACCCGGCAGTATTGCTATAAAAATATAGGGCTTTATAAGAATTAATATTGATGACGCTACCAAAATAGCAATGATATTAATAAGCAATTTTTCCCTTTTTATAAATACAAAATAAAAAGAATACGTTAACCACCCTGCTGCTGCAATTGTCCAGGAATCTTTTAACATACCTGAACCCCAAAATACTACTGAAGGGAAAAGCAATACAGATAAGACAAAACTCTTCGTTAATTCCGGATAACTTAAAGTGAAAAGCTTAAATAATTTCCAAATTCCTGAATAGCAAACTACGGCTATTAAAACAGAAGAAATCAGATAACTCTTAAATCCTAAAAGCTCAAATGGAGTTACAAACCTTACAACATTCCAGGCATGAATGTCTGTGGGCGAATAATATGGGTAGCCTGTTTCATTATTAAAATAATAATAAAACTCATTTTCAAAACCTCCCAACCAAACTTTAAAAAAATCATTTGGACTGTAAAGAAGCAAGTTTACCATCACTTGAGAAGAAGAGTGATAAGAAAGGGTATCTCCTCCTTCTTTATAATAATACACATATATAATACATACAGAAATTGCTCCAACTATTTTTGCAAATAATCCCCACAAAAAATATTTGTAGATGGGTTGCTTTTTAATTTCTTTATTCTTAATATAGGAAGCAACAATGTATATAACAATGACATAAATAGGAACCAATAGCCAATCAAAGAAGGTAATTATCTGGGCATCAAACATTCCAAGGAGTGTTAAATTTCATAGTTTTGCAACTTATTTTTTATAATGAAATACCCTTTCAAAAATATATTCTTTATTATAGTTATAGTAACGTTTGTTTTTGCATTTCCCTTTATTTACATAGTTGCTAAAAATATTCAAAACGACCTCCCACTTCGAGAATATGTTAAAGAATCCTTATTAAAACGCGTAAACAAAGATATACATCGCTTTTTTTCTTTCACAAGCAAAGATAGAGTAAAACTTCCTGCCCTATATCTTTCAATAAACGAAAAACAACTTCAAAAGTTAGATAGTATTATAGTAGACAAGTTAGATGCTGTAGACGATGAGGACTTGGCACTTACAGGTCAAAATCAATGGCCCTATGTAAAAGCTACTATTGCTTTAAATGACACGCTTCATAATATTAAAATAAGGATTAGAGGCGACATGCCCTCCAATTATAATCGAGGTCTTGAAAATGCTACGTATAGAATAAATATTGTAAGCGAAACGGCTATTTATGGAAAGCAAAAGCTCTCGCTAGTAAGACCATTTTTAGAAAATAACTTTTACGGCTATCTCTTCTCTCATTTTTTCGAACATCAGGGATTTATTTCAAATGACATACATTTTATTCGTCTGTATTTTAATGGAAAAGACAATGGCATATATTATTTACAAGAAGGTTTTGCAAAGGAACTGATTGAGTCTGCCTCTTATCGAGAAGGTGCTTTATTACGCTTTAAAAATGATTGCGAAGACAACAACGGAACATACAACAACAGCGGCTTTCCTGAATTAACGGCATACAGCGAAAAAAAGACTTTAAAAGACACTGCCCTATCTAACATTTATAGCAGAGCAATATTCAAATATAAATCTCTGCAAGAAAATAAGTTAAAACCTTATCACTGTTTTAATATAAAACAATTTGCAAAGTATTTTGCATTATGTGATATTTTTTTGGCACATCATTCCTATGTATGCCATAATGTAAAACTTTACTTTAATCCTATAAACGATAAATTTGAGCCCGTTGCCTGGGATCCGGCTAACTTTATTCGATATAAAATAAAACTTCCTGTAAATCCCGGCTTTACCCATACTGCTGGGCAGCTCTATGGTGGTAACACTTTTTACCCTATTCACAATATCCTCAATCAAGATACAACCTATTTAAAAGAATTCAATAGCATGCTTTATCAGTTCACACATAACAGTGAAGTTACTGATTATATTTCCCAATACAAACAAGTGATAGAGGATCTTGACCCTGAATTATACCGGCAACGATTTCAGGAAAAACACAGCTCTTCACTCATCCTAAATAATATTACTTGCATTAAAAACTGGTTCACAACCGATAACAGAATTACGGCCAATGTTTATCGAACAGAAAAATTTTTGGTGGTACACTCTTTGAGCAACTTGCCGATCTTAATCACGCAGCTTAAACTTGATTCAGGCATCGTAATTCCCATGCATAAAGTTTTACTTCCTTTTGCATCGGACACCATCGCCTTTGCATCTGACAACCCGGAGACTTGGGGCAGAAAGTTTTCTTTGTTTACTGAATTCTATGGACTTGAAAATACAAGCCAGCGATATAAAGGAATTGTATTTGAAAAAAAAGATAACATCAACAGCGCTCTCCTGAAAGAAACTATTGACACCATCCTTTTACGTGTTGACAAAAAAAATAATTCCATATCGTTTCGCAATCCTACTACAAAACTTACTAAAAGCGTTTTCATTCCTGCCGGATATAAATTTTATATGTCTGCCGGCACAGAGGTTACGCTGCTAAATAACTCCAACATAATTAGCGAATCAGCCATAGTAGCACTGGGCACAAAGCAAAAGCCAATTAAATTTTATTCCGATGGAACCGGAGGTGTCCTAATAAAAAACTGCGAAAACACTTCTGAGTTACATAACGTTACTTTCAACGGACTCTCTTCCCCTTCGGATGGAAATTGGTCTGTTACCGGGGCTGTTACTTTTTACAACTGCACAGTAAATATTACAAGCTGCGCTTTCAACAACAATAATTCCGAAGATGCTTTAAATATTGTTCGAGGAAAATTTACAGTGGACAGCTGCACCTTTACAAACACAAAATCGGATGCGCTGGATATCGATTTTGGAAGCGGAAGTATAAAAAACACCAACATTACGAATGTCAAAAATGATGCGTTAGATATTTCAGGCGCATATGTAGAAATCTTCAATGTTGTTCTTTCCAATATTGGTGATAAGGGATTAAGCGGTGGCGAACGAGCAAACATCTATGCTTCAGGAATGACTATTGATAATGCTTTTATCGGTGTTGCGTCTAAAGATAAGTCTGTTGTTTCGATTAATTCCTCAGCCATTTCACACACTAAATATATATTTGCTGTCTTTCAGAAAAAAGCCGTGTATGGGCCCGCTGTATTGCTTTGCGAAAATGTTGTTTGTGATGAAAAAAAATATATGATTGAAAAAAACTCTATCCTTATTGCCAACTCGGATACACTTTTTGGAAAACAAAACGCTGTATACAATTATTTATACCCCTAAATTGATAGCTGGGTTTCTAAAGTTGTAGTGTCGTCAGGTCTTCCGACCTGACGTAATAGCAACTCTAATAATATTCGTCAGACAGAAAGCAACTCCTTGTGTTTTGTAAATTTGTACCTTCATGCATCTTATTTTAAAATCCTATTTGTCATCATAAAAATACTTTTCATAGGAGCCCACCGTCTCAATCGATCGCCCAGCCAACGGTTTAGATTTGAGCAGTACATTCCCTATCTGGAACAAAGTGGGATAGTTTGCAAGCTCTCCCCTCTCCTTTCCGAGTCTGAAGATGCTATATTTTACAGCAAAGGAAATTTTATTGGAAAACTTATTACTGCATTTCGTGCTTTTAGAAAACGAAAGAAAGACCTAGTAGAAGCTGAGAAATTCGACCTAGTTTTTATTCAGCGGGAAGCCTTTATGACAGGCTCTACCTTTTTTGAGCGGGCCTTACAAAAGAAAAAAATAAAGATTGTATTTGACTTTGACGATGCTATCTGGCTACCTAACATTTCTGACAACAATAAAAAATATGAATGGCTAAAAAATTCTTCAAAAACATCAGAGCTAATATCCATTTCAGATATGGTATTTGCAGGTAATAGCTTCCTCGCTGATTATGCATTGCAATACAATAAAAATGTTCAAACCATTCCTACCACTATCGACACGGATTATCACAAAAAGAAAATAATAAAAAAAGATAGCAGAATATGCATTGGCTGGACTGGAAGTCATACAACCATTCAGCATTTTGAACAAGCAGTACCATTTCTAAAAAAACTAAAATTAGCATTTAATGATTCTATTTACTTTAAAGTAATTGGAGATCCACAGTATTCTAATGAAGCTCTTGGAATTCAAGGAACAAAATGGACACTGGACGATGAAATTGAACAGCTATCAGAAATTGACATTGGCATTATGCCATTACCGAACGATGAATGGGCTAAAGGGAAATGCGGGTTAAAAGGCTTGCAGTACATGGCTCTGGAAATTCCTTGCATCATGTCGCCAGTGGGAGTTAATACTGAAATAATAACTGACGGAGTTAATGGCTTTTTAGCAAATAGTGAGGAAGAATGGATTTCAAAAATAGCAATGCTCATTCGAGATTCTGAACTACGGACAAAAATTGGTGCTGCTGCAAGAAAAACTGTTGAAGAAAAATACTCAGTTGCATCACAAAAAGAGAAATACCTTAAAAAGCTTTTAGATTTAAATAACAACCAGTATTAAGAATGATTTCGAAATAAAATAAATGTATTTTACCACTCTAATATTTGTAATTTAAAGCATATGAAAATTTTAGTCACAGGAGGCGCTGGTTATATTGGCTCACATACAATACTTGAAATACTCGAGCAAACTACCTGGGATGTTATATCTGCAGATAATTTCTTGCGCTCAACGCCCAACACGTTTGAAAGAATAAAAAAAATATCCGGAAAAGAAATTAAAAACTACAACATTGATCTTTGCGACCTAGAAAAAATCAGAAGTCTGTTTATTGAGAATAAAGACATTCAAGGGGTGATTCATTTTGCTGCTTTAAAATCAGTTCCTGAGTCGGTAGCTAATCCCGAGCTGTATTACAGCAACAACAACGACTCTCTTAAAAACATTTTAGCCTGTGTCAAAGAATTCGGAATAAAGAATTTTATATTCTCTTCTTCCTGCTCTGTTTATGGGAATATTAAATCTCTTCCCGTAAACGAAAATACTCCACTCGAAAAAACACAGTCTCCATACGCAGAAACCAAAGTTCAGGGAGAAAAAATACTTTTAGATTTTTCAAAAAGCAATCCTACTATAAAATCAATTGCACTTCGATACTTCAATCCGGTTGGCGCACATATCAGCGGCTTAACGGGAGAGGTTCCTCTTGGCAAACCAGACAATATTGTTCCGGCCATAACACAAACTGCAATAGGCAAGCTGGAGCAATTTAATGTATTTGGCAATGATTATAACACCCGAGATGGTAGCTGTATACGCGACTACATTCACGTAACAGATATTGCCAGCGCTCATGTATTGGCCCTTCAATACTTGATAAACTCCGGCAACGCTTTAAATTTCGACATCATAAACCTAGGCAGTGGAAATGGCGTTACAGTACTTGAAGCAATAAAAGCTTTTGAAAAAGTTAGCGGCAAAAAACTAAACTATAAAATAGCGCCTCGCAGGGAAGGAGATGTAGAAGCAATTTATTCAGATTCGAGCAAAGCAAAACAGCTTTTGAATTGGAGTGCTAAATACAACATCGAACAAATGATGGACACCGCTTGGAAATGGCAAGGGAAGGTCAAGTAAGAAGGCAAAGGGAAGAAGGAAAATGGAATATGGCAGAGGGAGAATGGCATAAAGAGTTAAGAATTAAAAATTAGGAATTAGGAATTAGGAATTAAAGCAGCCAAGAGGAGCTAGAAACTAAGAATTCTCTATTTGGAACTAGGAGCTAAAAACTAACGACTACAGACTAACGACTAGGAACTAACGACTACAGACTAACGACTAGGAACTAACGACTACAGACTAACGACTAGGAACTAACGACTCAAGACTAGTGGTGGTACTTCTCCCCTCTCAAAATTGTAAATCCTCTGTATAGTTGCTCTAAAAACAAGACGCGCACCAATTGGTGAGGGAATGTCATTTTAGAAAGTGCAATTTTCATGTTAGACCTATCATACACCCCCTTCGAAAAACCATAAGCACCTCCAATAACAAAAACCAAGTTCTTGGTTGCAATATTTTGATGATGGCCAAGTAGTTTTGAAAAATCAATGGACGTTAGCTCTTTCCCTTTTTCGTCTAAAAGAATTAAAAAATCTTTTTCCCCAACCCTTTTTAAAATGCTATCTGTTTCTAGTTTTTTTATCTTGTCTGGATCCCCCTTTCCAGGCTGAACATCAATAATTTCAAATTTAGAATAATGTTTAATCCTTTCAAGATAGATTGAGATTCCATCTGCTACATAGCTTTCAGTAGTCTTTCCGGTACAGATGAGTGTTATATTCATTGGTAAAAATCAACAATAAGGAGCAAAAAAAGTATAATTTCGCTACATAGCCTAATATTTTTGTATTGGCTTGATATTTGCACCTTTATAGAAAAACAAACATTATGAACCTATTTATCACAACCCTACTGTTTTTTTTCTTACCTACAGAACCGTTGATGGACATTTCTGACGATGCTTCGGCTGCAGTAAAAACAGGTAATGCTGCTAATGTGGCCAAGTATTTTTCGGCTAACGTAGATTTAAAAATTCTTACCAAAGAAGATGTTTATAGCAAAGCTCAAGCAGAATTAATATTAAAAGAATTCTTCACAAAAAATCCTGTTAAATCATTTGCTATCATGCACAAGGGTACTTCAAAAAATGGAGATCAGTTTGCTATTGGAACCTACGAATCGAGTGCAGGAAAAAAATTTAGAACCTATTTCCTTTTCAAAAAAGAAGGTGCAGCTCTTACCATTCAACAACTTCGATTTGAAGCTCAAGATGAATAAGCTTATAGTTTTGTAATTGCTGATGAGCTCCCAAAGATTCCTTTATAAAAACTTTAACCTAGACAGGTTTATTCTCAATTCACTCAAAGAAGATGTAGGCTCTGGCGATCGTACCTCTTCTTCTACCATTCCACCCAAAGCCACAAATTCAGCTTCACTTATCATAAAAGATACTGGCATTCTTGCAGGAGTTGATTTAGCAAAAAGAATATTCTTTTTAGTCGACAATAAATTAAAAGTTAAATCCTTTTTTAAAGACGGAGCCAAAGTAAAAAAAGGCGATGTTGCTTTTATAGTAAGCGGCAATGCTCGTTCCATCTTAACTACTGAAAGGCTGGCGCTAAATTGCATGCAGCGCATGAGCGGAATAGCTACTCAAACAAGTGAATTTGTAAATGAAGTAAAACCCTATAAAGTTAAAATTCTAGACACCCGCAAAACCAGTCCGGGACTACGAGCTATTGAAAAATGGGCAGTGCTAATTGGCGGTGGACACAACCATCGTTTTGGGCTTTACGACATGATTCTCATAAAAAATAATCATATTGATTTTGCTGGCGGAATCCAAAATGCTATCCTATCTGCTAACAAATATTTAAGAAAGAAAAAGCTGAAATTGAAAATAGAGATTGAAGCCAGAAACTTAAAAGAAGTAACGGAAATTCTAAAAACAGGAAACGTAAACCGAATATTACTTGATAACTTCTCCCCTTCAAACATCAGAAAAGCTGTTAAACTTATTGACCATAAATACGAAACAGAAATATCAGGTGGAATAAATAAAAAGAACATCAAATCATATGCCTCCTGTGGTGCAGATTATATTTCTATTGGAGCGCTTACTCATAGCGTAAAGAGCCTAGACATGTCCCTAACAGCAAGCTGATTTTTTCCAATATTGGTTGTGTGTTAATATATTATACACACCACAAATCGGCAGGAAATAATTAGTGAAAATTCGTGTAATTCGTGGAGTAGTCTATTATAATGAATTTGTTTTATCAGCCACTAATTTCACTAATTAACACGAAACAATTGGTAAGAATATGTCGCATCGGCATAACTATTAGTTTCTATCCCTTCGTGAATAGCTAGATTTAGAAGCATATTTATTTATTGCACATCCTGAAATTTCTTTTTTACCTACACATCCAAACAAATAGTATTTTTATACCATAATAATTTTTGTGTCTGAAATTCCAAAAACATATAGCTCAATAGAAGTAGAATCCAAGTGGTATGCCTATTGGATGGAGAAGAAACTTTTTCGATCTACTCCCGATGAACGCGAGCCCTATACCATAGCAATTCCTCCTCCAAACGTAACTGGAGTACTGCACATGGGGCATATGCTCAATAACACCATTCAAGATGTGTTGATACGCAGAGCAAGAATGCTTGGAAAAAATGCTTGTTGGGTTCCTGGAACCGACCACGCTTCCATAGCTACCGAAGCAAGGGTGGTTGCTCTTTTAAAAGAACAAGGAATTAAAAAATCAGACCTTACTCGTGAAGAATTTCTGAAGCACGCTTGGACTTGGAAAGAAAAATACGGAGGAATCATTCTTGAGCAACTAAAAAAACTTGGATGCTCCTGCGATTGGGATCGAACCCGATTCACCATGGAGGAATCTTTAAGCGAAGCAGTAATTGATGTATTCATTGACCTACATAAAAAAGGACATATTTACCGTGGACATAGAATGGTAAATTGGGATCCTGTTGGATTAACTGCTGTATCTGACGAAGAAGTAAATCACAAAGAGGTGAACTCTAGGTTATTTTATGTAAAATATAAAATCGAAAACTCTTCGGAATTTATTACGATTGCCACTACTCGTCCTGAAACAATCCTTGGCGATACCGCTATTTGTGTGCACCCTGAAGACGAGCGATTTACAAAATTAAAAGACAAGCGCGCCATCGTTCCATTAGTGGAGCGCTCTGTACCAATAATTTTTGACGAATATGTGGATAGAGAATTCGGAACAGGCGCATTAAAAATTACTCCTGCTCACGATGCGAACGATTACATTCTTGGAAACAAACATAAACTTGAAACCATCGATGTGATAAACGCCAACGGCACCATGAGCGAAGCTGGCAAGTTTTATGTTGGTGAGGATCGCTTTGTTGCCAGAAAAAAAATTGTTAAAGAGCTGGAAGCAAGAGGAAATTTAGTTAAAGTTGAAGACATAAAAAACAAAGTAGGATACTCTGAACGTACAGATGCCGTAATTGAACCACGACTTTCCAGACAATGGTTCGTGAACATGAAAGAAATATCCAAGCCTGCATTGGATGCTGTGGTTAATGGGGATGTAAAACTAATTCCTGATAAATTCTTAAACACGTACAAACACTGGATGGAGAATGTACACGATTGGTGTATTTCCCGTCAGCTTTGGTGGGGGCAGCGCATACCCGCTTGGTACAATGAAAAAGGAAATTGCGTAGTTGCAAAAACAGAAAATGAGGCATTAGCACTATTTAAAATTCAGAATAAGAATCAAGAACCAGGAACTATCAAGCAAGATGAAGATGTACTAGACACCTGGTTCTCTTCTTGGCTATGGCCCATTTCAATTTTTGATGGATTTAAATATCCCAATAACGCAGATATAAAATATTATTACCCAACCAACGATTTAGTTACAGCTCCAGAAATACTTTTCTTTTGGGTTGCCCGCATGCTAATTGCAGGATATGAATACCGAGGCGAAAAACCATTCAGCAATGTTTACCTAACCGGCATTGTGCGCGATAAACAAGGAAGAAAGATGTCTAAATCATTGGGCAATTCTCCCGATCCTATTGAACTTATTGATAAATACGGAGCAGATGGCGTGCGCGTAGGAATGCTGCTTTGCTCTCCTGCCGGAAACGATCTGCCTTTTGATGAAAGCTATTGCGAACAAGGAAGAAACTTTTCAAATAAAATTTGGAATGCGTTCCGACTTGTAAAAATGTGGGAGGTAGATGAAAAGCTACAACAGTCTGAAGGAAACAAAATTGCCATTGATTGGTTTAGTGCAAAGTTTAGTGAGCAGCTAGAAGCAATCAACGAGCAGTATCTAAAATATAGGATGTCTGAAGCATTAATGACCTCTTACAAATTAGTATGGGATGATTTTTGTGCCTGGTACTTAGAAATGATAAAGCCAGAATATGTAGATGGAAAATCTAACCCCATTGACAAAAAAACTTACGATTCCACCATCAACTTTTTTGAAAAAATATTGCAGCTCCTCCACCCTTTCATACCCTTTCTAACTGAAGAACTTTGGCACCTTACCAAAGAAAGAAATAAAAATGAAAGTATTATGATTTCGAAATGGCCTGCTTCAGAATCTAATATCAACCAGCATGTGCTTTCTAAAATGGAAATATCCATTGAAGCCATTTCTCAAATACGAAATTTCAGAAACTCAAAAAACATTTCTCCAAAAGAAAAACAACAACTATTTATCAAAGGAAATTTAGATACTCTATTTCCAACTATTATCGGCAAACTTGCAAACTTATCTAGTTTTGAACCTACTGCCAGTAAGACAGATAATGCATTTTCTTTTTTAATTAAGGATTTAGAATTTTTTATTCCGATGGGCATCGCCATTAATGTAGCAGAAGAAGTAGAACGATTGTCAAAAGAATTAGAATACAATAAAGGCTTCTTGCTATCCGTACAAAAAAAATTAGCTAACGAGCGTTTTGTTCAGAATGCTAAAGCAGAAGTAATTGATATGGAAAAGAAAAAACAAGCCGATGCGGAAGCAAAAATTAAAGCTATTGAGGAGCAGCTAGCTTCTATAAAATAAATTTAATGAGGCATTCCATTCGACTCCTATTCGCATACATTCTGCTTTTTACATTCTCCTCTTGCTCCCTAGTTGGCATTCACCTTCAGGTAAAAAATCCAAAACATCCTGGCAGCTATCCACATTTTTCTAAAACAATCAAGTTACTAGGCGATCAAAATACAAAATACAGAAACAGTTACGATGTTACTTTTTATAATTTAAACATCACGGTTGACCAGAAGAATAAATACTTGAAAGGAGTAGTTGAAATGAGAGCCATAGCACTTACAAACCTAGATACTATCCAAATTGATTTGTTCGAAAACATGATAGTGAAATCTATAAGCTACGCTACGCTTATGTCGCACACCGAAACAGGCACGGGATTAATTACAGCAAACTTCACCAGAAACCACGGGGCAATATTTATACCTATAAAGCAAAAAGAAAATGAAATTTTTAAAATCAGAATTGAATACGAAGGAAAGCCCGTGATAGCACCAAAACCGCCTTGGAAAGGAGGATTTGTATGGAAAAAAGATAAAGAAGGAAACCCCTGGATAGGTGTAACCTGCGAAACAGAAGGTGCAAGTCTTTGGTGGCCTTGTAAAGATGTTACCAATGACGAACCCGATAGCGCTGCCATTAACATTACAGTATCAGGCGATCTAACAGCTGTAAGTAACGGTAAATTTTTAGGTAAAGAAACTAATGGCGATAAAACCACTTTCAAATGGTATGTTTCAAACCCAATCAACCTTTACAATGTTACCATATACGTTGGAAAATTTGCGCTTATTGAAGATTCTCTTAAAAGCGCTGAATCGGGTAAAGTACTTTCTATAAATCATTATGTGCTGCCGGCAAATTTGGAAAAAGCAAAAAAACATTTAGCGCAAGCAAAAGAACAAATCGCCTTTTATGAAAAAATTTTTGGTGAATACCCTTGGTATAGCGATGGCTACAAGCTCGTAGAATCTCCATACGAAGGCATGGAGCATCAAAGTGCCATTGCGTATGGGAATGGATACAAGAACAGTTACAACGGCTTTGATTACATCATACTGCACGAAAGCGCTCACGAATGGTGGGGCAACAGCATTTCTGCATCTGACTTATCAGATGTTTGGCTGCACGAAGGGTTTGCTACTTATGCTGAGGCCTTGTTTGTAGAAAAAACACAGGGCGAAAACGCTTACTTGCGCTACTTACTTATGTACCGCATGTTCATCAAAAACAAACGCCCAGTAGTTGGCCCTGTTGGAGCAAGATTTTTTGACTACAAGGATAGCGATGTATACATGAAAGGCGCTTGGATACTTCACACCCTACGAACTGTTATTGCTGATGACAAAATATTTTTTGATATCCTCAAATCGTTTCGGGTAGAAAATAACGGCAAAACAGTAAGCTCGCTAGATTTTATAAAAATGGTAAATGAAAAATCAGGCAGGAATTTGAATTGGTTTTTCAGCCAATATTTGAATAAACGAGAAGTTCCTTTTCTTGAATTCTATTGGGATGGAACTGACTTTTACTACAAATGGAAACAGGTAGATTCTACTTTCATTATGCAATCAGAAATAATACTTGATGGCTTAGTAAGAATCCTATTAAAACCAACTGCAAACGTTCAAAAGTTATCTGTTTCAAATAAAACCTATAGTGAAATTGCATTCAATAACTATACGCAACTTTTTGGAACAAAAGAGAATAAACGCCTTGTAAAAGAATTTGGCACAAACCAAAAATAAAAACTGCAGGAAAGAAGACTTAGCTAGCTATATCCTTTCAACTTATACGCTACCACCCCAACCCATTCGTGTATAAGTGGGTTCCACATCATAATAGTTTTCGCATCTGGAATAAATAGGTGATCGAAGGTGAATCTTCTAACCGGACTTGCCATTCTGTCCACACTATAAGAGCTTACATTAATTCCTAGCTTTTTAAAACAAACTAAAGACCTTCGCATGTGCTGCCCTGATGTGATTAGCAGAAAGTTTCCATCAAGCAAGTTACCTGACCTTAGTATCTCTTTTGCATTTACAGCATTCTCATAGGTATTACGTGACTCGTTCTCAATCCAAATATCATCTTCAGGAATACCTAGCGTAAGCAAATATTGTTTAACAAACACTCCTTCTTTCAAATGCGCAAATTCAATACTGCCACTACCTCCCACAAAAAATATTTTTTTTATGTATCCCTTTTTATAAAGCGCTACTGCCTGAAATAGCCTGTCGGCACTTCTATAAAACTGAATTCTTTCTAATTGCTCATCATATTCCAATATACCGCCTAAAACAATTCCTGCATCGTACACCTTAAGTGCTTCATATTTTGTTGCGGGTATTTCCCAAATTCGGTTTACCTCCTCTAAGATGAATGAATTGGTAAAAATGTAAAATACTGACACAGCATAAATCAATACTTTTTTCTTTCTCTTTAAATCCTTGATAAAAAACAATGAAATTAACAAGGAAAACACCCAAATGATGGGAGTAAAAACAAAAGCAATTATTTTGGAAAGTATAAAAAACATATTTTTCTAATGGCAACAAATTTACAAATCATTTCATCCCTTTAACTTGCATATCAAATACGTTTTTCTACCTTTAATCTATGAAAAGCAAATTCTCATTATTGTCACTACTTGCTATTGTAGTTGCTACAATGCTTTTCACAACATGTAGCAAAGACAAGGGAGTGATTTCAAACGGGTTCCCTCCAGAGGTAAATCATATTTTACAAACTAAATGCGCAACTCCTGGTTGCCATACAACAACTAGCAAAGAAGCTGCTTCGGGTCTCTCCTTACAAAGCTGGGATGAATTGTTTCAAGGAGATAGAAACGGTGCAGCATGTATTCCTTTTCGTCATGACTATAGCACACTTTTTCTTTTTACAAATAATGACCCTACAAAAGGCGCAATTAACAATCCGCTAATGCCTTATAATAAACCTCCACTCAGCAAAGCAGAAATGGAAATCCTAACGAACTGGATAAATGCTGGAGCGCCAAACTCCGATGGCAAAATTGCTTTTTCCGGAAACTCAAACAGAAGCAAAGTGTACGTAACAAATCAAGCATGTGATGTAGTAACTGTATTTGATGCAGCTACACAACTTCAAATGAGATACGTTGATGTTGGGGTTAGTCCTCAAATTGAATCCCCACACATGATTAAAGTTTCACCTGATGGTAAATATTGGTATACTGTTTTCAGCGCTGCATCTACTGTATTACAAAAATACAGAGCATCGGATGATTCTTATGTTGGAGCCGTAACACTTCCTGTGGGTTCTTGGAATACATTAACAATTAGCAACGATTCTAAACACGCTTTTGCTGTTGATTGGAATCCAGATGGTAAAATTGCTTACATCGATCTTGAAAGCATGACACTTTTAGGTGGATCCCCTTGGTCTGGATTTTGGGATGCGCACGGTTCTGCAATTAATCCAGGTGGCGATACGCTTTACGTTACTGCTCAACTTGGAAATTATATTCACAAAATTCCCGTAAATGACCCTGGGTCCTTTGAACAGAAAGCATTAAATCCTCCTGCCATTCCCAGTCCAACTTCACTTTTTGACCCACATGAAATTGCTTTTTCGCCAGATAATTTACATTACTTTGTTACCTGCCAACGCAGCAATGAAGTTCGTGTAATGAGAATTTCTGACGATGGACTAGCAGCTGCTATACCTGTTGGCGCTTTCCCTCAGGAAATGAGTTTCTCAAAAACTAAACCTTATTTATTTGTTACTTGTGAATATGATTCTACAGGTCCATCTACAAACAGAGGCTCAGTTACTGTTATAGATTACACCACACTCACTAAAGTAGCAAACCTACGCATCAATATGTCTGAGCCACATGGCATTGCCGTGGATGACGCCAATAACCTTGTGTACGTTGCTAATAGAAATATTAGCACCGGATCAATTCCGCATCACACCAGTAACTGCGGTGGCACAAATGGATTCATCAGCTTTATTAACCTGAACACCCTGCAGGTTATCCAGGATAAAAGAATTGAACTCGCTGCCGACCCCTACTCCATTGCGGTAAGACCTTAAAAAATGAATTCGCAAGAGCAAAAAGTAATTCTTCTTTTTGATGGCGTTTGCAACTTTTGCAATAAGTGGATAAACTTCATTATTAAGCACGATAAAAAAAACAAATTTCTTTTTGCTACGCTTCAATCAAATGCAGCCAAAACATTATTGAAAGAAAACAACATTCTTGAAGATCAAAAAAGCGTTGTACTTATTTACAATAACAAAGTTCACATAAAGTCAACAGCCTGCCTTCACGCTTGTTTTCATCTAGGAGGACTTTATGCGTTGCCGTTTTGCTTCATCATACTCCCAGCCTTTGTTAGGGATTTCTATTATGATATCGTTGCCAAAAATAGATATAAATGGTGGGGAAAACAGGAATCATGTATGATGCCTTCACCTGAAATAAAAAAGAAATTTATCGACTAGCTTCTAACCTTAATTCTTTTTTACGGTAGTCAATTAGTGCTTTGTATTTCTTTAACAAGTCGGAGCCTAACACACCATCTATGGGTTTAACCTTTAATTGAGCATAAGCTACATTTACGTGAGCTAAATCAATAACAACAGTTTTGTAGTTACGAACATTGATTTTTCCAAGCTTAATACTTTCAATTATAACCAATTTGCTTTTCATAGTGCTGGTTCCAAGTCCTGTAGAAAGTTGGTCGTGCTTCTCAAAAAATTTTTTTGAAACAAACTTTGCACTTCTTGAAATATCAAAAACCGTTTTAGAAGCACCCGTATCTATCAATACATTAACTTTTTTTCCATTAACATGAATAGTTATTAATAGACGAAAGCCATCTTCTAACTTTAAAAACTTTATAGGAATATTTGCTTTCATAAAAAAAAGGGTTGAAAAAAATTCAACCCTTTAAGTTTTAAATCTATTTTGAATTAAGCAACAACTTTCATATTATCTAACACAGCCATCACTTCTTTAACAGCTTTAGCAGACGAAGCTAGGTGTTTCTTTTCTTCAGCATTAAGTTTAAGCTCTATGATTCGCTCAATACCATTCTTTCCAAGTACAACTGGCACGCCAAGGTAAATATCTTTCAAGCCATACTCACCATTTAGCATGGCACAAACTGGAAATATCCTTTTCTGATCCAACGCTATCGCCTCTACCATTTGAGCTGCTGCTGCTCCCGGAGCATACCACGCAGAGGTTCCTAAAAGATTTACAATTTCTCCTCCACCTACCTTCGTACGCTCAATGATAGCATCAAGCTTATCTTTTTCAACTAACTCAGTAACTGGAATTCCAGCAACTGTGGTGTACCTAGGAAGTGGAACCATGGTGTCGCCATGACCACCCATAAGCACTGCTTGAATATCTTTTGGAGAACAATCCAATTCAGTTGCTAAAAACGCTCTATAACGCGCTGTATCTAAAATGCCAGCCATTCCAAACACTTTTGAAGACGGCTTCTTGGCTGTCAAGTAAGCGCAATAAGTCATAACATCAAGCGGATTGCTTACAATAATTAAAACAGCATTTGGAGAATATTTAAGAATGTTTTCTGTAACAGACTTAACGATACCTGCATTGGTAGAAATAAGATCGTCTCTGCTCATACCCGGCTTACGCGGTAAGCCGGAAGTAATAACTACAATATCTGAATCAGCCGTTTTAGAATAATCATTGGTGCTGCCCTTCACCCTTGAATCGTAAAGATGAATTGGTGCTGCTTGCCAAATATCAAGCGCTTTACCCTCTGCAAAATTTGGTTTGATGTCTAATAGCCAAACCTCGTTGGCATAATCTCTTTGAGCTATTACATCGGCACATGTTGCGCCTACATTTCCTGCTCCTACTACTGTTACTTTCATGCAATTTTCGTTTTATAAAGTTAGAGTGCTAAATTAAAAATTTATGCACACCTATAGCATGAAATAAGTAACAAACAAATTAGTAATGATAAAGATTACCGTTTTACCACCTGATTTACGTTTTCTTTAGGAGTCAGTACTAAAATCCCTACTCGAATATTTTTATTTGCTTCCAGTTGATTTTGGGGATTAGAGTAAATCATTCTGCTGCCTCCGAATCCATTCGCCACTAACCTATCTTCCTCTACTCCATTTTCCATTAAAAAGCTTTTGATTTTTAATGCTCTTAATTGTGAAAGTTTTTTTGATGTACCGGTAAAACTTCCTTCTGTAAAATCATCTGGCGATGCTTTAATTCTATTATTGCCATTCGTAAACCCTTGTATTTCTATTCTCACAGTAGGATTTTCCTTGAGGTATTTTAAAAGCTTATTTAATTCAGAAGATGCTTCAGCTCGCATAGCGTACGTATTTGGGAAAAAATATATTTTATCCATCGTAAAATCTTCTCCCTCTTTAATGGGAGTTAAAAAAACATAATGCTTAAAAGACGCTATCGAATCGGTAGTGACAATTGATGATGTTTTATCTTTATATCCAAGTGCAGAGAAATGAATTGAATACACGGTGTTTTTCTCTAAGACAATATCCCCCCTACCTTTCAAAGTTGTGTTACTATTTTTGCGTTTCTTAGTCCATGTAATTTCCGCATCAATTACGCTGCGCTTTAAACTATCCCACACTACATAACTTGCTATAGCATTTTCGTTAGGTAAAACAACTTTAACTACCTCCACCTGTGGAGCTCTAACAGTTACAACTTTTTCAGTTTTAACACTGGCTATTTGAGATTTGTAACAAGGGCTATATAACGATTGAAAAGTTTGAGATCTGTTATTAGATTTTAATATTAATTGCTGTCCGCAATCCTCACCGCTCATATGGTAAATATTCAACAAAAGCACATCGCCTTTCAAAGCCGTTATTGCGCCATGATAAGCAGTATGGTAAAATTGTTTTGTATTTTTTTCTTTGGTGGTATCGGCATAATCTATTTCAGCGCTTTCAGATAATCCAGTACCGGATTTCTCCATTTCATCCATGTACAGATTTGCTCTTACTGGAAATATTTTTTTTTCGTAAACATCTTTTAGATCTATATCGCCCGACTTCTTGTATAAAAAATAATTATATCGATTGTTTGATTCAGCAGGAAAAATCTCAAAGGTTATTTCGCAATCTTTGTTTGCATATATCTTATACCAAAATGAAGCCGTTTCTTTTGGATATGAATACACCACAACGTTATTGTCCAAATCTACAATTACAGTATCATTTCTATCTGACGACAAAGGATGGATGCCACTTTCTTCAACAACAATTTCTTTTACTTTGTCGACTTTAGATTTATCGCTTTGAGCTAGTAAACTAACAAAGCTCAAACATAGGCAAAACGAAACAAAGTATCTTAGCTTTTTCATATCTCCAATATTTGAATTCCTAAAAACATAACCTATAATCTATTCTTACAAAGTGACAACCTAAAAGCCAATACATTTCAAGCTACCGAGAGATTGTTCTAACATATGCCTGTTAATTAAATTCAAAAACATACTCTCATTATTATTTACAAAACCCAAATGGCATTTCTAATAGAAAATATCACCATATTGTTTTAAAGCATTGACTATCATGTATTTAATATACATTGAAAATACTTTAAAAATGGTGCTGTAATCAATAAGCCTCCTGAACTCTTAAGTTCGATGAGGTTTAATGACTCCTCGTTATTGATTTAACTTTAGCTCCAACATCAAGAACCGATATTATTTTTAGCGTTACATGCAGTCAATACAATACTAGTACAAAGAAAATAGTTGTAAATAAATAATTTTTATTACATTTGCGCCCTTATTAAACAAATATAAAGAACATGTTAATAGTACCAATTAAAGACGGAGAAGGTGTTGAAAAAGCACTTAAGAAACTTAAGAAGAAATTCGAAAAAACCGGAACACTTCGCGAGCTAAGAAGACGTCAAGTATTTACAAAGCCTTCTGTTGTGCGCAGAGAAGGTATAAAACGCGCTAAATACAAACAGAAGCTTATTGAAGCATTAGATTAGTTTTCATTTATTTCTTACCCAATATTTTATTGCGGATTGAATTCAATTTCAGTTCGCAATATTTTTTTTATACATTCGTTATTTACAAACAGAATTAATAAAAAAAATAGTATGTATAAAGACATTATCAGTTACGAATTGGCAGAAAATATATCGCAAGACCAATTGATTAAGGTTGCAAAACAAATAGTAACCGATTGGATGAAGAAACAAACTGGATTTATCAAATGGGAAGTTCACATAAATAGTGATGGGGGTTTAACAGATATAGTTTATTGGAAATCACAGCAAGACGCTAAACTTGCAGAGAAAGAAATGGCAAATATTCCAAATGCTGCAGAGTGGTATGAGTGTTACAAAAAAGGAAGTATTTCCAGTAAAAATTTAACTCTTATTGACGAGTTTTAATAAAATGCGGAAAAGAGACTACAAAATGTACCAAGAGACCTTCATCAACCATCTTCGTTTCGAAAAACGCTTATCTCCGCATTCTGTCATAGCATATACTAACGACCTAAATCAATTCTACACGTATCTTAAGACCACCTATTCTGCCGAGAATATAAAAGACATAAACCATTCCATCATTCGCTCCTGGATTGTTTCCTTGATGGAAAATAAAATTGCTGCCAGATCTGTTAATCGAAAAATTAGCACCTTAAAATCCTATTACAAGTTTTTACTAAGAGAAAAAGTTGTGGAGATTAATCCAATGAATAAAATTCAATCTCCCAAAAGCCCTAAACGTCTTCCTGTATTTGTAGAAGAAAGTAAAATGGGCGCCCTCATTGAAGATGTTTCGTTTCTTGATGACTTTGAAGGCAGAAGAAACCTTCTTATAATTGAGCTCTTGTACTTTACAGGTATGAGAAGAATAGAATTGGTAAACCTAAAAGAAGGAGACATTGACTTCTATAAAGGCACTGTTAAAGTGCTTGGGAAAAGAAACAAAGAAAGGCTTATTCCTATTACAAATGAATTAATTGATCTAATTAAAGAATACCTTATACAAAGGAAGAAACTGAATAACATATCAGGCGAATATCTTTTTCTTACTAATAAAGGTAACCACATCTACCCTACTGCTGTTTATAGGATAGTTAAATCCTCTCTTGAAAAAGTAACCACTTTAGCCAAAAAAAGCCCGCACGTATTACGTCATACATTTGCCACTCACTTATTAAATAATGGCGCAAATTTAAATGCCATTAAAGAACTACTAGGCCACGCAAATCTTGCTGCTACACAAATCTATACTCATAACACTATTGAAAAACTAAAATCAGTATATTCGAAAGCACATCCCAAAGCATAAACTAAAAACTATTCTATGAATATTCAAATCCACTCTATCCATTTTGATGCAGACAAAAAACTAATCGACTTAATAACTAAAAAAGTTGAAAAGCTGACTCACTTCTTTGACTCTATTATTGGTAGCGAAGTTTTTCTGAAAATTGAAAACATAAGCTCCGGAGATAATAAAGTGGTAGAAATAAAATTAAATGTACCCGGCAACGATTTATTTGTAAAACGTCAATGCAGCTCATTTGAAGAAGCCACGGATGAATGCACAGAGGCTTTAAAACAGCAGCTAAAAAAGAAAAAAGAGAAATCCAGAAGAAGCCTTTCAGGAAAGAAAGATTCCGCGAGGCATTCCTCATAAAGTAGCTTTTCTTCATTCATTAAAAAAAACACATTTCTTGTTCACAGAACGAAATGTTTTCTACTTTTGCCGCCCAACTACAAGTTGGCAAGTTTTTTTTTAATAGTTCATTGCAATATTTATTAGCCAGCGTAGCTCAGTTGGTAGAGCAACTGACTTGTAATCAGTAGGTCGGGGGTTCGACTCCCTTCGCTGGCTCTTAAGGTGTTCTTTTTTTATTAACTATTATTTTCTGTTCAACCTTTTGAACTGAAAGAAAAACTTGTCTTGGGGAGATAGCCAAGTGGTCAAAGGCAACAGACTGTAAATCTGTCTTCTTCGGAATTCCAAGGTTCAAATCCTTGTCTCCCCACATAAGAACGTGAAATCCATGCGGATGTAGCTCAGTTGGTAGAGCATCGGTTTTCCAAACCGAATGTCGCTGGTTCGAACCCAGTCATCCGCTCTAAATTTTTGACAAGGTTATTTGTTACTCTGCTTTTCGGCTTCTCCCCGATTTGTTTTTTAACTAGTAACTACAAGTTGAGTTAGGCCAATGTAGCTCAGTTGGTAGAGCACATCCTTGGTAGGGATGAGGTCACCGGTTCGATTCCGGTCATTGGCTCTATAATATGTTGAAAATTTTAATGTTTTAGCATAATTGAAAGTAAATATTTGTTGATTTTTTAATATAGCCTTCCAAAATCAAATGGTCCAAGAACGCTTCCCTGCGGACCTGTTTTTTTAGGAAAAATGTTACGTTATTTTCATTGGTGGTGAGGAAATATTGTTTATCTTCGCACCCCTTAAATAAAAACTATAATAATTCAGTATAAATCGTTTAATTTTTTAATCACTAATAACTATGGCAAAAGAAAAATTTGATCGTTCCAAACCACACTTAAACATCGGAACAATTGGTCACGTTGACCACGGTAAAACTACATTAACAGCAGCAATCACTGCCGTGCTAGCAGAGAAAGGCTTAGCTACAGTAAGAGATTTCGCATCTATCGACAATGCTCCAGAAGAAAAAGAAAGAGGTATTACTATCAATACTTCGCACGTAGAATATTCTACCGAGAAGCGTCACTACGCTCACGTAGATTGTCCAGGTCACGCGGACTATGTAAAAAACATGGTTACAGGTGCTGCACAAATGGACGGAGCAATTTTAGTAGTTGCTGCAACTGACGGTCCAATGCCACAAACTCGCGAACATATTCTTCTTGCACGTCAAGTAGGTGTACCTTCTATCGTTGTATTCATGAACAAAGTGGATATGGTTGAAGACGCAGAGCTAATTGATTTAGTTGAAGAAGAAATCAGAAGCTTATTGACATTCTATAAATACGATGGGGAGAAAATTCCAATCATCCGCGGTTCTGCTCTAGGTGGATTAAACAAAGATCCAAAATGGGTAGGCAAAATTATGGATCTAATGGACGCTGTTGATGAGTTCATTCCTATCCCTGTTCGCGTTGTCGACAAACCTTTCTTAATGCCTGTAGAAGATATTTTCTCTATTACTGGTCGCGGTACAGTTGCTACCGGCAGAATTGAACAAGGTATTTGCAAAGTAGGAGAAGAGATTGAAATCGTTGGAATGCGTGAAGAGAAATTAAAATCTGTAATCACAGGAGTTGAAATGTTCCGTAAAGAACTTGACTCAGGACAAGCTGGCGACAACGCGGGCTTATTACTTCGTGGTGTAGATAAAAAAGATATCTGGAGAGGTATGGTACTTGCTAAACCAGGCTCTATCACTCCTCACACTATATTTAAAGCAGAAGTTTACGTTCTTAAAAAAGAGGAAGGTGGACGTCATACTCCATTTCACAACAACTACCGTCCGCAGTTTTACATGCGTACAACTGACGTAACTGGTACTTGTACTCTTCCTGAAGGACGCGAAATGGTTATGCCTGGCGACAACGTAACAATTCAAGTTGAGTTAATTCAACCAGTTGCGATGGACAAAGGACTACGTTTTGCTATCCGTGAAGGTGGAAGAACTGTTGGAGCAGGTCAAGTAACTGAAGTAATAAAATAAACAAACTGGTGGCTGAACGCCTGTCTTCGGGCAGGCGAGCTACTTTTTTGAGTATACGGGCGTAGCTCAATTGGTAGAGCATCAGTCTCCAAAACTGAGGGCTGGGAGTTCGAGCCTCTCCGCCCGTGCATATAATAAAGAAGAATGGGAAAGATAAAAGACTATATAAATGATACCTACAGCGAGCTTGTAACTAAAGTTTCTTGGCCTACTTGGAAAGAACTTAATTCAAGTGCTGTTATTGTTATGGTATCTACACTCATTACATCAATTGCCATTTACTTAATGGATGTATCCTTTAAGTTTGTTATGGGAATTATTTATGGATTTTTTGTATAAACAATATGACATCTACAGATAATAGCGAATTAAAAGCTGAAGGTTCTGCAATAAAAGCTATGCCTTCCACTCCTAAGCCTGCTGCCGATGAAAAAAGTTGGTTTGTAGTGCGAGCTATTAGCGGAAAGGAGAAAAAAATAAAACTTGCTATAGAATCGGAAATTAAAAGACTTAAGCTAGGTAAATTTGTTTCTCAAATATTAATACCTACTGAAAAGGTCTTTCAAATTCGCGCTGGAAAAAAAGTTAGCAAAGAGCGAAATTTCTTTCCTGGTTATATTTTAGTTGAGGCTGTTCTTTCTGGAGAAATTCCACATATCATAAAAAATATTACTGGAGTATTAGGATTTCTAGGTAGCAAAACCGGTGAGCCTACGCCACTTCGACTTGCTGAGGTAAACAGAATACTTGGAAAAGTAGATGAACTAGCAGAGACATCCGAAAAAATAAATGTTCCTTTTTACGTTGGCGATACAGTAAAAATTATTGATGGACCATTTAACACATTCACCGGATCTGTCGAAGAAGTTAATGAAGACAAAAAGAAACTTAAAGTAACTGTTAAAATATTTGGACGTAAAACTCCACTTGAATTAAGTTACATGCAAGTTGAAAAGCAATAACAATCAAAACAAGTCCTCTCTCCTACTATGGCTGAGGCAAACAATATGGCAAAAGACATTGGAGCAGTAATTAAATTGGTCATTAAAGCTGGAGCAGCTAATCCAGCACCTCCTATTGGACCTGCACTAGGTGCGAAAGGGGTAAACATAATGGAGTTTTGCAAACAGTTTAATGCAAAAACTAAAGACTTAGGCAATAAACAAATTCCAGCTATTATCACTGTATACACAGATAAAACTTTTGAATTTATTCTCAAAAGACCTCCTGTTGCTGCACAGTTGAAAGAGATGGTGAAAATTGAATCTGGCTCTGGAGAACCAAATAGAAAAAAAGTAGGCTCAATCACTTGGGATAAGATTAAACTTATTGCCGAAGACAAAATGGTTGACTTAAATTGCTTTAAACTGGAGTCTGCCATGAGTATGGTAGCAGGTCAAGCAAGAAGTATGGGAATCACTGTAGATGGAAAAAATCCGTTGAAAAACTAAATATACCAATGGCAAAGTTAACTAAAAAAAGAAAATCAGTTGTAACGAAGTACGATGCTACTAAAGTTTACAACTTACGCGATGCTGCAAGTATTGTGAAAGACACCTCTACAACAAAGTTTGATAGCTCAGTAGATTTAAGCGTTCGTCTAGGAATTGATATTGCAAAAGGACAAATTGTACGCGGAACTGTAGCTATGCCACATGGCATTGGCAAGTCGGTTCGTGTTCTTGTACTTTGCACACCTGACAAAAACGAAGAAGCTAAAGCTGCTGGTGCCGATTACGTAGGTCTTGATGAATACGTAGAAAAAATTAAAAACGGATGGACTGACATAGACGTTATTGTTTGTACTCCTTCTGTTATGGGTAAAGTTGGTGCAATCGGAAAAGTGCTAGGTCCTCGCGGATTAATGCCAAACCCAAAATCAGGAACTGTTACTATGGAAGTTGGAAAAGCTGTTATGGAAGTAAAAGCTGGTAAAATTGATTTCAAAGCAGATAAGCAAGGAATCGTTCATGCTTCTATTGGCAAAGTATCGTTTGATGCAAATAAAATTGCTGATAACGCAAATGAATTATTGCAAACTATTGCAAAACTAAAACCTGCTGCTTCCAAAGGAACATATATAAAAAGCATCACTTTATCCAGCACCATGGGTCCTGGAATAAAGATTGACGCTAAAGTTGTTAGTTAATATTTTTTAAGATGAACAAAACAGAAAAAAATCAAGCGATAGATTCTCTTTCACAAATGCTGAAAGACAATCCCCACTTTTATCTTACAGACCCTTCTGGACTTACTGTTGAGAAAACAAATAAGTTAAGACGTATGTGTTTTGATAGGGATGTTAAAATGATGGTAGTAAAAAACTCTTTGCTTAGCAAAGCAATGGAAAAAACCAGCAATATCTACGAACCCTTTCACGACACGTTAAAAGGAACTACAGCTATTATGTTTTCTGCTGTTGCAAATACACCAGCAAAAATCATGAAGGAGTTTAGGAAAGCTAGCAATAGCGAAAAGCCTACACTTAAATCAGCTTATGTTGAAGAGTCTGTTTATATTGGTCACGACCAACTAGACACGCTAGCTAACATTAAGAGCAAGAATGAGATGATTGGAGAAATCATTGGACTTCTTCAGTCTCCAGCAAAAACTGTTATTGGCGCATTACTTGCAGAAAGAAAAGGCGCTAGTGTTGAGGCCGCTGCAGAATCACCTACAACGCATGAAGCTCCAGCAGCACCAGAAGCATCAACAACACCTGAAGCTCCAGCAACACCAGAAAATTAATTACAGAAAGACAAAAAGAAAAACAACAATCAACTATAACACACACACACGATGGCCGAATTAAAGCAAATTGCAGAACAGTTAGTAAATCTAACCGTTAAAGACGTAAACGAACTTGCTAAAATACTAAAAGACGAGTACGGTATTGAACCAGCAGCGGCAGCAGCAGCACCAGCAGCGGCAGGAGCAGCAGCAGAAGAAAAATCTACTTTTGATGTAATTCTTAAGAGCGGTGGACCTGCTAAATTACAAGTTGTAAAACTTGTAAAAGAGCTTACTGGTCTAGGACTTAAAGAGGCAAAAGATTTAGTTGATGCTGCACCAAAGCCAATTAAAGAAGGTATCTCTAAAGAAGATGCTGAGTCGTTGAAAAAACAACTGACCGAAGCTGGAGCAGAAGTTGAAGTTAAGTAAGCTTTCAGATAAGTTTTAAGAGATCTCTCTGACACAATAATATTGTGTCAGAGCAGGTCTATTTGTGTTTTTAGAACACAAAGAGTTAAAAAATAGTGTCGTTAATATAATTTAATTGAAATAGTTTTATGGCTGCATCAAAGAAAAACTCGCGCGTAAACTTCGCCAGCTCAAAACATCAGATCGACTATCCAGATTTTCTGGAAATTCAGGTCAAATCATTCAAAGATTTCATGCAGGTGGATACCACCCCTGAAAATCGAAAGAATGAAGGACTCTATAAAGTATTCTCCGAAAACTATCCTATCTCTGACGCAAGAAATAATTTCGTGCTAGAGTTTTTGGATTACTACGTGGATCCTACTCGTTACTCTATTGACGAATGTCTAGAGCGTGGGTTAACTTACAACGTACCATTAAAAGCGCGTTTACGCCTTTCATGTACCGACCCGGAGCACGAAGATTTTAAAACCGTTATTCAAGACGTATATCTTGGAACCATTCCATATATGACTCCGAAAGGAAGTTTTATTATTAATGGTGCTGAGCGTGTAATCGTATCACAACTACACCGTTCTCCTGGAGTATTTTTTGGTCAAAATCGCCATCCCAATGGAAGTCGCCTCTACTCTGCTCGAGTAATTCCTTTCAAAGGAGCTTGGATTGAGTTTGCTACAGATATTAATAATGTGATGTATGCATACATCGACAGAAAGAAAAAACTTCCTGTAACAACCATGTTACGTGCAATAGGTTTTGAAAATGACAAACAAATTCTTGAGCTTTTCAACCTAGCAGATGAAATTACCGTTAGCAAAGCTTCGTTAAAGAAAACCGAAGGTCGCAAACTTGCTGCTCGTGTTCTTAAAACATGGGTTGAAGATTTTGTGGATGAAGATACTGGAGAAGTAGTTTCTATTGAACGTAACGAAGTACTTATTGAGCGTGAAACCATTTTAACTGAAGAGCATATAGAAACCATTCTAAATGCAAATGTTAAATCTATTATTCTTCACAAAGAAGATAAAGAGTTTAGCGACTACACCATTATTTACAACACGCTACAAAAAGATCCTACTAACTCTGAAAAAGAAGCCGTAGAATATATTTATAGACTTTTACGTAATGCAGAACCGCCAGATGAGGAAACAGCAAAAGCAGTAATCGAAAAGCTTTTCTTCTCTGACAAGCGTTATGATTTAGGAGAAGTAGGACGTTACCGTCTAAATAAGAAATTAAATCTTTCAATACCAGATAATGTTCGTGTACTTACGAAAGAAGATATTGTTGCGATCATTAAATTCCTTATTCAGCTTATTAACTTAAAAGTGAATGTGGATGATATCGATCACTTGAGCAACAGACGTGTAAGAACAGTTGGAGAACAACTATCTACACAGTTTGGTGTTGGTTTAGCTCGTATGGCTCGTACTATTAGAGAGCGTATGAATGTGCGTGACAACGAAGTGTTTACTCCTATTGATCTTATCAATGCGAAAACGCTATCCTCTGTAATTAATTCGTTCTTCGGAACAAATCAGTTATCTCAGTTTATGGATCAAACAAATCCATTAGCCGAAGTAACACACAAACGTAGATTGTCTGCCCTTGGGCCAGGCGGTTTATCTAGAGAGCGTGCTGGTTTTGAAGTTCGTGACGTACACTATACACACTATGGTCGTCTTTGTACGATTGAAACACCAGAAGGTCCAAACATTGGTCTAATCTCTTCTCTTTGTGTTTATGCAAAGATTAACAAACTTGGTTTTATCGAAACTCCATACAGAACTGTTTCTGATGGTAAAGTTGATATGAACAAGCCTGTTATTTATTTAACAGCTGAAGAAGAAGATGAAAAAGCTATTGCTCAATCTATGATGAGCATTAATGAAAAAGGAAAAATTACTGACGAAAAAGTAAAAACTCGTTTCGAAGGTAACTACCCACTTGTTGATCCAGTAAACGTTCATCTGATGGACGTAGCTCCAAATCAAATTGCTTCAATTGCAGCATCATTAATTCCTTTCTTGGAACACGATGACGCAAACAGAGCACTGATGGGATCGAACATGATGCGTCAAGCAGTTCCGCTACTTCGACCAGAATCTCCAATTATTGGTACTGGTTTGGAAGGAAAAGTAGCTATGGACTCACGCACTATTCTTACAGCAGAATATGATGGAGTTGTTGAGTACGTTGATGCAAATCAAGTTACAATTCGTTATACACGCGATGATAATGAAAAGCTACTTAGCTTTGAAGAAGATGTTAAAACATATAACATTACTAAATTCCGAAAAACTAACCAAAGTACTTGCGTAAACTTGCGTCCAGTTGTTAAACAAGGCGATAAAGTTAAGAAAGGTCAAGTGCTTAGCGAAGGTTACGGAACTCAAGACGGAGAACTTGCACTAGGTAGAAATTTAACCGTTGCATTCATGCCTTGGAAAGGATATAATTTCGAGGATGCTATTGTAATTTCAGAGCGTATAGTTCGCGAAGATATTTTCACTTCTATTCACGTAGATGAATACTCACTTGAAGTGAGAGAAACTAAACGTGGCATGGAGGAACTTACTTCTGATATTCCAAACGTGAGTGAGGAAGCTACTAAAAATCTAGACGAACGTGGTGTTATTCGCGTTGGTTGCGAAGTTAAAGAAGGCGACATCCTGATTGGAAAAATTACACCTAAAGGCGAAACTGATCCATCACCGGAAGAAAAACTATTACGTGCAATTTTTGGAGACAAAGCAGGAGATGTTAAAGATGCTTCATTGAGAATGCCATCTTCTACTTACGGTATTGTAATGGAAACAAAACTATTCTCTCGCCTAATTAAAGACAAAAAAACTAAGGCAGACGAAAAAGATGTTCTTGATAAAATTGACAAAGAATTCAATCACAAATTTGCTGAATTAAAATCAAAGCTTGTTACAAAGCTTATGAAATTAGTTAGCGGAAAATCTTCTCAAGGAGTAAACAACTATTTGAAAGAAGAATTGATTGGAAGAGGCGTTAAGTTTACGGAGAAACTGCTTACAAAAATTGATGACTACACAGAGGTAAATCCATATAAATGGACCACCAGCAAAGAAGTGAATGACGAGATTTATGAAATACTTCATAACTTCAGAGTAAAGCATAACGAAATTCTTGGCGAACATAAACGCAGAAAATTTGCTGTTCAAGTTGGCGATGAATTGCCAGCAGGAATTGTTCAGCTAGCTAAAGTTTACATCACTCAAAAGCGTAAGCTTAAAGTGGGAGATAAAATGGCAGGCCGTCACGGTAACAAAGGTATTGTTGCAAAAATTGTTCGCGATGAAGACATGCCTTTCTTAGAAGATGGAACTCCTGTTGACGTGGTTCTTAACCCGCTAGGTGTACCATCTCGTATGAACTTAGGACAGATTTACGAAACTGTACTTGGATGGGCTGGACTAAAACTTGGAATAAAATTCAGCACACCAATTTTTGATGGCGCTTCAAACGATGTAATAAACGAGTATACAGATCAAGCAGGTTTACCGCGTCATGGTAAAACATATTTGAAAGATGGCGAAACAGGAAAACGTTTTGATCAGCCTGCAACTGTTGGAGTAATTTACATCTTAAAACTTCACCACATGGTGGATGATAAAATGCATGCACGTTCTATCGGCCCTTACTCACTTATCACACAACAACCATTGGGTGGTAAAGCACAGTTTGGAGGTCAAAGATTTGGTGAGATGGAGGTTTGGGCACTTGAAGCGTTTGGCGCAGCTCACATTCTTCAGGAAATACTCACTGTTAAATCAGATGACGTTGTTGGAAGAACAAAAACATACGAAGCAATTGTGAAAGGCGACAACCTTCCACTCCCTGGAATTCCTGAATCATTCAACGTATTGATGCACGAATTAAAAGGATTGGGATTAAACATCTCTTTACACGATTAAGGAGTATCATAAATAATAAACAATTGAAACATTAAAATAATTTAAATGAAAAAAATTAACTTTCTCCTGTTTTGTGGAATATTTATTGGAAGCACAAGCTTCGCGCAGACCGGAGTTGCCATAAGTGCTGCTGACAATCCAACTACAGTTCCTTCTGCGATGCTTGATGTTACCTCAACCACTAAAGGTGTATTGGAAGAGGGTTATGGTGGAGTTATTTAGCATGTCCTCCATCTACCGATCTAGTAATAGTTTGTAAAAATTGATATTGGTGATAAACACTATACAAAAGCTGTAATTAAAACAAATAACAAGTAAATCTACAAAAACACGATAATCAATAATTATTAACGACTAACGAATTCCATATATGAAAAAGGACTTAAGGCCAAAAAGCAACTTTACCAAGGTTACGATTTCTCTAGCGTCTCCAGAAATGATTCTAGACTGGTCGCATGGTGAGGTAACTAAGCCCGAAACAATTAACTACCGTACATACAAACCAGAACGTGACGGTTTGTTTTGTGAACGTATTTTCGGTCCTGTAAAAGACTGGGAATGTCATTGCGGAAAATACAAACGCATTCGCTACAAAGGAATCGTTTGTGACCGTTGCGGAGTTGAAGTTACTGAGAAAAAAGTTCGTAGAGAAAGAATGGGACACATCAATTTAGTTGTTCCTGTAATTCATATTTGGTACTTCCGTTCTCTTCCAAATAAAATTGGAGCGCTGCTTGGCCTTCCAACTAAAAAGCTGGAAATGATTATTTACTACGAGCGCTATGTGGTAGTAAACGCTGGGGTAAAAGAAGCAGATGGCATTAAGTACTTAGATTTTTTAAGCGAAGAAGAATATTTGAAAGCGCTAGATTCTTTACCAAAAGACAATCAGCACTTAGAAGATAACGATCCTAATAAGTTCATCGCTAAAATGGGTGGTGAAGCTGTTATTGATTTAATGAGCAGACTTAACCTAGATGAGTTATCATTAACTCTAAGAAGTACTGCAAACAATGAACTTTCTCAGCAAAAAAGAAATGAAGCACTTAAGCGCTTACAAGTTGTTGAGGCATTTAGACAAGCAAACAAACATATTGTAAATCGCCCGGAGTGGACTGTAATTAAAATATTACCTGTTATCCCACCAGAGCTTCGTCCGCTTGTACCTTTGGATGGAGGAAGATTTGCTACATCGGATTTAAATGATTTATACAGAAGAGTGATCATCCGTAACAATCGTTTAAAACGATTAATTGAAATTAAAGCTCCTGAAGTAATCTTACGTAACGAAAAACGTATGCTTCAGGAATCAGTAGATTCATTATTTGACAACTCACGTAAAGCAAGTGCTGTTAAAACAGATGCTAACCGTCCATTAAAATCACTTTCAGATAGCTTAAAAGGAAAGCAAGGTCGTTTCCGTCAGAACTTACTAGGAAAACGTGTTGACTACTCTGGTCGATCTGTAATCGTTGTAGGTCCTGAATTGAAACTACACGAGTGCGGACTTCCTAAAGATATGGCTGCGGAGTTATTCAAGCCGTTTATCATTAGAAAATTATTAGAGCGTGGCGTAGTAAAAACTGTTAAGTCTGCAAAGAAAATTGTTGACCGTAAAGAACCTATTGTTTGGGATATTTTGGAGAACATGATGAAAGGACATCCAGTTCTTTTAAACCGCGCTCCTACCCTACACCGATTAGGCATTCAAGCGTTCCAGCCAAAACTTATTGAAGGTAAAGCTATTCAACTTCACCCTCTTGTTTGTACTGCATTTAATGCGGACTTTGACGGTGACCAAATGGCGGTTCACGTTCCATTAAGTCATGCTGCAGTTCTTGAAGCACAAATATTAATGCTTGCTTCTCACAATATTTTGAACCCTGCAAACGGAGCTCCAGTTGCGGTTCCTTCTCAGGACATGGTGTTAGGTTTATACTACATGACCAAAGGAAGAAAGAACACGAAAGAACATCCGGTAAGAGGAGAAGGAATTACTTTCTACTCACCTGAAGAAGTTATCATAGCTTACAGCGAAGATGTTGTTGATTTACACGCTTACATTAAAGTTCGAATCAACAATTCGAAAAATGAAAAAGGCGAATTAGTAAAAGCAATCATCGAAACTACTGTTGGAAGAGTAGTCTTTAACCAAGTTACTCCTGATGAAGTAGGATATTTGAATGATGTAATGACTAAAAAATCTCTTCGAGATATTATCGGAGATGTTCTTAAAGTTGCAGGAACAGCTAAAGCAGCTAAGTTCCTTGACGATATTAAAGAATTAGGTTACAGACACGCATTCATGGGTGGATTATCCTTTAACCTAGATGATGTAATCATCTCTGAGGATAAAGCAAAGCTCATTGCTGAAGCTTACAAGGAAGTAGAAGAAGTAGTTGATAATTATAACCAAGGTTTCATTACCAATAACGAACGTTACAATCAGGTAATTGACATCTGGACACATACAAACTCCAAGCTTACTAAAAAAGTAATGGATCGCCTATCTGCCGACAGACAAGGATTCAACTCTATTTACATGATGCTTGATTCTGGTGCGAGAGGTTCGAAAGAACAAATTCGTCAGCTCAGTGGAATGCGCGGACTAATGGCTCGTCCACACAAATCAGGAATGGTTGGTGGAGAAATTATTGAGAACCCGGTAATCTCTAACTTTAGAGAAGGACTTTCAATTCATGAATATTTTATTTCAACACACGGTGCTCGTAAAGGTCTAGCGGATACAGCTCTTAAAACAGCAGATGCGGGATATTTAACAAGACGTTTAGTAGACGTTGCACAGGACGTTATTATTACTGTTGAGGATTGCGGAACACTAAGAGGATTAATGGCTGCCGCTCTTAAAAAGAATGATGAAGTTGTAGAACCTTTATATGATCGTATTTTAGGACGTGTTGCATTACAAGATGTTTATCACCCATTAACTGGCGATTTGATTATTACTTCTGGAAATGAAATTAAAGAAGAAGACGCAGTTAAAATTGAGAACTCTCCTATTGAAGCAGTAGAAATTCGTTCGGTACTTACATGCGAATCTAAACTAGGAGTTTGCGCTAAGTGTTATGGCAGAAATCTTTCTACAGGTAGAATGGTTCAAAAAGGAGAAGCTGTTGGAGTAATTGCAGCACAATCCATTGGTGAACCAGGAACACAGTTAACACTTCGTACATTCCACGTAGGTGGTGTGGCAGGAGGAATGACTTCCTCTTCATTAATCGAAGCTAAATACGATGGTATTGTTGAGATCGATGAGTTAAGAACTGTTGAACGTAAGAATCCGGATGGTAAAAAAGTAAAAGTTGTTGTTGGACGTTCTGCAGAAATCAGAATTGTGGATGCTAACACAAAAATTGTACTTACTACAGGATATATCCCTTACGGTTCATTATTATATATTGAGCCAGGCGATAAAGTTAAGAAAGGAACTCTTCTTTGCGATTGGGATCCGTATAATGCAGTTATCATTGCTGACTTCCAAGGTAAGATTGAATTTGAAAATATTGAGGAAGGTGTTACCTACCGAGAAGAGTTTGACGAACAAACTGGTTTCCGTGAGAAAGTTATTACTGAAACAAGAGATAAAACAAAGAATCCTATTATCAAAATCGTAGATAAAAAAGGTGACTCTTTAAAATCATACAACATCCCTGTTAGTGCACACATTTCGGTAAATGGTGGCGACAATGTTGAAACAGGACAAATCCTTGTTAAGATTCCTCGTACTACCGGAAAATCTGGTGACATCACTGGAGGACTTCCTCGCGTTACTGAATTATTCGAGGCAAGAAACCCAAGCAACCCTGCTACCGTTTCTGAGATAGATGGTATTGTAACCTTTGGAAAAATTAAACGAGGAAACCGCGAAGTTCAAGTTGAAGCTAAGACTGGCGAGATCAAGAAATATCTTGTTCGTCTTTCTAATCACATACTTGTACAAGAAAACGATTTCTGTAAAGCTGGAGAGCAGTTAACAGATGGCGCCATTGCTCCTGCCGATATTTTAGCAATCAAAGGCCCTACTGCGGTACAGGAATACTTAGTAAACGAAGTGCAAGAGGTATACCGTTTACAAGGTGTAAAAATTAACGACAAGCATTTTGAAGTTATTGTAAAACAAATGATGCGTAAGGTAGAAATTGACGATGCAGGAGATACCATCTTCTTACCTAAACAATTTACAAACCGTGCAGACTTCATGGACGAGAACGACAACTTATATGGCAGCAAAATGGTTACCGATGGTGGTGGGTCAACTACTATGAAAGCTGGTCAGATAGTAAACGCACGTAAGCTACGCGATGAAAACGCTATGCTGAAGCGCAAAGGAGAAAAACTTGTTCAAGCTCGCGATTCTATTTTAGCTACAGCTCGCCCAGTATTACAAGGTATAACTCGTGCTTCGCTTCAAACTAATAGCTTTATCTCGGCAGCATCTTTCCAGGAAACAACAAAAGTATTGAGCGAAGGTTCAGTAGCTGGAAGAATGGACGACTTATCTGGATTGAAAGAAAACGTTATTGTAGGACACTTAATTCCTGCAGGAACTGGATTACGTGAATACGAAAAAATCATCGTTGGTTCAAAAGAAGAGTTTGATCGCTTAATGGCATCAAAATCTGAAAGCACCACCGAAGAGACACAAGAAGCATAAAGGCAAGTCTTTAGTCGTTAGTTTTTAGTCATTCGTGATTAAACAACTAACGACTAAAAACTATACTAACGACTTTGTACTAGTGCCTAAATACTAATAACCCTGTACTAAAGACTCCCATGGAAGAAAATCCGAATAACCCAAACAATCAAAATCAGTTAAACATTGAACTAACTGAAGAGATTGCAGAAGGTATTTATTCCAACCTAGCAATTATTACCCACTCCCCTTCTGAGTTTGCATTGGACTTCATTAAAATCATGCCTGGCGTTCCTAAAGCTAAAGTAAAGGCACGTATCATCCTTACTCCACAGCATGCTAAGCGTTTAATGAAAGCATTGAAAGATAATATCTCCAAGTTTGAAGCTGTGAACGGATCTATCAAAGATACCGAAGGCCCTTCTGGCGCATTACCGCTTTCTTTTGGCGGACCTACTGCACAGGCCTGAGTACATTTTACTTTCATTATTTATTTAAATACACTATCAACCGACTAAAATCCTCAAAAGAAATTTTTCTGTTTAATTGCATTGTTTTGACTGTATTTTAAGCTTTCCATAAAGTGACCCCTGTTGTTGTTATGTAGGAAACAAACTCGGCATTTCAATTTTTTCAGCAGCATAGTTTCGTTTTATGCCCCTCAACAATTCCGTCACGTCAAGCATGCTGATAAGATGTATTCTTATTAAAGTAGCTACGGTGGAAAATGCTTTTTTCGTGTTAGCAATTTTTTGAAGCACGGTGAGCAATAGTTGGGCAATTAAAGTACACCACACCTGTGTTCTTATGGCATTTTCATTTTCTCCATAGAAGTAATGCAATTGAAAGTTTTACTTCATTTTCTTAAATAATAACTCTATTCCCCATCGCTTTTTATATATGAGGGCGATTTCTTCTGCGGTAATGATAAAATTGTTGCAGATAAATACATACTGCCTGTTTTTTTCATCACGATACTGTATTCTTCGCAACTTTAATTGCTTTTCTTTCTTACCCTCTTTGTAGGTTATGGCGATTATTTCTTCTTTACTTACTCCCGGCTTATCTTTTTTTAATTTTTGTTTTATCACAGTTTTCGATACTTTATATACTGCATTGCTTTTCTGACG
>Ga0163151_10000917_pt1 | contig 50874 bp, 43 predicted proteins | sample OliLakLV19MP5IB2_FD_145596 | JGI IMG/M metagenome (GOLD analysis project Ga0163151, IMG submission 145596) | Freshwater microbial mat bacterial communities from Lake Vanda, McMurdo Dry Valleys, Antarctica - Oligotrophic Lake LV.19.MP5.IB-2 | ecosystem: Environmental > Aquatic > Freshwater >...
CCCGTTTGAGACCAGCCGCAGCCAGCTTTTCCGCCAGCGCGGGCAATAAACGCTCGCCGTAAGCAGCCCGGTCGCGCCCCTGTTGCTCAAACTCCACGATGCGATGTCCGATGAACCAGTTCCGCAACGTGAGGCCGATGTTGACGGCCTTGGTGGCGAACTCCTGCGCTTGCTGATGGATCTGGACGATCGAAATCACCAACGCTTCGAAGCTACCGCTTGCCGAAGGGGCGATGGCTTTCTTTTTAGAAGCCATACCCCAGTCCTTTCAGGTTGGCGCGAATCGCTGATTCCAGTTTCGCGGACTCGGCGAATTGGGCGTTCAGTTCTTTGACGAGGCGCGGTATCTTTTCCTCGAAGGGTTCGCCGTCGTCTTCGACTTCCTCGGCGCCGACGTAGCGGCCGGGCGTGAGGACGTGGCCGTGAGCGGCGATCTCCAAGGTGGTGGCGGATTTGCAGAAGCCGGGGATGTCTGCGTAAGCAGGATTTCCCTCATCCCCGGCCCTTCTCCCGGAGGGAGAAGGGAGCAGGACATCGCCGCGCCAGGCGTGGTAGGTGCTGACGATTTTCTGGAGGTCGGGCTCAAGCAGCTCGCGGTGGACGCGGTCGATGAGGGTGCCGAGTTTGCGGGCGTCGATGAAGAGGGTTTGCAGGCGGCGGTCTCTCAGGCGTAAACCCTTTCCCTCACCCTGCCCTCTCCCGAGGGGAGAGGGTTCTCCCTTTTTGTTTTTCGCGAGGAACCAGAGGCAGACGGGAATCTGCGTGCTGTAGAAGAGCTGGCCGGGGAGTGCGACCATGCAGTCCACCAGGTCGGCCTCGATGAGTTTTTGCCGGATCTCGCCTTCGCCGGACTGGTTGGAGGACATGCTGCCATTGGCGAGGACGAAGCCGGCCATGCCGTGGGGTGCTAAGTGGTGGATGAAGTGCTGCACCCAGGCGAAGTTGGCGTTGCCCTTGGGCGGGACGCCGAACTGCCAGCGCACGTCGTCATCATTGCGGAACCAGTCGGAGTCGTTAAAGGGCGGGTTGGCGAGGACGTAGTCGGCGCGGAGGTCGGGATGAAGGTCGCGGCGGAAGGTGTCGGCGTTCTCCGGGCCGAAGTCGGCTTCGATGCCGCGCAGCGCCAGATTCATGATGGCCAGCCGCCGTGTAGTTGGGTTGCTCTCCTGGCCGTAGATGCTGATGTCGCCGAGCTGGCCGCCGTGAGCTTCGACGAATTTTTCCGACTGGACGAACATGCCGCCGGAGCCGCAGGCGGGATCGTAGATGCGGCCTTTGTAGGGGGCAGCATCTCGACGAGCAGGCGCACGACGCAGGACGGGGTGTAAAACTGGCCGCCGTTCTTGCCCTCGGCGCTGGCGAACTGGGTGAGGAAGTATTCGAACACGCGGCCGAGGAGGTCCTGGGTGTGGCGTGAACCCCTGCCCTCACCCCCAGCCCCTCTCCCGGAGGGCGAGGGGAGTAAATCGATGGAGCCGATGAGGTCGATCAGTTCGCCGAGGCGGTGTTTGTCTAAGTCGGCGCGACCGTAGTTTTTGTTGAGCGCCCCTTTGAGGCGGGGGTTGTCGCGCTCCAGCGCGACCATGGCGTCGTCCACGTCCTTGCCGATGCTGGGGAGCTTGGCGCGGGACTGGAGTTGCGGCCAGCGGGCGTCCACCGGCACCCAGAAGACATTGGCGGCGAGGTATTCGTCCTTGTCCTCGGGATTCGCGCCCTTGAAGTCGCCCTGGCCAGCGACGAGCTTGGCGTGGTGTTCGTCGAAGGTGTCGGAGATGTATTTGAGGAAGATGAGGCCGAGGACTACGTGCTTGTATTCCGCCGCGTCCATGTTGTTGCGCAGCTTGTCGGCGGATAGCCAGAGCTTGGCTTCGAAGCCGAGGTTGGCGTTGGATTCGGTTTTCTTTGTTCCTTTGGCCATCGGGCACCTATTGAATTCTTCCTGGAGGTCGCTGATGCCAATGTTAAGCAAGAGATGATCACTGGCCGGGAATGCTAACTGATTGGGGCAATTGTTATACGACGTATAGAAGACGATTCGGCAAAGCGAACATCCGCGCACTCAAGGAACGGCGCCAGGTTCAACTGCGAGACGCCTACGTGAAGAAGGCCTCCTAAAAGACGCTTTAATCCCGTCATATAGGAGGCCTGATCATTCAGGTTCAATGCAATCAACATACGGGGTCAATTTATTACGTCTGGAGTGGAATGGCAATTGGCAAACGCCGCCGTCTGCGGCGACTACCGAACCCGGGAAAGAGCCAGGGAACGCCGGGATGCCGATAGCGTTCGCCGACACCCACGAGCAGCCTTCTCAGTCAGAGACTAGCCGGAGTCAGGCGACGCGGCGAGCCTGGGGCGACATTCCGCCCGCAATGGCCTTGTCGAGCTTCGCCCAGCGAGCCCTGACTTTTTCCAGGTGTTCGTCTTTGACGTGGCCGAACCCGCGGATGTGTTCCGGCAGGTTGGCAAGTTCGAGGACCAGCGGCAGGTTCTCCTTGCTGAGTTGTGCCAGCGACTTCTCAACTGAGGTGCGGTAGTCGTCGATCAGCTTGCGCTCCATGCGGCGCTCTTCCGTCTTGCCGAAGATATCGAGCACGGTGCCGCGCAGGAACCGGAACTTCGCCAGCAATCCGAAGGCGCGCCACATCCACGCGCCGAATCGTGATTTCACCAGTTGCCCCTTCGTGTCCCGTTTGGAGAACAGCGGCGGTGCGAGGTTGAAGCTGACCTCGTAGTCGCCCTCGAATGTGGATTCGAGTTGCTTGCGGAAGTTGCCATCCGTGTAAAGTCGGGCGACTTCGTACTCGTCCTTGTACGCCATCAACTTGAACAGGTACTTCGCCACCGCTCGCGACAGCGCGTCTCCGGCGCCGAGCTTTTCTTCAGCCTGGCGTACGGATTCCACGAAGTCGGCATAGCGTTTCGCATACGCCGCATTCTGGTATTCGGTCAGGAACTTGACGCGACGGGCAACGAGCGCGTCGAGCCGCTGCGGCAATTGCACGATCACCGGTTGCGCGGGGACGGCGATCTTTTGCACCCTCTCGAGATCTACCGCTGCCCGTCGCCCCCAAAGAAAAGCCTGTTGGTTGGATTCGGCCGCGACGCCATTGAGTTCGATTGCGCGGTTGATGGCGGCCTCGCCGAGCGGGATCAGGCCTTTCTGGAACGCGAAGCCCAGCATAAACAGGTTCGAAGCAATCGAGTCTCCCATCAGTGCCGTCGCCAGCTTGGTCGCATCGACGAAATGTGCGCGGCCCGCGACGGACTCGCTGATCAACGCGCGAATCCGATCCGCGGGAAATGCCCAATCCGCATCCTGCGCGAACTGGCCCGTCGGCTGCTCGTGCACGTTAATGACAGCGACCGTACGCTCGGGACGCGTCTTGGCGATGGCGTCCTGGGCGCCTGCAGTCAGCATGTCGCACCCAAGGATCAAGTCCGCCTCGCCGGTGGCGATGCGCTGCGCGCGGATGTCCGACGGCTGCGCGGCAATGCGCACGTGCGACGTGACCGCGCCGTTCTTTTGCGCCATGCCGGTCATGTCCAGCACCGAGATGCCCTTGCCTTCCAGGTGCGCTGCCATGCCCAGCAGCGCGCCGATGGTGATAACCCCGGTGCCGCCGATGCCAGTGATCAGGATGTTGTACTGGGCGTACTTCGAGGCTTGCACCTCCGGCGCGGGCAGCGCCGGAAAATCCGCCGCCTTCGTATCGCGCCCCGCGCGGGATTTTTTCACCTGTCCGCCCTTGACCGTCACGAAGCTCGGGCAGAAGCCCTCGATGCAGGAATAGTCCTGGTTGCAGGAAGACTGGTCGATCATGCGCTTGCGGCCGAACTCTGTTTCCACCGGCAGGATCGACACGCAGTTGGATTTCACCCCGCAATCGCCGCAGCCTTCGCAGACCGCCTCGTTGATGATCACCCGCACGTCGGACTTCGGATACGTACCTTTCTTGCGGCGCCGCCGTTTTTCGGCCGCGCAGGTCTGGTCATAGATCAACACCGTAACGCCCGGCACCGTCCTGATCTCTTCCTGGATGGCTTCGAGGTCCTTGCGATCGTTGAGCGTGGCGAATGCCGGAAGCTCCGAACGATCCTCGTAGCGCGACAGGTCCTCCGTGACCACCGCAATGCGCTTGACGCCTTCCGCCGCCATCTGCTGCGCGATCATCGCCACCGAGGTCTGGCCATCGATCGGTTGCCCGCCGGTCATGGCGACGGCGTCGTTGTAGAGGATCTTGTAGGTGATGTTGACGCCTGCGGCGATCGCGGCCCGGATCGCCAGGTGGCCCGAATGAAAATAGGTGCCATCGCCCAGGTTGGCGAAGATATGCTTGCGCGACGAGAACGGCGCCTGACCGATCCACGGCGCGCCCTCCCCGCCCATGTGCGTGGTGGTCTTGTTCTGGTCCGGGTAAATGGCCGTGGCCATCACATGGCAACCGATACCGGCAAGGGCGAGGCTGCCCTCTGGCACCTTGGTCGAGCGGTTGTGCGGGCAGCCGGAGCAATACCAGGCCGGACGCGGCGGCGTGTCGATCGCCTTTTTCAGCACCGCTTCCTTGGCTTCGAGGAACATCAGCCGGGCCTTGATCGCATCGCTCTGGTGGAAGCGCGCAATGCGGCCGGCGATGACGCGCGCGATCTGCGCGATGGAGAAGTCAGCTTTCGCCGGCAGAAGCCATTCGCCGCGCGGATGCACCCACTCGCCCTGGTCGTCGAACTTGCCCACCACGCGCGGGCGCACGTCCGGATGCCAGTTGTAGAGCTGCTCCTTGAGCTGGTATTCCACCATCTGGCGTTTTTCCTCGACGACCAGAATCTCGTCCAGTCCTTTCGAGAACTCGCGCACCCCATCCGGCTCCAGCGGCCAGGGCATCGAAACCTTGAACACGCGGATGCCGATCTGCGCCGCGTTCTGCTCGTTGATCCCCAGTTCATCCAGCGCCTCCAGCACGTCCATGTAGGACTTGCCGGAAGCAATGATGCCCAGCTTTGCGTTGGGCGAATCTATGGTCGTGTGGTTGAGCTTGTTGAGCCGCGCATACGCCATGGCGGCGTAGATCTTGTAATCCTGCATCAGCGCTTCCTGCTTGCGCGCCTGCAGGCCGACGGTGTCCTGGGAGAGGCGGCAATTGAGGCCGCCTTCTGGCATGACGAAATCCGCCGGCAGCAGGGTACGAACCCGGAAGGGGTCGGCCTCGATGGAAGCGGAAGACTCGACCGTGTCGGCGAGCGCCTTGAAACCCACGGCGCAACCGGAGAAGCGCGACATCGCCCATCCGTGCAAGCCCAGCTCGATGTACTCCTGCACGTTGCAGGGATACAGCACCGGGATCATCGACGCGGAGAACAGGTGATCGCTCTGGTGCGGCAGCGTCGAGGAATAGGCGCCGTGATCGTCGCCCGCCACTAGCAGCACGCCACCGTACTTCGCCGTGCCGGCAAAGTTCATATGCTTGAACACGTCGCCGCAGCGATCCACGCCCGGGCCTTTGCCGTACCACATGGAAAACACGCCGTCGTAGTCGGATTCGCCGATCAGGTGAACCTGCTGCGTACCCCAGACCGAAGTCGCCGCCAGTTCCTCGTTTACGCCGGGCTGAAATTTGACGTGATGCGCTTCGAGGTGCGGCTGCGCCTTCCACAGCGCTTCATCGAGCCCGCCCAGCGGCGAACCGCGATAACCGGAGATGAATCCCGCGGTGTTGAGTCCCGCGGCGGCATCCCGCTGCTGCTGGATGAGCGGCAGGCGGACCAGCGCCTGAATGCCCGTGAGGTAAATGCGGCCGGATACCGCTTTGTATTTGTCTTCCAGTGTGACGTCCTGCATGTCTCGCTCCCGTTCGGATTGGGCACAGGCGCTGGAACCCATGGATTGGGTGACGCCCGTTGCTGCGCTCGCCGGCCGGTTGGCCCGCCGCGCCTGTCAAAGATTACGCCGAGTCGTGTGGCCGATAAACCCTGTTCTCGCCGAGCATGACGTGCTGGTGCCCGCAACCGTTGGCGATCATCGGAAAACAGTTTTCCTGGGCGGCAACCGCGACGTCCAGGAAAAACGGGCCGTCGCTGGCCAGGCATTCGGCGAGCGCCGCCTCGAGTTCGGCCGGATCGGTGACGCGGCGCGCCTTCCAGCCGAAACCCTTCGCTACCGCCACGAAATCCGGCAGCGCCTCGGTGTAACTGTGGCTATAGCGGCCTTCGTGGATCAGTTCCTGCCACTGGCGCACCATGCCCATGTAGCCGTTGTTGCACAGGACCAGCTTCACCGGCGTGCGATGTTGCATGGCCGTGGAAAGCTCCTGGATGTTCATCAGCACTGATGCGTCGCCGCTGACGCACACCACCAGTTTGTCCGGATGCGCGATCTGCGCGCCGATCGCTGCCGGCAGGCCGTAACCCATGGTGCCGGCGCCGCCAGAAGTCAGCCAGCGATGGGGCTGTTCGAACTTGAGGTGCTGGGCCGCCCACATCTGGTGCTGGCCGACATCGGTGGAGACGATGGCGTCGCGGCCTTCGAGCTGGGTTTGCAGCGACTGCATCAACTGCTGCGGGACGATGCAGTCCTCGCGCTTGTCGAAACCGAGGGAATTCTCGGCACGCCACTCGGCGATCACCGACCACCAGGGTTGCAGACGCGCGGCGTCCAGTGCAAACGGCGCCACTTCCTCGTTCAGGGCCTGCAACAGTTGTGCGCCATCACCGACGATCGGCACATCCACACGCACCAGCTTGTTGATGGATGCCGGATCGATGTCCAGGTGGATTTTCTTGGCGTTCGGACAGAATTCGCTCAGCTTGCCGGTGACGCGATCGTCGAAACGCGCGCCGACGCATACAACGAGGTCGGCGTTGTGCATGGCGAGATTGGCTTCGAGCGTGCCGTGCATGCCCAGCATGCCGAGAAATTGCGGATCGGATGCCGGATACGCGCCAAGGCCCATCAAGGTGAGCGTGCAGGGAGCACCGGTGCGCCGCACGAGCTGCGTGAAGGCATCGGTCGCGGCCAGTCCGGAATTGATGAGTCCGCCGCCACCGTAAAAGACCGGACGTTTCGCAGCGCGGATCAGGGCCGCCGCCTCGCGCAGCGCCGCGCGCGGCAGCGGTTTCTGCCGCGATTTCGCAACTTCGTCCGCATCGCCGTCGAGCACTGGCACAAACGAAGCGAGCTGCACGTCCTTGGGGAAATCCAGCAACACCGGTCCCGGCCGCCCCTGTGTCGCCTCCCTGAAGGCCTTGCGCACCAGGCTCCGAACCTGGTCTGCGCTGCGGATCTGCGCATTCCATTTGGTGACCGGACGCGAGATCCCCAGCGCATCGCATTCCTGGAAGGCGTCGCTGCCGATCAGGTTCGAAGCGACCTGGCCGCTGATGCAGACGACGGCAACGGAATCACACAAGGCGTCGAGCAAACCGGTGGTCGTATTGCTCATGCCGGGTCCCGACGTCACCAGCACGACACCGGCCTTGCCGGTGGTGCGCGCGTAACCTTCGGCTGCATGCACGGCTGCCTGCTCGTGCCGGACCAGAACGTGCCGCAGCCGGCGCTCGCCGTGAAGTGCGTCGTACACGGGCAGCACCGCACCGCCCGGATAGCCAAAAATCACTTCGACTCCCGCCTCCACCAGCGCATCTATAAGGGCCTGGGCGCCGGTAAGCGCGGGACGGGACGCCGCCTTGTGGGCGGACACCAAAGTGCTCTGGAGGGCGCGATCGTTCATGGATGCATCTTATTGAGTAACCGCCGGAAAATGCATCTTTTATTCTGGTTTATATGGCAATATCAGGAATAATTTTCCTATTTCAGGAGATATCAAGGAATGGAACTCGATAACTTCGATATTGCCATCCTGACCGTCCTGCGCGACGACGCACGGGCAAGCCTGCAGGACATCAGTAACAAGGTCGGGCTTTCGACCACCCCATGCTGGAACCGGGTCAAGAAAATGGAAACCGAGGGCGTCATCCAGGGCTACACGGTACGCATCGATCCGGCGGCGATTGGTTTTATGGAAACCGTCATCGTCCAGGTCACGCTCGAGAGCCACAACGATGAAACGCTATACGCGTTCGGCAAGGCGCTCGGAGAGATTCCGGAGGTGCTCGAAGCCTTTCTCATATCCGGCGACTACGACTACTACATCCGCATCGCGGTGCGCGACACCCGCGATTACGAACGCCTGCTGCGCGAAAAGCTGTACCGGATTCCCGGCATCCGCCACAGCAAATCAAGTTTCGTGTTGCGGCGGCTGAAGGAAAGCGAGATTCCCCTCGTCACTCCCGCCGCCAAGGCGTCGCCAAAAAAGAGCAAGTGAAACGGCTGCGCGGCACTGGACAACCCCCCCGTGGTTCGGGCGATGATTCGCCCCGCAATCCCATCCGTCACGGAGGAGGCATTAGCATCATGATTCGAAGGCTGGAGAACTACCTGCTTTGCATCGGCACCTGCCTGCTGGCGGCGCACGGCGGCGCGGCGCTTGCGGACTACCCCGAGCGCCCCGTCGCACTGGTTGTGCCGTTCTCGGCCGGCGGACCGACCGATATCCTGGCGCGCATCCTCGCGGCTTCAATGACCCGAGCCCTTGGGCAATCGGTGGTCGTCGAAAGCCGGCCTGGCGCCGGCGGCACGCGCGGCGCGGAGTATGTCGCGTCGGCGAAAGCGGACGGCTATACCTTCCTGATCCACCACAACGGCATGGCGACGGCTCCGGCCCTTTTTCGCCAGTTGCGCTACGACCCGCTGACCAGCTTCGAGTACGTGGGCCTGGTCGTGGACGTGCCGATGACGTTGGTTGCGCGCAAGGACCTGCCGCCGAAAGACGCGAAAGAACTGTTCGCCTATCTGAAAGCCAACAAGGAGAAAATCAATCTTGCCCACGTCGGCCCGGGCTCCGTATCGCACCTGTGCTCGATGATGCTCCGCAAGGCGCTGGGCATCGAGCTGACGGCCGTGGCCTTCCAGGGCACCGGGCCGGCGCTGGTTGCGCTGGAGGGGGGTCATGTCGACCTGCTTTGCGACCAGACCACGCAGACGCTGCCGCACATCAAGGCGGGGAAGATCAAGCTCTACGCAACCACGACGCGCGCCCGCATTCCGGCGCTTCCCGACACGCCGACCCTGCGGGAAACGGGCCTGAAGGATTTCGAGGTCATCGTCTGGCATGGAATTTATGCGCCGAAAGGCACACCCAAAGCAGCGCTCGACAAATTCAATGCGGCCCTCAAGGCGGCGTTGAAAGATCCGGCCGTCGCCCCGCGCATGGCCGAACTGGGCGGGCAGATCGTCTCCGAGTCCCGGCAGACACCGGCCGGCCTGCGCGACTGGCTGAAAGCGGAAATCGAAAAATGGACGCCGGTCATCCGCGCATCGGGTTCCTACCTGGACTGACATGGCACGTTTGATTGGCACGGCGCGTGGAACGGACAAGGCTGGCTTGTGATCGCACGACTGGCCGTCTTCCTGCGAGCGGGTGCCGCCGCCCTGGCATGGGCAGCGGTCGCGATGCCGGCATCGGGTCATCCTGGAAGACGGCATCTACAAGACGACCGGCGGCGTACGTCGTACGGGTCAACTCAGCGATGCCCGCTACGTCGGCACACAGTCGACCCTGCAGGCCGTCTACACGCCGACGCCAAGATGGACCTGGCTGGCTACGCTAGCCTATTTCGAAACCGGACGATTCCTCGACGAGACCCCGCCTTCGGATGACGTAACGTACTTCACTACCTGGGTGACGTTTCTCTTCTAGAGAAACTGAATAAGACATCCAGGACAGCACTCACCGCAGAGTACGCAAAGGATGCGGAGAAACGCCGAGCCAAGTCAATTCTCGATGAATTGCTGTGGGGGCAGAATTCCACGGAGTCCGATTTCAACACGCATCTGTTGATCCCTCTCAGCGGCTTTTTCTCAGCGCCCTTTGCGTACTCTGCGTTTAGTGCTTTCTAGACGTCGATGACAATCTTGCCGAAATGCTTCCCCTGCTCCATATGGCGGAAAGCTTCCGCGGCCTTGTTACTGCAGGAAGGCGGCGTCAAACCCGGCGACACTGTTAATTCCGCCGATACAGCAAACATTACACGAGAAAAGCCACCGGCCGCGCCTTCCCGAAGGATGCAGGTACGCGGAGAAGCCCGCTATAATCCGCCATGCTTTCCCGACAGGACTTTCGGCGGCGCGCCCTGCGCATTATGCAAGTCCATCATCGATGCTCGGAAAATTCCTGAAAATCTTCGGCGGGGACAACCTTGGCGGCGAGAAGCCGCCGCCGGCCACAGCGCCGGCCGCCGACAAGACGCCCGATGTCCTCGCCAACGAACTCGTCGCCGAAGGCAACCACGCGGAGCAAGCTGGCAATCTGCAGGTTGCCTGCGAACGCTACCGCAAGGCCGTGGAAACCGCACCCGGGAATGCCAACGCGCATCTCAATCTGGGCATCGGCCTCGAAGCCGCCGGCGATATCGAGCTGGCCTGCAAGTCCTACGAGACCGTTCTTCGAATCGATCCTGCCAATTCGTACGCGAACTACAACCTGGGAAGGCACTTCTTTTCCCGGAATGACCTGGTTCGGGCGGAGCCTTTGCTGAAACTGGCCGTGCAGAGCAACCCCGGTTTCCCCGAAGCCCGTGTGGTCCTGTCAATGCTGCTCGAGCGGGGTGGCGATCTTGCGGCGGCGGCCGCAGAACTCGAAGCCGCCCTGCGTGATCGTCCGGATTATTTCGGTGCCCTTGGCAACTATGCCGACCTGCTCCTGAAACTGGGCCGCCGTGACGACGCGAGATCCGCCTTGCGAAAGGCTGCGACCCTTCAGCCCGGCGACTTCGGTGCGAACTACAAGCTTGCGAACCTGTTTGTCCAGGCGGGGCAGCATGCCGATGCACAAAGGTATTTCGAGCAGGCGCTGCGAATCAAGCCCGATTCCATCGACACGCTCGCAGCAATGGTCAACCTGCACACGACCGGGGGACGTTTGGACGCGGCGGCCAACGCTGCCGAAGCGGCACTCAGGTTGCGGCCCGACTGGCCTGAGCTGCTGTTCAACTATGGCTTGATTCGCAAGAGGCAGAACAGGAATTCAGACGCGGAGGTCGTGTTCCGGAAAATGATCGCCATCGATCCCGCCTTCGCCTCGGCTTACCAGATGCTTGGCGCAACGCTGGTTGCGCAATGCCGGGTGCAGGATGCGCTGGCCATCCTGGCCGAGGGCCGGAAGCGTTGTCCGGACGCGTTCGAGCTGGAATCCGCCGAACTGTTTGCATTGAACTGCGTGGAAGAGGTTTCAGCCGATGAACTTTTCCAGCGGCATGCCAGCTACGGGAAACGGCTCGAACAGCACAAGCCTGCGCGGTTTGCGTTCCGGGAAAATTCCCGCGACCCCGGCAGGCGTCTTCGCGTCGGCTATGTCTCATCCGACCTCAAGCGCCACGTGGTGCCCCAGTTCCTGCTGCCCCTGCTCGAGGAACGCGACCGGTCCGCCATTGAAATTCATTGCTATTCGACCGGCGATACCTCGGACGACATGACTGCGCGTGTGCGGACACAGTCCGATGTGTGGCGTGACGCGGGCCGGATGAATTCCGAACAGCTTGCCGACCTGATCCATAACGACCACATAGACATCCTGATCGACCTCACCGGCCATTCCAGCGTGTCGAACCTCGAGGTCTTTGCGCAAGCTCCCGCCCCCATCCAGGCGAGCTGGCTTGGCTACCTGAATACCACGGGCATGACGCGCATGCAGTACCGCCTCACGGACGACTATTGCGACCCCCCGGACCTTACCGATCGGTATCACACCGAAAAACTGGTCCGGCTCCCGAATAGCCAGTGGTGCTATCGTCCGTACGTCGAAGTGGACCTGGAACAGGAAGCCCCGGTGCGCAAAAACGGGACCGTAACCTTCGGCTCGTTCAACCATGGCATGAAAATCACCGGCGGCGTGCGCCGGCTATGGAGCGAAATCCTGCGCAAATTGCCGGAATCGCGCCTGCTCGTTGCCGGAATGACGGACGAGCAGGCGCGCGAGAATTTCCACCGGGACCTGGAGCAGTCCGGCGTGGCCCGCGGGCGGATCACCATATTTCCTTATATGGCACCGGAGGAATACTTCCGCCTGTTCGGAAAAGTGGATATCGCCCTGGACACCATGCCGTTCAGCGGCGGCACGACGACCTGCGATGCGCTCTGGATGGGCGTTCCCGTCATCACGCTTCCAGGCGTCAAATCCTGGTCGCGCAGCGCGAGCAGCGTGCTGGTCAACCTCGGACTGGACGATTGGGTCGCCAGATCGGAACAGGATTATGTACGACGGGCCGTAGCATTCTCTGCCGATGCTTCCACAATTGCAGAATTGCGGCGATCGCTGCGGTCCCGGATGCTAGGATCCCCGCTCATGGACAGGAAACAATTTGCCCGCGATGTCGAAGCGGCGTATCGCCGCATGTGGCAATCATGGTGCGAACAACCGGGAGTCTGAGAATGTGGAAATGGTTCAGTTCCAGGGAAATCGACAAATTCTCCGGCTGGCTGGCCGGGGAGCTCATCAAGCGCTACCCGCCGACCGGGCTGGATAAAGACGGGAAAAAGGCCACCCAGCGCCTGATGAAAGTGCATGGCAGCCTGTTCCTGCGCGTGGAGGCTTTCGGGCGGGAGAACATCCTTAACATCTACCAGCGGGCCCTGCTCGGCAACCGGATCAAATGGGCACTGCGCGAAGCGGGATATCCGCTTTCATTCTCCGAAACATTCACGCATGAAGTGGTGACAGTCGTGACCCTCATGAACGCGCGGGCCAGGGATGCCGCGCAGAAACGCTAGTCTTTCTGGCGCGGGACCCGGCAATGCTTCCCGAAGCGGAGACAAAGTGAAAATAGCAGTCGTGGGATGCGGTGCAATGGGCAGCGTCTATGCGGCGCTGCTCGCGGATGCGGGCCATGAAGTCTGGGCGATCGAGACCTGGCAGGCGCACGTCGATGCCATGCAGAAGAATGGCTTGCGGCTCGAGGGCGCGTCCGGCGACCGCACCGTGAAACTGCACGCGACGACCAATGCCGCCGATGCGGGGCCCTGCGACCTGGCGATCCTCGCGACCAAGGCGATGCACGTCGAAAAAGCGGCGCAATCCATGCGGCCGCTGTTGCGTCCCGATACCGTCGTGCTGTCGATCCAGAACGGCCTGGGCGGACCCGACACCGCGGCAAAGGTGCTGGGTCGCGAGCGCGTGATGGTTGGCGTGGTCGGCGGATTCGGCGCCTCGATGAAAGCACCGGGACACGCGCATCACAACGGCTGGGAACTGGTGCGCCTCGGCGAACTGAGCGGTCCGGTTTCCCCTCGCCTTGAGAAAGTGGCGGAAGTCTGGGAATCGGGCGGCTTTCGCGTCAAGTGCTTCGACGACATCGACCAACTGGTCTGGGAAAAGCTGATCTGCAACGTCTGCTTTTCCGGTACCTGCTCGGTGACCGAGCGCACCATCATCGAGGTCATCGAGGATCCACATACCTGGAAAGTGGCTTCGGGCTGCGCGACCGAGGCGTACAACGTGGCAAAGGCGCGTGGCATCAAACTCGACTTCAACGATCCGGTTGCCTACGCGCACGCCTTCGGCATGAAGATTCCCAAGGCCCGTCCGTCGATGCTGCTCGATCACATGGCCGGCCGCATGTCGGAAATCGATGCCATCAACGGCGCCATCCCCCCGGCCGCGAAAGCCGCAGGAATCGCGGCGCCTTACAACGAGGTCATCAGCGCGCTGGTGAGGGCGAAAGAAAGGCGGATGGGCGTGCGGACCTGAGTTGTAGTAGCCGGGACTTGATCGGATAGCAAGTGTCCGCCCCGAAACCCAACTCTCACCACGGAGGACGCAGAGGACGCGGAGGAAAAACGCAGAGGAAAAAAACAGGAATTGGGTTGGATGCGGCGGCGACCGACCCGGTGCGGGCTGCGCGGTTGGGCGCAATGAGCAATGGACCATCCAAACGGCATTGCACATCGGTTCTCTCTCTGCGGCCTTCCCTCCGGGCGCCGCCGACACGGCGTTGGCGTAGCCATCCGGGGCGGGAGGCGGCGCTTCGGCGCACTTCCCGCAATCGGCCGATTTCCCGGTAACGTGTCCGTGAGCCGCTCTGCGTCCTCTGCGGTGAGTGCCGGTCTTGAAGTTCTAGACCTGACAGTGTCCGTCAGGTCAAATCGCAATTAGTACACCTGAGTCCGCATCACGCTAAAGCGTGAAACGCTTCACCGCTTCTTCGTTCCACTCCAGACCGCTGCCGGGTTTGTCGCTCACGGTCACGAAGCCATCCTTTGCCCGGAACGGTTCCGCAAGCATGGGCTCGGCCCAGCCGGACCATTCGAGCCAGTCGGCCGTTTCGCTGACGCGCAGCAACTGCGCGGACACCGCCGGATAGAGATGGCTCGAAAGCGGCAGGCCCGCGGCACCCGCGATCGCAGCGGCGCGCATCCAGCCCGTCACGCCGCCGATGCGCATCAGGTCCGGCATGTACAGGTCCGCCGCACCGGCTTTCACCGCCTTGTAGAACTCGCGCGGTCCATAGATGTTTTCCCCGATCTGCACCGGCGTCTTCATTTCCCGTGCGATTTGCGCGCAACCGTCGTAATTGTCGTAAACGATCGGCTCCTCGAACCAGACCAGGCCCTGGTCGTCGAGGCCGTGCAGCCGCAACAGCGCGTCGCCGAAGGCGAGGCCCTGGTTGAAGTCGCACATCAGTTGCACGCCTTCGCCGACGGCCCCGCGGACTTCTGCGATCGCGGCGATGTCTTCCTTCAGGGTCGCGCGTCCCAGGCGCATCTTGATGGCCTTGAAGCCGCCGTCCGCCACCAGCTCTTCCGCTTCACGCGCGAGCTTTGCCACGGGAATCAGCCAGAGTCCGTTCGTGTTGTAGGCCCGCACAGGACCGGGCGTCCCGCCGAGAAAGGCCGCCAGCGACAGGTTTGCTGACTTTGCCAGCGCATCCCAGATTGCCATGTCCAGCCCGGCAATCGCGATCAGGGTCATGCCTTCCCTGCCGTTCAGGTGCAACGTCTTCATCGCGTCGCGATAGGCATCGAGCGGCGCCAGCACCTTGCCTTTCATCGCCTCGCCGATGTCCCCGATCATTTGTGCCAGCGGCCTCGCTGCTTTTTTGCAGATAGGGCTCCAGGTACCCGCGGCCGACGATGCCTTGCTTTGTCTGCACGTCGATCAGGATCAGCGGCCAGTGCGTGAACTCGCCGACTTTTGCCACCAGCGGCCGGCGCAGGGGCACGGAAACCGCCCCGACCTGCACGCTTTCGAATGTGAGCTTTAGTGTCGCTCCCTGTTTTATATCCATCTCTGTTCCTTCAGGTTTATTTTTCGGCCCAGCGCGCAATCACCGCGTGCAACGCATCCAGTCCGTCCGTCAGTGCCGCCGGTCCCGGCTGCAGGATGATCGGCGACTTTACCTCATGCAACTCCCCGTCACGTACGGCCGGGATCGAATCGTAGCCTTTGCGTGCCACTACGCGTTCGGGACGAAATTTCTTCCCGCACCAGGAGCCGAAAATGATGTCCGGCGCGCGTTCGATGACTTCAGCCGGATCGGCGAGGATGCGGTCCTTGGCGAGGCTGGCGGCCGCGCGCTGCGGGAAAATGTCGTCGCCGCCGGCGATCCCGACCAGCTCGCTGACCCAGCGGATGCAACTGATCTGTGGCTCGTCCCATTCCTCGAAATAGACCCGCGGCCTCCTGGGAAGCTTGAGTGCGCTTTCGCGAATCGAAGCCACGTGGCCTTCCAGCTTCCGCGCGTACGTGTCCGCCTTTTCAGCCACGCCGACCATCGCACCCAGGCGCCGCACGTAGCCGAGAATCCCTTCGACGGAGCGATGGTTGCTGATCCAGACCTCGACGCCGCGCTTGATCAGCGCCTGGGCAATGTCAGCCTGAATATCGGAAAAGCCTATCGCAAGGTCGGGTTTCAGCGCGATGATCTCGTCGACTTTCGCGCTGAGGAAAGCGGAGACCTTGGGCTTCTCGCGGCGGGCTCGTGGAGGCCGCACGGTGAAACCGGAGATACCGACGATGCGGCTCTCCTCGCCGAGGGCGTAAAGCACCTCGGTGGGCTCTTCGGTCAGGCAGACGATGCGTTGCGGATACACAGCTGTTTGCGGGAGTTCACAGCCGGCCAGTTTACATGCACAGACAAAAAGGGCGCCTCGCGGCGCCCTTCGTCCATCACATTTCGATGCAAAGGCTAGAGATCGCCGCGTCTCGCGAACAGCGGGGGCGGGGAATATTTCACGATGCGCAAGAGGCATTGCCGACGGTGGCACCGGAACGGCGCATCGCCGTCACGCCTGTGCTTAGGTCTTGTGCGCCGGTATTTGGTCGCGCGGTGTGTCGTGCTCGGCAAGCATCACGGAAGTCTCGACCTGGCGCTCGGAGATGGACCAGTATTTCCTCAGCAGGCGCTCTTTCTCCTCGCCCGCCACGACATGGAAACCCTGTTTTTCGTAGAACCGGATTGCCCAGTGCGCCGCTGCCCAGGTGCCGATGAGCAGGGGCTTGCGGGTGAGCGTTCGAAGATGCGCGAGCAGCCGTGCACCGACACCCCCGCGCCGTTGCGCCGTCCTCACGTAGGCATGTCGTATGAGGGTCACATCCCTGACATCCTGGATGCCCATCACGCCGACAAGCATGCCACCCTGCTCCCAACCCCAGAAGCTGACGCCGCTCCCGATCTCGCGTGTCAATGCATCCGCCGACATATACGGTTCATGCCAGCAATCGGCCGGGATGATTCCCCGATAAGCCTGGGCGGATTCGTTGATGATCGAGTGGATCGTCGGGATATCCGGCTCGGCGCACTGACGGATCATCGGAACCCCTCGCGTCAATCCTTCGCGGCTTCCGGAATCGGGTAAATCAGGCAGGTCGTGGTGCCGTGCGCGTAAAGCTTTCCGTCCGGGCCGAAGATTCTGCCCTGTCCCTCGTCAGCATCGGGAAGGAAAAAATTCAGCGCTTTGCCGATCGGCAAAAAAGGCAGAACGCCGGAGGCGATGTCGCGCAGGAACTCCAGCCCGGTCCGGTTGCGCATCTCATCGAGCGAACTGACGCCGGGGGCGCTCAGCCGGGCATGCGCTGCCTGTTCAATTTTTGTCCATTCTCCAGCAGACATCCGTAACTCCCGCAATTGCTTGACTATCGTGCTGCCGTGACTTCGTGACTGTCGTAAAGTCCTTCAAGTCTTTCGCTTCTTTTCCCTCGTCCCTCGTCCCTCGCCCCTCGTCCCTTTCGCGACCGGTAACGGGAGCGGTAGCGGTAGCGCCGTCTGATATTTCACCTGCTTGAGCGCGAAACTGGAGCGAATATTACCGACGCCGGGCAGGCGCGTCAGGAACTTGACGATGAAGGCTTCCAGCATCTGGATGTCCGGCACCACCACTCGCAGCAGATAGTCCGCGTCGCCGGTCATCAGGTAGCACTCCATGACTTCCGGGCGTTCGCGGATCGCTTTTTCGAAAGCCTCGAGCGCGGGCTCGATCTGACGCTCCAGCGTCACCTGGATGAATACGCTGACCTTGAGCCCAACGCGCAAGGCATCGAGCAGCGTGACATAACGGCTGATGTACCCGGCATCTTCCAGCGCACGGACCCGGTTGAGGCAGGGCGACGGCGACAGGCCGACTGCCCTGGCCAGTTCCACGTTGGACAGCCGGGCGTCCCCCTGCATCAGTTGCAGGATGTTCCAGTCTATCGAATCAAGCTTAAATTCCGGCATTTCGTCTTCTCTTTCACTGTCTATTCGACATATTGTGCCTTAAATCACCCTTCCTGGAGGTGTAAACGAAACCACGTGCTTTTGCTTTCACGGTAGCATTCGGCCTGCACCAATAACAACAGTGGCGACCAGACCCTCGAGTCCGGCGCCGACCCGCGAGGAGATTCCCGGCATGACCGACCTTTCCGACATCAGCGTTTCCGGCCTCTGGCGCGTCATCTCCCAGGACCTCGATCCCATCGAGACGAAGGAATGGCTGGACGCCTTCGATGCGATCGTCGAGAACGAAGGCGCCGAGCGCGCCACCTTCGTCCTTAGAAAACTGCTGGACCACGCACGACTGATGCGCGTGCCCATGCCGCCAGTGCTGAATACGCCGTACGCAAACACGATATCTCTGGCGGATCAACCGCAGTTTCCCGGCAATCCCGAAATCGAAGCCCGCATTTCCGCGCTGGTGCGCTGGAACGCATTGGCCATGGTGGTACGCGCCAATCGCGCGAATTCCGAACTGGGCGGCCACATCGCCACTTACGCTTCCTCGGCCGACCTGTTCGAAGTCGGCTACAACCATTTCTTCCGCGCTGGCCAGAACGGCGATGCCATTTATTTCCAGCCGCACTCGGCGCCCGGCGTCTATGCACGCGCCTACATGGAAGGCCGGCTCACCGAGCAGCAGCTCGACCACTACCGCCGTGAAACCGGAGGCAAGGGACTGTCCTCGTATTGCCATCCCTGGCTGATGCCGGATTTCTGGCAATTCCCGACCGGATCCATGGGGCTCGGCTCCATCACCGCGATCTACCAGGGGCACTTCATGCGCTATCTCGAGGATCGCGGCATCCTCGAAACCAAGGGCCGCAAGGTCTGGTGCTTCGTCGGCGACGGCGAAATGGATGAGCCCGAATCCATCGCCGGCCTGGCGCTGGCGGCGCGCGAAGGCCTCGACAACGTCATCTTCGTGGTGAACTGCAACCTGCAGCGCCTCGACGGGCCGGTGCGCGGCAACGGCTCCATCGTCCAGGAACTCGAGGGGCTGTTCGCGGGCGCGGGCTGGAACGTGCTCAAGGTGATGTGGGGGTCCGACTGGGATCCGCTGTTCGCACGCGACCGCGACCACGTGATCCTGAAGCGCCTGCATGAAACCGTGGACGGCGAATTCCAGAAGTATGCCGCCACCGACGGCCATTTCAACCGCGAGGCGTTCTTCAGCAAGTATCCGGAGCTGCAGAATCTCGTCGCCGACATGTCCGACGAGGACATCGACCGCCTGCGCCGCGGAGGCCACGATCCCATCAAGATCTATGCGGCCTATCACGCGGCGGTCAATCACAAGGGCCGGCCCACCGTCATCCTCGCCCAGACCAAGAAGGGCTACGGCATGGGCACCGCGGCGCAGGGCAAGATGACCGCGCACCAGGCCAAGAAGCTGGAGGACGACACGTTGCTTGCTTTCCGCGACCGCTTTGCGCTGCCGCTGAGTAACGAAGACGTGCAGAACCTGCGTTTCTACAAGCCGGCGGACCACAGCCCGGAGATGAAATACCTGCACGCGCGCCGCCAGGCGCTCGGCGGATACGTTCCCGCGCGCATGCCTAAGGGACCGGCGCTGCCGGTGCCGGCACTGGAATCTTTCCAGAGGCTGCTCGACGGCTCCGGCGACCGCGAGCAGTCCACCACCATGGTGTTCGTGAACATGCTGTCGCAACTGCTGCGCGACAAGGCCATTGGAAAGAACATCGTTCCTATCGTTGCGGACGAGGCGCGCACTTTCGGCATGCAGTCGCTGTTCCGGCAAGTCGCCATCTACTCGCCGCACGGGCAGCTCTACGAACCGGAAGACAAGGACGAACTGCTTTACTACAAGGAAGCGAAGGACGGGCAGATCCTGGAAGAAGGCATCACCGAGGCGGGAGCCATCTCGTCCTGGATTGCCGCCGCCACTTCCTACAGCTCGCACGGCGTGCCGATGCTGCCGTTCTATATTTTCTATTCCTGCTTCGGCTTCCAGCGCATCGGAGATCTGGTCTGGACGGCGGCGGATTCGCGCGCGCGCGGCTTCCTCCTCGGCGCCACCGCCGGCCGCACCACGCTGTCCGGTGAAGGACTGCAGCACGAGGACGGTTCCAGCCACATCCTGTTTTCGACGGTGCCGAACTGCGTCGCTTACGATCCGGCCTTCGGCTATGAAGTGACGGTGATCATCCGCGACGGCATGCGCCGCATGCTGGAAAACCAGGAAGACGTGTTTTATTACGTGACGGTGATGAACGAGAACTACGTCCATCCCGCCCTCCCCAAGGGCGCCGAGGAAGGCATCCTCAAAGGGATGTATCAAATTCGGGAGGGGCGAGGGACGAGGGGCGAAGGACGGGGGAAAAAAGAAACGCCACAATTGCAATTGCTGGGCTCGGGCACGATCCTGCGCGAAGTGCTGGCGGCGGCGGAACTGCTCGAAACGGACTGGAAAATAGCCGCGGACGTCTGGAGCGTGACCAGCTTCACCGAACTGCGCCGCGATGGGTTGGGCGTGGAGCGCTGGAACCGGCTGCACCCGGATGCGAAGCCGAAGCAGTCCTGGGTCGAGCAATGCCTGGAAAATACCTGCGGGCCGGTCGTCACGGCGAGCGACTACATGCGCAGCCTCGGCGACATGATCCGCACCTGGGTGCCGCGCAAATACACGGTCCTTGGCACGGACGGCTTCGGCCGCAGCGACGGCCGTGCGGCGCTCCGTGATTTTTTCGAGGTGGACCGCAACCACATCGTCGTCGCCGCGCTCAAATCCCTGGCCGATGAAGGCACGATCGACAGGAAGATCGTCGGCCGCGCGATCGAGAAGTACGGCATCGCGACCGACCGGCCGAATCCCTGGGACGTCTGAACCGGCAGACCAGCCGGCTTGGCGCAGCGCCGTGCGCAAACAGCCGGCGGCCGCCTATTACACCGGCGCCGGATTGAGCTCGGGGAAACCGCGCTGATGCCAGTACGGATAGGCTAGCGTGACCGCACTCGCGGCGTCGAGCTTCGCGACCTGTGCCGGCGTCAGGTTCCAGCCGACCGCACCGAGATTCTGGCGTAATTGCTCTTCGTTGCGGGCGCCGACGATTATTGTGGAAACGGTGGGCCGCTGCAGCAACCAGTTGAGCGCAATCTGCGGCACAGTCTTGCCGGTTTCCCTGGCAACTTCGTCGAGCGCATCGACCACCTTGAAGACATGCTCGTTCGACACTGGCGGGCCCTTGTCGTTGGAGAGCTGGCTTTGCAGCCGGGTGGTTTCCGGCAGCGCTTGTCCCCGCCGCAACTTGCCGGTCAGCTTGCCCCAGCCGAGCGGGCTCCAGATGACCGTGCCGACTTTCTGGTCGAGCGCCAGCGGCATGAGTTCCCATTCGTAGTCGCGCCCCACCAGGCTGTAGTACGCCTGATGGGCGACATAACGCTCCAGGCCGTGCATCTGCGAAATCGCCAGCGACTTCATAAGATGCCAGCCGGAAAAATTCGAGCAACCGATATAACGAATCTTGCCGGCGCGCACCAGATTATCGAGGGTCAGGAGGGCTTCTTCCATCGGTGTCCTGGCGTCAAAGCCGTGCAACTGATAAAGGTCGATGTGATCGGTTCCCAGCCGCCGCAGGCTCGCTTCGACGGCTTCAGTCAGATGGAAGCGCGACGACCCCAGGTCATTGGGTCCCGGCCCGGTGCGAAAAGTGCCTTTGGTGGAAATGAGCACCTGGTTGCGCCGACCCTTGATCGCCTGCCCGAGGATTTCCTCCGCCATGCCGCCCGAGTACACATCGGCTGAATCGAACATCGTCATGCCGGCTTCGAGGCAGATATCGACCAGTCTCGTGGCCTCGGCGACATCGCTGCTGCCCCAGGATCTGAAAAACTCGTTGCCGCCGCCGAAAGTCCCCGTGCCGAGACTCAGCGCCGGAACCTTGAATCCCGATCCACCGAGCTGCCTGTATTCCATTTTGATATCCCTCGTTGATGACGTTGAGCCCATCGTACAACAGGGTGCCGCCACCCATTCAGGCCTGCGGAAAACCGGGCAAGGCATGACAAGGAAGGCTCCATGCCGACGCCATGCCGGCGGATATCCCTGAAGCTATTGCCAGCAGTTCAGCCCGGTCGCCTGTTGCAGGCGTTCTGCATCCAGGACCAGCGCGCGCCACTCGTTATTGAGGTAAATGAAGCGCATGGGCATGGCTTCGTAGACCTCCTGGTCACCCGGCTGCCGCACCACCAGGACCAGGTCGAAGCCGATCGCCGGGTTGGTATGCCAGCCGCGGAAGGCGGGAATCACCCGCTGTCCGCCCTCGCTCAGGCAGTGCAGCCGCACGGCTGCGCCATCCGGCCTCAATGAAGCCAGGACCAGGCCAAACGGCGGATTCAATCCGTTGTTGATGACCAGGAGACGGCGCTGGTCCTGGGACAGTGCGGCCAGGTCGTCCTCCGCATGCACGAACAGGGCCTTGCCGCTGCGGGGATGCACCAGAAAAGTCCCCGGCGAGTCGTGACCGAAGTGGACATCGACCTTGTGGTAGCCGATCCCCTTCAGCATTCCGGCATAGATGAAGGTTTCCTCATCGCCGTCGGCTTCGCTCGTCGCCGCTTTTACCCAGTCCCGGAACAGGAAAGAAGCGCCCGCCCGCGACGCGATGGTTAGCATTTTTCCCTTGCGGCTTACGCTGCCGCGCCGCGCGGATATCCGGCGCGCTTCGTCCTTTTTCGAAGCCCCGGCAACCATGACGCCGGGATCCCCCCTCCTGACTTCGGTTTTCTCGAGCACCGAGGCCACGGACCCGGTTTGCCTGTTGACGGTCTCGATGCTTACCGGCCGTTTGGTGAACTTCAGGCGAGAACGCTCCGTCAGCGCACCGGACAGGTCCAGCACCCGCTTGCTGTCGAAGCTCAGGGAATCGTCGGCGGCAAAGCCTTGCGGAAGGACAAGAGCGACGAACAACCATGCAGCAGCCGCGGATCGCCACGGTGCGCCACCTGAAAGCCTGGTTTCGATTCGCGCCATTGCCTTGTCCCGGTCAGGACCGCCTGTTACGTCATCAATTGATACTCGCCACCCCGTTCGATGGCCCGCTTGTAGGCCGGCCGTTCGTGAATACGCTGCAGGAACGCCATCAGATGCGGCCGGCGCGAATCCAGGCCGCCGCGTGCCGCAGCCGCTTCCAGAGAAAAACTCATCTGGATGTCGGCCGCCGTAAATTCGGCGCCGGCGAACCAGGCGCGCGCGCCGAGTTCAGATTCCATGAAGTCGAGCTGCCGGTCGATATTGGGCTGGATGAAGGATTCCGTCACCTTGGCTGAAATCGCTTTCGCGATCGGCTTGGCGAAGAACGGCATCGGCCCCTTTACGATCCGTCCGAAGATGAGCTTCAGCAACAGAAAAGGCATCGCCGAACCTTCGGCAAAATGCAGCCAGTAGGTATAACGCAGCTTTTCCGGTGAGCCGGGGGGCGGTATCAGCCGGCCGTTGCCGAAGCGCTCCACCAGATATTCGACGATGGCGCCGGATTCGGCGATCGACAGGTCGCCATCTGTGATCACCGGCGACTTGCCGAGCGGGTGGACCTTGCGCAACTCCGGCGGCGCCAGCATGGTTTTCGCGTCGCGCTGGTAGCGTCTGATGTCGTATTCTACGCCCAGTTCTTCCATAAGCCAGAGCACGCGCTGGGAGCGGGAGTTGTTGAGGTGGTGTACGGTGATCATCGGGCGCCTGCCTTCCGTGGATTTCAACAGGCAAGGTTATCCGAGTCCTCCGCTCTAGGCCACCCCCGCGCCCACGCCGACAAGCGGCCCCGTGAGAATACAGCCGTCAGTCCTTGCACCGCTGCTTCCTATCCTCGTCGCCAGGCCAAGCCGGGAGTACGAAGCCGACCATGCCAGCCAGTGGACTGCAGGGTATTCTGAAAGCCGGTAGACACAATTTTGGACCAGTCGCGTTACAGGAGCACACTGACCCCCCGCCAAAAGCCCTCTCCAGCGTTACTTCTTTTGGAAAACCCCATGAATACGCCTCACAAATTCGAACTTTCCGTCCCGGTCGCCGCCGTCGACCACGTGCTCGGCTCCGCGGATGCCCGCGTCACCGTGGTCGAATACGGCGATTTCGAATGCCCGATCTGCAAACAGGCGGCCCCGGCGGTGAAACTCGCCCTGAACCGGTTCGCGGGCCGCATGCGCTTCGTCTTCCGTCACTTTCCGCTCGAGGAGGTGCATCCGCACGCCTTGCTGGCAGCGGAGACGGCGGAAACCGCGGGCGGCCAGGTCAAGTTCTGGCAAATGCACGACCTGCTGTTCGACAACCAAAGCCACCTGAAACCGAATCACCTGCGCAGCTACGCGGAAAAGCTGGAACTTGACCTGCTGCGCTACGATGCGGACATGGAAGACGAGCTCTACCGCCAGCGTATCCGCGAACACATCGAAGGCGGCAGCCGCAGCGGAGTCCGCGCGACGCCGGCTTTCTTTATCAACGGCAGGATCCACGATGTTTCCTTCGGCATGCAGCACTTGATGGGAGGCATCGAGGCGGCGCTGAAAAAATAGCCTTTTCGCCAGCCCTGTCGGTGCTTTTGTCCTTCTCCCAGCACGCAGCACCCAGTACTTTTCTTTCCTCTTTCACCTTTTCCGTTTAATCTTTCCTTCCGGGAGGAAGGATAGTGAGCGGATTCGCAGAATACGAGCAGTACGACGCACTGGGCCTGGCCGATCTGGTGCGGCGCAGGGAAGTGACGCCGCAAGAGTTACTCGAAGCCGCGATCGAGCGGGTCGAAGCGCGCAACCCGGCAATCAATGCCGTGACCATGAAGCTCTACGATTACGGCCGCAAGGCAATCGCCGACGGCTTGCCGGATGGCCCGTTCCGCGGCGTGCCCTTCCTGATGAAGGACCTTACCTCTCCCATCGCCGGCGTGCGCATGACGCGGGGATCGAAGTTTTTTGCGGACACGCCGCCCTCACCCACCGACAGCGAACACGTCAAGCGCCTGAAGAAAGCGGGGCTAGTCATCTTCGGCCGCACCAACACCTGCGAGCTCGGCCTTTCGCTGACCTGCGAACCACAACTGCATGGCCTGACCCGCAATCCCTGGAACACCGCGCACATTTCCGGCGGTTCCAGCGGCGGCGCGGCGGCGGCCGTCGGCGCACGCATGCTGCCGATCGCCCACGCTTCCGACGGATTCGGCTCGATCCGCGCGCCTGCCGCCTGTTGCGGGCTGGTCGGCCTCAAGCCGACACGCAGCCGCAATACCTTCGCACCCTTCGCCGGCGAAGGACTTGGCTCGGTATCCACCGAACACGCGGTCACCCTCACGGTGCGAGATACCGCAGCGCTGCTCGACGCGACCCGCGGCGCCGGTCCCGGCGATCCTTATGTCGCACCCTTGCCTGCGCGTCCGTATCTGGAGGAAGCCGGTACCAAACCGGGGAGACTGAAAATCGCCTGGACCGCCAAAGCACTGAATGGCGCCAAGGTCGATCCGGAATGCCTGCGCCTGCTTGCCGAGACCGTGAAACTCTGCACGGAGCTCGGCCACCACGTCGAGGAGCGCGATCCCGAAATCGAGGGCGCGGCCATCGTGCCGACCTTTCTCACGCTCGCCTCGGCGAACACCGTGGTCAATCTCGCCAGCCACCCGACGGCCGGCAGGCCGGCACGCGAAGGCGAGGTGGAACGCATCACCTGGCTCACCGCGAAGATGGGAGAGAAGATCAGCGCCGCCGACTACGTGCGTGCCACGCAAACCGCGCATCGCCTTGGCCGCCAGATGGCGGCCTTCCATTCTGAATGGGACGTCCTGCTGACACCGGGCCTCGCTTCGCCCGCAGTGAAGCTCGGCTGGCTGGACATGATGATGGATGACCTGGACGAATACTGGCGGCGCGTCTTCAACTTCTCGCCGTTCACCGTCTGGTTCAACCTCACCGGACAGCCGGGACTCATGCTCCCGCTCGGCCAGAGCACGGGCGGCCTGCCCCTTTCGGTGCAACTGGTCGGACGCTATGGCGACGAAGCGACGCTGATCCGCCTCGGCTCGCAACTCGAAGCCGCACAGCCGTGGATCGGCCGCAAGCCCGCTATGGCGGGCTAGTCCCGCGCCCAAACAAAGCTCTCACCGCAGAGGACGCGGATACCCTACGTGCATAGCACGTAGGGTATCCGCGTCCTCTGCGGTGAGAGCTATGATCTAGAGGAAGCCTCTCCCGGAAAGCTGGCAAGAATCGAGGAGCGATCGAGCGCCGAAATCTTCGTGTTGCCTGAGAGGGCGAGGGCAAGGTCGATTTCGTTGCGCAGCAGTTCCAGTGCCTGGACGACGCCCGCGCGGCCCTTCGACGCCAGGCCGTACATGTAGGGCCGGCCGATCATGCAGGCCTTCGCGCCCAACGCCACGGCCTTGAACACATCGGTGCCGCGGCGAACGCCGCCGTCAAGCAGCACGTCGGCTCGTCCCGCTACGGCGTCCACCACTCCCGGCAGCGCCGAGATCGCAGAGCGCACTCCATCGAGCTGGCGGCCGCCGTGGTTCGAGACGATCAATGCATCCGCGCCGTGTTCGATCGCGGCCTTCGCGTCACCGGGCTCGAGGATGCCCTTGAGTGCAAGCGGCCCGCCCCAGATCGATTTCGCCCATTCGATGTCCCTCCAGGTGACGGACTGGTCGCGTTTCGAAACGTCGCGTAACACATGCTGGACGATGGTCCAGCGGCTGAAGTCTTCCTGGTTCGCGCGCAGGGTCACTTCGTTCTGTGCACCGCCGTCGATGTAGTCGAACAGGACGCGGGGCAGGCGCTTGTACGCCAGGCGGCGCAGGTCTTCGATGTTGGCAATGGCCGTCATGGTGAATTCCGCGGATCAACGTATGAATCGGGAGATCGCGCCGGCATCAGCACCATCCGGCGCGCATTCTACCGTGATGGGGCAGGAGGGGCGGGGAACAGTGAACGGCGAACGGTGAACGGTGAACGGCGAACGGTGAACGGTGAACGGTGAACGGCGAACGGTGAACGGTGAACGGCGAAAGGTGAACGGCGAACGGCGAACGGTGAACGGCGAACGGTGAACGGTGAACGGCGAAAGGGAAAGAACCCTGAACACTTTCGCTTGTCGCTGATCGCTGATCGCTGTTCCCTGTTCGCTGTTCGCTGTTCGCTGTTCGCTGTTTACCGTTCCCTGTTCCCTGATCGCTGTTCACCGTTCCCTGTTCCCTGTTCCCTGTTCGCTGTTCCCTGTTCCCTGTTCGCTGTTCCCTGTTCCCTGTTCGCTGTTCACTGTTCCCTGTTCGCTGTTCACCGTTCCCTGTTCGCTGTTCACCGTTCCCTGTTCCCTGTTCGCTGTTCGCCATTCGCCATTCGCTGTTCGCCATTCGCTGTTCACTGCACTGTTCACCGTTCACCGTTCACCGTTCGCTGTTCACTGCACTGTTCACTGCTCCCTGTTCACCATTCACTCGTCAGCGGGCACCGCGGACGCCTGCGGTACTATTTGCCGGAATGGATACCGCCATAGTCAAGCGTTACCTGCCCTGGGTCGTAGCCACGACATTGTTCATGGAGCAGCTCGATTCGACCATCGTGAACACGGCCATTCCCGCCATGGCCGCGAGCCTGCAGGTGGCGCCGCTCAGCCTCAAAGCCGTCGTCACCAGCTATATCCTCAGCCTGGCCGTCTGCATTCCCGTCAGCGGCTGGATGGCCGACCGTTTCGGCACCCGGCGCGTGTTCGCCGTCGCGGTAGCGCTGTTCACTCTTTCCTCAATTCTGTGCGGCCTCTCCACGAATGTTCCGATGCTGGTGGCGGCGCGCATCCTGCAGGGCATGGGCGCGGCCATGATGATGCCCGTCGGCAGGCTCGCGATCATCCGCACCTATCCGAAATCAGAACTCCTGATGGCGATGAACTTCGTCATCATCCCCGCTCTGATCGGTCCGCTGCTGGGCCCGACGGTCGGCGGCCTGATCGTGCACTGGCTGTCGTGGCGGGACATATTCTTCGTCAACGTTCCGGTGGGCCTGGTCGCGCTGTACTTGATCCATCGCTACATGCCGGACTATCGCGGCGAATCCACGCGCCCCCTCGACGTCATCGGGCTGGTCCTGTTCGGCAGCGGCACCGCGCTGCTTTCCTGGCTGCTGGAAATCTTCGGCGAACATCACATCGACACGACTTCGGCCGCCATCCTGTTCGTGATATCCATTGCGCTGCTGGCGGCGTATGTCCTGCATGCGCGCCAGGCGGAATATCCCTTGCTTCGCCTCGCCCTGTTCCGGGTGCGCACATTCCGGGTTTCCGTCGCAGGCGGCTTCATCACCCGGCTCGGCATGGGCGGCCTGCCCTTCCTGTTGCCGTTGCTGTATCAGTTGGGCATGGGCCTGCCGGCCTGGCAGTCGGGCCTGCTGATGATGCCCGCCGCGGCCGCCGCCATGGGGATGAAACTCATCGCACCGCGGGTGCTCGGCCGCTTCGGATTCAGGCAGGTGCTGGTCGTGAATACGCTCATGATCGGCGTCATCATCAGCCTGTTCTCCCTGGTGACGTCGGCGACACCGGTGGGACTGATTGTGTGCCTGGGTTTGTCGCTGGGGTTTTTCAATTCGCTGCAGTTCTCCGCCATGAACTCGATGGCGTATGCCGATACCGAAGCGCGCGATTCGAGCATGGCCAGTACCATCGCCAGTTCGATGCAGCAACTGTCGATGTCCTTCGGCCTCGCCTGCGGCTCATTGATCGCCGCCTGGTACCTGGGAGATGCACCGCAAACCGACCGCGCAGCCGTCACCAGCGCCCTCCACTATGCTTTCCTGACCCTGGGCGTGCTGACGGCCCTGTCGTCGCTGTCCTTCTGGACGCTGCGAGCCGACGATGGCGCCAGCGTCAGCCGGGGCGCGCTGAGCGATGCACCCTGAAGACCACCCTAGAAGCTCGCCTTGGTTTTCAGCAGGAACTGGACGGACTTGATGCTGGAATCCGCATTGAGTGGAAACGCAATGTCCGCATGCAGGACATTGCCGTAAGCCGAACGCGCGCTGAGCAGCCGCAGGCCGAAACCGACATCGCTGAGCCAGCCGGGATTCGCGGTGTTCTGGATGTCGCCGCCCCAGGCCCGACCGTAGTCGAAGAATACCGCGCCGCCGACCCGGAACAGGCGAAAGGGATACCAATCCGTATAGACGCGTTCCTCGAGGGTGAACAGCACGCGCTGCTCGCCGCTCTGATAGCGCAGGGGATAGCCGCGCAAGCCGCTGTCTCCTCCCAGCAATAGCAGATCCCCGATGTCCGGGTTGTGGAGGGCATCCGCGGAGGCCGCGGCGTAGAACAGCGTTCGCGTGCCCTGGGGCCGGTAATAGCGCGCAGAACCACTGATGCGTTGGCGCTCGCCCCGGCCATCACCGTACTGTCCCGAGAACGAACCCGCGAGCTGCAGGTTATGGTCGCCTGAAAACTCGTAGCCGTTGCCCACGCTGCCGGAGTAGAGCCAGAGGTCCCGTGTGGAGCCGAGGCCTGTGAATGCGTGTCCGAGCTGCAGCCCGGAACTGAAGCCCGTCAGGAAGTACTCGGTGCGCTGGATCGAATTCCGGTTCTTGAGTTTTTCGTAGCTGTCCTCGATGACCTCGTAGCGCAGAAACGGGGCAACGGTCTTCTGGTCCATGGGAATTTGCGGAGGTGCGGTACGCGTGGGATCGAGGCCATAGACATCGTCCTGGTACGACAGGCCCACCGTATAGCGCCGCGTCCAGCCATCGACCAGGCCCCGCGACCATCCGCCATGGAGCTCGGCCGATTGCTGCGTGTGGCGATACTCCCCGATCACTTCTCCGCCGCTGTAGACGGCATCGATGCGATCATCCTTCGCTGCACTGATCCCGGCGGCCCAGCGTGTATCGAGCGCATAGAACGGCCGCCCAAACTTGAACGACTGCCTTTCACCGTCGTCCAGCGTCGCATACGAATAAGCGATCTGGGTCCAGCCGTCGAAGGCATGATTTGTGGCGATATCGAACTGGGTGCCCTTGCGATCGACATTCGAAGAACGGGAAATACCGAGAGATACGCCAGTCCCGAGGAAGTTGTATTCTTTCAGGGACAGGCCGCTCGAATTCGATCCGCCTGCGCGGGAGAAACTGAAACCCGGGTCGAGCGTCCAGGTATCGCGGGTCTTGACTTCGATGTCGGCGATGCCATCGTGCCAGCCGACCGGGCGAATGCTTACGTCGTAGAGATAACGGTTGTTGCGCAGCAGGCGCTCCGACTCCTCGATGAGGCGCACCGAGAGCGGCTCCCCGCTCTTGAACAACAGCGTGCGTTCGATGGTGCCGGGTCGGGTGCGAATGTGCAGGGTATTCGCAAGCCGGAACAGGAAGTTGTTCTCCTTTGGATCCCCGGTGTCGAAAATGTTGTCCGTGACGATGCGAATCTCGCCGACAACGGCGCCGGCATCCTGAAGTTCCGCCAAGGAGGGAAACTCAACGGCAGGATCCGGTTCGTCGGCCAACACATGCAGGGAAACCGAAAGGAATGCGGCGAACGAAGCGATCAGACATCGCCCCCATGAGACGGCCTTGCATCGGCACCTGCTTCTCATGTGGCATCGTCGGAAACTGCATTCGCGACACCCTTCCCAGGGTGCCGCGCCTCGGTCCGGGCAACTCGGCTGCAGGCATGGAAGATGTCCAGTGAGGGATTGTAAACGGCCGTGCTCACATTGAGCATGCCGAGGACGGAATGAAACACGTCGTCGTGCGAGAAAGATTGGCCCGAGCGGGCGGCGAGGCATTTCGCCTCGATCCGGAAGCGTGAAAGAAAGCTGTCGGACAGCCACAGCATGAACGGCACGTGGCGCTGCTCGATCGGCGAGATGATGTACGGGGCGCCGTGCAGGTACATGTTCTTCTCTCCCAGCGATTCGCCGTGGTCGGAAAAGTACATGAATGCCGAATCCACGCCTTCGTCCGTCCCGCTTTTGCGCAGGATGTCGATGGTTTTGCTCAGAATGTAGTCGGTATAAAGGATGCTGTTGTCGTAGGCGGCGACGATGTCCTCTGTCGGACATTTTTCCAGATCGCTGGTTCTGCAGACCGGCCCCCATTGGGCAAATGCTTCCGGATAGCGCTTCCAGTAAGCCGGGCCATGACTACCCTTCTGGTGCAGGACGACGACCAGGTCGTTCTTCGCGTCGTGGATCAGCCGCGGGAGCCGCTCCAGCAGACGTTCGTCGTAGCATTCTTCCTCGTTGCAGAAGGGATCGCCCGCAACCGGCCGGGAGAGATCTTCAAAGCTGACCCGGTCGCAGGTCCCCTTGCAGCCGGAGTTATTATCCAGCCAAACCACATCGAAGCCGGCATGCGCCAGGACATCCAGCAGGCCCTGCTGGCTTTTGGCCCGGGCTTCCGAATAGTTCTTGCGGCCCAGCGACGAGAATACGCACGGCACCGATACCGCCGTGGAGGTGCCGCATGACGACACCTCGCTGAAATTCATCAGGCCCTGCTGCTTCGACAGTTGCGGATTGGTCTGGCGCGCGTAGCCGTTCAGGGAGAAATTCATGGCTCGTGCCGTTTCGCCCACCACAATAACCGTCACGGTTCTGCGCGCGCCTCCGACCCATATCGGTCCTTTGATCGCGTCCGTACCGATGGGGGCAACCACCACCGGCCGGGCCTTCCCCTTGAGGAAACTGCTGGCGGCGTTGAGATAGTTGGTCGGCGTAAGCAGGAGGCGCAGTTCCCGATGCTCGCGGAACGCGGGCGCATAGCTCTTGAAGAACAGCAACAGGAGCCCGGCCGCCACGATCAGCGAGATCGACACGATTGCAGCCTTGAGTACCAGGTCGCGAACCAGCGGCGTGGCATGCAACCCGGTACGCAGCAGCAGGAACGATGGCAGCACACCGAGCAACAGAACGGTGAAAAGCAGGCTCCAGTTGAGCAACTCGGCGGCTTCTCGCATGTCGGTTTCGAAAACGTTCTGCATCATCGCTGCGTCGATGACAACGCCGTAATGGTTCATGAAATACGCAGCGAAGGACGTCGCAATGAACAGGAAAATCAGGACGGGCTTGAGGATCGGCCTGAACGCGAGCAACGTCAGCAACGCGTTGAGTACGAGGACGAGGATCAGGAAGGTGGCGAAGTACAGCGGGATGTTGCGTGCCAGCAACCCTCCCGTGGCCTCAACAAAGGTTTTCCAGAAGCGAAAATTGCAGGCGAGGACAAAGAAGACCGAGGCCGTCAGCGTGCAAGTGGCGACGTTTACTTGTTGCGGGAGTTTCATGCTGGCGAAATCACCGGAGGCTGCGTGCCAGCGTAAAACCCGCCAGCCCCGCAAGCCTAGCGGCCGGGAGGTCAGGATCCCGTCAGGAAAGCGTTAGGATTTCGTTAAGTTCGAGGGAAACTCGATGGTGAACACCATGCCGCCGCCCGGTCGGTCGCTGGCCTGCATCGTGGCGCCAAGATGCTCGCAAATGCGCTTGACCAGCGCCAGGCCGATGCCGGATCCCGCCGAGCCGGCCAGCGCAGAAACCGGCGCCTTGTCCGACAACCTGTCGCGAACCGCTTGCGCAATTCCAGGCCCGGTGTCCTCCACGGTGACCGAATGCCCGCTGGCGCGGATGATGACTGAGCCCTTTTCGGTGTACTGGCACGCGTTACGGATCAGATTGCCGATCGCTGCCGCCAGGAGTTCTCGCCGGCAAAACACCGCGGGATCGCCTTCAAGAAACAATTCCAGCGATACCGGTTTGTCACGGCACAACTGGCGACCGCTCTCCATCTCCGCTTCGATAACAGGGCCGAGGCGGGTTTCCGGCGCGTCGATAAGTTCCGGCGTGCGCGCCAGGAGCAGCAGTACGGTGACGAATTCGGTGGCCTCCGTCGCCGCACGCAGGATCCTTTGCGCCGGCGCTTGAAGGTCAGGCTGGCCCGCCGTGCGTTCCACCAGGATTTCAGCCGCGCCGATGATGATCGTAAGCGGCGTGCGCAGTTCGTGGCTCACGTCACCCGTGAAAAAACGCTCCCGCACCAGGAACTGCTGGAGTTCGGCGGTGCGCTCGGAAAAAGCCCTGGCCAGCACACCCATCTCGTCCTTATTTGCCAGCAGCGGAAGCTCTGTCCTGGAATCCTTGGCCATCACGGCAGCGGCGAGCGTCGCGATCGGGTTCACAAAGCGCCGCGCGACATACCGGCCCAGGATACTTGAAAGGATCAGAAGCGCGATCAACGCAGCGGCGACGATCGAGTACACCACGAGTTCGATTTTATCGTAGTCGCTTTCCCTGTCGACGACCACGAAATCGCCAGCCGCATCCCTGCCCACCAGCAGGTGAAGACTGACACCGTCCACGGTTTGCTCCTGAACTCCGGGCCCGAGGCCGCGCAGCGAAGTGGGGATCGCGTTCCCGTGGTAGAAAATGACGCCGGCCGGAATTTCCACCGGTAACCCTGCAAAGTGGCGCGGGGAAGCCCAGGCCGCAACACTCTTCAGGCGCTGATCGACAAGGCGATCTTCGATGCCCTCCACAGCCAGGGCGGCGATCACCGTAAAGATCACGCAGGCCGTGATCGCCAGCATCAAATAGGCAACGGTGATGCGCCACTGCAGGGATGCCTGTTTATTCAACTTATTCATCGCCAGCGACCAGCCGGTAGCCGATGCCCTGCACGGTTTTCAGCATCGAGGAAGCCTGCACCTTGTCGAGTGCCTGTCTCACGGCGTGAATGTGGGTGCGCAATGCGTCGCTGTCCGGACGGTCGCGACCCCAGATTTCGGATTCCAGGACTTCGCGCGTCACCACTTTGGGCGATTCCCGCATCAGGCAGGCGAGGATGCGGTATCCGGTTTTGGTCAGGGTAATGGGCTGGCCTCCCCGTTCCGATTCATAGGTCCGGGTGTTGAAATTCAGATCCCCGACGCGCAACACCGGCTCCGGCCCGGCACCCCTGGCACGACGCGCCAGGGCTTTGATGCGCGCCTCCAGTTCGATCACGGAAAAGGGCTTGACCAGGTAGTCGTCGGTGCCGCTTTCGAACCCGGCCACCTTGTCTTCGACGGTATCGCGCGCGGTCAGCATCAAAACGGGGGTTGTCTTCTTCAGGTCGGTGCGGATTCTCTGGCATAGCGTGAGGCCGTCCATCCCGGGCAGCCCCACATCGAGTATCAGCACGTCATAGTCGTTCTGGGCCACCAGCGCCAGACCGGCATAACCATTGGCGGCGAAATCGAGCGAATAGCCGAGCGGCTCCAAATAGCCGGCAAGATTCGCGGCAATGTCCGGGTTATCTTCGATGATCAGCACGCGCATGGGCTTTGGTGTCGCGACGCAGTGCGCCAGGCAGTCCAACTCGAAGTGTAGCTTTCTTTTGGCTGGCAATCGCCCGGGCACGACGGGCTAAAGGCGGGCCGCCAGCTCCCGCGTGAGTTGCGCGGCCGGAATTTCCCTGCAGCCGGACGTGTTCTGGCCCGACCACAGCGGAGAAAAATCGCCGGAGCCTTCGGCTTCGGCCTTTGCCCGCAGGGGGACGATGGAGGATGTCGCCAGCGGGAACGCTGGCGGCAGGCTGCTGACGGGACCGAGCTCCCGCATCACCCTGTTGACGATTCCGCGCGCGGGCCGGCCGGTGAAAAGATTCGTCAGCGCGGTATGGCGCGCGCCTTCGCTTTTGAGCGCCTGGCGATGCACGGCCGTGATGGTCGCTTCCGGGCACAGGAGATAAGCCGTGCCGAGTTGCACCCCGGCCGCGCCCAGTGCCATGGCCGCGGCAACGCCCTGTGCATCGGCAATTCCGCCGGCGGCGATGACGGGCAGCTTCACCGCCCGCACGACCTGGGGCAGCAGGGAAAAAGTGCCGACCTGGGTGCTGAGGTCGTCAGACAGGAAAATGCCGCGATGCCCACCCGCCTCCAGGCCTTGCGCAATAACGGCATCGGCGCCGTGCGCTTCCAGCCATCGCGCCTCGTCGACCGTTGTCGCCGAAGCGAATATTTTCGAGCGCCAGGATTTCACCCGCGCCAGCAGATCCGCGGGCGGCAGGCCGAAATGAAAACTCACCACTGCCGGCCGATACTGTTCCAGCACGTCCGCAAACTCCGCGCTGAACGGCGCCCGCCCGGGACCGGCCGCAATGCCGGCGGGATCGATTCCGTATTGCCTGTAATAAGGCGCGAGCGCCACGCGCCACGCGGCTTCCCGTCCTGCATCGGCAACCGGCGCGGCATGGCAGAAGAAGTTGACGTTGAAGGGCTTGCCCGTCTGCGCCTTGATGAGCTCCAGTTCCTTGCGCAAGCCGTCCGCGGTGAGCATGGCGCAAGGCAGGGATCCCAGCCCGCCCGCGTTCGAAACCGCGATCGCCATTGCGCTCGCCTGCGCGCCGGCCATGGGTGCCTGGATGACCGGCAGTTCGATGCCGAGCCATTCATTCAGCTTCATGCCTTGACCGCTCCAGCCCGTTTTCCACCCTGTTCCGCGAGCGTGGTGCGCATGCCCGCAATGAGTTCGACCGAACGCAGCCGCGCCGGCTGGTCGTGGATATGGGCCGTGATCATCAGCTCGTCGGGCTTCAGGTCGTCGATGAATTCGCTCAGCCCACGTTCGATCGTGTCCGGCGAGCCGACGAAGGAAACCGCCAATGAACGCTCGACCATGGCCCTTTCGGCCGGTGACCAGTAGCTTTCGATATCGTCGATCGGCGGCGGTACCTGTCCGGGCCTGCCTCGCCGCAGGTTGATGAAGGACTGCTGCTGCGAAGTGAACTGGCGGCGCGCTTCGGCGTCGGACTCCGCCGCCAGCACGTTCGCGCCGAGCATCGCATAGGGCCGCTTCAGTTGCTTCGACGGCGCGAAGCGGGCACGGTAGATTTCCAGTGCCTGCCGCATCATGTCCGGCGCGAAATGGGAAGCGAACGCGAACGGCAAACCCAGCGCGGCCGCCAGTTGCGCGCTGAACAGGCTCGAACCGAGCAGCCAGATCGGGACTTCCAGGCCTTCGCCCGGCACCGCGCGAATGTGCAATGCCGGATCCGCGGCTTCGAAATAATGCTGCAGTTCCTGGACATCCTGGGGGAACTGCTCGGCGCTGTCTTCCATCGTGCGGCGCAGGGCACGGGCCGTGAGCATGTCCGTGCCTGGCGCACGCCCGAGGCCCAGGTCGATGCGTCCGGGAAACAATGACGCCAGCGTGCCGAACTGTTCAGCGATCACCAGCGGCGAATGATTCGGCAGCATGATGCCACCCGAACCGACGCGGATCGTCCTGGTGCCGCCGGCGACATGAGCAATGACGATCGATGTCGCCGCACTGGCGATTCCCGGCATGTTGTGATGCTCGGCCAGCCAGTAGCGAGCGTAGCCCAGTTTTTCGGCGTGCTGCGCGAGTTCCAGCGTATTGCGCAGGGCGACCGAGGCGCTGGCCCCTTTCGGGATCGGGGAAAGGTCAAGAATCGAAAACGGAATCATGCATGCATCCCCATCACGGCGTCGGCCCGAAGCTGCCCAGGTAATCCACTTTGCCGATGTCCACGCCGTGGTGGCGCAGGATGGCGTAAGCCGTGGTCACATGAAAAAAGAAATTGGGTAGCGCGAAGCTCAGGAGGTAGGACTGGGCGGTGAAGTGCACTTCACCGCCGCGCAGCCGAATCGTTACCGCGCGGTCGTCGCCACCGTCGATCTGCCCCGCATTCACGCTTTGCAGGAAGGCGATGGTCTTGGCGATGCGCTCCTGCAGTTCCGGGAACGTCGCCTCGGTATCGGCATAACTGGGGATGCCCACACCGGCCAGCCGGGCCGCACAGCCTTTCGCGGAATCGCTGGCCGACTGGATTTGCCGCGCCAGCGGGAACATGTCCGGCACCAGGCGGGCATTGATGAACACCGAGGGGTCGATTTTTTTTGCCTCGGCATGGACGGTGGCTTTCCCCAGGATGGCGGAAAGGTTGTTGAGCGCTCGGACCAGGACCGGCACGGAAGCCTGATACAGGGATAAGGTCATTCTGCTTTCTCCAAAGGATAATGACGCATTGTGCGCGACCTGGTCGGCGCCGCCTACGGCTTCTTCGGGCTCGGCCTGTCGCTCTACTTCGCTTCGCAGGGCGCGGGCCGCCTGACCTGGCCTTTGCTCAGCGGCTTCTTCCGGGTCATCATTGCGATCGGCGGAGGCTGGATCCTGCTGCGGCTCACCGGTTCGCTCAATGGGCTGTTAGCGGCGCTGACCCTGGGGCTGGTGGTTTATGACGTTTCGCTCGCCATGGCAATCCGGTCCGGCGCCTGGTTCGCCAAAGAACACTGACTAATTGTCCGAGGATACATCGAATGGTCGAACCCGCCGCAACGGTCCGCGTATCCACCTGGCCGCTGGTGATCACAGCCGCTGTCATCCTCATGATCACCATGGGAAGCCGGCAGACCCTGGGCCTGTTCATCTCGCCGCTCAATACCTCGACCGGGCTCGGCATCGTCGCAATCAGCTTTGCCATGGCGATCGGACAATTCGTCTGGGGCGCGACGCAGCCAATCTTCGGCGCCGTTGCGGATCGCTACGGGCCGGGACGGGTGATTGTCGTCGGCGGCATCATGCTCGCGATCGGCTGGGCGCTTACACCCCTGGTCTCGAGCGAGTGGGGCCTGATCCTCACGCTGGGCATCGTCGCCGCCGCGGGCGCCGGCGCGGGAAGCTTCTCCATCCTGATCGGCGCGACCGCGGGCCAGGTGCCCGCGGAGAAGCGTGCTTTTGCCGCAGGATTCATCAATGCCGGCGGCAGTTTCGGGCAGTTCGTGTTTGCGCCGCTGGTCCAGGTGCTCCTCAGCACCTTCGGCCTGGTCACCGCCATGATCACCATGGCCGCATCGGCGCTCGCCACTCTGCCGCTTGCGCGCCTGATGCGGCGCAAGCAAGCCGCGCCTCTCTCCGCAGCGGCGAAGGCCGCCGCTCCGAACGAAATCGGACTGCGCGCCCAGTTGCGCATCGCCGGACGGAACCAGAGCTACTGGCTGCTGCACGCCGGTTTTTTTACCTGCGGATTCCATGTCGCCTTCCTGGTCACGCACCTGCCCGGCGAAGTCGGCCTGTGCGGCCTGCCGGCCGGCGTCGCGGCGACTTCGCTCGCCATCATCGGCCTTGCGAACATCGCAGGCAGCCTCGGCATCGGCGCGCTCGGCAGCGTTTATCGCATGAAGTGGCTGTTGTTCTGGGTTTACTTCGCCCGCTTCGTCGCCATCACGATCTATCTTGCCGCGCCAAAAACCGCGCTGACCTTCTATGTCTTTGCCGCGGCGCTGGGTGTAACGTGGTTGTCCACCGTGCCGCCCACCGCGGGGCTGGTGGGCAAGCTGTTCGGCACGCGCTATCTGGCGACGCTGTTCGGCCTGACTTTGCTGTCGCACCAGATCGGCGGTTTCTTCGGCGCGTGGCTGGGCGGCATCGCCCTGGTCAGCAGCGGCAACTACGACTGGATGTGGTACGCGGACATGGCGCTCGCGCTCGCCGCGGCATTCGTCAACCTGCCGATCAAGGAAGCGCCGCTCATCGCGCCCCGCCCCGCTGCCGCTTGACGGCTGCCTTGTCGACTACCCAGGACAGCTCTCACCGCAGAGGACGCGGAGGGCGCGGAGGAAGAACCAACGCAGAGAAACTCGATTTACTGGGCCACGCATGATGCAAGCGCCGGTTCCCCAATATCCGGTGGCCTTCCATCGCCCATTTTTCTCATGTTCTTCCTCTGCGTCCTCCGCGTCCTCTGCGGTGAGTGCGGTATCCTCCTGAAACTAGCGGGAGCACACAGGGGGAGTCCATGAAGGTCAAGAGCATTGAAACGCTGTCCTGCGACGCGGGCTGGCGCAACTATCATTTCGTCAAGCTGGTCACCGATACCGGCATTACAGGCTGGAGCGAGTTCGACGAAGGCTTCGGCGCGCCGGGCGTGGGCAACGTCATCCAGAAACTGGCGACGCGCGTCATCGGCCAGGACGTCAATCAGCACGAACGCATCTACGCCGAACTCAACTCGGCCACCCGCCCCGCTTCCGGCGGCATCGTTGCACTCGCCATGGGTGCGATCGAGAATGCGCTGCTCGACGTCAAGGCCAGGGGACTCGGCGTTCCGGTATACGAACTGCTGGGCGGCAAGGTGCGCGACCGCATCCGCGTCTACTGGTCGCATTGCGCCACCTGGCGCATCAACCATCCGACCCACTACAAGCCAGCCATCACCGACCTCGACGGCGTCAAGGCCATCGGTCGCGAAGTCCGCGAAAAAGGATTCACCGCGCTGAAGACCAACATCTTCACCTACGACAAAGACCGAAGGAACGTACAGGGTTGGCGTCCGGGCTTCGGTGTGCCTTTCGAACCGGGCCTGAACGTGGAACGCGACGTCCTGCGCAACCTCGTGATGCATCTCGAAGCGCTGCGCGAAGGCGCCGGACCGGACGTGGACATTCTGCTCGACCTGAACTTCAATGCCAAGACCGAGGGTTATCTCAAGATCCTGCGCGCCATCGCGCACCTCGACATCTTCTGGGTGGAAATCGACAGCTTCGTGCCGGAGACCCTCGGCTATCTCCGCAGGCAGAGCCCGCACCCCGTCAGTTCCTGCGAAACCCTGCTCGGGCTGCGCGAGTTCATGCCCTACTTCCGCGAGCAGGCGATGGATGTGGCGATCGTGGATACGCCCTGGAATGGAGTCTGGCAATCGATGAAAATCGCCGCCGCTGCCGAAGCACACGAAGTCAACGTCGCCCCGCACAATTTCTACGGCCACCTGTGCACGATGATGAATGCGCATTTCTCCGCGGCCGTGCCGAACCTGCGCATCATGGAAACCGACATCGACCGCATCGCGTGGGACCACGAGCTGTTCGACCACGTGCCGGAGTTCGTGGACGGACATCTGGTCATGCCGGACCGTCCGGGCTGGGGCATCGTACCGAACGAGGAGGCGATCCGCGCCCATCCGCCAAAAGGCCCGCAGGGATTGCTGAGCTACGGCCGCAACAAATAACTCAAGGGAGCAGGTAATGGCAAAGGGATACTGGGTGGCGCATGTCGACGTGAACGATCCGGAAGGCTACAAGGGTTATGTGGCCAGGAACGGCGTGGCTTTCGCCAAGTACGGCGCGCGCTTCATCGTTCGCGGCGGACAGTTCGAGCCCAAGGAAGGCAACTCGCGCTCGCGCAACGTCGTCATCGAGTTCAAGGACTACGCCACGGCGCTGGCCTGCTACCACTCGCCCGAATACGCCGAAGCGATGAAACACCGCGTCAATGCCTCCGTCGCCGATATGATCATCATTGAAGGCTACGACGGGCCGCAGCCTGTTTAGTTATTACACCTGGACTATTTCGTTTTCACCGCAAAGGCGCAAAGGGCGCGAAGAAATACAAAGATCAAGGACGGGAATCGGATTTTCGAGAATCGACGCGAGTTCGCATGGAACGAATAACGGCATCCCGCTTAGATAGAGCCATCATCAGTTCTTCCTGGTTTCCTTTGCGTACCCCTCAAGGGGGTATGGAAGTGAATCCTTTGCGCCTTTGCGGTGAAAGGATTCAGATCAGCAGCCGTCAGGCGGGCACCAGCTTGACATGGGTGATCTCGGACGGCGCGCCGAAGCGTTTCGGCGGTCCCCAGTAGCCCGTGCCGCGGCTGACATAGAGCGAGAGGTCGTCCAGGCGGTGCAGGCCGGAGGTGAACGGTTCGAACAGTTTCACCACATAGTTCCAGGGAAAGAACTGGCCGCCGTGGGTATGGCCTGACAACTGTAGGTCGAACCCAGCCTGCGAGGCGGCGTAGGCCGATCGCGGCTGGTGCGCGAGCAGCACCCGGACGGCCGCTGCCTCCGGCGCGCCGGCGAGTGCCGCAACGGGATCGCTCCGGTGCGCCGGATCGAAATGGTGTCCACTCAGATCCGTCACCCCGGCGATCACGACGGATTCCCCGAAGTGTTCAAGGACCACGTGCTCGTTCAGGAGCACCGACACGCCAAGGCGCCGGATTTCAGCTATCCAGGCATGCGCTCCCGAATAGTACTCATGATTGCCGGTCACGAAGAATGTGCCGTGGCGCGCCGTCAACCGCCCGAGCGGCTCGGTATGCGGCCCAAGCCGGCCGACGCTGCCGTCCACCAGATCACCGGTGATGGCGATCATATCCGCGTCGAGGGCATTCACCGCATCCACGATCCGGGTCACGTAACCGTGCTTGATGGTGGCGCCGACGTGAATGTCGGTGATCTGGACGATGCTGAAACCTCGCAGCGCCTCCGGCAGTCCGGCAATCGGCACTTCGATTGTCAGGACCGCCGCCCTTCGGCGGGCATTGATGTATCCGACAAGCGTAATGAACACCGCAAGCGCGGGGACCGCCGCTGCGCTCCAGGTGCGGATCTGCTGCACGGCGGCCACGCCGATCAGCGAACCGCTCGCCGCATACCCCGCGAGCAGAACCACTTCGCGCAACAGCGTCAGGATCAGCAGCGACGAGAAAAATCCCATTGCCAGGAAACCCGCACCGGCCAGATGGTCCGCGCAGGGATTCTGCTTGTTGCGGCGCGCGTACTCGGCGAACGGCAAAGCGGCCAGCGGCAGCGCCAGCAGCACAATCGTGGCAACCACGCCTGCCATCCCAAACGGCATATCGGGCAGCAGGCGCCATCCCATGTAAAGATGCAACAGGAGAACCAGCACAAACAGTGGGAACATGATGGCCCGCTTCCACGGGCTCTTCGGAGGAGCGCCCCGGGAATCCGGGGACAATAAGCAGGATATGAGGCATTGGGGCCGGATATCAAGAGGCACCAATCGCATTGCTGTGGTGGATCGTCCGTTGCGCAATCCTGACACTTTGTATCGCTATCTGTCGAGCACCTGAAACGGAAAACCCAACCAGAGAAGCGCAATGGCTCGAAGCGTGAGTCCGCCGCACGAGGCGGTTCACCGACTCGGCTACAATCAGGTTCCTTTCCCTGCCGACGCCGCCCCTACCCGACGAGGCGGTCGTATCGATGGATCTCCTTCTGCTCTTGTTACTCATCCTGATCAACGGCATTTTCGCAATGTCGGAAATCGCCGTGGTCTCTTCCCGCAAGGCGCGCCTGCAGAGGCTCGCCGACGACGGTAGTCCCGGCGCACGCTCGGCTCTCGCCCTGAGCGAGAATCCCTCCAAGTTCCTGTCGACCATACAGGTCGGCATCACGTCGATAGGAATCCTGAGCGGCGCAATCGGCGAAACGGTGCTGGCCGATCCGCTCACTGATTGGCTGCAGGCGCATTCCTCCCTTGGCGAATACGCCCGTCCCGTCGCGCTTACCGTCGTGGTGCTCGGCCTCACCTACTTCGCCGTGGTGGTGGGAGAACTGGTGCCGAAACGCCTCGGCCTGCTGGCGCCCGAAGCGGTCGCCTCCATGATTGCGCGGCCGATGAACTGGCTGTCGCGGCTGGCGCGACCGTTGGTCTGGCTGCTGTCCTCCTCCTCCGACTTGCTGTTGCGCCTGATCGGCGCCCGCCGCAACAGCGACCCGCCGGTCACGGACGAAGAAATCGAAGTCCTCATGGGCCAGGGCGCCGAAGCCGGAGTGTTCCACGAAAGCGAGCAGCAGATCGTCTCCAATGTGTTGCGCCTGGACGACCAGAACATCCGTTCTATCATGACGCCGCGCAAGGATATCTACGCCATCGACCTGACCGCGCCGCAAGACAAGATCCGCAATCTCATTGCCGACAGCCCGCACGACCGGATCGTCGTTTGCCGCGATGGATTCGAGCACATAGTCGGCGTGCTGAGAGTCGCCGACCTATTCAAGCCCGCCTTGCTGTGCGAACCGCTGGATCCGGAAAAGGCGGCGAAGTCGCCGCTATACGTGCCCGAAAGCATCACGGCGGTACGCCTGCTGGAGAATTTCCGGGCCACCCACCAGCGCTTCGCGGTGGTCGTCGATGAATACGGCGAACTGCAGGGCGTGGTGACCCTGACCGATGTCATGACCGCCATCGTCGGCGATCTACCCTGGGCGCAGTCACCGGACGAGCAGGACATCGTGGCACGGGAGGACGGTTCCTGGCTGGTGGATGGGGCCGCCTCCATCAAACGCATGAAATCCGTCCTGGCAATGGACAACGATCTGCCAGACGAAGAGGAGAATTATTATCATACGGCGGGCGGTTTCATCACCCACATGCTCGGCCGCATTCCCGCCGTCACCGACCATTTCGAGCACGACGGCTGGCGTTTCGAAGTCGTCGACATGGACAAGAACCGGGTGGACAAGGTGATGGTCAGTCGCAGCAAATAGCCGGGCGCGAAAACGGGGGAGCCAGAGTAAGCAGGCAGCGCGGCGAACTGATTTCAGAGAAGTCCAGTACCACTGGAAACTATCGCGGCGTGACGCGCCGTGCCCCGCAACGCCGTGCGGAGCGTCTCTACTTTTCTCTTTTACCTTTCACCTTTACGTGCTTTTGCGCCGTTTCCCTGTCGATCCAGAATCGCCAGGGTCTTGCCGCCCAGTATTCGCCTGCGTAGTCCACGCCAACGCGAGGCCCACGCTTGATCAGGCGTGCCGGAATGCGCATCGCGCGATCCTCGATGCGCACCTGATTTGAAATCGTGACGTCCGTGGCGGTAAGCGCGCCATCGACCTTCAAGTATTGGGTGACCCTGCCTGGCCCAGCGAGATATTTCGCCTCGCCGTCCGGATCGGCAAGCACGCCGCGGATCAGCACGCCTTCCGGGAGATCCTTTCCGGCAGTGGCGAAGTTGAGCATCCAGTGGATGCCATAGATGAAATACACATACACCGTACCGCCATCGCCATAGAGCGGCTCGACCCTTGCGGTGCGGCGCCCGCGCGCGGAGTGCGCGGCGAGGTCCCGCGGCCCCTTGTACGCCTCGACCTCGGTGATCATCGCGGAGATTGTCGATCTCCCGGCTTTGCGAACGATGAACTTGCCGAGAAGGCTGCGCGCGACCTGCAGGGTCGGACGATTGAAATCGCCGCGGCCCAGTCTGGCGTTTTTTATTTTTGCGTTGCCCATGGCTGACCTACCCATCATATCTTCCTGCGCGCTCAACGCAGAGGACGCGGACGACGCAGAGGAAATGCAAGAGAGAAATACTTGGAAGTCAGCCAAGAGACGGTGATGAAACTGGGATCCTCGGTCGCCTTCACTTCGTAGCTTGTTTTCCTCTGCGTTGATATTCCTCTGCGTCCTAAAAGGGTACTCCGACGTGCTACGCACGTAGGGTATCCGCGTCCTCTGCGGTGAGAGTTGCCCTGGGATTTAGCCGACGGCGACCAGGCGGTCCAGCGTCGCGGGATCGGCAAGCAGCGCGGCACTGCCACCTTCGTGCCTGATCCGCCCGCGCTCCAGCACGATAACGTTGCGTGTCACCGAGAGCGCCAGCCGCGCGTGTTGTTCGACGATGATCACGGCCATGCCGCCATTCGAAACCAGTTCGCGGACCACGCCCAGCAGTTCCTCGACCATGATCGGCGCCAGGCCTTCCATGGGCTCGTCCAGCAGCAACAAGGCGGGATTCAGCATCAACGCGCGGCCGATGGCGAGCATCTGCTGCTCGCCACCCGAAAGCTGGTTGCCGAAATTGCCGCGGCGTTCTTCCAGCCGGGGAAAGAGCTTGTATACACCCGACACCGTCCAGCGGCCGGGACGCGCAACAGACGTGAGGTGTTCCTCCACGGTCAGCGAGGAAAAGATGCAGCGTTCCTGAGGCACCCAGCCCAACCCGGCCCGCGCGCGCCCATGGGCGGGCATGCGCGAAATGTCCGCGCCGCGCCAGTGGATCTTGCCGCCGTGCAGGCTGGTGAGGCCCATGATCGTATTGAGCAGCGTGGTCTTGCCCATGCCGTTGCGGCCCAGCACGGCGAGGCTGTCGCCTTCCTGCAGCGCCAGCGCGATTGCATCGAGAACCACGGCTTCGCCGTAGCCGGCGCGAAGGGCGTCGATCCGCAGCAGTTCAGCCATGCTGCGCCTCGCCCAGGTACACTTCCCTGACGCGGGCATCGGCGGCAATCTGCGCCGGCGTGCCCTCTGTCAATACCTTGCCACCGACCAGAACCGTGATGCGCTCCGCAAAGCGGAACACAAGTTCCATGTCGTGTTCGATGAGCAGGATGCTGACGTCCTCAGGCAGCGCGCCAAGGACATTGAACAGTTCGGCGCTTTCGCTCGAGGGAATGCCGGCCGCCGGTTCGTCGAGCAGCAGGATCCTGGGTTTTGTCGCCAGCGCCAGGGCGATCTCCACCAGCCGCTGCTTGCCATAGGGAAGGCTGCGCGTGACGGTATTGGCATCGCCGTCCAGGCGCAGCGAGGCCAGCAGGGTTTGTGCTTCCGCAATCTCATCCCGGCGCCTGGCAACCGTGCCCAGCCAGTGTCCGGCGCTGCCGGTGCGCTCGCAGATCGCCAGCACCACGGATTCGAGCACGGTCAGGCCGGGGAACAACGTGTTGATCTGGAAAGTGCGCGCGACCCCGCGCTTTACCCGCTGGTGCTGGGGCATGCGGGTCAGGTTCTCCTCGCCGAGGAAGATCTCGCCCGCGGTCGGGGCGTAGACGCCCGTCAGCAAGTTGATGAACGTGGTCTTTCCCGCCCCGTTCGGCCCGATCAGTGCGTGACGCGCCCCGGCCGGAAGCGAGAGGTCGATGCCGTCATTCGCCTTGAAGCCGCCCCAATGCCTGGAAAGCCCGATGGTGCGCAGGGTGCTCGTCATTTGCCCCTGCCCTGCCAACGCTCACCCAGAACCTTGAGGCCACCGAGAATGCCGCCGCGTGCAAACAGGACGACGAGCACCAGCAACAGGCCGATCCAGAATTGCCAGTAAACGGGATTCAGGCCGGACAACCAGTCCTGCGCGATCATGAACGCCGCCGCGCCGACAATGGCGCCATACAGCATGCCCGTGCCGCCGAGCACCAGCATGATCAGCAGTTCGGCCGAACGCGGAAATCCGAGCACATCGAGGCCGACGAACTGGGTCGTCTGCGCCAGCAGCGCGCCGGCAATGCCTGCGACTGCGGCAGCGATGGTGTAAATCCGCACCTGGTGCCTGCGCACCGGCGCGCCTATCGCCGGCATGCGCCGGCCGCCTTCGCGGATGCCCCGCAGGCTGAGGCCGAATGGCGAATGCACCAGACGGCGCATCAGCACGAAGAGCAGGAACAGCACGGCCAGGCTATATACATATGCGGCGCGGCCGTTGAGGTCGAAGACGAAGACTCCCAGTAGCTTCCACATCGCCACGCCGGACAGGCCATCGACGCCGCCGGTGATGAAGGACGCCTTGTTCGCGGCTTCGTAGAGCAGCAGGCCGATGCCGAGCGTAACCATCAGTCGCGTCAGGTCGCTTCCGCGCACAATCAGGAAACTGCTGAGCCAGCCGGTCAGCGCGGCGACAGCACCGGCGATCAGCAGGCCGCTCAGCGGTTCGCCCCAGCCGTGCACCGCCAGCAATCCGGCCGTGTAAGCGCCGATGCCGAAGAAAGCGGCATGGCCGAGCGAGACGATGCCGGCATAGCCGAGGATGAGGTCGAGCGAAAGCGCGAACAGTGCAACGATCAGGATCTGGCTGCCCAGCACAAGGTAGCCGGGCAGCAGGAAGAACGCAGCGACCGGCAGCAGCCAGAACAGGATTTCGGCGCGGGTCCAGTGCCCGTCGGGCAAACGGTTCGCTACAGGATTCATCACCACTTCAGCCGCCGCCCCGCTCATGTCCGCCTGCCGTAGAGTCCCGACGGGAACACGATCAGCAACAGCACCATCAATGCATAAATGACAAAGGCGCCGATCTCGGGCACATAGTATTTCCCGGCCACGTCGAACACGCCGAGGATGAGCGCGGCGGCCAGCGTGCCCTTGATGCTGCCCGCGCCGCCGACCGATACGACCAGCAGGAAGTACACCATGTATTTGACCGGGAATGTGGGGTCGAGGCCGAGCACATCGATGCCGAGCGCGCCACCCAGGCCCGCCAAACCGGAGCCGAGCGCGAAGGTCAGCGCAAAGATGCGGTTGACGTGGATGCCCATGGCGCCAGCGGCCTGCTGGTTGTCCACCGACGCCCGCACTTGCGCACCGAAGCGGGTGCGCGCGACCAGCCAGCCGAGGACCAGCGTGATCACGACAACCAGGGCAATCAGGAACACCCGGTAGGCGCCGAGATCGATCCCCAGCACCCGCACCTGCCCGCGCAGGAATTCCGGCAGCGCGACAGGCTGCTGGCCGGGGCCAAAATAGTAGGTGGCGCCTGCGATCGCCATGAACGTGAGCCCGATGCTGAACAGCACCTGGTCGAGGTGGCTGGCCTTGTACAGGCGCCGGTAGAGCGTGCGCTCCAGCACGACGCCGGCCAGCGCGGTGACCACGAAGGCAATCGGCAACGACGCCAGGAAGGGAACGCCGAGGCGTGACATCACCATCACACACACGTAGCCGCCGAGCATCGCAAAGGCGCCATGGGCAAGATTGATGAAGTTCATCAGGCCCATGGTCACGGACAGCCCGATGCCGATCAGGAACAACAGGCTGCCGTAGGCGATGCCGTCGAACAGGATGCCGGCGAAGTTGATCAGCAAACCGCAGATTCCCTATCTATGTCCAAGCGCCAAACGCAGAGTACGCAAAGGACGCAGAGGAAAAACAAGAGCGAGGAAGAGAATCCGGAGTGAAAGGAAGGCAGGATTCCATGTTCAGTTCCAATTGTTGGCAAGGCAAACTCTGCAATTGCGGGCTCCACTTTCAAAGTTTTCCTCTCTTGCCCTTCCTCCGCGTACTCTGCGTTGCGCGCCTGGCCTTTATTTCTTGACGCGGGCAGCCAGGACCCTGTCGACCAGTTGTTCGGCGAGGCCGAGGTATTTTTCGGGATCGAACAATCGGCCGAGATCGGCCGCGGACAGATGCTCGGTGACCCGGGCATCCATGCCCAGCACATCGCGCAAGTGCTTGTCCTTTTCGACGGCCAGGCGGCAGGCATCCTCCACCAACTGGTGCGCTGCCGGCCTGCCGATTCGGGGCGCCAGCGCCAGGGACGCCGCCTCGGCCAGGATCAGGCCCTGTGTCACGTCGAGGTTCTCGCGCATGCGCACCGCATCTATTTCGAGGCCTTCGATGGTTTCGGTCATATGGGCGAGCGCGCCCGCTGCAAGCATGCAGATCTCGGGCAGCGTTTCCCATTCCGCGTGCCAGTTGCCGAGTCCGCGCTCGTGTTCCTGCACCATCGCCGCAAGCATCACCGACACCAGCGCCGGCACCCGGGCCGCCGCCGCCAGGACCACGGCCGCCGCCACCGGATTGCGCTTGTGCGGCATGGTCGAGGAGCCGCCGCGGCCCTGTGTCCCCGGTTCGAAAACTTCGCCGATTTCCGTCTGCATCGACAGCGAGATGTCGCGCGCCATCTTGCCCAGGGACCCCACCAGAAGTCCGAGCGTGGTCGCCACCTCGGCAACGCGATCCCGCTGCGCATGCCAGGGCAGATCGGGCAGATCGAGCTTGAGGTCCGTGGCAAGCGCCGCCGCCACATCGAGCCCGCGATTGCCGATTGCCGCCAGCGTTCCTGTGGCACCGCCGAACTGCACCACCAGCGCCCGCGATCGCAACTCTCCGATGCGCCGGCGATGCCGCTCGATCGCGCTCAGCCAGCCTGCGGCCTTGAGGCCGAAGGTGATCGGCGCCGCCTGTTGCAGCCAGGTGCGGCCCGCCGCCGGCGTGCGCCTGTGCTTGCGGGCCAGCTTCACCAGGGCATCGGACAGACGGACCAGGTCGGCTTCAACCAGATCCAGCGCGCCGCGCAACTGCAGGACCAGCCCGGTATCCATGGCGTCCTGGCTGGTTGCGCCCCAGTGCACGTAGCGCGACGCTTCCCGGTTACGGTTCTCGACCAGCGCAGTCAGCGCCTTGATCACCGGAATCGCGGTATTGCCGGCCTGCTCCGCACCGCGCGCCAGCGTCTCGATGTCGAACAACCCGGCATTGCATTGAGATTCGATTTCCGCGACCGCGGCATCCGGGATCAGACCGACTCGCGCTGTAGCCCGCGCCAGAGCCGCTTCGAAATCCAGCATGCCCTGCAGGCGGCCGCGATCCGAAAAGATTTCCCGCACGGCGTCCGTGCGGAACAGCGCGTCCAGCATTCCCGGGGAATTCTGCGAGTTCAAGCGGGGTCCTTCCTTCAGCAGTCGAAAAACACGGTTTCGTCCAGGCCCTGCAGGATGACGTTCCACTCCAGCATACCCTGCCCGGCATTTCTTGCGATCAATGTGGCGCGGCGCTCCGCCGGAACCAGTGCGAGCACCGCATCCGCCGCGTTGCCAGGCTCGCCGGGAAAATAAAGGCGAGTGACCAGGTGCCTGAGCAAACCGCGCATGAACACAGCCACGGCTATGTGCGGCGCCTGCAGCGCACCCGCCGCACCCGCCACGCTTCCAGGCTTCAGCGTGACGAACCGGAAGGCGCCGTTGCCGTCGGTGGCGACGCGGCCGAAACCGGCAAAACCCGGTTGCGCGAACTTTCCATCCGGCCCCGCCTGCCAGAGTTCGAGGAGCGCATCGCTGACGGGCTTGCCATCGCCGTCCACAACGCGCCCGTTCACGGCGAACTTTTCACCCTGGGCGCTGCCGGCAAGATCGGAGACGTAAAGCCGGTCCATGCCGATATGGAAGTACGGCCCGACGGTCTGCGACGCGGTTGCCACCAGATTCATTTCTTCTCCATCGGCGTGGCGTAATGTCCGCGCAGGATGATATCGAAACGATAGCCGAGTGCATGTTCGGGGCGCGTGGTCTCCCAGTCGAAATCGGACACCAGCCGGTGGCGCGCTTTCTCGTCGGCCGTGCTGTTGAAAATCGGGTCGTGCGCCAACAGCGGATCGCCGGGAAAATACATCTGCGTCACCAGCCGGTTCAGGAAAGCGTGGCCGAACAGGGAAAAGTGGATGTGCGCCGGGCGCCAGGCATTGGGGTGATTGCGCCACGGATAGGCGCCGGGCTTGATGGTGACGAAGCTGTAGCGGCCGCCGGCATCGGTGACAGCGCGGCCGCAGCCGGTGAAATTCGGATCGAGCGGCGCATCGTGATCGTCGTTTTTGTGGCGGTAGCGTCCCGCAGAGTTGCATTGCCACAGTTCGATCAGGGCGTGCGGGACCGGGCGGCCGCCTTCATCGATCACCTGGCCGCCGACGAGGATGCGTTCGCCGAGCGGGGCGCCATCGTGCTGGCGGGTCAGGTCGTTGTCGCCCTCGGCGACGGCGTCGTAGCCGAATACCGGCCCGGTGGTCTCCGAAAGCGTAGGCGGCAACAGCACCAGCGGGCGCGTGGGCGCGCGCTTCTGCGTCGATGCATAGGGCGGATACAGATAGTCGGGCTGGGTCCCCGTCGGGGGCCGCCGGTATCCGGCAACGTCGGCCATGCTCTCTCCTCGTTTTCTTCCCGGCACTATAAACGCACACGGCCGTCCCGGGGGGACGGCCGTGCTTGCCAGGTCCGATCTGCGACCGTATCAGAACATGCCGTTTATCCGAACGTGCGCTACACATCTGCTAAAGTGCGCGCCTTTGTCGATTTTTGACGGAATCACCTGGGTGTGAAAAGGTCAAAGGTAAAAGTGGAAAAGCCCTGACGTGTACTAGTTGCGATTTGACCTGACGGACACTGTCAGATCTAAACTCCAAGACCAGCACTCACCGCGGATACCCTCGCGTAGCGTGGAGTACCCTTTTAGGACGCGAAGGAAACACGCAGAGGAAAGCAGGAATTTGAGTTGGATATTGCGGCGACGAGCGCGGTGTGGGCGATGCGACTGGGCACAATGAGCAATGGACTACCCACAACGCACATCGGTTCTCTCTCCGCGGTCTTTCCTCCGCGTCCTAAAAGGGTACTCCACGCTACGCGAGGGTATCCGCGGTGAGAGTTGGATTTTCGGATGGACAGTTGCTGCCCGATCACGTTCCGACTACTAGACCTGACGCTTTTACTTTCTGTTCTTCGTTAATTTCACTGTGAATTTTTCCTCACGCCAATCTCAAATCCAACTTTCCGCAATGAAACAGAATTCTTGTCCGGTAGTTGGTGAAGTTGCGAAACCCACGTGCATTGGCCTTGATGAG
>Ga0163151_10000919_pt1 | contig 50858 bp, 57 predicted proteins | sample OliLakLV19MP5IB2_FD_145596 | JGI IMG/M metagenome (GOLD analysis project Ga0163151, IMG submission 145596) | Freshwater microbial mat bacterial communities from Lake Vanda, McMurdo Dry Valleys, Antarctica - Oligotrophic Lake LV.19.MP5.IB-2 | ecosystem: Environmental > Aquatic > Freshwater >...
CTGCTGGGGGCGCCGGTGGCCGACATCGATATCGCAACGCAGCTGACGCCGGAGGTCGTCGGGCGCGCGGCGCGGGCCGCCGGCCTGGCCGTGCATCCAACGGGGATCGAGCACGGCACGCTCACCCTGGTGGCGGACGGCCAGCCCTTCGAGGTGACGACGCTGCGGCGGGATGTGGCCACCGACGGACGGCGGGCGACCGTCACGTTCACGCAGGATTGGGCCGAGGACGCCCGGCGCCGGGATTTCCGGATCAACGCCCTTTATGCGGCGCCCGATGGCGAGGTGTTCGATCCGACGGGCGGCGGTCTCGACGATGTCCGCGCGCGCCGGGTGGTCTTCGTCGGAGACCCGGAGACGCGGCTGCGTGAGGACTATCTCCGCATCCTGCGGTTCTTCAGGTTCAACGCTTGGTATTCAGCGGACGCGCCGGACGCTGCGGGGCTCGCGGCCTGCGCCCGCCTGCGTGACGGTCTCGCCGGGATTTCAGCGGAGCGGATCTGGGCCGAGACCAGGAGACTGCTGGGCGCCGTCCGGCCGATGCGCGCGCTGCGGGCGATGGACGGCGCTGGGGTGCTGAGGCGGCTCTTTCCGGAGGCGGAGGGCCTCGAAAGGCTGGAGCGTCTGACCGCGCTGGAGCTGGTGCAGGGATGGCCGGTCGACCCGATGGTGCGATTCGCAGCGCTGTTCGCCAGGGATCCGGAGATCATGGCCGGCCTTGCGCGCCGCCTCAGAATGTCCGGCGCCGAGCGCGACCGGCTGGTGTTCGCGGCCCGCGACCAGACCGACTTGTCTCAGGCGATGTCCCCGCGCGCGATCAGACGGGCGCTCTATCTCGCCGGCCTTCAGGTCGTCCTCGACCGGGTGATGCTCGCGACGGCGGACGACGATCATGCGGGAGGCTGGGAAGCATGGCTGCGGGAAGCCCGGGACTGGTCGCGTCCGGCGATGCCGGTTTCGGGTGATGATCTGATGGCGGCGGGCCTCACCGGCGGTCCGGAGATGGGCGCCGCGCTGCGCCGTCTGGAAGCCGCGTGGATCGAGTCGGATTTCCAGCTCGGCAGAGGGGCCCTGCTGGCCTTGACGAGAGCCTGATGCGATCGGCGTGAATCAGGTCGATCCAGATCGATCGAAGGTTGCCCTAGTTGAACAACACGACCCAGGCGTTGAGGTAGGCGGCGAAGCTGACCCAGGCGAGATAGGGGTATTGCAGCCACGAAGCGATCCGGCTGTGACGGCCGAACTCCAGGATCATCGCGACGACGAGAACCCACAGGATCGCGATGTCGATCAGTGCGATCAGCGGCCTGTGCAGCCCGAAGAACAACACGCTCCATCCGAGATTGGCGAGCAACTGAACAAAATAGACGCCCATCGCCGAGTCCGAACCCTTCCAGCTGCCGGCAGTGCGCCAGACCATGCAGGCGCCGACTGCCATCAATGTGTAAAGGGCAGGCCAGACCAGGCCGAAGACAAAGCCCGGGGGATTTCCCGGCGCCCGGTCGAGAGCCTGATACCAGGGATCGGACGCGCCGCCCGACACCAGCCCGCCGAGCGCCGCTGTCAGGGCCGTGGCCGCGATAATCACGATGAAAGCGAGAACGGCACCCTCGATCGGCCGCTCTGACGTAGGGGGAGAATCCGTGCGCATCCAGGCCTCCCGCTCGGGCTCATGCCCCCGGTTCAGGTAGAGCCCAAATCGCCGGGGTCGAATCAGGGCCGTGTGGCGGCGACAGACGATCGCGCCTTGGGATGCAGGCGCTCGCAGCCGCATCGGCAAGACAGCACGCTGTCTCTCGGGTTAGAAGGCCAAGCTGTTTGCAGACAATATCACCGGATGGCGGTCATGGCGCCACCCCTTTGTCGCTCTGTGCCGATCTGTATGCCGCGCACATGGTGCTGGTGACGTTCCCGGGCTTGACCCGAGAACCTTATCGTCGTCGCGAAAAATCCGGTTGCTGGCAGGCCCAGTTGTGGCACGCGAGAAAAGGTTCTCGGGTCGCCCTTCGCTTGCCCGAGAATGACTTTGCTGAATACTTTGCGCCCATAGGCGTAGCCCTGCGGCTCTACGCGGCTTCGCCGGTACGGCTGGGAAGACAAATTACGGTCAGGCCGCAAGGTCTGGTGATGTTGTTTCGCCAAAACCAGCCTTCAGCCAAACCGGCCAGTTCGTTTTGGCGGTCATCCACCTCCCGGGAACTCTTGGATTTTGGCTGCAGGCCTGTTATAACAACCGTGGTAACGGATTCGCAGGAGGTCGCCATGATCGAACTCAAGATTCGCAAGATCGGCAACTCGCTCGGCGTGGTTCTGCCGAGAGACCTTCTCGGGGCGATGAACGCGAAAGAGGGCGACGCCCTATTTGCGTCCATCGGCCCAGATGGAGGGCTCACTCTGACGCCATATGATCCAACCGTAGCCGAGCAGGTCGAAGCGGCGCGCGACCTCGCCCAGCGGTATCGAAATGCGCTGCGGGAGCTAGCGAAATGAGCGAGCCCGTCTGGCTCGACAAGCGCGCTGTTCTGGTCTTTCACAACGAAACCCTGGCCCAGCACGGCGGCCCCTCGGGCGTTCGCGACGAAGGTCTTCTGGAAAGCGCGCTGGCTCGTGCGCGCAACGCGTATCCGTATGGCGAAGAAGATCTCTGCGCGCTCGCATCGCTTTATGTGCATGGCGTCGTCAAGAACCATCCATTCGTCGATGGCAACAAGCGCACAGGGTTTCTGTGCGGCGCGCTGTTTCTGGAGCTCAATCGTCTGAGGTTCGAAGGTCCGGAGCCGGAGGTCGTCGCCATGACGCTGGCGCTTGCTTCAGGAGAGGCGGACGAAAAAGCCTATGCGGAGTGGCTTCGGGCCTGGACGTCGTAGCCGCACGTCAAAATCAAGGCCATTTCACCACAGGCGGCATGGACGACAGGATGCTGGCGACATTGCCGCCGGTCTTGAGACCGAACGTCGTGCCCCGATCATAGAGCAGGTTGAACTCGACATAGCGGCCCCGGCGCACAAGCTGTTCCTCCCGCTCGGCGGCGGTCCAGCTCTCCGCCATGCGGCGGCGGACAATCCCGGGATAGACGTCGAGAAAGGCCCGGCCGACGTCCTTCGTGAAGGCAAAATCGGCCTGCCAGTCGCCAGTATCGTGACGATCATAGAAGATGCCGCCGATGCCGCGCTGTTCCTGGCGGTGGGGGAGGTAGAAATACTCTTCGCAATTCTTGCGGAAGGCCTCGTAGTCGGCGCCCGGATGGGGCTCGCAGGCGACCCGCATGGCGGCGTGAAACGCGTCCGAGTCGGGTGTCGGGTGATCGCGCTGGCTGGCCAGGAGAGGGGTGAGGTCGGCCCCGCCGCCAAACCAGGTCGCGGACGTCACGAGCATCCGCGTGTTCATGTGGACGGCGGGAATGCGGGGAGAATGCATGTGCGCGATGACGGAAACGCCGGCCGCCCAGAACCGGCCCCCTGACTTGTCCGCGCCGGGAATCGTGCGTGCGAACTCCGGCGCGAATTCGCCATGGACGCACGAGGAATGGACCCCCACTTTCTCGAACAGCCGGCCGCGCATGACGGCCATCGCTCCGCCCCCGAGCTCGTCGGACCCTTCGCCGCGTTTCCAGGATGTGCGCTCGAAGCGGCCGGCCGCTCCCTTGAAAAGCGGGGGAGAGGCAAGATCTTCGAGCGCCTCGAAGGCCGCGATGATCTGGTCCTGCAACTTCTCGAACCAGGCGTGGGCAAGCGCCTGACGGTCGAGGATCACCGTGTCGTCTGAAACTAGAGGCGCATATCCCATGATCCTGCTTGCCGCAGCGGCGGGCGCTCGTCCAGCAGCAAGGGAAGCGGTCCCGATTTCGTTTCCGGATTCCGTCGAGGCGAACTACGATTTCCGCCGATGAGTACGCTGCGGCAACCGGGCCCGGCGGAGGATGCAGGATGTTGGAATGAGCAGACTCCTGCTGGTGCTGGTTTTCGCCCTCGCAAGCGGGGCCTGTGGAGCGGCGGGCGGCGGCGGCGGCAAGGCCGTTCTCTCTTCCCGTTGCGTCGAGGACGGGAACGACAAGAAGGCGTGCGACTGCATGGCGACGGAAACCGAAAACGCGCTGGACCCGGAAGTCTTCGAAGCCATGGTGCTGGCGGCTCAGGGAAAGGACGACGAGGCCGACGCCGCGATGCAGAAGCTGACCCAGGAACAGCAGTTCAGCGTGGTCAAGATGACCGGCGACACGCTGGAGAAGTGCGGCTTCCTCTAAGTCTCAACGGGTCTGGCGCAGCGCTTCCCAGAGGTGGAATCGCGAATGCATGCGACATCGAGCGGCCGCCCGTCTGGGAGGGGGTCCCGGATTCCGGGCGATGTCCGGTTGATCGAAGGCGAGACGCACTCTACAGCCTTCCCCGGCAGGGGGCTTCTTGCGACATCAAGCCACGCGCGGGCTTCAGCGCAGCTCGATATGTATGGCGTCCATAGCTCCGGATACCATGGGAGACGCGTGTGTCGGAACACGGTTCAGACGGCCACACTGTCGACGGCCAGAACGTCGATGCACCGCATGGTGAGACGCGCCGGGATTTCATCCACATCGCGGCGATGACGGTGGCGGCCGGCGGGGCGGGCGCTCTTGCCTGGCCCTTCATCCAGCAGCTCGGGCCGGCCGCAGACACAAAGGCCTTGTCGAGTGCGGACATCGACATCTCCAAAGTGCCGCTCGGCGGCGAGATTCGCGTGCTGATCGGAGGTCAGCCGTTTTTCATCCGCCACCGGACAGACGCCGAAATCCAGGCGGCCCGGAATGTCGATGTCGAAAGGCTGCGCGACCCGCAAACCGACGACGAGAGGCTGGTGGCCAAGGCGGATGGCGCGCTCAATCCGGCGATCCTCGTGACATCGGGCACCTGCACCCATCTCGGCTGCGTTCCCGTCGGGCCGGCCCAAGGCACGCTGGGCGATTTCGGCGGCTGGTACTGCCCCTGTCACGGCTCGCACTATGATATCTCGGGACGGATACGCAAAGGTCCGGCGCCGACCAACCTCCCTGTGCCGAACTATGAGTACACGTCCGACACGATAATCAAGATTTCGCTTTAGGGCAAAGGCGCAATGAGCGGACCATCGACCTACGAACCAAGGACGGGCTTCACCAAATGGCTGGACGCGCGCCTGCCCATCATCCGGATGGGTTATGACGGGCTCGTCGATTTTCCGACGCCCAAGAATCTCAACTACTGGTGGACGTTTGGCGGCATTCTCGCCATCTGCCTCGTCACGCAGATTCTGACCGGCGTGGTGCTGGCGATGCACTATGTCGCCTCGACCGATGCGGCGTTCGCGTCGGTGGAGCGCATCCGGCGCGACGTCGATTTCGGGTGGCTGATCCAGAACATTCACGCGACGGGCGCGTCGATGTTCTTTCTCGCCGTGTACATCCACATGTTTCGCGGCCTGTATTACGGGTCGTACAAGGCGCCCCGCGAGGTTCTCTGGATCCTTGGCTGCGTCATCTACCTGCTGATGATGGCGACGGCCTTCATGGGCTATGTGCTGCCCTGGGGCCAGATGTCGTTCCACGGCTCTGCGGTGATCACGAATCTCATCGGCGCGATCCCGCTCGTCGGGCCCACGGTGAAAACCTATCTGATGGGCGGGCCGGCGATCGGCGACCCGACGCTCAACCGCTTCTTCTCGCTGCACTACCTCTTGCCGTTCGTGACTGCAGGGGTTGTCGTCCTGCACATCTGGGCGCTGCACGTCACGGGCAACGGCAATCCGACAGGCGTGTCGGTCAAGGAAGTCAAGAAGGACACCGTACCGTTCCACCCTTACTACACAGTCAAGGACGGCTTCGCGATCCTGCTGTTCCTGATCCTCTTCGCGGCCTTCGTGTTCTATTTCCCGGACGCCCTTGGTCACGCTGACAACAAGATCGAAGCCAACCCGCTGCAGACGCCGGCCCACATCGTGCCGGAATGGTATCTGCTGCCTTTCTACGCGATCCTGCGCGCCGTCACGTTCGATGTCGGCCCGATCCCGGCGAAGCTGCTGGGCGTCATCGCGATGTTCGGTTCGATCGGCATCCTGTTCGTGCTGCCCTGGCTCGACACCTCAAAGGTTCGCTCGATGCGCTACCGGCCCTTCGCGCGCCAGCTTTTCGTGGTGTTCGTGTTCGCCTGCATCGGCCTTGGATTTTGCGGCGCCAACAATCCGGACGACCTCATCTTCAAGTTTCGTGATGACAAGCTCGCCCTGAACTATGCCGACACCGTCGGCAATCCGCAGACCGAAATCTTCGACAATTTCGCGACGGCGCGTGCGCGGCAACAGACGTTGCCTGCGACAGCCGGCGCCTCGATCGAGATTTCGTCCGCCGGCTTCAAGTGGCTCTGGCTGGCGCAGGGTCTGTCGGCGTATTACTTCATCTACTTCCTCGTGGTGCTGCCCGTGCTCGGCGTGATCGAGAAGCCGAAGGCCCGCCCAGCCTCGATCGCCGACAGCGTGCACAAGCGTGTCAGGGCGCCGAAGGCCGCCAGCGCGGGGCCGGTCGCCATGCCCCAGCACGCCGAGTAGGAGAAGCCGGATGCGTCTTGCAAAACTCGCCGCCGCAGGCCTCGCCGCGCTCATCGTCGCGACGCCCCTCGCCGCGACGGCGCAGGAACACGGACCGGCTGCTGGCGGCGCCGAGGAGCATGCCGCCGGCGGGCATGAGTTCAAGATTCCTGCTGGGGGGTGGTCGTTCGAGGGCTATACGGGGTCTTACGACCAGAACCAGCTGCAGCGCGGTTACAGAGTCTATCGCGAGGTCTGTTCGACCTGCCACGGGATGAAGCTGCTGTCGTTCCGAAATCTGGGCGTGCCGGGCGGACCGTTCGAAGATCCGGCCTTCGCCAACCCGAATGACAACCCCGTGGTGAAAACGATCGCCGCGGAATTCCTGCTTGCGTCGATCGATTCGGAAACAGGCGATCCATCCGAAGTCGCGGGAAAGACGTCGGACGGGTTTCCCTCGCCCTACGCCAACGAGGCGGCGGCCCGCGCCCTGAACGGCGGCGCGCTGCCGCCCGACCTATCGGTGATCGCGAAGGCGCGCCATGGCGGGGCGGGCTATATCTACTCGCTACTTACGGGGTATGACGCGCCGCCAGCAGGGCTGACAGTGAGCCCGGGCCAGCATTACAATGCTTATTTCGCGGGCGACACCGCCGCGCAATGGGGAGGCGACCCGCGCTTCAAGCCGGCGGGCGGCTTCCTCGCCATGTCGCCCCCGCTGATCCGCGATGGGCAGGTTTCGTTCGACGACGGCACGCCATCGACCATTCCGCAGATGGCCGCCGATGTGGGCGCGTTCCTGTCGTGGGCGGCGGAGCCGAAAATGGCCATCCGCAAGCAGATGGGCGTCGCCGTGATCGCCTATCTCGCGATCCTCGCGCTGCTGGTCTATCTGTCCTACCGACGGATCTGGCGGAACGTCGAGCATTAGAGCGACCCGATATGTCGCAAGGCGCAGGCTTGGTCTGACCGTCCCCGTCCGGGCTGTCGGCGAGCAGGGTTCCGGCTTCTATTCAGGAGACAGCGGGCCATGTCTGCTGCTGTGGGAGCCATCAGCACACGGCTCGTTGGGCCAGACGCGGCGTGGATCGTGCTCGATGTGATGCGCCGGTGCTGGGCTGGAACGGTCGCCAGCGATTCCACGGCCTATCTTGAGACCAGACAGGTCGTCGCGGCGCAGCTTGAAAGGGGCGGCGGGGCGCTGGCGTTCAGTGGCGACACCCCGATTGGCGGCGGTCGTTTCCTGCCTGTGCCGGGGCCGCCGCGCGATCCCCGACACTGGGTTGAAATCAAGCGGGTCGGCGTGCTGCGGGCGTATCGCAAGGCGGGACTGGGCGCCGAGCTGGTTCACGTGCTCGAAGGCGAGGCAAGGCGGCGCGGCTATGCAGGCGCGCAGCTGGGCGTGCGGGCGGACCAGCCCCGGCTCGTCTCGTTCTGGTCGCGGCTCGGCTATCTTGAGGCGGTCGATGTCGTTCTCCATACGGAAAATCCGCTGACGCCAAAGCCGACGCATATGCGCAAGCTTTTTGCCTAGGGCATTTTCCGCGATCTTTGAGTCGCCGAAACGCTCCAGATTCTTGTCTGGTCATGTTTTCTGACGGCGAACCGATCCCGGTTCGCCTGAAAGCTCTGTAGCTCGGTGATAGCGTTGGTTCGTGGAAAAGTTTCCGGGCGGCCCCCAATTGCAGTTGGAGTCGGGCGCGTATTGAATCGCTCAGGCGGGCGGTGGCCAGGCGGCAGAATGGGCGGTCGGGACAGGCGGGGCGGCGAATGACGAAATGGACGCTGGGTGTAATAGGCGGCTCGGGTCTCTACCAGATCGACGGGCTGCAGGGCGACCGGTGGGAGACGATCGCGTCTCCCTGGGGAGAGCCGTCGGACCAGGTGTTCCGGGGGCGAGCCGGCGATGTTGATCTGGTTTTCATGCCGAGGCATGGGCGAGGGCACCAGCTCGGACCCACGCAGGTGAATTATCGCGCCAATATCGACGTGATGAAGCGGGCCGGATGCACCGATGTCGTTTCACTGTCGGCGTGCGGTTCGCTGGACGACGCCTATGCTCCCGGCGACTTCGTGATCGTGGACCAGTTCATCGACCGCACTTTCGCGCGCGAGAAGAGCTTCTTTGGCGCTGGCGTCGTCGCGCATGTCTCAATGGCGCAACCGGTCTCGAGCCGCCTCTTTGCCCTGCTGGCCGAGGCGGCGCAGGCGGTCGGGGCTCGCGTCCATCGCGGCGGAACCTATCTGGCGATGGAGGGGCCGCAGTTCTCGTCGGCGGCGGAATCGCAGCTCTACCGGTCATGGGGATGCGACGTCATCGGCATGACCAACATGCCCGAGGCGAAACTGGCCCGGGAGGCGGAGCTGCCTTACGCAAGCGTGGCGATGGTGACGGACCGGGACGCCTGGCATGAAGACAGGGCGCCGGTGTCGGTGACGGAAGTCCTGAAGGTTCTCCATGGCAATGCCGAGCGCGGGCGAGCCCTTGTCGGACGGCTGGCGTCTCGCCTCGGAGAGATGACCCGCACCCCAGACCCCGATGGTATCGATACCTGTCTCGACCACGCGGTGATCACGCCGCCGGACTCGCGCGACGCAGATTTGTGCGCGAAGCTGGATGCGGTGGCGGGGCGCGTGTTGCGGCGATGACGGGGCTCTCGAAGCATTCAATCCACGTCTGCGTCAAGCTATGGACGCTACTGCCATGACATTGCCGACATTGCACATTGCCGACCGGAATTATTCCTCATGGTCGATGCGGCCGTGGCTGGCGTTGAAACATGGCGGCATCGCCTTTGAGGAACGCCTCCATGTGCTGCCTGAACTGGGCGGCGTTGCGCCGGCTTTCGGAGCGATCTCGCCGAGCGGAAAAGTGCCGGCCCTCGAGCTGGACGGCGAGGTGATCGCTGACAGCCTGGCGATCTGCGAATGGGCGGCCGAACAGTCGCCGTCGCTCTGGCCCAGGGATGCGATGGCGCGAACGCTCGCGCGGTCAGCTTCGGCCATGATGCATTCAGGGTTTGCGGCGCTTCGCACGGATGCGCCGATGAACATTCGCCGCCGGACGGACCCGGGCCGGATGACGCAGGCGGGTCTTGCGGACGCGGCGCAGATGGACACGCTCTGGCAGGGCTGGCTGAGACGCTCCGGCGGCCCGTACCTGTTCGGGGCCTGGTCGATTGCCGACGCCATGTATGCGCCCGCTGCGACCCGGTTCGTGACCTATGGCATAGCACATTCGACAGCGGCAGGCCGTTACATCGACGCCCTGACGTCTGAGCCGCATATGGCGAGGTGGATCGCGGCCGCTCATGCTGAAACACGGGCGCTCGCCCGCTCGGACGCTGCCTAGACCCGATCCCCCGCCTGACGTGATGCAAGACGAGAGACGACATGGACCTCAAGGACGCCATCCGCACCATCCCCGACTATCCCAAGCCGGGGATCATGTTTCGCGACGTGACGACCCTGATGGGCAATCCGCGCGCCTTCCGTCAGGCTGTGGACGAGCTGGTGCAGCCCTTCGCCGGGGCCAAGATCGACAAGGTGGCGGGCGTCGAGGCCAGGGGCTTCATCCTGGGCGGCACCGTCGCCCACCAGTTGTCGGCCGGCTTTGTGCCGCTGCGCAAGAAGGGGAAATTGCCCCACGTCGTGATCACCGAAAGCTATGAGCTGGAGTACGGCGTCGACGCCATGGAGATGCACGCCGACGCGGTGACCCCTGGGGAGCGGGTGCTGCTGGTCGATGACCTGATCGCGACGGGCGGCACGGCGATCGCGGCGGTCAAATTGCTGCGCAAGGCCGGGGCGAAGGTCGTGGGCGCGGCGTTCCTGGTGGGGTTGCCCGAACTGAAGGGCGACTCGCGATTGTCCGGGGTGGGCGTCGATGTCACCTATCTCACCTGGTTCGGCGGGCATTGACCGGGCGGGGCTGGACCGCCACCTATGCCTGCAACGGCAAAACCGGAGAACCCATGACGATTCGACTTGATGACGACGACGAGGAAGAAGACACCTCGTCTAAAAAAGAGGAATCGCCATCGTCCCTGATGGAAAAGGCGCTGTTCGAGTCGCGCACCATCCTGTTGACGGGAGAGATCAACGACAAGGCGGCCCGCATGGTCTGCGCGCAGCTGCTGGCCTACTCGGCGGTCAGCACAAAGCCGATCCTTCTGGTGTTGTCCTCGCCGGGCGGGCATGTCGAGAGCGGCGACATGATTCACGACATGATCAAGTTCGTCCGCGCGCCGGTGAAGATTCTCGGGACCGGATGGTGCGCCTCCGCAGGCGCCCTGATCTATGCGGCCGGGAAAAAAGAGAATCGCTACGCCCTGCCAAATACGCGCTTTTTGCTGCACGAGCCTCGCGGCGGGGTGGGTGGCCAGGCTTCCGACGTGGAGATCCAGGCCCGCGAAATCATCCGCATGCGCGAACGCCTCAACCAGATCTTCGCGGCGGCGACCGGCCAGCCGATCGAGCGCATCAAGAAGGATACCGACCGGGACCACTGGATGAGCGCGGAGCAGGCGATGGAGTATGGCCTGGTCGGCAAGATCGTCACCACTCACGCTGGCATCGTCTAGAATCGCTCGGCAGACTGCTTTGCGGGCGGCCTTGCGCATGCGAGATTTCCACCATGACCTTGCGCACGCGTATCGCGGCCTGGACGGGTTGGCGCCGCTATGCGCCCACGGCGGCGTCCCTCGCCGTGAACTTCGCCCTCCTCGCTGTGTTCGCCGGATCCCTGGCGGCAACGGGAAAAGTGCGGGCGCCGCCGCTGCGAACGCTCAGCGTCGAGCTGGTGACCGACCTGCAGCCGCGCCTGACCGGCGTTCCGAAGCCGATTGCGCCACGCAAGCCGGCTCGGCCCGCTGCGCGAACGCCGCAGTCGGACGGGGGTGCAAGGCCGGACGCTGCATTGTCAGCCATCGCCCCGAGCGCAGCAGATGATCGTGCCGACGAAGTTTACCTAGCGCCGGCTCCGACGAAGCGGGCGGATGCGCCGCTCGGGCTGCGCGGTCTGCTGCGCGCCGACAATCCCTGTGCTGGAGTTCTTGACCGGCTGAAGGCGGATTGCGCCGGCAAATGGAGCCAGTTGGCCTCGAATGGCGACCTGCTGATCGAGCCCTCGATCGAAGAGATGCAGAGGCTGTTTCCCGGCTTCGCGCCGCCCCGCTTCGGCACATGCTCGAAACACATGGGCTGCTATTCCGACTATGAGGGCGAGTGGACGTCCCTGATCGGAACGCGGAGCGTGGGGCTCAAATCGCCGATGTCGTCCGGTCCAGGCGGCCTCGGCGGGATCAATGACATGGTTGGACGCCTCGCGCCCGCCAATCCCTATCATGTCGATCCGGGCTTCGGGGATTAGACCTTTCCATGAACTACCGCCACGCCTTCCATGCCGGGAACTTCGCCGACGTCGTCAAGCATGTCGCTCTGGCGCTGTGCCTCGACCGGCTCAACGTCAAGGCTGCGCCCTATCGCTTCATCGACACTCATGCGGGGAGCGGTCTCTATGATCTTGGCGGCGAGGAGGCGCAGCGCAGCCCCGAATGGCGCGACGCGGTCGCGCGCCTGTGGATGTCCGGACCCGACGTGCCGGCCGCCGTCGTCGAGGCGCTGTCGGCCTACATGCGCGTGCTGCACGACATCAACCCGGAGGGCGCCCTGCGCCTCTATCCTGGCTCACCCGTAATCGCCGCCCGCCTCATGCGGGAGCAGGACGCCATAAGGCTGTGCGAGTTGCATCCGGAGTCGGCCGCGAAGTTGCGCGAAACGATGGCGGGGGATGAACGGGTCAAGATCGAGGTCAGGGATGGGTTCGCGGCTCTGGCCGCCTATCTGCCCCCGCCGGAGAGGCGCGGACTTGTCCTGATCGACCCGCCTTTCGAGGAGGGCGTCTCCGACCGGAAGCTCGATTTCGAATGGATGCACCGTGCGTTGCGCAAGGCGGTCAAGCGTTGGCCGGGAGGGACTTACCTGCTCTGGCGACCGCTCAAGGACATTGCGGCGGTCGGAGCGTTCGATGACGCCATGGCGACGATGCTGATCGAGGAGCTTGGGCTGAAGCCCGAAAGTCTGCTGGTCGCCGACCTCTGGGTGCGGCCTGCCGGGCCGGGTCCTCTCTCCGGGGCGGGCATTTTGATCGTCAACCCGCCCTTTGGCCTACGTGAGCGGCTGGCGTCGGCTCTGCCCTGGTTGTCGAGCGTGCTGGACCAGACGCCCGACGATGCTGGGGCGTCGACTGCGGGATGGCGGTTGACGTCGCCCGAGGCGGAGGACCCGGACGACCTGATGGAAGAAGAGCCGTGGTAAGGCGGCCGTGTTGACGTTTTGTCTATAGCCTAGAGCCTGATGCGATCGACCTGAATCAGGTCGATCGCTCAATCAGTCTCTACACTTTTGAATCTAGAGCAACTTTCTGCGGCCGCTCTGGATCACGCTGACCCAGAGCGACCGAAGGTTGCTCTAGTCCGCGTAGTCGTATTGCCCGCCGGTCTTGAGCGCCGCCAGATAGGCGGGACGAGCGTGGATGCGGTCGAGGAACGCCTTCACCATCGGACGCGACTTGGCGTCCGCGCGCTGGGCGGCGGCTTCAAGGGGGAAGCTCATCATGATGTCGGCCGCCGTGAACTCTCCGCCGGCAAACCATTCGGCTCGGGCGAGTTCCATGTCCCAATAGTCGATGTGGGTGCGGATTTGCGGATCGGCGACGCGCTCCTGCGCATTCCTGGCGATACCGTTGACGACGCCGCGCAGAAGTCTGGGCGCGGCGAGCGGCATGCGTGAGAAAACCAGCTTCAGCAGGAGAGGCGTCATCGCCGAGCCTTCTGCATAGTGCATCCAGTAGGTGAATCGCAGCCGGTCGTCGGACCCGGGCGGGGGAATGAGCCGCCCATTGCCGTGCCGCTCCAGTATGTAGTCGATGATGGCGCCGGTCTCGGCGATCGTCATGCCATTGTCGGTGATGACGGGGGACTTGCCGAGCGGGTGAATGGCCTTCAGTTCGAGAGGCGCGAGCATCGTCTTCTTGTCGCGCTCGTAGCGGCGAACCTCATACGGGATCTGAAGCTCTTCGAGCAGCCACAGCACGCGCTGGGAGCGGGAATTGTTGAGGTGGTGAACCGTGATCATGAATCGCGCCGCCTTCGCGAATGAAGAAGTCGTCTAGAGCATCCTTCGATCAAACTGGTTCAGTTTGACCGAAGAAAGATACTCTACCTCAAAAGTGTAGAGCAACTTGTCTGCGTCCAGACGGACGCAGGTTGCTCTGGTGTGGCTTGGGTTCAGACGTTCGCAAACCGGCTGCGTCGAGATCATGCGAACTTCTGAACCGCCACACCAGCAAGCCCATGATTCTAGTGTCCTTTCGATTCTGAGGTTCGCTTCAGGGCCTGCCGCGACAATCGTGCGACCCTCAGAATCAGGACACCAAGGTCAACCCGCCCAAAGCCGGAATCGGTTGAAGGCGTACGTGTGATCCGTTTCAGCATTCCGAAGCACCTTGTCTGCATCCGATTGGACGCAGGTCGCTTTAGTCGAGGCAGGGCCGGGTGGCGAGCAAGGCGCGGCTTGAGGTTCTTGTGTTCAGTCGAGGGTCTGCGGCCGCATCAGCCGGCCCCGTTCGGTGATCAAAATGGCGAGCAGCGCTCCAAGGCCAAGGAGCAGATGCCCGATGAATATCGGCGTCGTCGAACCATCGAAGGTCCGCGCAATCGCTCCGCCGATCAGTCCCGAGCCGAACGAGGTGACAAAACCGGAAACGGCGGAGCCGGAGCCCGCAAGCCGGCCCAGCGGCTCCATCATGATCGCATTGTAGTTTGGACCCTGAAGGCCAATGGCGAAAAAGGCGGCGAGGAGCAGGGCGTAGAAGACGGGAAACGGCGCAAGGCCCTGAGCGGCGAGCAGGACGTGAAGAGCGCTGACGACAATGAATCCGAGGAGCGCGCCGTGCGAGATGCGCCGCATCCCCAGCGAGATCACGAAGCGGGAGTTGAGAAGATTGGCGGCGGACATGGCCACCGCGACGCCGGCGAACCAGAGCGGAAACGCCGTCCCCGTGTCGTAGACTTCCCGGAAAACCTGCTCGGATGACGAGATGAAGCTGAACAAGCCTCCGAAGATGAGACCCGATGCGATCATGTAGCCGAGCGTGTCGCGGGTCCGGAATACCGTGCCGTAGCTCTTCAGGATGGATGAGACGTTCAGCGGCGTGCGCCGGTCGGGCGGGAGTGTTTCTGGCAGGCGCAGGCCGCACCAGACCAGCATGATCAATCCGAAGACCACCAGCACCCAGAAGATCGCATGCCAACCGGCGAAGAACAGGATGAACTGACCGATCGATGGGGCGAGAATCGGCGCCGCCATGAAGGTCATCATCACCAGCGACATGACCTGCGCCATGCGGCGTCCGGAGTAGATGTCTCTTGCGGCCGCCATGGCGATGACGCGGCTCGCCCCGGCCATGACCCCCTGTAGCGTCCGCGCCGCCAGCAGAAAGCCGAAATCCGGAGCGAAAACGCAACCAAGGCCCCCGATCGAATAGCCGAGCAGAGTAAACCAGAGAATGGGGCGACGTCCGAAGCGGTCGGTCAGCGGCCCCCAGACCAGCTGCGAGACGCCAAAACCGAGCATGTAGACGACGATCACGAGCTGGCGGTCATTGGGATTTTCGAGGCTGTACGAGGCGCTGATGTCGGAGAGGGCCGGCAGCATGATGTCGATCGCCAGGGCGTTCATCGCCATCAGCGATGCGGTCATGGCGACGAACTCCGCGATATGGAGCCGTTTCACCGGCGCCGGCGGCCGGGACGAGGACGACGTGTCGGGCAAGGGCGAGCGCTCACATCTGCGGGAAGCGCGAGGGTGTAGCGGGCTTTGGTGTGTGTGGGTAGGGCGGTTGGGAGGGTTGTTTGCCCGTTCAGACGTTGAACCGGAAGTGCATGACGTCGCCGTCCAGGACGACGTATTCCTTGCCCTCCTGACGGGCCTTGCCGGCTTCCTTGGCGCCGCTCTCGCCCTTGAACTTCACATAGTCGTCGTAGGCGATGGTTTCGGCCTTGATGAAACCCTTCTCGAAATCGCCATGGATGACGCCGGCAGCCTGGGGCGCCGTCGCGCCCTTGCGGATCGTCCACGCGCGGGCTTCCTTCGGGCCGACGGTGAAATACGTCTGCAGGCCAAGCAATTCGTAGCCGGCGCGAATGACACGGTTGAGGCCGGGCTCCTCAAGGCCCAGCGTCGCCAGGAATTCCGCCTGTTCCGCGTCCTCCAGCATCGCCATTTCGCTTTCGATCTGGGCGGAGATGACGACGGCCGGCGAGCCTTCCTTTTTGGCGTGAGCGACCACCGCGTCCGAAAAGGCGTTGCCGGTCCCGGCCGAGGCTTCATCGACATTGCAGATGTAGAAGACGGGCTTGGCCGTCAGAAGCTGCATCATGCGCCAGGCCTTGAGGTCGTCGGCGTCGATCCGGGCGGTGCGCGCCGGCTTGCCGGCGTTGAGCTGTTCAAGCGCCAGTTCAAGCAAAGCCAGCGTCTGCTTTGCGTCCTTGTCGCCTCCCCGGGCCTTTTTCTCGATGCCGTTGCGGCGCTTTTCGAGGCTGTCCATGTCGGCCAGCATCAACTCGGTCTCGACCACCTCGAAGTCGGACAAGGGATCGATCCTGCCCGACACATGCGTGATGTCGTCGTCCTCGAAGCAACGTAGCACATAGGCGACGGCGTCGACTTCGCGGATGGTGGCGAGGAACTGGTTGCCGAGCCCCTCTCCCTTCGAGGCGCCCTTCACCAGTCCAGCGATATCGACGAAATTCATGCGGGTGGGGATCAGCTCCTTCGAGCCGGCGATCTTTGCGAGCACGTCGAGGCGCGGTTCGGGCATCGCGACGTCGCCGACATTGGGCTCGATGGTGCAGAAGGGATAATTCGCCGCCTGCGCCGCCGCGGTGCGGGTGAGGGCGTTGAAAAGCGTGGATTTTCCGACATTCGGCAGACCCACGATACCGGCCTTGAACCCCATGACATCCTCGCAAACCGCTGGAGCGGCCTCTTACAGGGTTGCCTGGTCTTCCGCCAGCGGGGCAGTGTCAAACCGCTCACGGGTCTTGCGCTGACGGCCTGCGCGGATCGCCCTTGGGCGCCGGAGCGAGGCGCATCACTTCGGTTTGGAAGCGTTCGTCGTCGCCTGTCGTCAAGAATGGAAGCGCCTTGGCGCAGGCCTCGGCGATGGCGTCTACCCAATCCAGTTCCAACTTTCCGAAGTCCGACAGAACATAGCCATAGACCAGAGACTTGTCCCCGGGGTGGCCGATGCCGAGCCGCGCGCGCCTGACGTCCGGATGCGCCTGGGCGATGATCGAGCGAATGCCGTTGTGTCCCGCCGCCCCGCCGCCGGTCTTCATGCGGAGGCGTCCGGGCGCGAGATCGAGTTCGTCGTAGAAAACCACGACCTCGCTAGCGGCTAGCTTGTGGAACTTCATGGCCTCGCCGATCGCGCGTCCGGACTCGTTCATGAAGGTTTGAGGCTTGAGCAACAGGGCCTTAACCTGGCCGCCATCGGGTGTGGCGACAGAGCCCTCCGCCAGATCGCCCTTGAAGCGCGAACGCCAGGGGCCGAATGCGTGGCGGGTCGCGATACGGTCGGCGACGCGAAAGCCGATATTGTGCCGGTGGCCGGCGTATTTCGGGCCCGGGTTTCCCAGTCCGGCGATCAGCAGCATCTGGACGCCGTCCCGTCTGGAGCGGACGCGCGAGAAGCGCGCCCGCCGCTGAGGAGTCTACTTCTTGGTGGGCGCCGCCTTCGCGGGAGCCGCCTTGACGACGGGCGCCGCCTTGGGGTCGGTCGGAGCGCTGGCCGCTGCGGCCGCCGTCGCGGCTTCGCTCTCGGCCTTCTCGTCGGCGTCATCCTTACCGCCGCGGCCCTGGATCGTGGCGATCGTGAAGTCGCGATCTTTGATCGTCGGGCGCACGTTTTCCGGCATGGTAATCGCGGAGATTTTCAGCGTTTCGCCGATGTCCAGCGTCGAGACGTCGAATTCGAGGAATTCCGGGATCGCGTTGGCCGGGCAGAGGAGTTCGACCTCGTGACGGACAACGTTGAGCGTGCCGCCCCGCTTGAGGCCCGGCGACACAGCCTCGCCGACGAAGTGGACGGGCACGTTCACCTTGATCAACTGGCCTTCCTCGACACGGAAGAGGTCGAGATGTTCGGCCTCGTCCGAGACCGGGTTGAACTGGATGTCCTGCGCGAACACGTCCTGCAGCTCGCCCTTGTGAGTAATCTGCACGACATGGGACAGAAACTTGCCGGATTTAAGCGCCTTGGCGACTTCCTTGCGCTCCAGGCTGATCGCGATCGGGCCGCGCTCGCCGCCATAAAGCACGCCAGGAACCAGGCCGGCGCGCCGCGCCTCGCGTGCGCCGCCCTTGCCGGCACGCTCGCGCACCTCGACCTTCAGTACGATGTCAGCCATATGTCTGCCTCCGTTTCGCCCTGAAATCCGTCGCGGATTCACATCCGTGAGCGATAGCCTGGCTACACAGGCGACGACCGTCGCCGCCTTTCGGAAAGGGCGGCTTATATGGCAGTCGGTCCGGCGCGGCAAGGACCTGCCGATCGGCCGGCAGCCCAGCCATTGCCCAAGGCTGGCTTGGACCGTAAGTAGGGCGATGTCGCCGCGCTGCGCGGCCCGAACCCCGCTGGAGGCAAGCTGTGCGATTGGCCGTCATTCTCGCCCTAGGAACCGCCCTTTATGTCGCGCCGATGATGGTCGCCGGCCAGCAGGATGCGGCCGCCCAGAACACCGCGTCCGCCTACAAAGCCCCGCGCACGGGCTTTGGCCAGCCCGACCTCAGCGGCACGTGGAGCAATTCCACCCTAACGCCAATGACCCGGCCCGCCAGCTTCAAGGACAGGCTGGCCCACACGGAGGACGAGGTGAAGAAACTCGAAGCCGCCGTCGTCAAGGAGGTCGAGGAAGGCAACGCGCCGACCGATCCCGACGCCCCGGCGGAGTACCGCAATCCAACGACCAACGAACGGCCCGAATTCAGGGCCGCTGGCGGCGCGGTCGGTGGATACAACCGGGGCTGGCTCGATCCGGGCAATCTCGTGATGCGCGTCAATGGCGAGCCCCGCACATCGTTGATCACCACGCCTGACGGCCGCCCGCCGGCGCGCAAGGCGAACGCGCCACGGGCGCCTGCGGCGCTCGGCGGCAGCGGCGGCGAGGGCGCCGGCCCGCTGGGCTCGTTCGACAGCTATGAGACGCGCTCGCTGGGCGAACGCTGCGTCATCGGCTTCGGCCGCAATGCTGGACCGCCAATGTTCCCTAACGGCTTCTACAACAACAACTATCAGATCGTGCAATCGCCGGACGCAGTGATGATCCAGGTGGAGATGAACCATGATGCGCGCATCGTGCGGCTGAACTCCAAGCACAATGCAGGCGTCGCCCGGCCCTATTTCGGCGATTCCATCGGCAGGTGGGAAGGCGACACGCTGGTGGTGGAAACGATCAACATTCCGCGCAGCCAGGCCTTCATGGGCTCGTGGGAGAATCTCAAGGTCACGGAGCGCTTCACGCGCGTCGGCGCCGAACGCCTGCACTACAAATTCACCGTGGAGGACTCCGCCATGTGGGAGCAGCCCTGGGGCGGAGAGTATGAGTTCGCGCCTCTCAACGGCCGAATCTATGAATATGCCTGCCACGAGGGCAATTATGCGCTCCCAGGCATTCTCTCCGGCGCGCGGGTCGAGGAAGCCGCGAAGGCCAGGAAGAGCGGCGCCAAGCCCGGTCGCTAAAGCCACCTGCAGGTCGATCCAGGCTGGGGCGTTGATCCAGGCTGGGGTGCGAGACTACACTGCCTGCCATCCTCTGACGGGCAGGACGGTGGCGCAGGCCGGCGTTCCGTCCCCGCCTTTACCAGCGATGACAGCCTCCAGAACGGCGCCGCCCTTGGCCTGATCGAGCAGGTCCGTCTGGAGAGCGTGGATGTCGATCTTCATGCGGCGGTCCCAACACGATCCGGCGTCTCCCGCCTGCTTGCCGATCGCGATGTAGACGAAGCGGCGTTCGGGTCCTTCGCTCCGGACGAACTCGCCGAGAAAGCGCGGGCCGTTCGGACCGGGCGCGACGCGAACGGCAAATTCGAAGACGATCGCAGCACCGTCGTCGGAACTCCGTTGATCGACGGGCGCGCTCTTCTTGTCCTGGAGGCTGTGCAGAACGCCGGGTACGGGATTCTCGACGATCAGGCGGAGGCGGATTTCGGTCTCGCCATAGCGGGGCATGTCGGCCTCCCAAGGGCCAGATCGCGTCATTTGGCTTCACTCGAAGCGTATCGGTCACTCACCCACTGGTAGAGCGCGATTCACGATCTGGATGGTTATCCAAATCCAACTTGCTCCAAGGCTATCAATCAAAGAGCTTCGATACGCTCTCATCGTGGGCGATGCGGCGGATGGCTTCACCGATCAGGGGGGCGAGCGTGACAGTGCGGATTTTCCTCGAAGTCTTCATCTGCTCCGAGGCAGGGATCGTGTCGGTTACAACCAGTTCCTTGAGGAGCGACCGGTCGATATTGCCGGCCGCGCCGTTCGACAGGACGCCGTGCGTGACGTAGGCGGCAACTTCGATTGCGCCGTTGTCGAGAAGCGCGCGGGCGGCGTTGATGAGCGTGCCGCCTGAATCCGTCATGTCGTCTATGAGAATGCATTTACGGCCCGAGACCTCGCCGATGATGTTCATCACTTCGGAATCCCCGGCCTTCTCGCGGCGCTTGTCGACGATGGCGAGATCGACATCGAGCCGCTTGGCCAAAGCACGCGCGCGGATGACGCCGCCGACATCCGGCGAGATCACCATCAGGTCCTTGAGGCCGTAATTCTTGCGAATGTCGTCCTCGATCACCGGGCCGGCGAAAAGATTGTCGGTCGGCTTGTCGAAGAACCCCTGGATCTGGGCGGCATGGAGATCGACCGTGAGGACGCGGTCGGCGCCCGCCACGTTGATGAGATTGGCGACCAGCTTCGCAGAGATGGGCGTGCGGCCATCGGTCTTGCGGTCCTGCCGCGCGTAGCCGAAATAAGGAATGACCGCCGTGATCCGCTCGGCGCTGGCCCGCACCAGGGCGTCGATCATGATCAGCAATTCCATCAGATGGTCGTTGGCAGGCGCGCTGGTCGACTGGATCACATAGACGTCCTTGCCGCGGACATTCTCGTTCACCCGCACGAAGACTTCGCGGTCCTTGAACGTTTTCACCTCGGCGTTCGTTAGACGCATGTCGAGATAGCCGGCGATGTCAGCGGCGAGCGGCCGATTCGAATTGCAGGAGATCAGTTTCACGGTCTCGCTCTCCCGTATCGCCAGTCCGGAGGAGGACGCTCAGTTTGCGTCACGCTTCTGTCGCAAAAGCTGACCGGCCGCAATCGCCGCCCTGCCGGATTCCTGCGGATGAATAGAGGCGGGATCGCGCGTGACGGAAATGACGCAGTGCGACATGCGTGCGATCAGGCGAGCAGCATGATCGCGGAGATGTTGCGGCCACAGTCCGGCTCGCCGGCTCTGACGGCGCGGCGATGGCTGAAGTAAAGCTCCGGTTGCGTGAGCGTGTCGTCCGCCAGCGAATCGACGTGCGCGACGCCGAGGCGCGTCAGACGGCCGCGCGCATACCCCTTGAGGTCGAAGTGCTGACGGTCGCCGGCGCCGGGTTCGAAAAGGAACTCCGCCCATGCCGATGCGTCCAGCACGGCGTCGACGAGGTCGGGGCCGACTTCGAACGACGCCTGGGAGAGGCAAGGGCCGACCGCCGCCGTCATCCTGACCGGATCGGCGCCAAGCCGTATCATGGCTTCCACCGCCCCTTCGAGGACGCCGCTGACGGCGCCGCGCCAGCCGGCGTGGACGGCGGCGATAACACCAGCCTCGGGGTCGCAAAGCATCACTGGCGCGCAATCCGCTGCGAGGGCGCCGAGCACCAGACCTGGGCGGTCGGTGACCACGGCGTCGGCTTGCGGACTCTGGCCGGGCGGAAAGGGCTTGTCGGTGGTGACGGCCTGGTTCGAGTGACTCTGGTGGAGGGTTATCAGATTTCCAGGCGTTCCGCCGAGCGCCAGCGCGACGCGCCGCCGGTTTTCGGCGACTCTGGGCTGTTCGTCGGCCGAGCCGTGTCCGCAGTTGAGACTCTTGTAGATGCCTGTCGAGGCGCCGCCGCGACGACCGAAAAAGCCATGCCGAAGGTGCATGCTGTAGCGCTTGAGTCCTGGCGCTTCGGAGAGCGGAGGGCGAGGCGTCGGTTCTGCCACGGGCGGCGGTCCTCTTCAGAAGCCGGCGGGCGCCGGCGAGCCATGCGGGGCGAGGCATACCGCCTTGAAACGCGCGCCCATGTGTTCCGGCGCCGTCAGCTTGCGCACGCCTGCCAGAATTTCCTCCGCCGAGGCGGGATTTGCCGCCGCCAGCGCGCGCCCACGCTCAAGCGCCCCCAGACGCGTGAGGAAATAGCCCTGCTGAAGCGGCCCGTGTACGGCCAGACCTTCGCTTTCGCACAGGCGCCGGAGCCGGGGGAAATCTACGTCGGCCGTCAGGTCGCAAGCGCCGGGTTCATCGAGAGGATCAACCTGGGCGCCCACGCGATAGGCGCGCAGCGTGTCTCCCGGCGACCGGTCGTCGGGACCATAGTCGAGGACCAGAGCGCGCCCGGGATCAGCCCGGAACCTGCGCGCGACGATCTCCGAAAAGCTTTCCAGCCCGGGCGACACTTCCAGTGCATCGCCAACAGGAATGACATCGCCGGGCGGGTCCGCCGGCATGCCGATGCCGAACGACAGGCGCCCGGCGCCGCTTAGGCCGATAGCGCGCTCACGCCAGCGATTTCCGTCCCGGACATATTGGCGGATGGCGAGACAGTCGAGAAACTCGTTGGCGACGATCAACGCGGGTCCGGGCGGAACAGCGTCAAGATCGCTGAAGTGCTGAACGTGATATGCGGTCAGGCGCTCGTCCTGTTCGCGGCGCAGCGCCGGACTGGCCTCCACCAGCGCTACCCGCGCCGCATCGAGAAACCCGGGCGCTGCTCGAGCGGCGCGCAACATGTCGGCCATCATGACGCCACGGCCCGGACCCAGTTCGATCAGCCAGAAGGGAGAGGGGGATCCAAGGCTGGTCCATTCGTGCGCCGCCCAGAGGCCGATCAGTTCGCCGAACACCTGGCTCGTCTCCGGAGCGGTGGTGAAGTCGCGGTTGAAGCCGGGACAAACGGCGTAATAGCCGTGCGAGGGGTCGTGCAGGCACATCAGCATGAAGAGCGACACCGGCATGGGTCCGTTGACCCGTATGGTGTCGCGGATGCGCTGCTCCAGCGGCGTCACGCCGGCTGAGGGGTCCGCTGAGCCCGCACGATCAGCCAGACGCCGCCGATCACCATCGGGATGGACAGGAGCATGCCCATGGTGAGCGGAGGGGGCAGGCCGGCGACGAAACTGTCCGGCTCGCGGAAATTCTCGACGAATGTCCGGAAGGCGGCGTAGCCGATCAGGAATATGCCCGAGACCAGGCCCGGCTTGCGCAACGCCCGAAAACCCCAGACCGCAACCGCGAGGACGATGAACAGGAGGGCGCCTTCGAGCGCCGCCTCATAAAGCTGGCTGGGGTGAACCAGCGCCTCCGAACCCGAATACACCCATTCCCTAGTGTTCCAGTTATAGGTCGGGAAGCGCATGGCCCAAGGCGCGGTGGTTTCGCGCCCGTAAAGCTCGCCATTGATGAAGTTCGCGATCCTGACGAGGAAGATGCCGATAGGGGCCGAGGCGCAGGCGACATCTCCGAGGCTCAGCAGGGAAATCTTTCGCGACCAGGTCGTGTAGAGAACTGCCAGCGCCGCTCCGATCAGGCCGCCATGGAAGGACATGCCGCCCTCCCACATCTTGAAGATGAATGCGGGATCGTTGGCCACTTTTTCCGGCTCGAACGGCAGGGTGTAGAAAAGGATGTAGCCAATGCGACCGCCGACCAGGATGCCGATCATCACCCAGAAGGCAAAATCATCGATATCGGCGCGCGTCAGGGGCATTTTGGCGGGGTCACCCCAAAGACGGGGACGGGAGGCGATGCGGTTGGCGTACCACCAGCCGATCAGAACGCCGCCAATATAGCCGAGCGCATACCAGCGGATGGGAAACGGGCCAAAGGCCAGCGGTCCCAGCGCAAACTCGGGAATCGGTATGGTAAAGGCGGCCGGGTCGATCTTCGGAAACGGGATTTCCAATTGCATGATCGACTCATATCCCACTTTGAACTGGGGCCGCCAGCGGGCCATATAGATACCGGCTCCCGCCGCCGGGTCCACACTGGAGACGCCAATGCAGACGCGAAATCCCTTACGGGACGATCTTTCCCGAATGATGACAGGCGTTGCCGGCATGGCGCAGGCGGCTGGCGACGAGATGAAGGCTCTGGCTCGCTCGCAGGGCGAGCGGCTGGTCGCTGACATGGACCTGGCCGGGCGCGACGAGGTCGAGGCGCTGAAAACACTGGCCCGAACCGCTCTCGAGAAGGTCGAGGCGCTTGAAAAGCGCGTAGCCGAGTTGGAGGGAGGGCGGGCGAATCGCAGGCCGGCGCCATGATTCTCGTCCATGCCAAGCGCAATCCTTGACCATCGCCCCATTGTGGCCGCGGCGTCCGCCCGATAGCGTTTTTACAGAACAGGCCGCGCAGCGTCCTGATTCCAGGAGCACCGTATGTCGACGCTCAATCAACTGACGCTCGAAACGCCCGAAAATTCTCTGGACGTGGTCGAACAGACACTGCTTGCAGCCGACTGGGCCTGCGAACGGGCCGAAGACGGCGTCATCCACTGCGCAGCGATGACGCGGTGGGGCGAATGCGCGGGCATGTTCGCCTGGCGCGACGAACCCGCGTCGATCCATTTTTCGCTGTCGCTCGACCTTCGCGCGCCGAATGCGCGCAAGGCCGCGATCTGGGATCTGCTCTGCAAGATCAATGAGCGCCTGTGGCTCGGCCATTTCGACTACTGGGCCGACGACGGGGTCGCGGTCTTTCGTCACACCATTCCGATGCTCGACCGCTTGTCTCCCGAGCCGGGCGAGATCGCCGCGATCATCGCTGCGGGGATGGATGCTGCCGATCAGTTCCTGCCGGCGTTCAATTTCGTCGTTTGGGCGGGCAAGTCGCCTGCCGAAGCCATCGCCGCCGTCCTGTTCGAAACGGCGGGCGAGGCCTGATCGACGTGAGCACGGCGGCCGGGGAGGAAAAGGAGGCGTCGCTGAAGCGGGCCGTCCTTTTCGGCGCCGGCCGCATGGGCTGGGCCATGGCGCGCGGCTGGCTGGCGGACCTGGCGGCCGCCGGCCTCGTTCGGCTCGACATCGTGGAGCCATCGCCAGGCGAGGAAGTCGTCGCGGCGGCGGGGGCGGGCCGCATCCGGTTGAACGGCGATCCTGCGCAGGCCGACATTGTGATCCTCGCTGTCAAGCCGCAGGGGTTTTCAGACACGGCGCCGGCGGTCCTGGATTGGGTAGGGCCAGACACGCTGGTTGTGTCCATACTCGCGGGGGCGACGCTTGAGCGCATCGTCACCGCGCTCGGATCTCCGCGAACCGTCCGGGCCATGCCCAACACGCCGGGCGCAATTGGCAAGGGCGTTACCGGCTATGCAGCCTCGCCTGCCTGCTCGGACACGGACCGCGCGGCTGCAGAAAAACTGCTGACGCCGCTGGGCGCCGTCGTCGGACCGCTCGACGAGGCGATGATCGACGCCGTCACGGCCGTTTCGGGTTCGGGTCCGGCCTATGTTTTCCTGCTGGCCGAATCCCTCGAAGCGGCGGCGCTTGAGGCCGGACTGGACGCGGCTACGGCGGCGCTGCTCGCACGCAAGACAGTGGCGGGCGCCGGCGCCCTGCTGGAGGCGGGCGGCGATCCGGCTGTCCTTCGCAAGGCGGTCACGTCTCCCGGCGGGACCACGGCCGCGGCGCTGAAGGTGTTGATGGCGAAGGGGGGCATGGCCGACCTGATGGGCGAAGCGGTCGACGCCGCGCGGCGCCGGGCCAGCGAACTTTCCAGAGAACTCGATCTCACCGATCGAGGGAGGCTCTAGCTCGGGGTTTCCCGATCCCGTAGATCGCGTGCGTCCGCTGCGCCGAGCGGGAGGCGAATCTGCGCACGCAGACCGCCGAGTTCCGATCTGCCGAGCGTGACATCGCCCCCATGCGCGCGCGCGGTGTCGCGCGCGATGGTAAGGCCAAGGCCGACCCCGGCCACATTCTGGTTGCGCGACGCGTCGAGGCGGCTGAACGGCCTGAACGCGTCCTCGTGCTGGGCGTCGGATATGCCGGGACCGTCATCCTCGACGATCACGACGGCCGCGCCAGATTCGCCGCGCACGCTGACGCGGACGTGCTCGCCATAGTCGGCGGCGTTGTTGGCGAGATTGGCGATCGCCCGCTTCATCGCAAGGGGCCGCAGCCGCACCAAAACCGCCGCCGGCGCCGCGAATTCGAACGCCGCCCGGCTGTTGGCCGTGACCGAAGCGTCGCGAGCGATGGCGGAGAGGTCGGCCTCGACGGCCTGCTCGCCTTCCTCGCCCCGCGCGAAAGCCAGATAGCCGTCCAGCATCCGTTCCATCTCCGAGATGTCGGCCTTAGCGGCCGTGACGTCGGCGCTCCTGGGCAACATCGCAAGTTCTAGCTTGAGCCGCGTCAGCGGCGTCCTGAGGTCGTGGGAGACGCCAGCCAGCATCGCGGTGCGCTGGTCGGCGTAGCGGCGAATGCGGTTGCGCATGCGAATGAGGGAGCGGGCTGCATCGCGCACCTCGCGGGCGCCGGAGGGCCTGAAGTCCGGCTGGTCCTCGCCGCGGCCAAAAGCGTCGGCGGCGGTCGAAAGCTGGAGTATCGAACGGACCTGGTTGCGCAGGAAGGCGTAGGATGTCGCGAGAAGTAGCGCGCTGAAGCCGACGGACCAGACGATGAATATGTGCGCGGTGATGATCATCACGCGCTTGCGGTCGATCAGCGCCTCGACCAGTCCGTCGCCCACCGGCGTCACCAGGGTGATCATTCCGCTGCGAGAGTCGAGCGCGAATGCGAAGGGTTGGCCGAGGGCGACGGCAAGCTCCCTCCTGAGTTCTGGGCAACAGCGAGCGCCGGCCGGCCGGCCGGCATTCAGCGTTGCGCCGTCGATATACTCGACATGCATGAGGCCGGAGGCGCGGACATCGCGCGCGAAGGTGTTCCATCCGTCCGGATCGGCGCGGCGCTGGTCGATGGCTGTCTTCACGAGCTGGGCGGCGCTGCGCGAGAGCTGTGTGTTGACGTTCTGAACGTGGGAATTGAAGAAAAACAGCGTCATAGCGATGACGAAGACCAGCATCGGCACGATCAGGATCACGATGTGACGGGCGTTGTATCCGCGGGGTGTATAATCGCGCAGTCGCACCATTGGAGGTCTCAGACGGGCAGGGTGAGAAAAATGTTCGCCTTGTCCCGGTAGGCTTCAACATAACCGAGCTTTTGCAACTCCGCGATACAGTCCCACGACCACCTTTCGCTGTTGCAATGTTCCAGCAGCACAGAGTGGGGAAAGATCGCGCGCGCCTCCTGCTCGAAGAACGTCCGCAATACCGCGTCCTCATAGCCCTCCACGTCGATCTTCATCACGTCGATGCGACCGAGGGCGTGGCTGCGGACGACCTTGCCGAGCGGCAGCACGGGGACGGCAATGCGTGGTCCGCCGACCTCGACGCGCAGGGATGCCTGGCCCAGCTCGGCCGGGATGGCGAGCTCCGCGACGCCCGTCGCGGGGCCTACCGCGCCCTCTACCAGAATGACCCTCACGCCTTCGGCGCCCAGGTCGTTCGCTGTCTGAAGGTTGAATTTCAGCCGCTCGAAGATGGCGGGTTGCGGTTCGACGCTCAGCACCACGCCTCCGCGACCCAGCAGCGAACTCGCGAACAGTGAAAACATGCCGGCGTTTGCCCCGATATCGACAAACACGCCGCCAGGCGGAAGGTTCGAACGGATGAAGTCGAAGTCGGCCCGGCTGTAGGAAGACGGGTTGAGAAGCGCCTTCATCTCCGAATAGTTCGACGCCAGATGAAGACGCGCATTGCGGCCCCAGAGCTTGACGTCCAGCGGCGATCCCGAGTGTTTGCGCAAAAGATTGCCCAGCGCTTTTCTCGCCGCTCCGCGACCCAGAACAGTGTTCTGCGAAAGGGCCAGCACCGCGCTGGCGAAAGGAGACGGCCGATAGGCTCCGAACGGCGCATCCATGGTCATGGTGAGCCCTGCACCCGATAAGGACATCCGTTCTTCATGATCAGTCGCCGGCCAGGCGATAACCGATGCCGCGGACCGTTTGGAGATGCACCGGCTCGCGGGGATCGCGTTCGATCTTGCGGCGGAGACGGGTGACCTGGACGTCCACCGAGCGTTCGACTCCCGCCGACGTCAGGCTCGCCAGCTCAAGGCGCGAAACGGGCTGCCCGCTGCGGCCGGCCAGAATCTTGAGAAGCTGGGTTTCGCTTTCGGTGAGCCGGATCATGCGGCCATCCTTGCGCAGCTCTCCCTTCGACACATGAAAAACCATCCCCGACAGGCGCACCTCCTCGGTTGGCGCGTCCGGCGCTGCCCGGCGCAGGATGGCGGCGATCCGCAGCGCCAGCTCCTCGGGTTCGAACGGCTTTGGAAGGTAGTCGTCGGCGCCTTTCCGGAGTCCCTCGATGCGCTCCTCCGGAAGGCCGCGCGCCGTCAGCAGAATAACCGGAGCATCAATTTCGGCGCGGATGCCGCTGAGGAGCGAGAGGCCGTCCTCTCCCGGCATCATGACATCGAGAATGATGAGGTCGAAGGACATCGTCTGCAGGAACCGGCGCGCGGAAACCGCATCGCGCGCCACCGTGACGTCATAGCCTTCCCGTGTGAGATAGCGCTTCAACAGATCGCGGAGGCGGTCATCGTCATCAACCGCCAGAATGTGTGCGGCATGAACGCTCATGGCTCCTCCTTTCGTCGCGCAAGTTCGGTGAGGACCCGCCGCGCGCCGGTCACCGCGTCCGGACCGGCTGTCAGGAAAGCTTCGCGAAGGGCCATGCGTCGTCGGTCCGTCGCCTGCCGGGCAAAGGCCGCCCCCTCGGATGTCAGGGCCACCAGCCGGCGTCTGCGGTCGCGACTTGAAGTCTCCCTTTTGAGTAATCCACGGCCTTCCAGGTCGTTAAGATACCGGGCGAGGGACTGCTTGGGCGCGGCAAGCCGGTTGCGCAACTCTCCCACATCGAGGGAGCCGACGTCAAAAATCTCCAGCAGCACGTCCATTTCCGGGCCAGAGAGGGCCGGATAGACCGTCGCGGATTCAGCAAGGGCGGCGAGACGCCGCGCCGCGGCGCGGATGAGGGCTGCTCCCTGGTCGAGGTCCTGGTCGCGGAGGTACAGCCTGCCATCGGCTGCGACCATTGGCGAAAGCGCGGATTGAGGTCGGTTGACAGGTATGGCCACGACCCGACAATGGAAGAGCAACACGCGAAACTCAAGCTGCAACAGACCGGAGCAGCGTGTCCGCGAAGGCGACACCGATGACGTTCATACCCTATGACGACCGCGACGGATGGATCTGGCTGGACGGCAAGTTCACGCCTTGGCGCGAAGCGCGAATCCACGTGCTGACACACGGCCTGCATTACGGCGCCACCGTGTTCGAGGGCGAGCGCGCCTATGATGGCGAGGTGTTCAGGGGGACGGAGCACTCGAAGCGCCTCCACCGCTCGGCCGAACTGGTCGGCTACAAGGTGCCCGTCTCCGTTGCCGATCTCGACGCCGTCAAGGTCGAGTTGATGCAGAAGAACGGTTTCGCCGACTGCTATGTCCGGGCGTTCTCCTGGCGCGGGTCGGAAATGATGGGCGTTTCCGCCCAGCAGAACTCGATCCGCACCTGCGTTGCGGTGTGGCAATGGGGCAATTACTTCGCTGACAAGATGAAGGGCATCCGCGTCACGATGTCGGACTGGAAGCGTCCTTCGCCCGAGACGATCCCCAGCGCCGCCAAGGCGGCGGGCCTCTACATGATCTGCACGATGTCGAAGCACAAGGCGGAGGCCGAAGGCTTTGCGGACGCGTTGATGCTGGATTATCGCGGCTATGTGGCCGAGCTGACCGGCGCGAACGTCTTCTTCATCCGTAATGGCGTCATCCATACGCCGACGCCCGATTGCTTTCTCAACGGCATTACGCGGCAGACAGTGATCCAGCTGGCGAAAGTGAGGGGCGTCGAAATCATCGAACGACATATTCTGCCGAGCGAACTTTCCAGTTTTTCCGAATGCTTCATCACCGGGACGGCTGCGGAGGTGACCCCTGTCTGCGAAATGGCCGGTCACATCTACAAGCCGGGCGCCATCACGGAGGCGCTTATGACGGATTACGAAAAGCTGGTCCGGCGCAAGCTGGTGCTGGACAAGGTGGCCTAGGATCAGCCGATCAAGCGTCGCCTTCGCCGAGGTTCGATGAAATTTTCCGGTTGGTGTTCAGCGTACCGTGATCATGCTTTGCTAGAGTTCCGGCGCAGGCGATGCGTGGGGAACGGGCATGGAGACGGTACACCAGACGGGCAAGACCAACCGGCGCATCTCGGGCAATGTCGCCATGCTCTATGCGCTTGGCATCGTGCCGATCCTGACCGTCGTCGGGTTCGCCGTCGATCTCAACCGTTCCAACAATGCGCGCTTGCACGTGCAGGAGGCGCTCGACGCCGCCGTCCTGTCGGCCGCCAAGATGATGCAGACCGAGGGCGAAAGCGCCGCGGTTGACCAGCAGGTGCTGGACCTTTTCGTGGCGAACCTGGAACAGATCGGCGTCGAGATCGCATGCGATGCGCCTGTCGTGGTCAAGAGCACGATCACCCGATCGGTCGATGGGTCGGTCGATTGCGACCTCGAAACGCGCATCATGTCGATCTTTGGAACGGACCAGATGGAGTTCACGCGCGTTTCGCGGGCCTCCTACAGCATCAACAAGCTTGAAGTCGCCTTCATGTTCGACGTGTCCGGCTCGATGGCGGGAAGCAAGCTTGTCGATCTCAAGCTGGCCGCTGGCGAGGGCTTCGACATCCTGTTCGACCTGCCGGTCGCGGCGTCAGGCGACATGCGCGTCGGGATCACCACATTCGCGACGGCGCTCAACGCCGGCTCCTACTTCGAAGCTGTCACCAATCTCACCAATCCCCGCATCGGGCCGAGCGACCCCAATCCGAACTCAAATCCGCCCGCCACGATGGTGACGACCAGCGGAACCTGCGTCACCGAACGCCCCGGAGGCGAGGCTTTCACGGACGCGCCGCCTGCCTCGGGTCAGTACATCCCCGCGCAGAACGACTTCTGCCCTGTCAGTTCGATCGTGGCGCTGACCGACGACCGGGCGGAAGTGGACGCCGCCGTCGATGCGCTGGTCGCGAACGGCTATACTGCCGGCCACATCGGCATCGCGTGGACCTGGTATGTCCTCTCGCCCGCCTGGGCCGCGATCTGGCCAGGAGATTCCGATCCGATGGCCTATGACACGCCGTCCCTGTCGAAAGTCGCCGTGCTGATGACCGACGGCGAGTTCAACTCCTCGTATGAGGCGTCGAACGGCAATACTCAGACGCAGGCCCGCGCCCTTTGCGATGCAATGAAGGCGCAGGGTGTCCAGATCTTCTCGATCGCCTTCGATGCGCCCGCTGCCGCCGAAGCCATGATGACGTATTGCGCCAGTCCGGGTTCGTTCTACTCCGCCGACAACGGAGCCGAGCTTCAGGCGGCCTATCAGGCGATCGCCGTGCGGATTTCGCGGCTGCGAATCGCCAGCTAGAGCAATCTCTCGTCCGCCTGGACGCAGACGAGTTGCTCTTCACTATCGAGATCGAGCATCTTCCTCCGGTCAAACGGATTTCAGTTTGATCGAAGGGTGCTCTCGTCCAGCGCCGCAGCGATCCGGGCGGCCTGCTGTTTCAGCACGTCCATGTCCGCCATCCTGCCCTGGTGATGCTTTTCGAGCGGCAGGTTGCCGTATCTGGGGATCACATGGACATGAAGGTGGAACACGGTCTGGCCGGCCGCTGCGCCGTTGAACTGGGTGATGATGACGCCGTCCGGCGCCAGGGCCGCCACGACCGCGCGGGCAACCCTCTGAACGCGTTCGAAAAGGGCGCCAAGCCGCGCGGCTGGAAAGTCCAGCAGATTGCGGCTCTCGCTGATTTTCGGGACGACAAGACAATGGCCCTGGCTCTGCGGGAAAATGTCCATCATGACGAGGACTTCGTCGTCCTCGAACACCTTCACGGCCGGCGCCTCGCCCCGCAGGACTTTCGCGAAGATATTGGCGCAGTCATAGCTGCCGTCGAGACTCATCAAAACCCCTCCTCGTCGTGTTGCGGCTCTCCGGTCGCAACGTCCCCGCCCCTGCGAAACGGCGTGGCTTCGGTCAGGCAGTCCATCCCGTGATCCACCGCCGCCCGTTCGTTGTCGAGATAGCTCGCAACAGCAGAGCGCAAGCCCGGATGGGCGATCCAGTGAGCCGAGCGAGTGAGTTGCGGTTCGTATCCGCGCGCCAGCTTGTGCTCCCCCTGGGCTCCGGCCTCGACGCGCAAAAGCCCCCGCTCGATCGCGAAGTCCATGGCCTGATAATAGCAGACCTCGAAATGCAGGAAGGGCTTGTCGATCTTCCGGCCCCAGTAGCGGCCATAGAGCGTATCTGAACCGATCAGGTTGAGGGCGCCCGCGACGGGGCGCGTCTGGTCCATCGCCAGCACCATCATCACCCGGTCGGCCATGCGCTCGTGCAGTAGCGAGAAGAAATTGCGATTGAGGTAAGGCGAGCCCCATTTGCGTGCGCCCGTGTCCATATAGAACCTGAAAAAGGCGTCCCAGTGTTTCGGCGTCAGTTCCGCGCCGGTAAGCCGCTCGATGGTGAGGCCCCCCTGAGCTGCGGCGCGCTCCTTTCGGAGCATCTTGCGTTTGCGCGACGTCAGCGCACCGAGAAAATCGTCGAAAGAGGCGTAGCCCCGATTGATCCAGTGGAATTGCTGGTCCGTGCGCTGAAGCAAGCCGTCATCGCCAAGCGCATCCCAGACATCTTCTTCGAGAAAGTTGAAATGCGCGGAAGACATCTTGGCGTCGTGGGCGATCTTGATGACGGCCTGGGCCAGGGACCGTCGGATAGCAGCGGAGCGGGGACCCGCAATCGCCAGCAGGCGCCGGCCGGTGACAGGCGTAAAGGGGACCGCGCACAAAAGCTTGGGATAATAGCGGCCGCCAGCCCGCGCCAGAGCGTCCGCCCACGCATGGTCGAACACGAACTCGCCACGCGAATGCAATTTCAGATAGAGCGGCGCCGCGCCGACGAGCACTCCCGACTTGTCGTGCGCCAGAATATGGCGAGGCGTCCAGCCGGTCGATGGAGCGGCGCATCCCGACGCCTCCAGCGCCTCAAGGAAATTCCAGTCAATAAAGGGGTCATAGTCGGCGCCGGGGTTCGCGATTGCGTTCCACGCCGCCTGATCGACTGACGCCATGCCATCGACGATCGACAGCAACAGATCGATGGGTTCAGCTGCGTCATCGGCCAAGGCGTGCTCCGGATGGGTGACCCGCACCGTATATCGGCATTCACCGGCGTTTTGCGAGTTCTGGAGCAAAGCGCTCGAAAATCGGGCCGGCCGCATGCTGGCGGGTCAGATCGAGCAGGGCCGGGTCGCCCACCGTCCAGCTCACGAGCGGCATTCCCCCGGCGGCGTCGGCCGCCGTAGCCAAAGAGGTCAGGTGCGGAGCGAGATAGTCGCAGCCCGCTTCCCTGGCCCAGCGGACACTCGCGAGGACCGCGTCCTGGCCAATATAGGGTTCGGGTTCGATCAGGAGGCCGACCGGGCGGTCCGGGATCCGGGCGCGCAGGCGCTCCACGGTTCTCACGTCGAAACACATGATCGCGGCCAGGCCGTCGAACCCCGCGAGCAGGGCGGCGGCAGCATCCGCGAGATCGTCGCCGGGTGCGTCGAACTTCAGTTCGATCAGCACGGGTTCGCCTCCCAGAGCTGCAAGCGCCTCGGCCAGCAGGGGCGGCCGGGAACCGTCCGGCAGGCGTCGTTCTGCAAGTTCCGCACGGGTCAGCGTGTCGAGCCGGACGTCTTCGCTGCAGAGGCGCGTCAATGTCGCGTCGTGAAAGACCGCCAGTGCGCCGTCCTTCGTCAGGCGCACGTCAAGTTCGACACCCACACCGGCCCGGCCGGCGGCGATGAAGGCGGGCAGGGAGTTCTCGGCAGGGCCGGCCGGGCTCCACAGGCCCCGATGGGCGTAGGCGTGCCGGGAAACGTCGAACGAGCGGGACGTCATCAGGTCATTCGAACTCGATGACGGCGTCCACCTCGACGGCGGCGCCCATCGGAAGGACCGGGCAGGCGACGGCCGACCGGGCGTGGCGGCCCCGGTCGCCAAACGCCAGGACCATCACGTCCGAGCAGCCATTGACGACCTTGGGAATGTCCACGAAGTCCGGGGCGGCGCTGACGAAGCCGGCCAGCTTGACGACCCGCCTGACACGTTCCAGATCGCCGAGCGCGGCCTGGGTCTGCGCCAGCAGGTTGATGGCGCAAAGACGCGCGGCGGCCTGGCCTTCCTCCAGGCTCAGGGTCTCGCCGACCCGTCCGCGCACTACCCCGGCGGTCCCGTTCGAAATCTGTCCTGAAATGAAGAGCAGTTTGCCGGTCATCACGAAAGGCACATAGTTGGCGACGGGTGCATTGGGCGCGGGCAGCTTGATGCCGGCATCCTCGAGTCGCTGAAGTACGGACATGGAGTTCTCCAAGATCGCTGAACGATTGTAGGGCGGATCGGTTGAAAACGGAATGCGATCCGACAATCCCAAGCAGCTAATCGCGGCGCGCCCGCGCCCCCCGGCCGGTCGTGACCGCATCCGACCCGAATCGCGACCGGGCCTTGTCGGCCGCGCGTTCGGCGGCGGCCCGCTTGAGGGCGGTCGGGTCGGCAAGGTCCAGCACGTCCGGGCCTGCCTCAGCCAGGTCGGAAATGCCCACGCCCACGAGCCGGTAGCCCGGTCCCCTCGGCTCTTTTGCAAGGAGAGCGCGAACGGTGCGGAAAAGCGCCTGGGCCAGTTGGGTCGCGTCGGCGAGCGATGCCCGCCGCGTGATGATGTGGAAGTTCGAGGTCTTGAGCTTCAGGACGACGACGCGCCCCTCGACGCCCGAGCGTTTGGCCCGGTCCGCCGTGCGCTCGCACAGCCGCCAGAGTATGTCCTCGATGACAGCATGATCGGAGACATCTTCGTTGAGGGTCGTTTCGGACGAGATGCTCTTGCGCTCTCCTCGTGGGTCCACGGGGCGGCCATGCCTGCCGAAGGCGCAATTGTGGAGCCACAGGCCTTGGTCGCCATAGCGCCTGACCAGCGTCCTGGCGCCCAGTTTCTGGAGGTCGCCGACGGTCTGGACGCCATCGGCCGCGAGCCTCGCCGCGAACGCCGCGCCCACGCCCCCGATTATACGCACGGACCGTGGCGCGAGATAGGCTGGCGCCTCCTCTGGCGAGAGGACGAAAAAGCCGCGGGGCTTGTCCGCTTCGGAGGCCGTCTTCGCCAGGAACTTGTTCGACGCCAGCCCGACCGAGATGGTGAGACCCAGTTCCTGCTCGACCCGTTTCTGCAGCCGCATCAGGCTTATGGCGGGCGGGGCGCCATGCAGGGCCGCCGTTCCCGCAAGGTCAAGGTAGGCCTCGTCGATCGACACCGGCTCGACCTGTGGGGTGAGGGCCAGCATCATCTCCCGGATCTTGCGCCCCTCCTCGACATAGACGCTCATGCGGGGCTTTACGATGACGGCCTCCGGACACGCCTTGAGCGCCTTGAACATCGGCATGGCCGACCGCACGCCGAAGGTTCGCGCCAGGTAGCAGCACGTTGAAACAACACCTCTTTTTCCGCCCCCAACGATGACGGGGCGGGCGGCCAGCGCGGGGTTGTCGCGCTTTTCAATGGCCGCATAAAAGGCGTCGCAATCGACATGGGCGACCGAAAGCATCATCAGCTGGGGATGGGACACGATGCGGACGGAGCCGCATGCCAGGCATCGGCCATGCTTCGACGCGGTCAATGCGCAGCAGTCACGGCAGGCTTCCCGGAGATTTTCAGGGTCGAACTTCATTCGTGCAAGGCGCCCGGTTTCTGGCGATTTCGCCCATGGTAACAGGACCTGGTTCACCTTGCGCGCTTGCTGCGGCTGCTCTGCGTTCGGCAGTTGTCAAAGCCTGCTTAAGACTATCAGGTCTAGTTATGACGCTGAGGAGGGAATCATCCCTCCCTGCTCGAGCGTGATGTGCTTATGGCGAATCCGCCAGCCAAGAAGGTCCTCGTCGTAGAAGACAACGAGCTCAACATGAAGCTCTTCTGCGACCTGCTGGACGCTTTCGGCTTTGAAACGGTGCAAAGCCGTGACGGCCTGAGAGCCGTCGATCTCACGCGGGAACACAAGCCCGATCTTATCATCATGGACATCCAGCTTCCGGAGGTGTCGGGCCTCGATCTGACGCGCTGGATCAAGGACGACGCGTCGATTTCGACGATCCCGATCATGGCTGTGACTGCCTTCGCGATGCGTCAGGACGAGCTTCACGTGCGCGAGGCCGGCTGTGAGGCCTACATGTCCAAGCCGATCCAGATGATGCCGTTCATCAACACCGTGAAACAGCTGACATCCCAGCGTTCCGCGACGCCGCCGCGGGCCGCGCCCCCGACATCGAGGAGGGCGGCCAGATGAGCGCGCGCGTCCTTGTCGTCGATGATATCGAAGCCAACCGCAAGCTGCTGCACGCCAAGCTCAGCAACGAGTACTTCCATGTCATTACGGCCAATGACGGCATTGACGCCGTAGACAAGGCGATCGCGGAAGAACCCGACGTCATCCTGATGGACGTGATGATGCCGCGTCTCGACGGCGTCGAGGCGTGCCGCCTGCTGAAACTGGACCCGCGCACCGAGCATATCCCGATCGTGCTGGTGACCGCGCTCAACGAGCGGGAAGACCGTCTTCGCGGACTGGGCGCCGGGGCGGACGATTTCCTGACCAAGCCCGTCAACGACCTCCATCTGCTGTCGCGGGTCCGGGCGCTCACCAAATACAAGATGGTGGCCGACGAACTTCGCAAGCGCGAAGCCAGCGGCAAGCGCATCGGGGTGATCGAGGCGGCGCTGGCGGGCAGGGCGGCTGAACCGGCGCGGATCCTGGTGGTCGACGAGAACGAGCGCCAGGCCAAGCGCATCTGCCGGTACCTCGAAAGCCTGCATCGGCCGATGTCGCTGGGAGAGGCGACGCAGTTCGGCATCGCCACCTCCATGGTCGATCTGCTCATCGTTTCGCTGTCCAATGAGAAGGTGGACGGCCTGCGCCTGTGCGCCTATCTGCGGTCGGTCGAATCGACTCGGGACCTGCCCATTCTCGTCATCGCCGAGCCGGACGACGAAAAGAAAGCCGTTCGCGCCCTCGATCTTGGCGCATCGGACATCGTCATCAAACCCATCGACAGCGAGGAACTGAACGCCCGGGTGAAAACGCAGGTGCGCAAGAAGCGCTATCTCGACACCCTGCGCTCGCGTCTGGACCAGTCGATGGAGTTGGCGGTCACGGACCAGCTGACCGGGCTGCACAACCGGCGCTACATGCGTTCGCAACTCGAGCATTTCATCAAGCGCGCCAACATGGGCGGCGGTCCCGTGTCGGTGCTGCTCGCCGACATCGATCATTTCAAACGCGTCAACGACATCCACGGACATCATGCCGGCGACGACGTCCTCAAGGAGTTCGCCAACCGGTTGCGTGACAATATCCGGCCTGCCGACCTCGCCTGCCGCTATGGCGGGGAAGAGTTTGTCGTCATCATGCCGGATACCACACAGGCCCTGGCTCAACAGGCGGCGGATCGCATCCGGGCGCTGATCGCGGACGCCCCCTTCACCATCGGCCGGGGTGAGTCCCTGCGCGTCACGATGAGCGGCGGCGTCGCCACCACCAATCCGCCCGACGAGACGATCGACACACAGCTGAAGCGGGCGGATGACGCGCTCTACCGCGCCAAGCACAATGGCCGCAACTGCATCGAAACCGAGCGCGCCGGCGTCGAATAGCAGGCTTAACTTTCAGGGCCGTTCGGCGCATATAAATCGCCCATGGACGCATTTACCCCCGGCGCCTCTCCCGGAGAGGCCAAACTCCGCTACCTCGACGCCGATTTCGAGGTGATCAAGCCCGGCCGCTTTGTTATCTGCGCGGTCACGGGGCGCAAGATCGCGATCGAGGACCTGCGCTACTGGAACGTCGATGCCCAGGAGGCGTATTTCGACGCTGAGATCGCGCTCAGGAAATGGAAGCAGGTCCGGGGCCGAAAATGATACGAGCCGGCATGCTTGGCGCCTTGCTGTTCGTTGCGGGCGCCTGCGCGACAACGCCTCCACCCGTCATCACCGGGGAGAACTCTGGCGCGGCGCCGACAATCGCTGAGCTGGTTCAGCCGTTGCCCGTGCCGCCATCCGGCACGGGCGACATTGTTGCGCCACCGGTGACGGCGCCCGAGATTGACCGGCCAGCGCTATCTCCCGAGCCCCCTCCGAAGCTGATCGTCTGCCAGGGTCCCGCCATGCAGGGAGGCGTCATCCTGTGCGCCACCGAACCGCACGCAGAACTCACGCTTGACGATGTTCCCGTTGCTGTGGCGGACGCGGCCGGTATCGCGGTCATCGGGCTCTCGCGTAAACAGCCCTCGCCGGCCACAATCCGGTTCAGGACCTCGCTCGAGGCGCCCGTCGCCTATTCGAGACGTATAGCTGCGGCGAGCGTCGACATAATCGAGCGCCAGGATGTGGTCAGCGCGTTCAAGATGGACTGCAGCAAGATCGCAGCCCAGACGCCGGCTCAAAAGAGGCATGCCGAAGTCTCGTGGGTGAAAAAGGACGCTGCGCTAAAGCGGTTCAATCCCGCCCTCGCGCCGGTTGCGTTCGTGAAGCCCGCTGAAGGTCCTTACTCCAGCCCGTTCGGGGCGGTGCGCACCTACCTGCCGACCAGCGACGATTGCGAGCCCTCGACCAGCGTACACAACGGGCTTGATATCGCCGTTCCGACGGGCTCGGCGATCCGCGCGCCGATGGCGGGCACGGTCATTCTGGCTGATCCCGACCTCTATTATGAGGGCGGCTGCGTCTTTCTCGATCACGGCCGGGGTCTTGTCTCGGTTTTCATGCATCTCAGCGAGATCGGCGTCGCTGCTGGCGACGTAATCCGGCAGGGCGAACTCCTTGGGCGTTCGGGCGCTACCGGGCGCGTCACCGGTCCGCATCTCCACTGGGCGATCAAGTACCGGAATGTCACCTCGCCGGACCGGGGAACCGACACATGGCTTGACCCGTCACTCGTCCTGCAACTCGACTCCGCGACGCTGGCTCCCTAGGTTTTGGCAGGAGCAGGATGATGGCGAAGAAAACAGCAGCAAATTCGGCGGTGAAGACGGCCCCGAAACCAAAGGCGAAAAAGACGGTCCTCAAGACCCATGCAACCACAGTCAGCGTCAAGGAATTCATTGCTGCCGTTGAGAACGATACCCGCCGCCGGGACGCGGAAACGCTACTCGACCTTTATGAAAAGGCCACCGGCTGGAAAGCCAGGATGTGGGGTCCAACTATCGTGGGCTTCGGGCGCTATGACTACGTCTACGAGAGCGGCCACTCTGGCTCGGCTTGCGTGGTCGGCTTCTCGCCGCGAAAGGCCGCGATCTCGATCTATGGCGGTTGCGGCCCCGACGACGCGCCCGATCTGGTGCGCAAGCTTGGCAAGACGAAGTCCGGCAATGGCGGCTGCATCTACGTCAACAAGCTTGCCGACATCGACCTTGGCGCACTCGAGAAGCTCGTGAAAGCCGGCGTCGCCCACATGCAAACGAAATGGCGCGTCTCGGCTGAGTAAGTGCACCTACATCACCCCGGCCCTGACCCATGCTTCCTTGGGCCAGCGATTGTGCATCCAGAACCACTGCTCTGGCGCCTCGCGTATCCAGTCTTCGAAGAGACGGTTGATTCCAAGAACAGTCGAATGGATCGCGGCCGTCTCATCCGGACCGGCGTCTGGAAAGAAAGGCTCGTGCACCGTCACGCGGTATCGCGCTTTTCCGGTACGTTTGACCGCAATGGGAATCAACGGACAACCAAACTTCATGGCGAGCCGCGTCGGGCCGGGCGCCGTCATGGCGTCGTGGCCGAAAAACGGAACCGGGATGCCCTGGTTGAACTTCTGGTCGTTCATCAGGCCGACCGACTGGCCCCGCCCGAGCGCCCTCATCAGTTCCCTCGTTCCGGGTCCCTTTGGCGTCAACACCTGAATGCCGTAATCGACGCGCGCCTGGCTGATGCGGCGGTCGATATGCGGATTATTGGCCGCGCGGTAGGTAATCTGGGCGTCGAGCGGGCGGTTGCAGATCGTCCAGGCCAGCATTTCCCAATTGGCGAAGTGGCCGCCGATGAGCACTGCGGGCCGACCGCTCTCTCGCAGGGCGTCGAGGCGCTCGCCGTTGACGACCTCTACCCGGTTATCGCCCAGTCCGGACCGCATTTTCGACAGGTGCGGCAATTCCCCCGCGAGACAGCCAAGATTGGCCCAGGCCTCCCGCGCCACGCGATCGACCTCTTTCAAGGACCAGTCGGGAAAAGCCAGTCTCAGATTGCGGGTCGCCGTCCGGTGAGCGGCGGACAACGGTCCCAGCGCACGCAGGATGGACGCGCCCGCCCCTGAAGCACTCTCGATCCCCATCAGTTTCATCGGCTTCCAATAGACCCAGTCCCACGCGAACGCTTCCAGCGACCAAAGGACGTGCTGTCCCGGCGTCGCCCGGTTGTCGATGTCGGCCGGGCGAATGTAGCGACCCGGTTCGGGCGCCTGACCGGGCTTGGGCGTGGTCACGCGGCAGCCGGTGCGATGCGCGAGAGCAGAGCGTCCAGGGCCGCCCCGTCCTCGAAATGCGCCTTCACCGATGCGCGGGACACCATGGGCTTCGCATCGTCAGAAAGCCGGACGTGATCCTTGTCCGTGGTGATGAGGCGCGCGCCCCGTTCGGACGAAAGTTTCATCAGATAGTCGAGGTCGGAAGCGGTGAAGACATGGTGGTCGGGATAGGGGACGGCGTCGGCGAGATCCACCCCCTGCATGGCCGACAAAGTATCAAAAAATCGCTCGGGCCGTCCGATGCCTGCGAAGGCGATGTACCGACCGGGCGTGGTCGTCTGGAGCGGCGCCAGACGCGCCCGGAGGATCGGTCCGGGGAAATCAGCCAGCGCCGGCGGCGCGGCGCCCTCGCCCATGAGGATGAGGCCGTCAGCCCGCTCGAGCCCGCGGGCGACCGGTTCGCGCAGGGGGCCTTTGGGGAAGACGTGCCCATTGCCGAACGGCTCTGCGGCGTCGATGACAATCAGCGACATGTCCTTTCGAAGAGCGGGGTTCTGATGACCGTCATCCATGACGATGACCCCGACACCGTCGGTCCGCATGGCGCGGGCGCCTGCGGCGCGATCCTGCGCGATCCAGGCTTCACCCATCGCCGCCAGCATGAGAGGCTCGTCGCCAACGTCGCCCGCCTTGTGATCCTGAGGGTCAACCCTTAGCGGACCTTTCTGCTCGCCGCGATATCCCCGGGACAGCGTCGCGGCTCTCAATCCGCGTGCCGCAAGCCGCGCCCGGACTTCGGCAGCCACGGGCGTCTTGCCGGCGCCGCCGAGGGTCAGATTGCCGATGCAGATGACCGGAACGCCGGCGTCGGCCGGAAGGGCGCGCTCGATCCGCCGTTTTCCGGCCCAGGAGTACGCCATCGCGAACGGCGTCAGCAGCAGGCGCGTCACCGGCGCAGACGCGCGCGTCCGAGGGTCGAGCGCGCGCCAGAAATGCGGCTCATGCATGCGCCGTGTCACCTCCGGCAGACGCGGGCAACAGGGCGAGAATGGCCTCGACCGTTGTGTCGAACGGCGCGCTGGCCTCGCGAAAGAACGGCTCGAGGGCGAGCCTGATCGCTTGTTGGCTGGGCGGGCTGGAGATCGCATCCAGCCAATGCCGGGCAAGTTCGCCCGCCGTGTCGCCGATCACGATCGCATCAAGCGCTTCGAGTGTGTCGAAGGTTTCCCGGAAATTGAACCCGTTCGGTCCCGTGAAGACGCACTTGCCCAGCGCTGCGGGCTCGATGGCGTTGTGACCGCCTACGCCCGGCGCGGTCGCGCCTCCCAGATAGACGCCGTCGGCGGCAGCGTACCAGAAGAGCAATTCGCCGATCGTATCGGCGACCAGAACACTGATTGCGGCCTCTGGTGTCGAGCGGGTCCTGGATCTCAGCTGCGGCGTCAGGCCATGGCGGCTTGCAACATCGGCGATTGAGGCGCCCCTCTCGGGATGACGCGGCGCGATGATGAGGAGCGCCGCCGGAAACCTGGAACGGACCTCGGCGAACGCTTGCAGCGCCATCTCCTCCTCGCCCGGATGGGTCGACGCCGCCAGCAGGATGGGGCGGCCGCCGGCAGCATCCCGCCAGTAGGACACGAGATGGGCCGGCGGCGGATTGATGGCGGCCGCGCGCTTGAGATTGCCCACGGCCCCTATGGGCTTGCGGAGGATTTCGCCAAGACCGAGAGCCGTGGCCTCGTCGGCCGCGCCGATGAAAGTGAAGGTGGAGAAGATCTGCTGTGCCGACGGCCTGCGCCTGCGCCAACGATCGAGGGATTTTGTCGTCATGCGGGCGTTGACCAGGGCGGCGGGTATGGCTCGCTTCCGCAGTCCCGCCAGCATGTTGGGCCAGATTTCGCCTTCCGCAAAAACGGCGGCGTCCGGACGCCAGGCGTCAAGAAAGCGATCGACGGTTTTGATCGTGTCCACCGGCGCCATTTGATGAACAATGCCAGGTGGCGCCCAGGATGCGATCATGTCAGCGGACGTCAGCGTCTGCGTTGTGACGAGGGCCGACAGCTGGGGACGCCTGCGGCGCAGCTCGGCGACCAGATCGATCAGCAGACGAGATTCGCCGACGCTGGCGCCGTGCAGCCACAGGAGCAGCCCCGACGGTCGCCGCGCACTCGTGTGTCCAAGTCGCTCGCCGACGCGGTCGGCGCGCTCCTTGCCGCGTTTCACACGCTGGCGCATCAACATCGGCACGGCCGGCTCAAGCAAGCGCGTCGCCAGCCTGTAAAGCGCGAGCGCGGCCGTCACGGTCCCCCACGCTCCAGGGCTGCGACCGCTTCGACCTGAGGCGCCTGCTCCAGCGCCGAGGATGAAGATGGGTGGTGAGCGTCTTTCAGGCCGGCCAACACATTGGCGCGCGCAGTCGCCTCCTTCAACGCGCGCTCGACCTCATTCCGGAGGCTTTCACTGTCCATGGATTTCGAGGTCGCGACGGGCTTGGGAAATACGACGGCCGCGCGGGCGAATGGCAGGGGAAACAGCAGGCGGTCCCACGTCTTCAGCCGGCGGGCGTCGGCCGAGAGCCCATAGAGGACGATCGGCGCGTTCATCTGCTGCGCCAGCTTCACGGCGCCAAGGCCCACGACCTCGGGAGGCCCCTTGGGGCCGTCGATGGTGACGCAGACGCCTCCGCCCTGGCTCATCACCCTCATCGCTTCCCGCGCCCCGAGCATGCCACGCTTGTCCTTGGTCTTGCTCTTGTTGGCGGCTGAACCCCGAATGATATGCAGCCTCAACCAGATTCCGGAGCGACGGGTAAACTCGCCGTCGCGGGAGTTTGAAACCATCAGCGCCGTCGGATGGGGCGGCTTTTTCCAGCGGCGGCTGAGCCGGGTCTGAAGGATCGCCATCAGGAGAATGCGCGAGTGCCAGGTTGCCAGCAGAAAGGGCGTGTCGCCCTCCCAGAGCGGCCGGATGTGTTCGAGGCCCTCGATGCGCCAGCGCAGCGTCCGCGCCATGATCGCCATGTAGGCCCAGATCAGTGTGCCCCCGATAAACGGAATCGCCGGGGAGCGAGACAAACGCTTGAACATGAGCGCGCTTATACCTCGTGGCGCGCGGCCCGCCAGACCGGGCGCGGGCAATAGCCTGCACTGGACCGGTCCGGCGCCTTGCATTCGGCCCGTGAGCATGCATTTACCCGGCACCATCCAACGGAAACCCATGGCCGATCCGATCGACATCTCGACCCCTGCCGGCCGCCTGCGTGCGCGCCGCGACCTTGTCTGGGGGGATCACGGATTTCTGCGGGCGCGCTTTCGCAATCTCCATCGCATTTCGCCGGAGATGTACCGCGCCAACCAGCCCTCGCCGGAACAGATCGCGGTCTACGCGAGCGAATTTGAGCTCAGGACGGTCATCAACCTGCGAGGCGCCAGCCCGAAAGGCTATTACCTGCTGGAGAAGGAGGCCTGCGAAGCCCATGGCGTCGCGCTCGTAGATTTCCAGGTCTTTTCGCGAGACTCCCCGCTTCGCGAGACGGTGCTGGCGGCCCGGGACCTCTTCGACCGCATCGCCTATCCCGCCTTGATGCACTGCAAGTCCGGCGCGGACAGGGCCGGGCTGATGGCGACGCTCTACATGCATTTCCGGGGGAATCAGCCGATCGATGAGGCCAGGGAACAGCTCTCCCTGAAATATCTTCATGTCCGCGAAGGCAAGACGGGTCTGCTTGACTTTTTCTTCGACGCCTACCTGAGGGAGGGCCAGCCTGCGGGCCTGACGTTTTTTGACTGGGTCGAAACCGTCTACGACCGGGATGCGGTCAAGCAGGCATTCCTGAAGAACTGGAAAGCGAAACTCAACATTGACCGGCTATTGCGGCGCGAGTGATCGTTGCATCGAGGTTACACGCCAGATCAAAGAATTCGGTCGCGCCGCGCCTGTCTTCCGGGTAAAAGACCGGACGCTGGCGTGGAGGGGTTTTTAGTGAAAGTCTTCATAATCAACAGTTTTCGCATGATTGTTTACATCGCATACTTCGCGATCATCGCGATCTATGCGTTCGGCGCCTATCTTCAGCGGTCCGACGTCAACGAAGTTTTCCTGGGACTCACGGGCAGCCGCCTCAATCCATCGGGCGAGGCGGCGTTGTCCATCGTGACGGGTCTGCTGGCCGGCTGGTTCATCGCCACAATCGTCTGCGGTCTGCTCGTCACCCTTCTGGATATCCGTGACGACATCAATGATCGCCTCCCGGACGGACGCGGCAAATAGCCGTTTCAGGCTCGGCCCAAGCTTGCCGGCGCCGTATTCGTTTTCCATAAGGGGTCATGACCTCGACGCCGTCCGAAGACTTGCTGCGCACGCTGATCGAAAGGACGTTGCGCGCCGGGGCGGACGCCGCCGACGCCCGGCTGGGCGAGAGCGCCAGCCTGTCGGTCGAGGTGCGCAAGGGCGAACTTGAAAGCGTCGAGCGCGAGGAATCGCGTGGATTGGCGCTCCGGGCATTGGTCGGACGCCGCCAGGCTCATGTTTCGGCGACCGACCTCTCGGCATCCAGCCTCGATGCGCTGGGCGACCGAGTGGTCGCCATGGCCCGCATGGCTCCGGAAGACCCGTGGGTCGGCATCCCGGACTCCTCCGAAATCTCGCTCGTGCATCCCGACCTTGAACTCGATTGCGATGACACGCCGGAAGCTGACGTGCTGGAAGAGCGGGCTCGTCAGGGCGAGGAAGCCGCCTTGGCCGTTCCCGGCATCAAGCAGACGGGCCATTCCGGCGCCTCCTGGAGCACGTCGAGATCGTGGGTCGCGGCTTCCAATGGATTCTTCGCCAGCAGAAGCTCCGGCATGTCGTCGATGGCCGTGGTGGCGATCGCCGAACGTGACGGCGCCATGGAACGCGATCACGACAGCCGGTCGGAACGCCGCAGGGACCGCATGATTTCGCCTGCCGCGATCGGGCGCCTCGCCGGGGAACGCGCCGCCGCGCGCCTGGGAGCCCGCAAGATCGGGAGCCAGACCGCCGCAGTGATCTTTGAGAACCGTCTGGCCAATCGCCTGCTTGGCGCCTTTGTCGGCGCGATTTCCGGTCCCGCCGTGGCGCGGGGCGTATCATTCCTGAAGGACAAGATGCGGCGGCCGGTGTTCGCGCCGGGCATTCAGGTTATCGACGATCCGCTCCGCAGGGGCGGGTTTGGCTCGCGTTCTTTCGATGGCGAGGGCCGGGCTGTCGGGCGCACTGCGCTGGTGGACAACGGCGTTCTTACCCAGTGGCTGCTCAACGGACCTTCGGCCCGCCAGCTGGGGCTCACGCCCAATGGCTTTGCAAGCATGGGCTTTGGCGATCCGCCCGGCGTCACCACGTCCAATCTCGAGATTCCGGCGGGCAGGCGCACCCTGGCGGAACTGATGTCCGACGCCGGAAGAGGCCTCCTCGTGACCGACATGTTCGGGCCTTCGCTCAATTCCAACACCGGCGACTATTCGGTCGGCGTTTCGGGCTTCTGGTTTGAGGGCGGCGAGCGGACGTTTCCGGTATCGGAAGTGACCGTCGCGGGGGATCTGCCGACCATGTTCCTGCGGGCCATTCCCGGGTCCGATCTCGAAATTCGCGGGTCCACCAACGCTCCGAGTCTTCTGATCGACGGGCTGGCGCTTGCCGGGGTTTGACACCGAACTCGGGAACGAACTCGACCTGCTGGTCGAGGTCGTGCGCGAAGCGGGCGCGCTCTGCCTGCACTGGCTCGCGGCCGGCGCGAGGACCTGGGACAAATCCCCAGGCAATCCGGTGACCGAGGCGGACATCGCGGTCAACGACCTCATCGCCTTACGCCTCGGCGCCGCCCGACCTGGATATGGATGGCTGTCGGAGGAAACCCGCGATGATCTCTCCAACCGGTCGGCGCAGCGCATCTTTGTCGTCGATCCCATCGATGGAACGCGCGCCTTCATGCGCGGCGACCCCGGATTCTGTGTCTCCATTGCCCTGCTCGACCGCAATCGGCCCGTCGCCGGCGTGTTGTTCAACCCGATGACCGACGAATTGCTGGCCGCCCGGGCGGGCGCCGGAGCGGCGTTGAACGGCCAGCCGATCCGGGCGAGCGCCGCGACAGCGGTCGGGGAGAGCAGGATGATCGGTCAGCCCAGCGTGTTCAGCAAGTCGGTGCGGGCGGCTCACTGGCCCGGCATGGTGTTGCTCGACCCGCTGCCGAACGCCATCGCGTGGCGGATCGCGCTGGTGGCCGCCGGCCGCTGCGACGCCGCGGTGGCGCTCAACAGCAAGAACGACTGGGACCTCGCCGCCGCCGTCCTGATCCTGGCCGAGGCAGGCGGCGTGGCGACGGACCGCAACGGAGATGCGTTCGTGTTCAACGGAAGCTCGCTGGTCAAGGCAGGCGTCGTCGCCGCTGGCGCCGGGCTTCACCCGCTGTTATTGGAATCGCTCGGAAAACTGGGCCGCCAGCCTTGACCCGGTTGTGCAGGAGAAACTGATGGCGACCCAGGATCCCGCCCCGCCCAGACAGCTGCTCCACCTTGTCATTGGAGGCGAGTTGAAGGACGTGAGCGGGATTGAATTCCGCGACATGAGCCGGATCGATTTCGTCGGCGCTTTTCCAGACTACAAGGCGGCGTACGACGCCTGGAAAGGCGCCGCCCAGCGCACCGTGGATTACGCCCAGACACGCTATTTCATCCTTCACGCGCATCGGCTTCTGGATCCGGAAACCGGCCACACGCACGACGTATGACGGGGTCCGCGCCCGGCCCATCCCGCCGTCTATCGGTCCGGTTCGCGCGCGACTGGCTTTGGCCGCAATGGCGGTGGTTCGCCCTGGGGACCTTGTTCTCGGCCATCACGGCCGCTGCGGCCTTTGGCTATGCCGAGATCACGACCCGCGCGGTGGACTGGCTGCGCGACGCCGATCCGCGTGTTTTCACGATCGTTCCCGTCGTGATGATCGCACTCGTCCTGTTGCGTTCGACGGCGCTCTACTGGCAGACGCAAGCCAATAATCACGGCGTTCAGCGCGCCACCGTGGCGATCCAGGACGCCTTGTTCGGCAAGCTGATCGAGGGAGATTTCGCGCGGCTGCAAGCTGCAGCGTCTGGCGAGTATGTCTCGCAATTCGCCAACGACATGACGCTGATCCGCGAGGCGGCGCTGCGCGTCACGACCAATCTCGCGAAATCGACTCTCACGATCGTCGCGAGCGTCGCCTTCATGCTGTCGAAGGACTGGGCTCTGACGGCATTGCTGCTGGTGGTTTATCCAATTGCGTTCTGGCCGGTCGTCAGCATCGGCGCACGCATCCGCAAGACGTCGCGCCGTGCGCAGGAACAGGCCGGAAGCATGACGGCGCTCCTGAGCGAAGCGTTCCAGGGCGCGAGGACGGTCAAGGCCTACGGGCTGGAGGCCTACCAGCGCCAGCGGGCGAAGTCGGCGTTCGAGGAACGCGCGAGGCTGTATCTCAAAATCCTGCGCTCGAAGGCGCTGGTCGATCCGTTTCTGGAAATCGTGGGAGGGCTGGCGCTTGCCGGCCTGTTCGCGTTTGCCGGCTGGCGGGCGATGAGCGGCGAGGCGACGGTCGGCGAACTGGTGGGCTTCATCGCCGCGATCGGCATCGCCTCCCCGGAAGTGCGGGCGCTTGGCACGCTGAACTCCGTCGTGAGCGAAGGCCTTGCGGCGGCCGAGCGCGTCTATGGCGCGATCGATCGTCCGATGACGGTCGGCGACGGCGCCAGGGCGATCGAGAACGCGCGCGGGCGGGTCGATTTCCTAGACGTCCACTTTGCCTATCCGGGCGCGCCGCCTGCCCTGGCCGGACTCAGCTTCACGGCGCTTGCGGGCGAGACCATCGCCCTTGTCGGACCCTCCGGCGCCGGCAAATCGACCGTCTTCAACGTCTTGATGCGCCTCTACGATATTGGCTCGGGAGCGGTGCAGATCGACGGCCATGACGTTCGGACGCTCTCGCTCGGCTCGCTGCGCCGGCAATTCGCGCTGGTCTCCCAGGATGCTTTCCTGTTTGACGCCTCCGTCCGAGAAAACGTCGCCCTTGGCCGGCCGGCCGCCTCAGATGCCGAGATACGCGCGGCGGCGGCGGCGGCAGCCTGTGATTTCATCGACGCCTTGCCGCAATCCTGGGAAACCCGGGTGGGCGAGGGCGGCCGAAACCTTTCGGGGGGGCAGAGGCAGCGGCTGGCGCTCGCGCGGGCCCTGCTGGCCGACGCGCCGGTCCTGCTGCTGGACGAGGCGACCAGCGCCCTGGATTCCGAAAGCGAGGCGCGGGTTCAATCGGCGCTGGCGGCTCTGGCGGGCCGCAAGACGATCCTGGTCGTGGCTCATCGCCTCGCTACCGTCAGGCGGGCGGACTGCATCTTCGTGATCGAGAAGGGCGCCGTAGTCGAATCCGGAACTCACGACGGGTTGATGATGACGGCCGGTCCCTATGCGCGCCTTGCCGCCCATCAGCTTTCCTGATTCAGGTCTGGTAAAGAGACGGATGGTACTGTTCCCCGTAGGGCTGGGGAATGCGCATGAAGCCAGACCAGATCGCGGTGGTCGTGACAGCACGCAACAATGGCGTCGCGAGAACCATCCGCATGGCCCTGAGAGGTGTGGGCGTCCGAAACATCCACTTAGCATCGTCCTCCGCCGAAGGGCTGCAACTCCTTCAATCAGTAGGCCCCGACGTTCTGATCGTCGTTGTCGATGGTCCAGACAATGACGAGGGCGTGGCATTCATCCGGTCCGTGCGTGACGCGGCCAGCGGTCCCTACGCGGCGACGCCGATTGTCGCCGCCTCCAGCCGGCGCGATCTGCAGACCGTTCAGGCGGTGATCGGCGCCGGCGGGAATGAGTATGTCGTGCTTCCTGCCTCCGGGGATGCGCTGTTCAAGAAGATCGCGAACGCCATCCGGGTAAGGGCCGCCGACGCTGGGGAGCCCGGGAGAGTTTGACAGGCCGGTCGCTGAGCCTGGCCGATGCAGATCGCGATTCAAACCGCTCCCTTTTCGTGCAAAATGATCGCGGGTATGGACTTTTTTGTCGGCTGATCGCGGAGGAATTGGTGATGGTGCGGTCGATCGCTTGTTGCGCCTGGGCCGCCCTCGCTCTCGCGGCTTGCCAGCCGCCGCCGGTCCCGACAACCGCGAGCACCCCGATCGCCGAGCCTCTCGATCCGTTCGTTGTTTCGATAGACGCCCAACGCTGGGGCGTCATCATTGACCGCGCGATCGAGGGTGTGCAGGAAGCTCCCGATGGCGATCCCGCGCTGGCCGACAGCGACATTCTGCGCGCGGACGCGGCGCTCAAGAACGGCGCCGCCAGCCTGATCGTGTTGCGCAACCGAGCCTGTGTGAAGGGACTGGTCGAGCCGGACCTCTGCAAGCTGAAGGACTGGCCGCAATGGACGCTTGAGCCGCCGTCGGCGGACACGCCGCTTCAAACGCTCGACCAGCGCGGGGCATGGCTCAGCCAGGTCATGAGCCCGTTCCAGGAGGTCGGCTGCGAGGCGGGACGCAAGGCGTCGGGCGATTATCTATTCTGCTCCGTCGAATAGCGTTCACGCCGCAAGCGCCGCGATGCCGCGACCGAGGTAGACGGCGCCGGTCGCGGTGACGATCCATTTCGTCCATTCGCGAAAATTCGCGTCGGTCATCCGCTCCAGCACCTTGCCGCCCAGCCACGTCCCTACAAGGGAGAGCGGGACAATGGCCGCGAACAGCCAGACCGGCGGGAAGCGGTGCGCCGTCGTGGTCTCCGGAGATCCCAGGGTTGCCGCCAGCGGTAGGCCCCAGAACAGGATCTTGGCCGCATGCGCCAGAACCTGCGTCGCGGCCTTGGTGGCGACCACGGCCTGTCGGGAGAGGGCGGATCTGGCGAAAAAGAGATCGAGCAGCGGGCCCGCGACGCCAGCCAGCGTGTTCAGCGTCTGGACCAGAAATCCGCAGAGTTCGGCCTGAAACCGGTTTTCGATGCTGATGGCGAGCCAGGACCTGGGGATCCAGACTAGCATCGCGGTCATGCCGAGGAGCAGGAAAACATGAGGTTGGGACGGGCGCCACAACAACGCGGCGATCAGCACGACACCGGCGACGACGCCCAGACTATAACGTCCCACCAGGGTCCAGGAAATGTGGGACCGGAGGAGGGCGGCGCGGGACAGGTTGGAAACGATCTGGATAAACCCGTGCATGACCATCGCGGTCGCCACGGGGACGAAGGCGACCAGGACGCCCATCAGGATCAGTCCCCCCGCCATGCCGAAAATACCGGAAATGGCGGCCGTCGCGAACGTCGCGGACAGCAGGATCGCGATTATGGAAGCAGGCATGGGCGTGTTTGGGGGGCGTGTCTGGGGTGTGC
>Ga0163151_10000921_pt1 | contig 50820 bp, 61 predicted proteins | sample OliLakLV19MP5IB2_FD_145596 | JGI IMG/M metagenome (GOLD analysis project Ga0163151, IMG submission 145596) | Freshwater microbial mat bacterial communities from Lake Vanda, McMurdo Dry Valleys, Antarctica - Oligotrophic Lake LV.19.MP5.IB-2 | ecosystem: Environmental > Aquatic > Freshwater >...
GCGTTACACTCCTCAAGGACGGGCGAGTCATCTCAACAACACCGGTTGGGGAGACGGCCGCCTTTTCTGTTACCGTTAACAATCTCAAGGGCGGAACGTATCTCTTCAGCATATACGCCGAGGATAATACCGGTAACCAATCGTCCGTTATTCCTATTCCTGTTTCTATAACGGAAGGTGCCACGACAGAAATATCCGGCATATTCCTCGCTCCCACTATCGATACCGACAAGAGAGAGGTGCGGCGAGGAAGTCCCATACGCGTGTTCGGAAAGTCCGTTCCGAATTCCACAATAACAATATCCGTTCACTCTGAAACAGAACTTTTCTTCCAAACACCAAGCGATACTAAAGGCGTGTACGCATATAGTTTCCTCACAACACCACTCGAGCTCGGTAATCACGCAGCGCAATCAAATGCATCAAGAAATGGGGAAGTAAGTCGTACGAGCAAAGCCGTAGCATTCAAAGTGGGCACGCAGGACATTTTGCGTAACCAGCCTGCAGTGGTTCCAAACTCACGTCGAGGAGATCTCAATAATGACGGTCGCGTGAACCTTGTCGACTTTTCAATCATGGCATACTGGTATCGAAAAACAGGATTCCCTGTCAGGTATGACTTAAACGGTGATGGTCAGATATCGATCATTGATTTCAGTATCATGGCAGCTAATTGGACCGGATAACGTATGCATACATTCTTACTCATATTTCTTCTTCTTGGTGTCCCGCTTTCGACACACGCTGCTACATTTTCGATCGCGGTGGAACCAGAGACGCTCCGCACTGGAGGCACTGCTCTTCTTTATGTCTCACTTTCGACTGACAGTAGCGTCGTAAATGCTGTTGAAGGGGTGGTGCGTGTCCCTGCTCCGCTTCAGATTCAGTCGATACGCTATACCGGTTCGTACATTCCTTTTTGGGTTGAGGAACCTAAAGAAAGAGAGCCAGGACTCGTGTCTTTTTCGGGTATTTTCACTGGTGGGTATGTTGCTGATTCTTCCGCAAGCGGTAATTTGTTTACTATTGTGGTATCCGGTGTGCGTGAAGGCGATGCTGTTGCATCGTTTACATCCGCAACGCACGCCTATGCTAACGATGGGGAAGGGACAGAACTCCCTCTTGCGCTTAGGGGAGCAAAGATCGTCGTCAGCGACTCGTCTGAGGCTACGAGCGTCGAAGTCGTACGAGATACTACTTCGCCTGAGGCATTCTCGCCTGAGGTCGTTTCTGGAGAGGTGTTTGGTCAGAGTGGGACTATGCTTGTCTTTATTGCCCAAGACAAAAATTCCGCAATTGCGCGGTATGAGCTCGCACACAGTATTCTGCCGTTTGTGACACCGTTCCTTTCTTGGAAGGAAGTACAAAGTCCCTACGCTCTTTCAAAAAATGATCTCTACGGCTTTACGTTCTTGCAAGCCCATGATGCCGAAGGAAACGTAACAACTGCGAGCGCGCTCCCTGGAGGATTGTTGCGCGCATACGCACCGCTCGGCGTTATCCTCGGTATCGTTTCCATTCTTGCATGCGCACTCTTATGGCGGGGTATCATATATCGGAGACGATGAGATACTTATTTTTTGCACTCGCTTTTTTTCTTGTTCCCGTAATTACACACGCGGCTTCTATCTACATGTCGCCCGCATCGCTCACTCTCGGAGAAGGACAGACGGGTACGTTCGTTGTGTATGTCGAAAGCGCAAGCCAAGCGATGAATGCCGTATCAGGTACGCTTTCGGTCGACACTACAGGTATTGCACTTACTGGGGCATCAAAAGCTAGCTCCATCGTATCGTTCTGGGCATCTGAACCGACACCGAATACCTCGGCCGGCACCCTTTCGTTCGAGGGTGTGGTGACGTCACCAGGCTATACCGGGGGCGCTGGCCGTATTCTCTCTTTTACCGTACGTGCAAAAAATGCCGGAACGTACTCCGCACGCTTTCTTGGTGGTTCAGTACTTGCAAACGATGGCCAAGGTACAGATATAACATCAGGAACCAGAGGGGCGACTGTGCGGGTAACGACTCCAACCGCAGCACCTGAACCGCAAAAAAATGTAAACGACGATGACGAAGAGCCTGTTTCTCGGAATAATGATGCGCCAAAGGCTCCAACGGTTCGTTCCGAAGATTTCCCGCTGAAAAGCGAATGGCATGCAAAGACAGGCGGAATATTCAACTGGAATCTTCCTGACAACGTAACTGCGGTCCGTACGTTACTCGATCAGAGCAAGTCGTCGGTCCCAAGTATATTGCTTGATGGTCGTGTTACTTCGCGTGCCGTTCGCGATATTCCAGAAGGTATCAACTATCTCCATGTGCAATTCAAAAATACTGCGGGATGGGGAGAAATAGCACATGTACGGCTTGCAATCGATACGACCCCACCGGTACTAAGTAGGCTTAATGAAATCGCTCGGACCGACCCCACCGACCCAGTAGTTCGTATGCGTCCCGAAGCAAAAGACGAAGGCTCGGGCATCGCTCGATTCGAAGTATCTGTCGATGGAGGACCCTACGCACCACTTGAAGCCTCGGGTAGTACGGTGCGAACCTCATCGCTCACTCCTGGCGCCCACACGCTTCTCGTCCGTGCCGTAGACGAGGCAGGCAATGCAAGTTCTGCGCGTGAGATATCGGTTGATCTTGAACCATTACAACCACCAATCGTGACCTTCGTTACGGCTGGCGCAAATGCGGGCGAACCAATAGTTGTGTCAGGAACCGCTCCGGTCCCAGGAACGAGCGTCTACATTACCTTTATCAAAGCGAAGGAAGCAATTGTTGAGGGAGGTTCGGCGGTAGTGAATTCTAAGGGCGCCTTCTCCGTACTACTCCCGCAAGGTCTTGCGTCAGGCGCATATCGTGTCGTTGCCTACGTTGAAGACGAACGCGGTGCTCGCTCGCTTCCTATAGACGGTCCGCGCGTATCGGTGAAGAGTGAAGGACTCGTTGCGCTCATGCTTATGGTCGCACAGGTGGTAGGAGCAATAGTTGCGCTCGGTGCTGTCATTGGTGCTGGTATATGGCTCTTCCTACTCCTAGGAACGAGAATTGCAAAGCAGCGCCTTGAACTCATGGAAGAAATACGCGAGACCGATGAGCTTACTCGTCGCGCTTTCACACTCCTTCGTAAAGATGTTGCAAGTTATGGTGGATATCTTAAAAAAGAAGGAAAGAAACGCGATCTTACCGACCAAGAACAAGAATTTATCGATCAACTTGCTATGGATCTTGCAGACTCAGAACGCATGATACGTAAAGAACTTGGTGACGTAGCTTCTGCAGCACGCAAAGCTCCCAAAGAGAAAAAATAAATCTAGGCAAGGCGTTCAAGAACACCGCACACACGGCGCCGCTAATATCATTACGACGTCGTGTGCGCTCACGAATTGAAACTCTAAGAACCCTCACGAAAGCTTTTCAATTCTTGATTTTCGGAATATTTAAAGGTATATTCGCGTAGCAGGGTGGTCGCCACCCTGCAGTGAAACGGCAAATGCGAAGCTCAAGTAGGAAAATAAAACAAATAGCGGGGTAGAGGATTGAGGCCACCATGTGGCGGGACGGCAAATGCGAAGCTCAAGTAGGAAAATAAAACAAATAGCGGGGTAGAGGATTGAGGCCACCATGTGGCGGGACGGCAAATGCGAAGCTCAAGTAGGAAAATAAAACAAATAGCGGGGTAGAGGAGAGGTACCTCGGGAGGCTCATAACCTCCAGACGCCGGTTCGATTCCGGCCCCCGCAACAAGCAAAGAAAAAGACCTGTCTCGCACAGGTCTTTTTCTTTGCTTTGCGAAAGAGGCCGGAATCGAAAGACGGAAGGCGTTACATAGAAGCCTCTCGCTTTTGAAATACTTGAGTTGCACCCTTTTGCTAATCAGTTATAGTCAGCACGGGAAATTGGTCTCATTTCGGAGTAGTTCATATGACTGCCAATAAGGAGGCCTCTCGAGCTCAGATACTTGAATGGGTCATAAGCGGCCTGCTCATGGCGTACGCCATAGTTCTTGTTGCAGAATCGTTCGTGAAGCACGACTCGGTGGAGTATCGCAATCTCATAATTGTCGAGAGCGCCATCGCAACTGTGCTCATGATTGAGGTTGCGCTGCGAATCATCGTTGCCGTTTTGTCTGCAGTGCGTACGCGCGCAGTAGGGAATGGTAATGAGCTGCGATCCGGCTGGTTCTGGTTCGACGTCGTTGCGACGGGCCTGGCGTTCTTGCCTGGCCTCGAAGCATTCCGGGGCCTGAGACTCCTGCGGCTCATTGGTCGTTTCGAGTTCTTTAGGCATCCGGTAGAACTACTGCTGCGCGCACTTCAGCACAGCATGCCGCTCGCGGCGCTCGCGTTCTTTCTCGTATCGGTAAATGCTCTGATCGCAAACCGAGCGTACGGAAACGATATGCCAGAATTCGCGCGTTTTGATACGGCGATTCTCTCGTCGCTTTTCCTTGTATTTTTCGACGACATGGCCGTGCGTTACCTCAAAATGTACACGCTGCATCCGCTGGTAATGGGTTTGCACCTGTCACTCGCGCTTGTTGTAGGCGTGCTCGTGGTCGCGCTTTTTGTTTCAACCGTTCTTGAAGTTCGTGATCAGCTGAAAGCTGAGCGCGAAAAAGATAAGCACGAAAATAATGAATAGTGTTTGCAGCCGTCTCCGGACGGCTGCTTTCGTATCCTCATGAAGGAGTTCCTTATTCTAATTGCCTGCTTCCGTAGATGGTTCTAGACCGATACGCTCCTAAAATTGCTCAAACCTCTGAATACATTTACATTTACCTAAAAATTCTAGTGGTCGACATGCATTAACTAAGGCAAGTGAGATTCGAAGCGAGTATCTTTCCGTAGAGCTCACTCATCCAGCTTACAGTCTGGTGCCAATACCTTCCTACGAGTGCAACAAGGAACGAAAACCGTCTTCGGGCGGTTTTTGCGTCGAGACTCATATATTCTTAATCCAGTCTTGGTATCGTAATGATATGAAAGGATACGTAGAGAATATAGAAGAAGCGACACTCACTAATACTGATTTCAGGCGAGTGCTGTACACCGCAAAACATATTCAGATAGTCGTGATGGCGATACCGGCGGGAGAAGAAATTGGTGAGGAGGTGCATGAGCTCGATCAATTCCTACGTATTGAAGCGGGGAGTGGGGTAGCGGTGCTTAACGGGGTCGAGCGACCCATTGAAGACGGTACGGCTGTGCTGGTACCTGCAGGAACGAAGCACAACATAATTAATCGAGGCACGGCACCACTGAAGCTCTACAGCCTCTACGGCCCGCCAGAACATAAGGACGGTATCGTGCATAAGACAAAGCCTGAGGCGGACGACGACGATGAGCACTTTGATGGTGTAACGACCGAGTAACTGATAGCATCTCTTCGATGCAGGCAGTTATACTCGCGGCGGGTCGTGGTACCCGCATGAATGAGCTTACGGCCTCAGTGCCCAAGCCCATGCTTACCGTTCACGGTAAAACTCTGATTGAGCACAAGCTCGATATTCTTCCACCCGAAGTAGAAGAAGTTATTTTTATAATTGGCTACCAGGGCGAAGTCATTCGGGAAAAGTTTGGTGAAACCTATAACGGAAAACGTGTGACCTATGTAGAGCAGATGCATCTGGACGGCACTGCCGGGGCACTCTGGCTTGCAGCAACACTACTAACCAATCGGTTCTTGGTGATGATGGGTGACGATATGTATTCAACTGACGATATTGCTTCCTGCATCGCTTCACCTGATTGGTCGCTCCTGCTTATGAAGACAGACTCCATGGGAGTCGGGGGGAAGATGGTGGTGGATGAGCACGACAAGGTGATAGGAATTGATGAGGGCGATCACCGAGGCACGGCGGGTCTTATGAATACAAATATGATGGTTCTCGACGCTAGGATTTTTGACTACCCACTCATACCAAAAGCAGAGGGAAGTACAGAATATGGATTACCGCACACGGTGGTGGAGGCCTCAAAGTCAGGCGCAATTCCGCTTCACGCCATCTACGGAACGAGGTGGATTCAAATAACGTCGCCTGAAGATCTGAAAAAAGCGGAAGACGTACTCCGCTAAAGCGTTGAATAGAAGGGTGATACCGTGTACTGTGCAGTATACTGCTGGCGTAGCTCAGGTAGTTAGAGCATAGGACTCATAAACCTAAGGTCGGAGGTGCAAGTCCTCCCGCCAGCACCCGATTTCTCGGTTATTGAATATACGTCTCAGAAAGGCTATATTCGGTAAGTTCGCATAACCATTGCGGTCGTAAGCAAGCAAGTGGCTTGCGACCGTTACGTTCGGAGAATATATGACCAGTGGTCATGCATCCTCATTCACTTGCGGTCGTAGCTCAACTGGTTAGAGCACCCGCCTGTCACGCGGGAGGTTGCGAGTTCAAGTCTCGTCGACCGCGCAACGTTACGGAAGAACATTAGAAACAAAGAAAGACCGCCCAGTTGGGCGGTCTGTCTGGTTCAAGTTGAGTCTCTGAGCAGAGCTGGTACTGTAAACACAGCTCTTTGAAAGGAACCGAGCCATGGGCGAAACGCCTGACTACCTCACACTCGATGGGCTCATTGACCTCATCGACGAACCTAATCGCAGTGCCTGCATCCGCATCCTGAATGAGCATCGTCCTCTCTTCGAGAAGGCACGAGGCTCGACCCACAACCACCAGACGTGGGAAGGCGGCTACATCGACCACATTACGGACGGCATGAACTTCGGACGTCACCTGTACCCGTTTATGGCGTCGTTCGGCAGGCCCCTGCCGTTCTCACTCTCGGACGCGCTCTTGGTTTTCTTCCTGCACGACTTGGAGAAGCCTTGGCGCATCCACGTTAATGCTGTGGGCGACGCTTCTAACCGCGAAGGACTCTCCACCAAGGAAGAGTTCAAAGCGTTCCGTGAAGCGAAGCTTGTCGAGTACGGCATCAGCCTTACTCCCGAGCAGCTGAACGGCCTGACCTACGTCGAAGGCGAGCACAAAGACTATTCGAGCGAACGTCGTGTTATGAATGAGCTCGCCGCGTTCTGCCATATGGTGGACAACTGGTGCGCCCGTGGCTGGTACGACTATCCCAAGGCAGAAGGGGATGAATGGACTGGCGCAGGCCGGTCCCGTATGTCCTAGAAGACGCCGTCCGGCTCACACCGGACGGCACTTTCTTTTAATTTAGGGATGAAGACGTGCCGTTTCTCAGTCAACGCTTTTCTAATCTCAGTTCCAGTTCTGTCTACGAGGCCGCGCAAAGAAAAGCCCAAGCCCCGGAAGGGGCTTTTGGCTTTTCATGCGCGGTCGAAGGAAGCATCGCTTCCGACGAGACTTGAAAGTCGGAACCTTTTTGAACTAGCGGTATAATCAAAGGATGAATACAAAGATACTTGTTGCGGCGGTTATTGGTCTTTTGGTAGGTGCAGGGGGTGGTATGGCATTTTCGCGAGACAGCGACGATATGATGGGTAACTCTCGCATGTCAGAGGACAAAATGATGAATGACGGAGTGGAAGGTACGCACCATGCAACGGACGGCATGATGGCAGAACTTTCTAGTAAGACCGGAGATGAGTTTGATAAGGCATTCCTTGCGGAAATGATTGTTCACCATGAAGGCGCAGTCGATATGGCGAACGCAGCACTCAAGAACGCGAAACACGAAGAGATCAAGCAGATGGCGAACGCGATTATGTCTTCCCAGACGGTTGAGATAGAGCAGATGAAGAAGTGGCAGAAAAGTTGGTACGGGATCGAGTAGGGGGCGTATTAATCTAGTAGAGTCTACGTAAGTCCTCTATTGATTTCAAAAGTCTCCACGAGGGTACACGAAGAGTAGAAGCCCCATTGGGGCTTCTACTCTTTAGCATAAGTTGAAAAGCTACCAGAAATACCGTAGTCTTCACCTGTTACTGTAATCCGTTCGCCGACGTAGCTCAGGGGTAGAGCAACTCCATGGTAAGGAGTAGGTCGCCAGTTCAATTCTGGCCGTCGGCTCTAAAGTTCAAAGATTCTTCATGAGTATTGGTGCTACCATCACGCTACTACGTATTACGATGCAGGACACGGAAATATTTCAGTTGCGAGGCGAAGCCCACCATCCCTGGCATCTGTATGTCGGCGTTGTGCTCAGTGATAGTGAGGGAAGGATAGCGGTCGTAGAAGATCCAGACGGTACTCATACGTTGCCGCGAGAAACGGTCGCAACCGACGATAGTTTGGTGCGACTGGTGCACCGGCTTGTGCTCGAGCAGGTAGGCGTCCGACCGGAAGTGAAGATGTATCTCGGTTCGCAGGTCATTCCCTTCAATCGCTACGACGGCACAAAAACAGAAAAAACGGTTGTTTATTTTTCGGCCACGTTCGAAGCCCCGTATCACGCGCAATTCACGGACACGAAAGCTGAAAAAGAAGGTTTGGCGTGGCTCGCGCCAAGCGACGCCAAGAGATTACTTGAGGTCCAACCGTGGGGCGAGGAAACCATTATTGATCGCTTCAATGCGTATCGCTCTAATCAAATATGAAACTTCTCACACCCGGTCGGATAGTGCTCGCCATATTTACAACCGTGTATATGGTCGGAGCAGTGATTTATTTTAGTGCGCGCGGCAACGCTGAGTTCTTGGGCTACATCGGCGCTGTAGCAGTGCTTCTCCTTACGGTTGCACTCACCCTAAAATGGATTGACCTACCCGATTGGCTTTTGTGGCTCCTATCATTTCAAATGCTTCTCCATATCCTCGGTGGGGGAGTACAAATCAATGGCGACATCCTCTACAACTATGTTGTCTACCCGATTGAGAATCCCGCAGACCTTACGTTCCTTAAGTTTGATCAAGTGGTACACATGTTCGGATCAGTGGTAGCCGCGCTCCTCGTCTACTCGTTTCTTAAACGGAAATCCGATTTCATGGCGCTCGGGCTGTTTCTGCTAACCGTTCTTGCCGCGTCCGGTATTGGCGCCATGAATGAGATCATCGAATTTGTCGCAAAGATAACCATTCCTGATACCGATGTTGGTGGCTACTACAATACGGCAGTCGATCTCGTGGTGAACTTTGTGGGAGCATCGTTCGGTGCGGCGCTCGCGCTTCAATTCTGGAAGAAATAGTCGGGCCATACTTCCGTACAAACGTACCAATTGCTCACTCTCACCACCTATCACTATTTCTGCTCCCTATCGTCATCCCCACCACCTGTCACTACTGCTGGTACTGATACCGAAAACTGATATGATATATCATATCAGTTTGTTTAGTACTTAACGTAGGATCCTTTGATATGAAAATACGCGCCAAACAATTAAGTGAAAAAGAACGCATGGCAACGCTCGATGCTTTGTATACGGCTGCAGGCTCTGTTTCTGGAAGGGAGGCCACAAAGACGTTTCTTCGCGATCTGCTCACTGAGTCTGAGCGGATCATGCTTGGTCGTCGCATCCTCATTGCGCGTCAGCTTCTTTCGGGCGCTTCTACCCGAGAGATTAGCGCCTCACTCGGGGTGGGTCTTGATACGGTAGCGAAGATAGACCGATGGCTTGAAGACCAGATACCGGGGTATGAATTGGCGCTCAAGGGGTTAGAGAAGGAATACAAGAAGCGAGGGGTTCGAGCCGACACCGCAGCCCGTTTCAGAATGCTAAAGAAGAAATATCCGCTCCACTTTCTATTCTTCCCGTTGCCCAAGTAATCATCTGCGTAAATAGAGTAAGCCAAGTAATCCAAGGAGGCAGAGTAGGTCGAGGATGAGTAAATAACCCAATAACTAACTGATATGATATATCATATCAGTTAGTTATCTTGGGTTTGTGGTAAATCATGATCAGTAAAGGTGGGGCGCGAGGAGATAGTGAGCAAAGAGCCCCACGTGCTTGATAGGAGCGGGGATTCTCGGTATTGTACGGGCAACGCCACCTTAGCTCAGTTGGTAGAGCATCTCACTCGTAACGAGAAGGTCCGCAGTTCGATTCTGCGAGGTGGCTCAAAGCATAATAGAGTTTCAATCACGTATACTTAAGAAGTACGTATCCACATGATCTTTGTGAGGTGTGCGATGGCAGTGCTTCTGACTTTGCTCGATGCCGAAGGTAATGAGTTGAGACAACAATCCTGTCCTGAAGCCTTCTATGCCGATGCCGTTACGTGCGGGTGGAAGCCCGGTCAAGAAGTGGAGTTTTCTGAAGACTCCACGCGCTACCTACTTGTAGCGCTTGAGCCCTCCACGCTTGATGACTTGGGCAGAATCTACGTCAACACACCTGCTATCCATTAAACTAGGGCGGCGCCTCCGGGCGCCGCTTTGCTATACTCGTTTGAATGGATTCCGAACAGCGATTAAAGGAGCTCGAGGCGCTTATGGCGTCGCCTACGTTCTGGAGCGATAAAGACGAGGCGCAGCGGCGCGTTGCTGAATATCAATCTCTCAAGGAAGGTGGGTCAGGCGATTCACTCGATGAAGGCGGCGCTACGCTTGCGATTCTTGCGGGCGCCGGCGGAGACGATGCTGAAGATTTTGCGGCGATGTTGCGGCGTATGTATGAGGGATACGCAAAGGCAAAAAATTGGAATGTGTGGGAATTGCATACAAATGAGAACGACCATGGCGGATATCGCAATCTTCTTCTCGAGGTACCAGGGAAGGGCGCCTACGGGCGGTTAAAGCACGAATCAGGCGTGCATCGTCTTGTGCGCATATCGCCGTTTAATTCAAATGCGAAACGACAAACCTCTTTTGCGCTCGTGGAAGTACTTCCCAAGCTCCCGCCTACAGAAAAGATAGAGCTTTCAGCAGATGATCTTGAATTTCAATTCGCCAAGTCAGGCGGAGCTGGTGGACAGAACGTGAACAAGCGCGAGACCGCAGTGCGGATTATCCACCTACCGACGAACATATCGGCGCACGTGTCGTCCGAACGTAGTCAGCAGGCCAACCGAGAGAAGGCGCTTGAGCTTGTGCGGGCGAAGTTATTCAAAATGGAGAAGGAAAAGCGTGAGGCTGAGGCAAAGGGCCGCTCAATTGCGGCCACAACGGCAAACGAATGGGGCAGTCAGATACGCTCCTATGTGCTCCATCCGTATAAGCTCGTTAAAGACCATGTAACGGGGCACGAATCCCATGATCCAGACGCTGTACTTGCCGGTGACCTGGACGGATTTATGGACGCTTCGAGCGAGGGTGGGGTATAATATCTTTCGTTGTTTCGTCTATGATATATTTCGACAGAGTTACCAAAATTCATCGTGATGGCACGCCAGCGCTTGATGGAGTGACTCTGAAAGTAGAGCCTAAAGAATTCGTCTCCATCGTTGGTCATTCGGGCGCAGGCAAGAGCACTCTCTTGCGTATGCTTATGGCAGAAGACCGTCCTACTGAAGGCACGGTCTTTTTCGAAGATATCGATGTGCATGCGGTGCCGCGCAGTTCGCTCCATCACTACCGCCGGAAAATAGGCATGGTCTTTCAGGACTACCGGTTGATTCCGCACAAGACGGCGTATGAGAACATTGCATTCGCTATGGAAGCTGCCGGACGACATCAAGACGAAATCGATTCGGATGTACCGCACGTGCTTGCGCTCGTAGATCTTGCTGACAAGGCATGGCATTTCCCGCATCAGCTTTCGGGCGGCGAGCAGCAGCGTGTGGCTATTGGGCGCGCAATCATTAATCAGCCTGAAGTTATTGTCGCGGATGAACCGACAGGAAACTTGGATCCGGTGAACACGTACGAGATTATGGATATCTTGAAAAAGATTAATGAGCTCGTGGGCACTACGGTTCTTATCACTACTCACAATAAAGGTGTCGTAGACTCACTCGGAAAGCGCGTAGTGACGATGGAGCGTGGCCGCATTATCCGTGACGACGCTCAAGGGCAGTACGTCTTATGAAAACAATGAGCTTTTGCGATTATGGTTTCGTTAGATGCCGGATTTCGTCCAAGGTTGCTTTCTGCGGAAGAAATCCGGCGCCTGTAATAAAAACAATATGATCGGCACCACCTTACAGAGAATCATCACGAGCGGCGCGAAGAATTTTACGCGTGCTGGCGCAGTCTCGTTCGCAACTGTGCTCATTATGACGGTGACGCTCCTCATTGTCGGTTTTCTTATATTCCTTTCTGCTCTTTTGACCCACACACTCGGACTGGTACAGGATAAGGTGGATGTAAACGCATACTTCGTCGTTGATGCATCAGAACAAAGCGTCCTTAGCATCAAGAAAGACCTGGAAGGGCTTCCTGAAGTAGAAAGCGTTATCTATAAGTCCCGGGACCAGGCGCTCGTCGAGTTTAAGGAGCGCCACGCCAACGATCAGCTCACCCTCCAAGCGCTCGAGGAACTCGGCGAGAACCCGCTCGGCGCATCGCTCGCCATCAAAGCGAAGGACCCATCTCAGTACGAAGGTATAGTGAATTATCTCTCAGGTGACGCCATGGCGGCGATAAGTGGCGACATTATCGACCGCATAAACTACTACCAGAATAAAACCGTTATCGATCGCTTGACTGGAGCCATCGATACGATGGAAAAGGCCGGTCTTTTGGTAGTCATTTTGTTTGCGGCCGCTTCCGTCATTATTGCGCTTGCGACCATTCGTCTGGCTATCTACACCGCCCGCGATGAAATTTCCGTCATGCGCCTCGTTGGTGCGTCAAACATGTATATCCGTGGGCCGTTCATAGTGGCCGGTATTATGTCGGGCATGGTTGCTGCAGTGATTGCGCTCATTATTTTCTACCCCGCCACATGGTATGCAGGCGCGGCGCTTTCGTCGTGGCTCGGCGGATTCAATTTGTTCTCGTACTACCTTTCAAATTTCGCGCTCGTGTTTGGCATTCTCATGGGCTCGGGCATTCTCATCGGAGCGCTCGCATCGTGGTTAGCAGTTAGAAGGTATTTGCGCGTGTAGGTATGGCCAAGGAAGGACATAAGTACATCTTCGTCTTGGGCGGCGTTATGAGCGGTGTCGGCAAAGGCGTTGCTACCTCGTCGATGGGTCTTATTCTCCAGGAACGTGGGTATGAGGTGAATCTTGTTAAAATAGATCCGTATTTGAATGTGGATGCGGGCACGATGAATCCTACTGAACATGGGGAAGTGTTCGTGCTAAGTTCCGGCCTTGAGACCGATCAGGACATGGGCAACTATGAGCGCTTCCTCGGACGCAATTTGGGTCCTGAGGATTATATGACAAGCGGAATGGTCTATCAGTCGGTTATCAATCGCGAGAGAGCACTCGGGTACAAAGGCAAATTCGTTGAAGCGATACCCCATGTTCGTGACGAGATTATCGAACGTCTCGAGACGGCAGCTTCTCATAACGGCAGTCGTATTTCGGTAATTGAGATAGGAGGTACGGTGGGAGACTTCCAGAACGCGCTCTTTATCGAGGCCGCTCGTGTCATGCGCCTCAAGCATCCTGATGATGTTCGTTTCGTTCTTGTCTCTTATTTGCCGGTGCCTTCTACGATCGGTGAGATGAAGACTAAGCCGACACAAAGCGCGGTACGCGAGCTTAACTCTTATGGCGTTCAGCCGGACTTTATTCTCGCGCGCAGTAATAACGCAATGGATGAGAAGCGTAAAGAAAAGCTCGCTATTTGGTGCAATGTCCGACCCGATCACATTATTTCTGCGCCAGACGTAGAAAGTATTTACGATGTGCCGCTCAATTTTGAAAAAGATAATCTCGGAGACCTTCTTCTCGATGCACTCTCACTCCCCAAAGACAAGGTAGCTAATTTCGCAGAATGGAAAGCATTCGTAGAGCAAACCAAGCGGGAAAAGCCAACAGTAAAGATTGGTATCGTCGGAAAATACTTTGATACGGGAGACTTCGTACTTTCTGACGCCTACCTTTCCGTTATAGAAGCTCTTAAATTCTCGGCAGCGCGCGCGGGCGTGAAGGTCGTTATTGAGTGGGTGAACGCCAAAGACATTGAAACAAATAAAGACGCAGCGAAGCTTGAAAAATATGACGGTATTATTGTGCCGGGCGGGTTCGGCGAAACAGGTATTGAAGGGAAAATAAAAGCAGCAGAATACGCGCGCCTCAACCGCATTCCGTATTTTGGTCTTTGCTACGGCATGCACATGCTTGTCATCGAGTACGCACGCTCCGTACTTAAGCTCGAGGACGCACACACGGTAGAGATAGATCCGAATTCGCCGCACCCGGTCGTTGACTTCATGCCGGAGCAGAAGGCACTCATTGCCGAAGGGAAGTATGGCGGCACTATGCGTCTTGGTTCTTACCCCGCGCATTTGAAATCAGGCTCAATAGCGCATACCGCTTACGGTAGTGATGTCGTGGACGAGCGGCATCGTCATCGCTACGAAATAAATCCTGAATATATTGAACGCCTTGAGAAGGCTGGTCTTGTATTTTCAGGCAAGTCACCTGACGGAGTGCTCATGGAAATAGCTGAGCTCCCTACCAGCGAGCATCCGTTCTATCTCGGTTGCCAATTCCATCCTGAGTTTACGGCACGACCGCTTGCTCCACATCCTCTCTTTACGAAGTTTGTAGAAGCTGCACAAATTCGCTCGGATTTTAAAGCGTAATTGACTGACTGGATTCAGTGATTCGTGGTTGAATCTAGAGTGCAACTGGCGTATTGTGTGGAAATTGGCGGGTTGTTCCGCCTCTTATATTGCGAGATCGTCTAATGGTAGGACGCATCCCTCTGGAGGATGTTATCTAGGTTCGAGTCCTAGTCTCGCAGCAAATAGTGCGAAGCAGCTATTTGCTGCGAGAAGTAGCCGTGGGACGGCTACGGCTAGGACTCGAAAACCTTGTGAGCAGATTCCGCGAAAGTTTGAAGCGGAATCTCCACAAGGTGTACTGATCCTGTAAGGATCGAGAAGCGTAATCGCGGTCCTAGTCTCGCAGCAGTCATGTGAGATAGAGAAGGTGTAGGCACTCCTTTGGACGAGAATGACATAGCCGAACTTACGGAGTTTTTCGACCTGCTCGCACGCTACGATTTTGAGGATAAGATACGATAAGAGGGAAGGCAGGGCGACTTGACAAATACTGCTATTATGTAGTATACTCCACGCGAGTTCTTTGATATTCAACTTGCGTTTGCCATAGCAGAAAGCGGCTTATCCATAGGCCATTCTCTGCTATGGCAAACCCTCACGACGAGGGAGCCCGCTGGCACGCGACACAGTTCGGCAACGAACACCGTCGCAATAAGGAGTACAACGATGAGCAACGATTTGATGCTCGATGTTGGCCAAGCCAACGAACTCAAGCTGGCCTTCCGCCGCGCGGATTACAGCAACGACGACATCAAGCGGCTTTGCGAGGGCAACGTCCTCGCCGATGTCCGCCGCGTCCTGCTCGGCCACGCTTCCATCACGGTGGTGGAGTACGCCATTGACTGCGACGCGCAACCCATCACTCCCGATGGCTGGTCTGTCGAGAAACATCAGAAGGGCGGCACGTTCACGTGGGACAAGGAAGCCCAGAAAGACGCCCTGTACCTCTCAAAGGGTCAGCAGGGCAGCAAGTACATCGAGGGCAACAAGCTCCGTAAGGAGATGGCGGGTAAGCCCGTCTTGAACGCCAACGTCCTCGACTACCTGCTGGCCAATCCGCACCTCATTCCCGAGGAGTGGAAAGGCAAATACGTCTTCTTCTGGGGGACGGTGTACCGCGACCGCGATGGCGGCCTGTGCGTCCGCTACCTCTACTGGGGTGGCGGCAGGTGGGACTGGGGCGGCGGCTGGCTCGACCGCGGCTGGGGCGGCAACGACCCCGCTGCGTTGCGTGCAAGTTGAACTTGGTGCTCTGAACCTCGGGTCTCTTTGACCCTTGGCTCTTTGCCCTTTGACCCCGCGCTGGAAACAGTGCGGGGTTTTTGCTTTTGCTATACTCAAAAAAGGCGGTAGGTGAATACGCGGGCGATTACGGTTTCCCGCTACCGAGGCCAGTGCGCGTACGTCGAGAGCGTTTCCGATTACGGTTTGGAACGGAGTGGTGTACGAAGCGCTCCAAAAGTAGAAGATACTTGGTGTGGGATGCTAGGCGAGTTTAGCTCGCGGATACGATACAACTTCGAGAGTATTCAAGAGGTGGTGGCACGGACGGCATCCCATACAAACCGCAACCGCGATGGCAACCTGTACGTCCGCTACCTCTACTGGAATGACGGCAGATGGAACTGGAGCAACAACTGGCTCGACAACGACTGGAACGGCAACAACCCCGCTGCGTTGCGTGCAACTCTCTTCACTTCTCACCCCGCTATATGCGGGGTTGAGTTTTTGTGAGCTGACTGTTCCAGCCGCCGAGCATCCTGCCTATCTCCTCTACTTTGAGCGAGAGCTGACCGTACTTGTTTGTGTCTATGGATTTCGTTTCCCAGAGCACCATCAAAAGCACTTTGAGCGTATCGGTCTTCCGTATCGCAAGCCGCACGTACGGCTTCTTTTCCTCGCGCGTAAGGAAACTCGCGGCTGCTATAGTTTCCATAATCTCAATGAACAATGTATCTATACGCTGACCGAGTGAGTGCCTATGGAGTTTGGGCAGGATTTGATAAAACGCGTACCACTGAAGGTACGCTGCTTTCACGCTCTGCAAAAGAGGCAAAAGTCGAACTACTTAGACCGCTGCCATCAGGTCCGTTATCGTGATTTTGTAGGCAAACTGCGATTTTCCGCTCATCAGGACGGTTCTAACTTCGTCTAATGCCCGCAGCAAATAGAAAGCGCCCGTGAGGGCGTTTTCGCTTTGCTGCGAGAAGTAGCCGTGGGACGGCTACGGCTAGGACTCGAAAACCTTGTGAGCAGATTCCGCGAAAGTTTGAAGCGGAATCTCCGCAAGGTGTACTGATCCTGTAAGGATCGAGAAGCGTAATCGCGGTCCTAGTCTCGCAGCTCGTGATACAGTTCCGGTAATGATCACTCTTGTCATAGGTGGGCAGTACGGTGGAGAGGGAAAGGGCAAGGTTTCTGCCTTTCTCGCAAAGCAAGAATCTTTCGATATTGTGTGCAGGACAGGGGGTGTGAACTCAAAACACACTGCTATAGAGAACGGAAAAGCCTTCGATCTAAGACAGATCCCAACAGCTGCGACTACGGGTTTCAAAGGAAAGATTGTGTACGGTGCTGGTTCACTTGTTCACATACCAACTCTTCTGGAAGAAATGAAGTTAACTGAGGTATCTGAATCCCAGATACTGATTGATCATAAGACAGGGATTCTTACGGAAGAGAATATTCAAGCACAACGAGCGGACTCTCGATATGCGATCCTGGGCTCAACCATGACCGGAACAGGGTACGCAACCGCGCAGCGTGCTTTACGCAAGCTTCCTCTGGCAAGAGAATTCCCAGAGCTCGAATCAATGCGCGGAGATGTGCCCGTATTTCTTCACGATGCACTGATCGCACATAAGAACGTTATGATTGAGGGCCACCAGAGCTCAGGACTTTCGAACTATCATGGCGACTACCCATACTCTTCCAATAGAGATTCAACCGCAGCAGCACTTCTTTCCGAACTAGGAATCGGCCCACGATATCAGATGCGTATTGTGCTTGTCATAAAAGCATTTCCAACCAGAAACCATAATGGTCGGTTGCCAAATGAAATGAACATTGAGGAAGCAGATAGACTCAACATTACTGAATATGGTGGGGGATCATGGGGAATAGAGAATAATCGCCGGAGAGTTGCTCATATTGACTATGAAGACATCAGACGAGCTGTGCGACTAAATACACCTACAGAACTCGCTTTGACTGGCATTGATTATCTTGATCGCGCTGCAAAAAAAGCAACTTCCTATGACCAACTTTCAGAAGAAGCAAAGGATTTCATAAAGAAGATTGAAGACGAAGTTAGGATCCCTATTACCCTAATCTCAACTGGTCCAGAAACCGAGGCAATGATTGAAAAAAGATATGAAGATAAAGAATGATAAATATAAAAAGGCACGCGGTGGATATTCCCGCCTACTCCGTATTTCATGCGAAAAATGCGGCTCCTTGGTATGTTTTTACCAAAAGGATGGGCCAGGTGATCTGCGCCGAATGTATATAGACCGTATAAGCGATGCGAAGGCTCCCTTGAATGGAAAGAACCTGTTTTGCCCCAAGGATCATCTACTCGGTGTAGGGATTATCTATGAAAAGGAGAAGAGACCTGCCTTCAGAGTATTCGTTGATGCCGTAGCGAAGAAAATAGTAAAAACCACATGAACAAAGATGATTTTTTGGGACGAATAAAACAAGTTTCACAGAAGGATACTTCTGCAGATCCAGATGGATGGACAGAGAACAATCCTTTATGGGGCCACTGCGCCGTAGTATCGCTACTGGCGCAAGATGTCTTTGGGGGGACCTTGACGCGAGGATCTCTGAAAGAGCATGCTAAATATGGATATCTTCGCTCTCATTTCTGGAACCGTTTACCAAATGGTGAAGTTGAGGACTTTACTGCTGAGCAATATACCGACCTATCATTCAGCGAACTGCACGGAGAGGAACGGTCTCGCGAAGACGTACTATCGTATCCCGACACATTGAGACGCTACACCCTTCTTAAAGAGAGGTTCGACTTTGTCGGAGTAAGTAAATGAAATGAATGCTGACCAAAAGTTTCTTCAAGAACTGAATATATATAGAAATGAAGTGCAATCTGCATTAAGGTTTTTATATACAGAGTTAGCGATACGCGAGCTTGGAAGTAAGCGAAAGGGAGTATTGGGCGCAATGAATACGGCTCCAACCTTTTGGAATACCATACTTAGCTCCTTACAACATTCCACGTTTATTTCACTCGGAAGGATATTCGGTACGGGCAGACATAACTTTGATACCCTCCTCCGTTCGATTGAAGCAAATAAGAATATGTTCACCAAAGCGGCTTTTACAGAAAGATGGGATGTAAATCCCGATAAGCGTCAGCTAGACCATTATCTACAAACCTATCTCAAGAAAGTTTACGAACCGACAGAGCAAGATTTTGATGAGCTGAAAGCTTATTTCAAAGTCCAGAGGGGACAGTATCACTCTATCTATTACGATATACGCCAGCACTTCGGGCATCGTCTCAATGTCCGTAAGGAAGATATTGAAAAGCCGTTTAACGAGGTCAACATTGTTGAGTTTGAGAAGTTCTGCGTGAACCTAGAAAGCTTATGGGAAGCACTGTGGCAGCAATATCACAACGGTAGGGGTCCAATACTTCCAATTAAACGGAAACGGTACTCGACACGGAACATCTTGCGGGGAAAGGAGCAGCCACATAGAGTGCCTCCTTCAAATGCCCAATATATATACCAAGCAAGAGCAGCCTTAAACTTATTGGAAAAGGGAAAACCCAAACCCAAGAAGTACGGAGTAGCTAGAGTGCTACGCGACCATTAGCAGTTCAGGCAAAATTTGTATGCAAAGTTCGACTTTCCAGCCAAAAGAACGGTTCTAACTTCGTCCAATGCCCGCAGCCCATTTTTTAACCATGTAAATACAAGGTGCTACAGGGTAGGCGAATTTGATGTCAGAACAGCATAGGTTAGATATGCCCACCTAAAAATAGAATGGCCGTTTACGATATACTTAATCCGATGCGGTCGCCGAGGTGGTTCAGGTGCTTGCCCGCAAGGTAAGAGACGCAGGTTCAACTCCTGCCCGCATCTCCATGAACGCGCAAGAATATATTACGTCTCAACTGCAGGCTCTTAAAGAGCCGGTGTTGTCTGATGTAAAGCAAACAGTTGGTAAGGAGATGACTGACACCATTTTTAGAACTCTCATGTCCAAGAAATTTAGGAAGTATTCTGTACCGGATAAAAATCAGGCAATACTGAGGGCTGCTATAGAAAAGAATGTAGCTAATAACGAGCCTATAAAAATATCCTGGCCATTTGGGGGATATAAACTCTGGCGTTTTGAAGAGACTCCAGAGGTCGATTGGGCAGAGCTGTTTTCCATCATGTATATTATTCGATGGCTTAGGCCGGTATGCGTCCTTTACCCGAAGGGAGTTGATTTCACATTCTGGGTTGATGAGGTGGTAATAGCGCAAATGAACAATATCGCTCAAGCAGATCTGGATGCGTACCAAGAAAGTTTTGCAAACCTTCTAAACTTCATTAAGCCTTGGATGCCTTCGAATCTAAAGTTCGAAGTTTTCCTCGAAAGGTCGCAATATGAAAGTAACGAGGTCTTCCAAATGGGGATTGCGGCCGAGATGGGAAAATTAAGTAGGGAGCGAGTTGCAGATCCACAACCTCTTTCTGACGCAGCTATACGCTCTATTGAAATGAACGTAAGACTGAAACCTGGCCAAGCCCAGGACCCCTTATGGCGAGAGAAGGTAGATCTAATGCATAACGCATACTACAACCTCCAAGAGCAGCAAAAGCGCATACGACCATCTTATACGACCTCAAACATAACTGCGTTTAGCGTCCTTTTTGAACCGAATGTTATTCCTATCGGTACTACCAAAACATCCATTGCTAAGTTCTGGGTTGGTGTGGGTGCACTGCAAAAGCGAGGAGATAGCTTTATGGAAACTATTCTCTCCCTTTCACAAATTGATAAAGTGCACGCCAAGTGGGAATCAGTAAAAGTTGATGGGTTAAGTGGAAAGAACTTCTCAAAAATAAGAATAATACAGGGTATTTAGTTTAAGTGCTCGCATAAATCTCCAATTCTATAGCAAGTCCCCTCCAATCAATCGTTCTGAACGCATCCAGATCGGGCAGCAATGATTCGTGTGCTAGATTTGTCGTATGGTGTACATAAGTACAAGACGGCAATTAGGAACCAGGCCTGAAAAAATAGAATTAGAGGGCAAAACTTTCTCGTTTGTAACGGGGCAGAGGGGATATATGTCAGCTATCTATAAGTCTGAACATGCATATCTACGAATCGGTGAGGAGAGAAAGATCGCTCCAGATCTCGCGCTTCACCGTAAAATGGAAGTAGCCGGGTTTCCCGTTGCAAGGCTCCTGGGAGAAGGTGAGCTTGATGGTCAGAAATATTTCATCGAATCATCGCTAGGCGAAAAGCATTTGGGTGAATTATTTGCAGATGATATTGAACTGCACGGTGCTATAGGCGAGGGCTTATTTGAATCGTTGGTGAGTGTTGCAGAAAAGTTTTCGGAAGCTCAGTTAACAACCCTTGTTGAGGAAAGGAATTTTGACGATTTTGCCCGCGGTATATGGATTGATCGGCTGTGTGAAGAAATGCCGGCACACGCATCAAAACTAAAGGAGCGATTTGAGGAGGTGAAAAGGAACACTCACAGTATTCCTTTTGTGGTTACGCACGGAGACTTTAATCCTAATAATTTGTATCCGACCGGAGTAATTGATCTGGAAGATTCGTTCCATGCTCCTTACGGATATGATTTAATCTCAGCAATTACCCATATTGATTCGTTCCCTGACTCACATGAGTTTGAGTATTTTGCCAAGTACCGATTTACGCCAGACCAGGTTAGGCACTACCTTGGAAGGTTGGATAGAATATCTGTGGCAAACAATCTCCCCAAGCTCTCAACGCTTTTGGAGGACTTCTCGTTCTGTCGAGCGGTATGGCTCGCTGCAGATATACCAGCAACACCTAAATTACAGCAATTCAGGTACCAGTTAGTAATTGATCGTTATTTGACCTAAATTTGTTTGAATACAGTTCCAGTCGGCCAGCCTAATATTCTTGTGTTCTAATAGTGCACCTGAATATCAAAACAAGTTTCTTTAAACTTAATGGGGCCTGTCCCATTAATCTGGAAAAATAGAGCGTAAGGATTAAAAAATGGGTGAAAGCAAATCCAAGTAGTACCTACTAAATGTTAAGTCTAATTGACATTCGCAGAAGCGTCGGATACGGTTACGCTACGCATGAGGGAGTATATTAGTAACGAAGTATATCGCCTCCGTGCAGAGCGCGGTATTACGCAAGAAGAGCTTGCGCAGTGTTTAGATGTGAGCCGCCAAACCATTATTGCCATAGAAAAAGGGAATTATACGCCATCGGTCCTACTTGCGCTCAAAATAGCAAAATTCTTTAAGGAGTCAGTTGAAAAAATTTTTATCCTACGTCATGACCCGTAATACCTACATCGAGCTAGCATTGGCTGTTCTACTTCTTGGAATCGCTATCCTGCTGTTGAATCCGTTTAATTTTTGGATGCCGGATATGGCACACCTCTCCATGCTTGGCTGCTTAGTTGCAGTATTCGGAGCCTTCGCCGCGCTCGTATTTCGCGAGCATGCAGGTGATGAACGCGAAGCTGCACATCGTATGCTCTCGGGGAGGATTGCATTTCTGGTCGGTTCACTGGTGCTTGTGCTTGGTATTGCGTACCAGGGATATGTGGGGCCGGTAGACCCGTGGCTTGTAGTTGCGCTCTGCTCTATGGTATTGGCTAAACTCGCGGCGCGCTTCTACGGAGAGTCTCGGCTCTAGCACTCTGGGGATAACAATGTAAAGTGTGCTTTACATTTATATACCCTCCTTTTATACTGTAGGCATTAGTCTTTAATATGAAAATATTTTTTGGTATGGATGATACAAAAATGAGTGCTCTACCGGTCGCGATCGGACTCGTTGTACTCGTAGGTATTGGCGCCGCTGCATATGCTTACTCAAATTCGCAAAAGAATGAAGCAATGATGGAAAAAGACGCCATCGAAAAGAGCGGAAAGGCGATGAAAGAAAATGGCGCGATGATGGAGAAAGATGCCACGAAAGAAGATGGTGCAATGATGCAACAGGACGTGATGTTGGAAAAGGGAACGTATGAATCCTATGGTGCTGAAAAGCTCGCACGCGCAGACAAGGGCGACGTGGTTCTTTTCTTCCGTGCTGGCTGGTGCCCGACATGTCGCGCACTCGATGCTGACATACGAGCGAACGCGGGCGCTATCCCAGCCGGCCTCACTATCCTTGATGTGAACTATGATTCGGAGACTGCCCTTAAGAAAAAATATGGCGTCACGTATCAGCACACATTTGTACAAGTCGCTTATGATGGTTCCATGATTGCGACTTGGAAAGGAAGCCCAACACTTACCGCGCTCGTAGCACAGGTGAAATAGAAATGGCATTTCTCGCTGTTGCATTTCTCGCGGGAGTTCTGACGGTGCTTGCGCCCTGCATATTGCCGCTTTTGCCGGTAGTTATAGGCGCGTCTGCAACAGGAAGGAGTAGGGCGACACCGTATATCGTTGTTGGCTCACTCGCGGCTTCAATACTTCTTTTCACCTATCTCCTCAAGATCTCGACGGCATTTATCTCAGTCCCCCCTCAGGTGTGGATGTATCTCTCAGGGGGCATACTCGTGCTTTTCGGTCTCACACTTGTGTTTCCTTCCATTTGGGAACGAGTTCCAGGAATAAACGCACTTTCGAGAGGTGGTAACAAGCTTATTGGGACAGGTCATCAGAAAAGAAGTGTGTGGGGAGACGTGCTCATAGGCGCTGCACTCGGTCCAGTGTTCACGACGTGTTCGCCTACATATTTCGTCATCCTTGCGTCCATTCTTCCAGTTTCGTTTGCACTCGGCACGCTCTATATATTCGCGTATATCCTTGGACTTTCGCTCGTACTGCTTCTGATTGCGCTCTTTGGCCAGCGGTTTGCAGATCGCCTCGCAGGGGTTGCTGACCCACGCGGCTACACAAAGCGGGTAATCGGCATACTCTTCATAGTTCTCGGACTTATACTCGCGACCGGATACGAAAAGAAAATACAGACCCTCATACTTGATAGTGGGTATTTCGATGTCACGAAGCTCGAGCAGCGCTTACTCGAATTCACTAACTAGCACCATGAAGCCAGAAAAAATAATAGGAAGCGTCCTGCTTGTCTTGGTGGTAGGAGGGGGAATATATCTCGCACTCAAGTCACCACAGGTAAGTCAAAAACAGAAAAGCGAAATTGGCCTCACAGAGCGATATAAGGAAATAGCAAATCCTGCAGGATTTGTTAATAGTAACGGTATTACCATTCAAGAATTAGTCGGCAAGAAGGTTATTCTCGTAGACTTCATGACCTATAGCTGCATTAATTGCCAACGGAGCTTCCCACATGTGACTGCATGGTACGAAAAATATAAAGATGAAGGCCTCGAGATAGTAGGCATTCACACGCCAGAATTCGCTTTCGAGAAAGATATTGAAAATGTGCGGAAGGCTATGAAGGATGCTGGCATCACCTATCCGGTCGTTCTCGATAACCAGTACGGTACCTGGCGTGCCTATGGCAATCAGTACTGGCCACGCAAATATCTCATAGATATCAACGGCAATATTGTGTACGACCATATCGGAGAGGGGGCGTACGAGGAAACGGAAGCAAAAATACGTGAACTCCTTGATGAACGCGCTCGTTTGCTGGATCAAAAAATCTCACTCGGGAACACATCTGGGCTCTACGACATAACGAGCTTCTCGGGTAAAGTACAAAGCCCAGAAATATATTTCGGCTCGAGTCGCAGTAAACCAACAGACAATGTAATTCTTGGTGGATCTTGGAACGTAACCGATGAATATGTTGAAAATAGCGGTGAGGCCACTATTGTCTACAATTACGACGCCAAAAATGTTTACTTTGTTGGTGGAAGTAAAGACGGTGTCCAAGTAGAAATATATAAAGATGGAGTTTTACTAGAGAAAATCACTGTCAAAGCTGAACAACTCTATACTCTCATCGAAGGCGATTCGTATGGAAAGCACACACTTCAGATGGTGGTCAAAGGATCAGGACTTCAAGCGTTCACCTTTACGTTTGGATAATTAACCGTGTAGGCATAGGGTGACGCCCAGGACTTGACTACCGAAATAATAGGGACAGGCACCATTATTCCCATAGATTTATATTTGATTTTTTATCAATTCAAGGCACCTGAATATCAAAACAAGTTTCTTTAAACTTAATGGGGCCTGTCCCATTAATCCTGAAAGCGTGGCGATACAGAATATCTGCAACCTAGCCGTAAGGGGACGCCTAAGATTACCTAATCGTAGGTAGAAAAAGCCGCCAAGACTTTTGGACTAGAGCAAACGAGGAGAGGGATTGGGCGAGTGAAGAATGGTATTTGGTTTGTTATACTTCTGCCTAATGCTTACGCTCGTACTATTTTTTGTTGGATTTATTCTATTAATTAAAGGGGCAGATTATTTAGTAACAGGAGCATCATCATTGGCCTTTAAGCTAGGGATTGCGCCTTTAGTGATTGGACTTACTATTGTAGCTTTTGGCACCTCAGCGCCTGAACTGATTGTAAATCTACTCGCTAGTTTTAGCGGTAATACAGATATTGCTATTGGAAATATTTTAGGCAGTAACATCGTCAATATTTTAGTCATTCTTGGTGTGTCGGCTATCATCTATCCGCTTACAGTTCGAAAAAGTACGGTCTGGAAGGAGATTCCGTTTGCCCTCTTGGCGGTAGTTGTCCTAGCTTTTCTGGCCAGTGATGCTCTGATCGATGGCGCCGCTACGTCATGGTTGACCCGTATTGACGGGCTCATACTCATTTCGTTCTTTGCGATTTTCTTGTACTACATTGTTGGCATTGCCAAACAATCACCGGAGGATACTCTCGAAAAGCCGGCTGATCTCTCATTGATGCGTTCGGGGCTGCTTATTCTCGTTGGACTTATTGGATTGGTGGTAGGTGGTAAATGGATAGTCGATGGAGCAATTGTCTTTGCGCAGAGTCTGGGCGTAAGCCAGGCTTTAATTGGACTGACTATTGTCGCCATCGGCACATCATTGCCGGAGCTCGCCACGTCTGTTGTGGCCGCGTACAAGAAAAACACTGATATAGCAGTTGGTAATATTGTTGGATCGAACATCTTTAATATTTTTTGGATACTCGGCATCAGTGCATTTATTACGCCACTCCCGTTTGCTCCGGTCATGACTATGGATATTCTAGTCACGCTGTTCGCGTCACTCCTTCTATTTCTTGCTCTGTTTGTGGGGAAGCGTTACACACTTGAAAAGTGGCAAGGGTTTGCGTTTATTGCACTGTACATCCTGTATGTCGTGTACTTAATTAATCGAGGCTAGGTAAAACTACAAGCTAAAGGGAGTAATGGTGCCTGTCCCTATTAATTGTGACATAGGCTTGCTTCAGACCAAGGCGTATCGAATTCTGAAGAAGAAGACAAATAGCGACCCTGCTCCGCTTCGTATCTCAAGCACGCACTGGACGCTCATGGGGATCATGTCGGCCAACGAAGAGGGTATACCGCCAGGGGATGCTACGCGCGAGCTCGGCCTAAAAGTGTCGTTTGGTTAGCGAAATCCTCTAGCGACGCATTAAAATCTCGGAAATTGTGCCAGCCTCTCCAATGCGAACAAACGCGACTCCTGTCGCTGCTCCTGAAAAAGGCTGTGAACCGATATCTGTCGGTAGGGATTCACTAAAATATCCGAGGGTTATGTGTGGTTGCCACAAGGCGCCTACACGCGGATGTCCATACTGTGCAACACATGCCTTCTCATCTTCACTCAGTATCACGTTCTCACGATCCGGCTGCTGCTCGCCTTCAGGTACGAAATAGTCTGAAAGCTGCAGTGCGCTTTCATGCAGACTTAAAAGTTGCTGATCTTTCTCTATATTCCAAAATAAAAACTTCTCACCGAAAGTTGAAAGGGTAGTAAGGGTGAGCAGTAGGGGAAGCTTTGAGGCGCACTCCTTCAAATATTCATCAATAACGGTGCCGGGCACATTCGCGAGCTTTGAATGATAGAGAGAAATGTGTGGCTCTGCGATTGTGCCCAGTTTTATACTGTTACCCGCACTAAATTCACGAGCTATCTGAAGCGCTCGATCACGAGTATCTCTGTCAGGGAGTAGCACGAAGCCTATCTGGCCCGAGAAAGACGACTCGCTCATTACTCCTATAGTACTACGCGCCCCAAAAGACTGTTCGGTCTAGGTTCCGGGCCAGCGATCTTTGGAATGCGACATAGCCTCTTCATTATTTTTCTCTTCTGCCAACTCCTTCCTCGCTTCGTTTGCTGCGTCTTTCGCCATCTCTCGCATCTCGTTCCACTTCTGTTTAAATTGGGCAGACGCACGTTCCGCGTGTTCCTCAGTAACTGCTTTTGCTTTTACATAGGTAGCAATCACCTGATCTACGGTATTTCGGTACTGCTCCTCGGTCATGTCCTGGGTTTTTCGCATCCGCTCCAATATTTCCGCTTTTGCACGCATAACACCTCGCTCTACTTTCTTTTGGTGCTGTTTGCCTTCGGGTCCGTACAAGAAATAGCCACCCACTACAAGTGCGGTCGCGGCACCTAAGAGGAAAGCTCCGAACTGACTTCCGTTCTGATTTGGTTGATGGTGCATAGAAGTTGAAATTACCTTCGAATTATAAATTTAAAACCGTCTGCGAATAATGCGCTGCAGCAGTAACCCAATCCACTTACCAAAAAAACGAGAATCGAGAGAAAAATTCTTAACTCCTCTAGTAAGGGCAGTAACTTCGGTCTGCGCGAGACGCGCGAGGTTGCGGACTTCTTGAATTGCTTTGGCTATCTGATAGCCCACCAAAATGATAGTGAGTGCAATGACACTGACGGCGACACTGGCGATGAATAAGAATAGGTCGGATGCTTCCATATACGTGGTGGATAGTAATTGTTCACCGCTCTACACGCGGTACCGTAGTATCCGTCACCATACATGAAATTTTGATGTCGCCACCATGAGGGCTGTTCTCACTGGCGTAAATACGGTAGGGTAGAGCGTGGCTAACCCGGACAAACAACAGGCGCAAGTAGGACCGCGTGAAGCGGTCCTACGCTTTGAGGAAGTGTCCTTCAATTACGGACACAATCACCCGATACTTGATTCGGTAGATTTTTCGCTACGCCGTGGCATGAAAGTAACGGTTATGGGACAAAATGGCGCCGGCAAATCAACCATTTTCAAACTTATTGCCGGTTTGCTTACTCCCGAAGATGGCACCATCCAGCAGACTCGTGGTCTTACGGTTGCTATGGCGCATCAGGTCATTACCCCCGAAGAGCGCGAGCTCACGGTCCGAGAATTCTTTGAACGACAGTTTACCAGCAAGGTGTACGATATCGATCCTAAAATCGATGCGGTGCTTGAAGTAGTGAACCTCACGGCACCGAAGGAACGTATCGTGAAGTCTTTCTCTGGAGGCCAGCAGGCACGCCTGCTTCTTGCATCCGCCCTCATTCAGGACCCGGACCTACTTCTTCTTGATGAGCCAACGAATAACCTCGACACTGCGGGTGTGGAGCATCTCACCGTCTTTCTTAAGGAATACAAGAAGACCTGTCTAGTTATTTCCCATGATGCAGATTTTCTCAATTCATTTTCAGACGGCGTTTTGTACCTTGACGTACACACCCGAAAAGTCGAGCAGTATATCGGCAACTACTATGATCTTTTAAAAGAGATCTCGGCACGTATCGAACGCGAGAATAGAAAAAATGCGCAGCTCGCAAAGAAAATTCAGGACAACAAAGATAAGGCAAACTTCTTTGCGCAGAAGGGAGGCAAGATGCGTCTTGTCGCAAAAAAGATGCGTACCGAAATCGAAGAGATGGAAGAAGAGAAGGTGGATGTGCGGAAGGAAGACAAGACCATACGACCGTTCACCATCCCTGCACAGCCGGAAATAGTAGGGGAACTACTTACTATCACGTCGTTCTCAACAATGGATCCAAAGACGCATAAATCGAAAATGCATAAAGCACAGATTGCGCTTAAGAAAAAACAGCACTTGCTCCTGAAGGGACCAAACGGCATTGGAAAATCTACCTTGCTTGAGGCGCTCGCAAACGCTACGAGCAAAGGCGCGGTTATCGCTCCTGGTGTGCGTGTGGGTTACTATCGCCAAGATTTCTCAACGCTAAACTTCGAGCAAACGGTATTTGAATCACTTATGACAGTCATGGATAAACCCGACGAAGAGCGCATGCGCGCTACTGCGGCCGGGTTCTTGCTTGGGAACGCAGCCATGGGAAAAAAAATAGGCGCCCTCTCCGAAGGACAAAAAGGTCTCGTTGCGTTCGCGCGGCTCGTGCTTGAACAGCCTGGTCTCCTTATACTCGATGAGCCGACCAATCACATAAACTTCCGACATCTCCCAGTGATTGCAAAAGCACTCGACAGTTATGAAGGCGCCATGGTGCTCGTAAGTCACGTCCCTGAGTTCGTCGCGCTGATACGAATTGATGAAATTCTCGACCTCGAGAAATAGATCCGAATTCGCATGAAGCAGGATTGGTACGTATACATTCTTAAGTGCAAAGACGACACCTTTTATACTGGCGTAACGACCGACATTGCGCGGCGGCTTGAAGAACACAACACCTCGCCAAAGGGCGCAAAATATACCAGTACCCGCCGCCCCGCCATACTCGTGTACCAGGAAACTTATCCAACTCGCAGTCTCGCGCAAAAGCAGGAGCGCTTGGTGCAGGGTTTGAAACGCTCTATAAAAATGGCGCTAGTAGCGACGTATAAGGACAGCTCGATTTCTTAGCAGCAGAGGACTATACTAGCTCTATGAAAAAGAATCTTCCAATCATTGTGGGTGTCGGCTTAGTAGTTATCATTGCAATTGGGCTCAGTATGATGGGTAAGTCAGGTACTACCACTGACCGCACTGCCCGGGAGGTCGCACTTACCTGTACTACCGATATGGCTACCAAATTCCATATCCACCCAAATCTTGAAATACGTTTTGACGGAGAAGTACAGACCATGCCGGCCGACGTAGGTATCTTGCCTAATTGCATGTATTCGCTCCACACCCACACGGCTGACGGCATCCTTCACGTCGAGGCTCCTGAAAAAAAAGATTTCACTCTTTCGGATTTCTTTGCTGTCTGGGACAAGCCGTTTAGCAAGACCGAAATCTTAGACAAGAAGACAGGCGATACTCACCGCATCCGAGTGACCGTAAATGGGGAAGAAGTGTCAACGTACGAACATACGCTACTCGTAGATGCAGATAAAATTGTTATCTTCTACGAAGCGATTCCGTAACGTACAAATACACGGTACACATAAAAGAGCGCCGCATTCTGCGGCGCTCTTTTATTCCTACTCGACTCGTTTAGGAAGTGCGGCGCACCATCTTCACGATCCACAAGAGGACCACTGCGCCGAGGACGGCGACAATCAAGCTGTAGAGGTTGAATCCTCCCACGCCCGACTGTCCTAGGAGAGACATGACAAACCCACCGATAAGGGCTCCAACGATTCCTACTACGATATCGAGTAGAAGTCCTTGCTGCGCGTTCGTTTTCATTACCATCGATGCAATCCAGCCTGCAAGCGCACCAAGCACAATCCAAAGGATAATTCCCATACTTAAAAAGGTTAATCGATTAATACGAGGGAAATATATTAATTCTCTTCTGAGAAAAGCATGAAGAAGCCACGTACTACTCTCTGATACATTCTGATAGAATACATACTATGAAACGCCTATTCGCCATTTCCGGCCTTGTTCTCATTGTTCTGGTGCTTCTTGCCGTAACAAAACCCCCGCAGAAACCACCACCCGAGACGAAGCCAGTAGTAGAAGACGTGCAAGTGATTGAAGTATCTCCAGCGGTGATCGATACCTATGTACGGGACAACATCTCTTCACTATCACCGGTTGCTGCAACGATGGGAGGTACGTTCTATGTGACCAAGGTAGCGTCAAACGCGGGCGTAGGAACCGTAGAGTACGAGGATGGGCACATGTCCTATACTGCAGATTTCACCTACGACCGATATAAGGTGGGGGAGCCAACACTCGAGACCTTTGTCGTCAGAGAGTAACGCTCTTGAAGGAAAGAAGTACCTTCCTTGAGCGTCTACTGCTTCATGCGGTCTTTAGCCACTCTACTGCTATTGTTACTAACCCTAATGACCCCCTTCCTTTCATGAGCACTCGTTCCCTCACTATCGCGCTTTTGCTTACGCTCGCCACCGCAGCTCTTGTTGCTATTTGGTACTCATTTGGCATGCCTGGATTTGTTCCTACACCACCCGCTGACAGTACCTATAGAAATACTCGTTTCGACTACACCTTTACCTATCCCCAGGAGTACACCCTTAAAGAATTCTCGAATCGCTACCTCACCATCGCCAGGGAAGAGAGAAAAGGGCCAATTGACCTGGTGGCTGCAAGTATTGTACGAGAAGCCAATGAGTCAGCTTTTCCGGACTTCGAAACATTCGTTAGGGCACAGATGCGACTGCTGTGTGCAGCAGATAACCCCACGACTTCTATGGACTGTCCGACAGTGCGAGAGCAAACACTAATGAAAAATTCCGTAGGAACCTTTGTGGCTATCTACACCCTTGATTTAGTGTCAAGCAATCAAGAAACTGGCGCAGTTGAGACGAAAACATTCGGTCCGGTGTATGCGTACAATCTGACGAAGGGAAATATAGATGCGCCGTATACCGCTCTTGTGCTATATTCGCCAGTAATCCGATTTATGGAAGGAACGCACGATGTTACCTTTCTTGAACGAGTGGCGGGCTCAGTCTCTATACCAGAAAGCGAAACAGCTCCAGAGCCGGAGTAATATCCTATACCGAACTGCATCCTCACCTTCATGAAGTGGGGGACTGTCTTGTATACTATCTGGGTTAGATACATCACTCATATATCCATGAAAACTCTTATGAATTGCCAGTGTAGCGACAAACTCATGTCATTTGCTCCTTTCGTGCTACGTGTGGCGACCGGTCTCGTGTTCGCCATGCATGGTTATCAGAAGCTTCTTGGAGGCATTCCCCAGACAGCTGGATTTCTCGGTTCTCTTGGCCTTCCAATGCCCGCTCTTTTCGCGGGACTTCTTATTGCTGCGGAACTTATAGGAGGCATCATGCTTATCCTCGGTCTCTACACGCACTGGGTAGCAAAGATTCTCGCTTTCGTAGCACTTGTCGCGTTCGTCACGGTACATGCAACAAAGGGCTTCTTCGTGAACCAAGGGGGCTATGAGTACATCATGCTCATATTTGCCGCATCAGTGTCACTCATGATTACGGGCGCTGGTCGCTGGTCGCTCGATGGGCTCTTCGCCAAAGCACGCAAGTAGTAGTATCGCTTTGTCGTAACAAAAGGACTTCGTACGGAGTCCTTTTTGTTACCCCACTTCGCCAATCATAGGAAGCGAGAATGATTTCTTACGTACTTTTCCAGTGAAGAGTGAATGTGTGCGATAGTCCGAAGCGCTCCCAACACCTGTCCCATCTGCAGATTTTTTTCTTGCAGCTGTCGCTTGTGCGCTTGAGGCGAGATACAGAGTGTCCCGTCCATACTTTGAGGTAAGTTCGTCAACGTGTGCGAATAATCGCCTTGCTCCTTTCGTGTGTTCCGCTGAGGTAAATAAGTCGAGCTGCTCTGGCAGTGCTTCCCGTAGGCCGAGAAGGGTAATACCAGTTGCTCTATAGCTTAAGCCTTTCTTCCAAACTTTCATGAAATAGGGTTCAAGCGCATGGAGTATCTCTCCTGGCACATTCGTGGGCCGGGGAAGCGTAAGGGTATGGGTTCGGTATCGAAATTCAGATGTCTTGAGGAAAAAGGACAAGCCGGTTGCGACCAAGTTATATCTACGCGTCTTCGAACAGGCGTTCTCTATATGTTTTGAAAGCTCTGAATAAAGAAACGGTGCTTTTTCTGTTGCAGGACTAAAGGTTCTAGTTTTTTGTATGGAGTGATAGTTTTCTTTCGTTTCTGTGGCGAGCGCGAGCACTGAGAGACCATTAAGCTCCTGCCAAATCTCCACAATAGGTTTTGTGGCGATATGGCGAACCCAAGCTTCTTCTTTGCGAGCAAAATCAAGCGCCGTACGCACACCATGCTTCGTGAGGAGTGCCGCGGTATTCGGACCAATGCCCCATATGGCGTCGCTGCGCGTTGCGTCTAGATAGCGATCTTTCTCCATGAGCCGTATTGGGGTGAATCCATCGGGCTTTTCGTATTTTGATCCTAGTTTTGCAAGCACCTTTGTACAGGAAATACCGACTGAAAAAGTAATATCAAGTTCGCGTTGTAAATCCGCCTTTATTGCGCGTGCAATATCTTCGTAGGATTTCTTATGTACCCGTCGCATACCGGTAACATCGCCAAAGCATTCGTCGATGCTGTACTCCTCTACCTCGGGGGTATACCGGCGCATGATTTCATACATGCGGAGCGAGTAGAGCGTATATAGTTGATAATCAGAAGAAATGATTATGGCTTCAGGACATATTTTCTTCACGTCCCGGAGGGGAACACCGCGTGTTATACCGCGTGCTTTTGCTTCGTAGGTTGCCGCAGATACTATGCCGCGCTCGGCTCCAGTGACGACTGGCTTACCGCGAAGTGATGCATCACGCGCGACTTCACATGCTGCGAAGAAACCATCGCCGTCAACGTGGATTATCGCCTTTGGGTAATAGTAGCTTTTTCCCCATCCCACCTCATTCATGCGAGGGACAAAATCAGTGTGGTGCTTTGTTGCGAACTGCGATGCTCACTCACCGTACTTGCTAGTACGCCTCGCTTCGCTTCTCGTTCGCGCCTCGCCCCACTTCTGATTTTCTGCCTCGCAGGAGAGAAGAGTACTGATTGTTTCTCAGTATTAAAAAACATTAGAGATTGAGTGAAATCGAAACAGACGACGCCTCTGTGGGGTCCTTGTTTTACTGCGCTTCTCGGGCAGACGGCGCAAAAGAACACGCTCAAAGCTTGCGAGCTCTCGTTTTGGAATATAGATAGAAGAAATCATAGGAAGAGAATTAATATTTTCGAACAACGGCAGTAACGGTAGCTTCAATTGAGAGCGCGCCTTTTGGATAGATTGGTTTGTACGCCACATTTGCAGGTTCCAAATAATACTGGTCACCCTGCTTGCGAAGGTACTTCATCGTGTACTCGCCCTCGATAGAGGCGATGACGATCTGTCCTGTTTTATACGTTGGACGTCGTTCAACGATAACGAGATCACCTGGACAAATACCCGCATCAATCATTGAGTCGCCCTTCACCTTCAAGATGTAGCTCGATTCTTTGTTTGGGGTCAGGTACTCATCGAAGTCCATCACATCAAGAAGTTCCTCCTCTGCGGGGGAGGGAAATCCAGCTTCGACAAGCCCAAGAAGGGGGGCGCCACGCATGAGACGGCCGGGTGAGAGGTGACCTTCTCGATCTTTCTCGACGACGCCTGCTTCGACGAGTTTTTGAATTAGTTTGTAGACCGCATTCTTGGACTTATATCCCGTGAGTGCCATAAGCTCTTTGTAGCCGGGCATACGACGGTGCTTTCCGTAGAAGGAAGTGATCTTTGTTTTATGGCTCTCGTCCATAGATATGAGTATAGGTGAACCATGGTTCACCTGCAAGGAAAAGAGGTGCACAACCTTCACGAGTTGTTAATACTGGCCAGTGTAGCGTCACCTCGGTACTTGTTCTCAACTTCTGAAAAAGGAATTTTACCCATGCCGGACCCCCAAGAACACGAAGAAGCAGCCGAAGCACACCAAGAAGCCGCTGAAGCGGGCCGGGCTGCGGAAGTTGCAACTGAAGAAGCCAAAGAGGCCGATGATCGGGCCGCCGAGGCTGACGACAAGGTCGAAGAATAAACTACTGTGCAGGGAGAAGCGCCAAAGACCGTCCTTTTCTTAAAGGACGGTCTACTCGTAGTGACTACAGTTCGCGGTGTAGGTGTCGCGGGCATAGATTTTACGGTGGGGATAAGCGACAATGTATCCAAATGCAGCATCTTGAGTGGTACGCCAGTGGACCTGAAGCGGTGGCGCGCGCGCTTGATACCACTGAACACGGGCTTTCAAACACCGAAGCGAAAGCGCGTTTCGATACAGAAGGCGCTAACGCACTGCCTATCAAGGCACCGGACAGCATTCTTATTATTTTCTTGCGCCAGTTCGCAAGCCCGCTTATCTATCTGCTTCTTGGCGCGGCCGCCATTATCTACGTGACGGAGGGGCCAGTCGATGCGTACATCATCCTCGCCATTCTTATATTCAACGCAGTCGTGGGCACGATTCAAGAGGGGCGTGCGCGCAACACGCTTGCTGCACTTCGCATTTTTGCGGAGACCAGCGCGACGGTGCTTCGTGACGGGGTGGAGATACGTATCCCTGATCGAGAGGTTGTTCCCGGTGATGTGCTCATTCTTACTGAAGGGGAGAAGGTTGCTGCCGATGCACGCATCATCTCTGTCCGCGCACTTACGATTAACGAATCAGCGCTGACAGGGGAATCAGAGCCCGTGCGCAAATCAGTCGAGGTGCTTCCATCCGGCGATCGCGCCACACTCGATCAAACCAACATGGTGTTCAAGGGTACGAATATCGTGGCTGGATCAGGGACGGCAATTGTAGTTGCGACTGGTATGCGCACCCTTATTGGGCTCATCGCGCATGACTTAGTTGAGCAGGCAACCGAAATACCTCTTCAGGCCACCTTAAGGCGGCTGTCACGCGCAATCATTTTTATCGTGTTCGGGGTAAGCATCTTTTTGTTTACGCTCGGCCTCTTCCTTGGGCACAGCACAAACGAAATGTTTGCGACGGTTGTCACGCTTGCGGTATCAATCATTCCGGAAGGTCTTCCTATTGCTATGACACTGGTACTCGCGTCAGGCGTTTGGCGCATGTCGAAACGAAATGCACTCGTAAAAAACCTGCAAGCAGTGGAGGCACTCGGACAGGCAAGCATAATCGCCGTTGATAAGACCGGCACCATCACCAAAAACGAGATGATCGTCGAGCGGGTATACGCCGAAGGAACCTTGTTTACGGTTTCTGGTTCGGGATATTCTCCCGAAGGCGATGTGTCCCTAGAGGGCGCGACCATCTCTCCGGCACATCATCCGGAATTATTGCGCGCCGGGCAGATAGCGGCGTATACCGCACATGCGCGCGCGGTGTTTGATGAGAGTGCGCATACGTGGCGGGTGCTTGGAGATCCGACCGAAGCGGCCCTTATCGTGCTTGCGCGTAAAGTTGGCTTTGATAAAGAGGATCTTGAGCGTGAGTCACCCGTACTGCATGAATTGCCATTTACTTCTGAACGGAGATTCCATGCGGTCGCCCACGAAGGTACGCGTGCTGGCAGTGTGTCCGTAACGGGCGCTCCAGAAATTCTCCTTGAACGTTCCACCCACATTCGTATTCACGAGACGACGCACGCTCTCACGCTTGAACGGAGAAAAGAAATTGAATCTGTCATACTCTTGATGTCGAACGATGGTCTTCGGGTGATTGCGTGTGCCGAGCGCGGCCCCACTGTAGGCCCACTTTCTGAGGAGAATGTGACGGACCTCACCTTTATTGGATTCTTTGGTATGAAGGACGGGCTCAAAAAGGAGGTACCACTGGCACTTTCACGCGCGCACGACGCGGGTATAAAGGTGGTGATGATCACGGGTGATCATGTTGCTACCGCGCGCGCAGTCGCACTTGAAGCTGGCATTTATCGTGCAGGAGATCGTGTCATGACTGGCGAGGAAATTAATATGCTGACTGACAAAGCCTTGGCCGACGAGCTTTCTGCAATTTCGGTGTTCGCTCGCGTAACGCCAGAACACAAACTCCGCATTATAAAAAGTTATCAAGCGGCCGGACACACGATTGCCATGACCGGTGACGGCATTAATGATGCTCCCTCACTCGTTGCGGCTGATCTTGGTGTGGCTATGGGAAAAATAGGTACTGAAGTTGCAAAGGAAGCTGCCGACATAGTGCTCCTTGATGATGATTTTGGATCCATCGTCTCTGCGGTTGAAGAAGGGCGCGGCATCTATGTAAGCATCAAGCGTGTCGCGCTCTATCTCTTCGCTACGTCGGCAGGCGTAACACTCGCTATTACGGGCGCGCTCATCGTGAATTACCCCATACCGGTTCTACCTGCGCAGATTATTTGGCTAAATTTTGTAACTGGTGGATTCCTTGATATCGCTCTCGCACTTGAATCGAAAGAAAAAAATCTGCTTGCTAGGAAATTTAAGAAGCCTGGACGCTATCTCTTCGATTCCACCATGCTTGTGCGCATGCTTCTTATGGGTATCACGATGGCAGTCGCAACACTGTGGCTCTTCGGTACGTATTTGCCCGCCGGTCTTCCAAAAGCACTCACTATCTCTCTTACGCTTCTTGCTGTGCTGCAGTGGTTTAACGCATGGAGTTGCCGCTCCGAGGACCGTTCGTTATTTACGATGAATCCCTTTGGGAATCTGTATCTTATCGGCGCAACGGCGATTGTTATTTTACTTCAACTCTTTGCCGTCTATCATCCGCTCGGCCAGTCGGTTCTTCATACGGTACCCCTCTCATTTTTTGAATGGCAACTCATCCTTTTGACTGCGCTTCCTATTATTATCATCGAAGAAATACGAAAAGCTTTTGTACGTCTGAATGCGTAGACCGCTCGCGCATTAACGCGGACGTCACCCTCGTCGACGAGAAACGAGCGTCTCCGCTTTAACCTGCGCTTCATGGCTTTCGAGTTACAACACCTGTGTATCACTAAGCACATTACGACGCATGAAGAAATTCACTGTAGGCGTGTTCAGCGCACGCGAAGACGCGGAAAAGGCAATTAATCGGTTGCATAACGAACTTAAGATTCCAACGAACGACATCTCATTCCTGTACCGCAACAGTGAAGGCGAGGTGCGAGAAGTACACGCGGGCGACGTCGCGACTTCAACGCCAGTAGAAGGCGCGGGGAAGGGTGCTGCTATAGGTGGCACGATCGGTGCGCTTGCCGGCATAGCCGCAATCGCCGGCTTTATCCCGGTGGTGGGGCCACTCTTTGCGGCAGGACCGCTTGCCGCAGCGCTTGGGCTTACCGGAGCTGTTGGTGCTGCAGCAACGGGCGCCATTACGGGTGCTGCAGCGGGTGGACTCATCGGTGCACTCTCTAATATGGGAATCGGCCAAGAGCGCGCGCAGCGCTACGCCGATCGCGTGAGCGCAGGTGATGTACTTGTCGCGGCGTATGCTGAAGAAGATATTGACCCACGCCCACTCTTTGAGGACGTCGGTGCTCTTGAAGTAGAAAGCTACTCACTCAAAGTCTAATTTTCCGTTTCGGGAGTAGCTACACAAGACGCCCGCTCGGGCGTCTTGTAGTATAGAGACATATGACCCAGGCTGATGCGCTCTCCATACTAACTACCGGCGCAAATGTCTTTCTTACGGGCGAGCCGGGGAGTGGAAAGACGCATACCGTTAACGCGTATATCGCGTGGCTTCGCGCACGGGGAATAGAGCCTGCCATTACCGCCTCAACCGGTATTGCCGCAACACACATCAATGGCATGACCATCCACTCGTGGAGTGGTATCGGCATAACTGAAAGATTGTCAGCCGAACTGCTCGAGCGCGTATCAGAGAAAGAACATGTCGTTAAGCGTCTCCAAAAAACGGCAGTCCTCATTATCGACGAAGTTTCTATGCTCTCGGACCACGTGCTCACGATGGTGGATGCTGTAACAAAAGAAGTACGACATGATGAACGACCCTTCGGGGGACTACAGGTGGTACTGGTGGGTGACTTCTTTCAGCTCCCTCCCATTGCCAAAGCAGGACGCGAAGCATCGTTCGCATTTCATTCACCAGCATGGCAAGCACTTAATCCTTTTATTTGTTACCTAACCGAACAGCATCGCCAAGAAGATAAGAAGTTTCTTGAGCTCCTTGGGGCGATTCGAAACGGCACGGTCGATCACACACACGTGTCGTTAATTACAGAACGCGAATGCGAACCAGACGGCCTTGAGGACGACATGCCCCAATTGTTTACTCACAACGCTGACGTCGATCGTATCAATGATGCAAAACTCATAGCGCTGCCGGGAGGAGGGAAGCGCTTTACGATGCAGGGCAAGGGTGCGCCACCACTTATTGAAGGATTAAAGCGCGGCTGCCTCTCGCCTGAAGTACTCACGCTTAAGGTAGGGGCGGTCGTTATGGCAACGAAGAATAATCCGATTGCTGGTTATGTGAATGGCACCACGGGCACCATTCTTGGTTTTGAGCACGGTACCAGCTATCCAATGATGGAACTCAAGGATGGGCGCACTATTACTATGGCGCCTGCCGAGTGGGCCGTTGAAGAAGGTGGAAAGGTGCGAGCACAGGTGACCCAGGTGCCGCTTCGTCTTGCGTGGGCTATTACGGTTCATAAGAGCCAAGGACAGAGTCTTGATCGTGCCGCTATGGATTTATCGCGAGCGTTTGAGTATGGCCAGGGGTATGTGGCGCTTTCGCGCGTGCGGACACTACAGGGTCTTGCGCTTCTTGGGTGGAGTGAGAACGCACTTCGCATACATCCGGAAGTTGCGCGGCGTGATGGCGAATTTCGAGCATTATCGGAGGAAACAGCGCGCGCGTTTGAGGCACTTGCCGCAAGCGGCGAGCGTCTCGACATGGAGCGCAATTTTATACGGGCTGCGGGCGGCACGTTCGAGCCGAGTGTGGAGAGCGCGTCGAAAAAAATAAAACGAAGTACATTCGATGAGACGCATGACCTGATTCGGCAAGGACATTCGCTTGAGGATCTCGTGCTTACACGCGGGCTCACTCTCGGTACTATCGCTGACCATCTCGAGAAACTTCACCGTAATGGGAGATTAGAACGCGACGAGTTGGAATCGCTTTTACCAAAGAAAATACTAAAAGTTCTCCCGAAGATACACGAGGCGTTTGAAAAAGTTGGCTCCGATAAACTTGGACCCGTTTTTGTAAAACTAAAAGGAACCTATACTTACGACGAATTAAAACTCGCTCGCATTCTTTTCCTCCGTCCGTAATAGTTTTGCGCAAACTCTTAGGTTCAGTCATACACAAACATAGTTTTTTGAGTGGTACTTATTTTTCTATTTTCCACCCCTCCGCTTTCGCTTAGAATCAAATCCTCTTTTTATTGACGACCGTCAATAAAAAGAGGATTGCACATAATAGGATATGCAATGGAAGTGCAGAAGATAGTACTTCGGAGATGTGGAAGATGAGGTACAATCGTATAAATATGCGGTTCAACTGGTTGACTAGTCCGCGACGAAAAATGCGTCGCGCTTTCATACTTGCGGGTCTTGGCGCTATCGCGCTTCTTGTAGTTTCCCTTTTGATATATGCACAGCTCTTTGGGGCAGTTGCAAACTATGCTCAGACTGAGGAGTTTATAGTGAATCCTAAGACCACCATTACTGAGGTTGCACATGAACTTAAAGAACATGGATTTATCCGAAGCGCGTTCGCGTTTCGCATTGCGTTTGCGAGCACGGGTGACGATGAAATAATCGAGGGCGGATATTCTATTAGCCGCAGTCAGGACGCGTGGATTATCGCCGAAGCGTTTGGTCGTCCACCATACCTTGCCTGGGTGACTATTCCTTCGGGCCTGCGTAAGGAACAAACCGCAGAGATACTTCAGAAGAAACTCAAATGGACCGACGAGCAAGTGGAAAAATGGATTACCGTAGATACCGCCCCTTCATCGACTTTGATTGAGGGAGTGTATTACGGCGACACGTATCTGATTCCTTCAGATCAGCCGCCAGAACAAGTTGCACAACGTCTGCGTGGTCGGTTTGAAGAAGTATTCGCACCGTACGCAGAAAAGGCCACTGAAAAAGGTCTTGCATGGAATGAGGTGATTACTATGGCGTCGCTTGTAGAAAGAGAGGCTGCCAAAAACGACAAAGCGCTCGTCGCTGGCATTTTGTGGAATCGACTGGATATCGGCATGCGGCTTCAGGTCGATGCATCATTTCAGTACATTCGCGGCACAAAAGGGAATTGGTGGCCCGTGCCGACTAAAGATGATAAATACATCGACTCTCTGTTTAATTCCTATAAGCACGCCGGACTTCCGCCCCACCCGATTGCCAACCCATCGTTAAGCTCTATTAAGGCAGTGCTTGAACCTGAAGAGACTGACTGCTTGTTTTATCTGCACGACTCCGACGGGCAAATACATTGCTCAGAAACATATAGTGGGCAGATTCGAAATGTAAATCAGCATCTGCGGTAGATTGACGCAGTACCTATATAAAGGTATTCTATTTTCACTAGCCCCTGGGGCATTTTTATTTTATGGAAATCCGAAACATCGCTATTATCGCGCACGTGGACCACGGCAAGACGACTTTGACTGACGCCATTCTCAAAGAGACTGGTGCGGCTGCGGCTGGTGTATCTATGGACTCCAACGCACTTGAGCACGAGCGTGGCATTACGATTTATTCCAAGAACGCTTCGGTAGAGTACAAAGGCACCAAAATAAATATCGTCGACACGCCAGGCCACTCCGACTTCGGTTCTGAGGTTGAGCGCGTACTTCGTTCTATTGATTCCGTACTTCTCATCGTGGACGCACAGGAAGGACCAATGCCACAGACGCGCTTCGTACTTAAGAAGTCTCTTGAGCTTGGCCTCAATCCTATCGTCGTCCTCAATAAAATCGATAAGCCCGCGGCTGATGCCGATCGCGCAGAAGAGCAGGTTCTTGAGCTCTTCCTTGAGCTCGGTGCAAGTGATGAGCAGTCTGATTTCAAAGTAGTGTATGCAATCGGTCGCGAGGGCGTTGCCATGAAAAAGCTCGCTGATGAGCGCGTCAACCTTGAGCCCTTGCTCGACACTATTCTTGAAAGTGTTCCGGCTGCGTCACATGCAGGGGATGCTGAGAAGCCACTTAAGCTCCAGTCGTTCAATCTCGCGTACGACAACTTCCTCGGGCGCCTCGCTATTTGCCGTGTGTACGAAGGCACCATCACCCCCGGACAGAACGTTATTGTAAAAAAGCCTGACGGTACTGCCCGAAACGGCAAGACGACAAAAATATTCACCTTCAAAGGTCTCGAGCGTATTGAAGCTGCGTCTGCGTCTGCGGGTGACATCGTCATTGTTGCCGGACTCCCCGATGTATTCATTGGTGAGACCATCACGACTGATGCAGCCATGGAATCAATGCCCGCTATTGCTATTGATGAGCCAACCATCACGGTTAACTTCCTCGTAAATAATTCTCCATTCGCCGGACGCGAAGGGAAGTACGTCACGAGTCGTCAGTTGCGCGAGTATCTCGAGCGCGAGCTTGAGGTAAACGTCGGGCTTAAGGTTGATTTCGTTTCGCCGGATGCGTTCAAGGTGTCGGGTCGTGGCGAACTGCATCTCGCCATTCTCCTAGAAAACATGCGACGCGCTGGCTACGAAATGCAGGTCTCGCAGCCGCAGGTCATCATCCGCGAGGAAGAAGGTCAGAAGCTTGAGCCATACGAAGAAGTCACTATTGATACCCCAACCGAATTCCAAGGGTCTATTATCGAACGACTTGGTCAGCGGGCGTTCGTGCTCCAAAATCTCATCCAGCACGGCGACACGGTACGTCTTACGCTTGAAGGTCCGACACGCGGGCTTCTTGGGTACCGCAACCAGTTTGTTGTCGACACCAAAGGCGAAGGAATTCTTTCGACGCGTGTGCTTGGCTTCAAACCATATGCAGGCGAGATAAAGAAGCGTCAGGTGGGCTCGATGATTTCAATGGCATCCGGTAAAGCACTTGGCTATGCACTTTGGAGTATGCAAGAACGTGGCGTGCTGTATATTATTCCTGCGACTGAAGTGTACGAAGGTATGGTGGTGGGGAACACCAGTAAGGGTGAAGAGATGGTGGTGAATCCGACCAAGGGCAAGAACCAGTCAAACGTCCGCTCTTCTGGTATGGACGAAGCGATCAATCTCGTGCCGGCGTTTACGCTCACTATCGAGCGCGGTCTCGAAGTAATGTCGGACGACGAATATCTTGAAATCACTCCCACAAGCGTTCGGCTTCGCAAGCAGGGACTTACCGAGAGCGAGCGCTCAAAGAATCGTCGTTCATAGGCTATACTAGAACTTTGGAGTAGTTAGGAGGGTTAGATGCACGACTGGGCTTCGCTTGGACTCGGTCTACGTTCAACTGAACATAGGAGCTACGGAAACGACGGCTTCTCGTGTAGAGAAGAGCTACGACTCCTCTTGGATCAAAGTCTCGTCGCTTCGCATCAGACGACCATTCGCATTAGTGCCGGCGAGCAGGTGTTGAGTACGAACACCCAGTTCATACAGCGGAGTGATCTGAACATGATTCAGATACGGAGGATCAATGAGTGGCTCCGAGAGCGAGCGAATGCTGCTGCGTGGCGACTCACGAGTTACACGATTTAGGGAGGGGCGACCGAACAGGTCGCCCCCCACCTGTTTATGTATTCATGTATATACTCGTGACGCCTTCATCATTTCTCTAGGTGTTATTTTCTACAGTGAACGCATTATCAGGTAATGCGCACACATATGCTCGAAACAATTGCAGTCGTGCTCTTGGTTCTTTGGCTCTTCGGTCTCGTGACCTCGTACACGCTTGGCGGTTTCATCCACCTCTTGCTCGTGGTGGCAGTCATAATGATTCTCGTCCGCCTCATCCAGGGCAGAAACCCTATCGCGTAAGCCTCCTCCTTATAGCTTGATAGCCTCTGATACCGAGACACTACCGTATTCTAGACGCCGATTGATAGATACTCAGCACGATCAACCAGACCCAGAAGCTACGAGAAAAGGCCGTATGCACGGCCTTTTCTCGTAGCACTTGCGTAAAAAGTGCTTAAGTGCTATACTGTATGCACAACGGTTACTCCACGGTTTGACGTCTTGAGAGACTGCTCAGGACCAGCCAAAGCGACAGCGCATCGGCTTGAAACTCTCGAGGACGGTTGATTACTCAAATTTTGAGTTAACTAAAAAAGCTTCAGATGCGAGGCACGGGAAGTCGACAAACGTAGGCGTATCAAAGGTACGCCGAAGTGAGGAGACGGGACCCGTAACGAAGCAGATGGACTTTTTTGGGTAAGCTCAACACTAGGGAACGCATGCGCGTTCTCCAGTTCAAACAGATACATACATGCAAAATAATAGTTTTTCAGGTCCTCGCGTATCGCGCGGAGGCCCAAGTTCGAACTCATCTCGCCCACAGCGAGGCGGAAATCGTCCCTCTACCAGTAACGCCTACGAGGCAGGCATGCGCTTTGCGCAAGAAAACGGCGCACCGCGTCGCGCGCCTTCGCGTAGTTTCGGTCCTTCTCGTGGAGGCTCTGGAAGTCGTGGACCTCGAAGCTTCGATCGCGGCCAAAGCCGTGGTGGAGGAGGGCGTTCTTCTGGCGGTGGCAAGCGCGGATTCCAGGAAATGTCAGTAGACATCAACAAGCTTGTTAATAAGGCTCAGCCAGCTGAAGAGACGGTTGCCTACGTACCAACCCATGCATTTGCTGGCTTCGCTATCGACGAGCGTCTCAAGCAGAACATTGTGGGTAAGGGGTACGTCACACCAACCCCTATTCAAGACCAATCAATTCCTCATGTCCTTCTTGGTCATGACGTTGTCGGACTTGCAAACACTGGCACCGGTAAGACGGCTGCCTTTCTCATCCCACTCATCGACAAGGTGCTTAAGTTCCGTGCACTTGGCACTAGTGAGCGCGTACTCATCATGGTGCCTACGCGCGAGCTCGCACTCCAGATCGAGGAAGAATTCTATGGATTCGCAAAAGGTCTTGGTCTTGCGTCAGTCACCATCGTGGGTGGTGCAAATATCAACCCGCAGATTCGTGTGCTTCGCCGCAACCCTTCATTTGTCATCGGTACACCAGGACGTCTTAAGGATGTGATGGAGCGCCGCGAGCTCGATCTTTCTGATTTCGGCACTGTGGTGCTCGACGAGGCAGACCGTATGCTCGACATGGGCTTTATCAATGACATGCGCTTCATCATGGGGCATATGCGCAAACAGCTACACACCCTCTTCTTCTCTGCGACACTCTCGCGCGAGATCGAGAACTTGATTGGTGAATTCCTCAACAATCCAGTACGGGTGTCGGTGAAGACGCGTGAGACATCGCACACCATTGATCAGGACGTTGTCCGTGTGCATCCCGCTGAGAAATTCGACAAGCTTGTCGAGCTCCTTGCGGAAAAAGGCATGGATAAGGTGCTTGTCTTCGGACGCACCAAGCACGGTGTCGAGCGTATCGCGAAAGATCTTCGCCATAAGGGCATTCGTGCAGAATCGATTCACGGTAACAAGACGCACACTGCGCGCCAAAAATCTTTGAAACTCTTCAAGGATTCTCACGCACAGGTGCTTGTCGCTACCGATGTGGCTGCCCGTGGACTTGATATCTCGAACGTTTCGCACGTCATCAACTTTGACTTGCCAGGAACCTACGAGGATTACACCCACCGCATCGGCCGCACTGGCCGTGCGGGGCAGGGAGGAAAGGCGCTTACCTTCATCTCCTAAAGCCGCGAAAGCGTATAGCAAAACCCCCGGTCCGTATGGTCCGGGGGGTTTTGCTATACTACAGAGACTAGAAATAACGTCGGTAACTAACATCTATGGAAGAGTCAAAGAAAGAAGGAACAAGCGTGTTTATGGATCGGTATCTCACCCCTATCGCGGTCTTGCTCGGCGCCCTTATTGTGGGTGCAGCGCTTATGTTTGGTAATGGGGGCGCGGGCCAGCAGGCAGGTACGAACCCCACTGGGCAGCCGCCAGCAAAAGCAGTTGATATTGCGAAGGTTGATTTAAAAAATAACCCGTATGTCGGTCAGGAAAACGCACCAGTAACTATCGCTGTCTGGTTTGATTTTCAGTGCAGTTTTTGCAAGCGTTTTGAAAACACGGCGCTTAAAGAAGTCCGTGATATCTACGTTAAAGAAGGTACTGTGCGAATCGTATATAAGGACTTTCCAATTTTAGGTCAGCAATCAACTGACGCCGCTCTGTACTCAAGTGCAGTATGGGAAGCATATCCAACTCGTTGGTACGAGTGGTTTGCTGCCATGTTTGCTGACGATGGAGAGAGTACCGCCAACCTTGAAGCTATGAACGCAATCAGCACAAGTCTCGGACTTGATTCTTCTCGTATCGAAAAAATGATGAAGGATAATGGCACGCGCTATCAGGCAGCGATAGATGCTGATTTTGCAGAGGGACAAGGTTTCGGAATAGGAGGTACGCCAGCAAGCATTATCGGCAAGCAGCTCATTTCAGGAGCGCAGCCCTACGCGGTTGTGTCAGCGGCTATCGATGCTGAGCTGAAAAAGTAGTCGTCTCGGTTCAGAACCCAGTAGCAAAAAGAGCCCTTCCGGGCTCTTTTTGCTACTATAAAATGTATGACAGATGCAGACGCTCTACGGCGCGGGTTCGCTCATGAATTTCGTCCGGACCTTTCACCTTCCGAAATGCTCGAGCTCGGTGTGTTCGGCGGTGCGTATTTTGATGGCGTAGAAATAAGCGAGTACCCAAAAGAATGGTTTACGCATGCGGCGCTCTCGTCGAAAGGGAAAGATCCAAACCTTAACTATTTCGGCATCGATGCTTCACAGTCGCGCGCAGAGTGGATACGAAAAGGATGGATATCAAAGCACGATCCGCTTGGGTGGTTTGAGTGGTATTGCCGCTATTACGTAGGGAGACGCCTACCAGTTGAAGACGAGCGTCAAATAAAACGCTGGAAGAACATGGTGCGACACGTGGCTCAGGTTAAGTATGCTTGTCGCGCCGGGGACGCCACGTGCCACACCAAGCAGCGCCAAGCACTGCTCCACTGGGCGTATGATAGTAGAAAGCTTTAAAGATTTGATTATTCGGTCCATGCCTACCCTATGAAGATTGATTGGAACCATGTTACAGGGATTTCGCAGATTACAGCTATCGTGCTGTTTGTATGCGTGTTTGGTCTTGGGTTTTATCTCGGCACCCTCTATCAAATGCGATCATTCGAAAACGCGCTCCAGGCAGAGCTTGATCAAATGGTCTACGACTTCCAAGCGGCTGAAGCGGCGAGCGCACCCACATCCGGAGAATGAGCGAAGCGGAATTTTCAGTACTTGCCCAAGAAGAATGGGCGAGGGTACCAGAGCGATTTAGCGCGCATATTAAGAATGTCGCACTCCTTATAGAGGATGAGCCGAGTGGTGACGTGCGGCATAGAGAAGGTCTTGGAGAGGGAGAGACGCTTCTCGGTCTGTATCAGGGTATTCCTAATACGGAGCGGGGAAGCGAGTATGGCGTCGGCGCTACGCTTCCTGATACGGTGACGCTCTATCGGTTTCCGCTCATTGAGGAGGCACAATCTATGGACCGCGAATTTCGTCAGGCCATGCGTATCGTTATACGCGAGACCATCTGGCACGAGCTCGGACATTACTTTGGGTACGAAGAACTGCCCATTAACAAACGAGAAGAAGAAGGGACTAATCGTTTCGTTCCCTAGTAAACGATGTTCTTGTATTCTATAGATTGTATGATATAATGTCATTTACCTAACAATCTTCCATGCCTGAATACAAAAACACCAATCGTTTTAAGAAGCCTTTTACAAAAAACGGCCCCGGCCGCAGAGACTTTGCTGATTCGAAGGAGCGCTTCAGGGCTGAGTGCAGCAGCTGCCATAAGGCGTGTGAAGTGCCGTTCCGTCCAAACGGCAAGAAGCCGGTGTTCTGCAGTAACTGCTTTACGCCTGATACGAGTCGCACCACCCGCGATTCCTATCAGAAACCCGAATATCCTTCACCTCGCGCCTTTGCACCAACGGCGCGACCTGAGCAAGATCGTCGTATTGATGACATCAAGCGACAGCTCGCCGTGCTCGAAGGCAAAATTGATCTCCTCATTCAGTCGTTTGAAGCGTCAAAGCAAGCTGCGAAAGAAGTAGCGCCTTCGCTTTCCTCGGTACTGAAGAAGGTATCAGTAAAGAAGGTGGTAGCTCGTAAGAAAGACTAAGGCAGCTCCCCGCTCGCTTCTTTTTTCTCGCGCACGCGTCGCAGGTAATACACCCATCCGACAAAGAACACGAGCCCGGCCGCGAGCATAATCTGTACAATAGATTCGATTGACCCTGCGCGATCAAGCAGGCTCTGGTAGGCAGAAAAACCAGTGTACCCGACCGCGATGAAAAGCAGGCTCCGGAAGAAATTACCGATAAAGGTCGCAATGTTATACATGCCAAACGGTATTTTAATGATGCCGGCGCCTACCGAAATAGGAAGTGATGGAGAAAGCGGGAGGGCGCGGATAACTATAAGTATGAGGTAATCTCGTGCCGTGCCTTTGAAGTAGCGTCCGATTCGTTCTACATCTGCGTGCGTTATGCCTATTTTTGGGCCTAGTCGGTTAAGGATAAAATCTTCCGCTTTATCGGCCACTATATACAAGATGGCGCAGCCAATTGATTTGCCTATCGAAGCAAATATGGCAAGCCACAGAAGTGCGAACCAGCCGTAGCCTGCAGCAAGCGCAAGGGAGCCGGCAAGGGTGGTAATCAGTACCGAAGGAATGGGCGCAACTATTTCTTCCACGAAGGAGCCGACGAACACAAAAAGCTCGAGGGGCAACACATAGGCAAGCGAGGTGAGGAATTCGCTGAATCTTTCAAACATTCTCACTATAGTAGCAAATAAGGGTGTGTAGAACGTTTAAAGGCAGAATAACGACCTTTAAACTACGAAAAAAGAAGAAGACCAGAGCATGGGTAGTCTGGTCTTCGGGGTGAACGGGAAGGGAATGGGTCAGGGATTATGAAGCGGTACGGATGGAAGCGAGAACGGGGGAGTAGCAGAGGGGGGGACAGAATGCGGATAGGTGCTTCCGGCCGACGCAGCAAGACTTGAGGCAGCTTCAGCGGATATGCGAGCGCCATGAAGAAATGCTATGACCGTTGCTTCGAGTTCTTCGAACAAGGCGGGGACAAGGAATTGGAGTATCAGAATGAACACGCCAAGTCCGATTGCTTTGAATATAGGCATAGCCTAGTCGCTTATCGGATAAACGTACGCTCATCAGAATTCTGCGCTCTTGGTGTAGGGCGCACATCCCGTTGTCCGTGCTTTCAAAGATCGTCCTACTTGCTACAACAGAGCTTTTCCTCCCAAGGTTTCAAAAAAGTACCGACCGTTCATGAGTCACCATGCTTTCATTTCTTAAGTTTAAATTTTCAATATACTAAAGCAACAGCCGCCCACTAACTACAATCCACTAACTGATATGATATATCATATCAGTTAGTGGATTGACGTGAGCAGCAAAAGAGGCGGGTTGGATGTACGTATGCAATAACCATGAGTCAATTAAGAAGACGATTGTGTGAGTAAGTTGGCGTAGGCTTTTTGAACTTTTTGAAGCTTGGGGGCGATGACTACTTGGCAGTACCCTTGGCCGGGGTTCTTGGCGAAATAGTCCTTATGGTAGTCCTCTGCTGGATAGAAGACAGCGTCTGTTTCGATTGTCGTTACGATAGGGTCGCCGTCCTTTGCTGACGCTTCTAATTCGGCAATAAATGCCTCTGCCCCTTCCTTTTGTTCGGGGGTTGTAGGAAAAATGGCAGAACGGTATTGCGTACCGACATCGTTTCCCTGGCGGTTTAACTGTGTAGCGTCATGCGAGCCGAAAAAGACCGTAAGGAGCGTACGGAAAGAGACTTGCTCGGGATCGTACTCGATACGAATGACTTCTGCGTGGCCGGTGTCGCCCTCTGAAATGCTTTCATAGGTCGGATGAGGGGTGTGGCCACCTGCATATCCTGGAGCAACACTCGTGACACCCTTCAACATTTTGAATACCGCCTCCGTACACCAGAAGCACCCGCCGCCAAATATAGCTACCTCATTCGTTTTCTCCATAGAGCTATGGTATCACCGTACTACAAATGCGCGATTCAGCTTTTTCTCAGGAGTTTTAGCGTACATAAGAGTATTAAAAGTTTGAGACACAATCGATATGAACACCCTAATCGAGAACTTGATTAGGACGGCGGTATATACTGCGCTCAGGTACCCGGTGTTATTTGAGACAAAAAAGTACTTTCTCTCTGTCAAACATAGAGGAGACGAACATGGGCTGGACCGAAGAACGAGTAGAACTACTCACGAAACTCTGGCAGGACGGCCTTTCCGCAAGCCAGATCGCTAAAAGGCTGGGAGGGATCACGCGTAACGCCGCCCTCGGAAAGATGTCTCGCCTGGGTCTTACCTCACGATCCGCACCTTCGAAGCCCGCACGCACGGTGTTCAGGTCACCTCGGCCGAAGGGGCCGCCCTCGACGCCTGCGGCACTCCGCCGCATTCCTGGACCGATCCAGGAGCAGGTCATCGCTCTCGGGGATCCGTTCACGTCTCGATATGTGGACGAGGCGGCTGGCAGCGCCACCATGCTCACGCTGGGCAAACACATGTGCAAGTGGCCCATTGGCGACCCGGCGCTCGAGTCGTTCACCTTCTGCGGCCGCCGAACCGGAACCGGGTCCTACTGCAATGACCATGCCCAGGTTTCCTATCAGCCTACGGCTGCAAAAAAGCGGAGTAACGGTGAAGAACTCGCCCGGTCACTTCGCTGGTATATCTAATATATCTAACGAAGAAGAGCGCCCACAGCTGTGAGGCGCTCTTTCTTTTGATACTATCCGGCCATTTATGCTTTCTGGCTCTCTTCGAACGCAAGACAAACGGAATTGATGCAGTAGCGCTTACCACCCGCGTCTTCTGGACCATCGTCAAAGACATGACCTAAATGACTATTGCAATTTTTGCAGTACACCTCGGTGCGATGCATACCATGCGAATCATCGCTTCTTGTGCCGACATTCTCGGCTACCGCAGGATCGGTGAAGGAAGGCCATCCGCTCCCTGACTCAAATTTTGTATCTGAGGCGAAGAGCACCTTGCCGCAGGCTCGACATTTGTAGACACCGTGTTCATGGTTGTCGACGTAGGTACCGGTGAATGC
>Ga0163151_10000924_pt1 | contig 50746 bp, 31 predicted proteins | sample OliLakLV19MP5IB2_FD_145596 | JGI IMG/M metagenome (GOLD analysis project Ga0163151, IMG submission 145596) | Freshwater microbial mat bacterial communities from Lake Vanda, McMurdo Dry Valleys, Antarctica - Oligotrophic Lake LV.19.MP5.IB-2 | ecosystem: Environmental > Aquatic > Freshwater >...
ACATGCTCAAGATGCCGTCATGTAGCACCAGAAAACAGACAAACGCAGGCGATATTTGCCTGTGTCAAATGCCGACACCTCGAAAACGCGGACGTAAATGCCGCGAAGAATATTCTAGCGGCGGGGCTCGCCGTGATCGCCTGTGGTGAGCTGAGACAGGTTGCTGTCTAAACCCAGGAATCTCCCGTTCTTTAGGACGGAGAGGACGTCAAGACGCTAGTCGAGGTCAAGGATCGTATTTTTGGAACCAGCATAGAAGCGCACTGGAAGTACGGCTCCGACCAAGTTGATTATCTAAAAGCGTACGAGTTGATTCGAGAAACGTGCAGAGTGTATCCGGTTCAACGCGACTGTGAGACTCTTAGGGAGAAAGCGTGTCGCGTTTCAACGCGGTCGTTCTGGCTTTCGGGGACGGGGTGCGGACTCCAGCGAGTAGCTTCAATCGATTCAACTCTTTTTGATCTTCTTGATCGAGCGTGCCGGGATCTCCGATTACCACCATCTGTGGTGTCGCGTTACTAGCTTTCTTATCATGCATTTGATTAAGAACCCAGTCTTCGACGAAGCTTGCAACAAGCGGTTTCAATTGATTCTCTTCGAGCACCAGGTGCTCACCGCCCAAAACAATCGCCAGTTGTTTGCTCTTGTTCTTGAGTTTCTTAAATAGTTTTACCGATGCACATGGTTTTGACAAATGATCGTTCAAGCCCTGCATCACAAGCACCGGGATGCCTTTGATTTCTTTGGCATTTTTCGGCGTGGATTGCATCAAGCGATAATAGTGGAATGCTTCAGGAGCCGAATAATTCATTCGATAATTGCTGTCTGAGAGCCACTGCTTTTGCAGTTTCTCATCGCTGGACGCCTTGTTAGTAATGAAGCGAGCAGCGAAGCCTGGCTCACCAAGCACCTGATCGACGACACCCTTGACCGTGATGGTCTTGAGCGAAAAGATGCGCCACGCCGGTGCTGAACAGACGACACCATCAACCAGCTCTGGATAAAGCGCCGCGGTTTTGAGCGCCATCGCTCCACCCATCGATTCGCCTACCAGGAATATCTTTTTCTTGGGATCGCTTTTTCGTTTGGCTGCCAGCAGTTGACCGATATCTTTGATTGCCTTATCCAGATCGATGGTCTTCATGCCGTCCTGATCCCGATTGGCGCCAAAGCCTCGAACGTCGAGCGCCGCCACGTCAAAACCACGAGTGGACATTTCGGTGCCGAACGAGCTGAACTCGCGCGCAGACAAGCCCCAGGCGTGGATGCAAACTATGAACGCGTCTTTTGGATTGGCGCTGTTCCACTCCAGCATGTTGCCGCGATAAGGCGAATTCTTGCCCTTTTTGATCTGACCATCGAGTTCTTTTGGAATCACGTTGACGGTCGGCGCCGATTTCAGCGCGGCGGCGTGGTCGACTGACTCGGTGGTCGACACCGGCAGAGCCAGACCGGATGGCGCCAAAGTGGTGACTAACGACAAAGCAACCATCACAGCGGCAAGATTTCGTTTAGCTCTAAACAATGATTGAGACTGAAACTTGCGTGAAGTCTTTCGAGAAGGGTTGGAAATTTCGCGCGCAGCCGACGGACCAGAGTCATGGCTCAAGTACGATATTTCGTTTAAACACCTTTCTGCCCTTCTAGTGAGGCAAAATTCGAAAGAAGTACGCATGCGGGAATCATAGGATCAGTAGTGACGACGCCGTCCAGGAGGATAGAGTCTATCGCACTTGACGGGCCTAAGACAAATGATTTGCTTGTTAGCGTCAAGTTTGAGGAAGGTTCGAATTTCCATTAGCAGGGATGCAAGAAAGTTTCTCATTCGTACTCCACTCTAGTAACTATTATCATTATGCCCAATAGATGCGGACTTTACCCGAATTACATAAACTAATTGTGATCGTTGGCTTCCTGAAAGCAATTGATCTCAATTCGATCACATTTGTCTCGCGCCAAGATTTTAAATTGACTCGGTACAGACTTTAAAACTGCTCCTTTCAAAAATTTAGGAGGACGCGTAGATCATGGTGGGCGCTGCAATCGCGACCGATTGAGCTGGTGCGGATGGCACCGGCGTGGATGTTAGTTCCCACGCCATGGTAGTGGCAGCTCTTCGCACCCACCAGTCGTGATCGTGAGTCATATTTTTCCGGACTTGTTGCGGCAGGTATTTGAGACTTGCCGTCAAAATCCGAACGTGCGGATCGCGGTCGGCTGCCAGCGCAGCCAGAGCAGTGAACGGAGCATAAGGATTGCGCGCCACCCATTCTCTAACTCTCACATCCGGATCTTCGGCGAGTTGGACCAGCGTAGCCGGATAAGTGTTGACGTTGGCCGCCACGCGCATTCTGATCAGCGCGCTTTCATCGATCGAAAGGCGATGCAAAATTTCTTTTGGCGTGTCGACTTGCCCGGCAATCACCATCTTTCCATAGTGATTGTTGTCTCTGATGATTTTTCTGAGCGCCTGAATCGAAACCCGAGCCAGATTGAGACTGGTACCAGGTCTGATACTATGCACATAAGTTTCTTTGTCGGCGGAAAGCTGCCGAATCGCAGCCGGTGGACTGTTTGGATTGCCGGCTACGGCATGGCGAACCATCTCGCTTTCATCTTTCGAAAGTGCAAGCAGGATATCGCACGTCGCATTTTTATTGCGAGCAAGCCAATGACGAACGGTGACATCCTCATCACGAGACAATTTCCACATGACGTGCATGCTGCAGTCCGACGAACGCGCAAGCACCACTCGAACTTCAGGTGATGGATCGTAGGCAAAACGTTCTAAAATGTCGGCTGGCCGACTGTCGTTCATCACCGCCAGATAGCGGACAAACAGATCCGGATCTGAGGACAAAACCAATAAAGTCTTTCCGGTCACATTTCGGTGCGCGGCAATTTCGCGACGAACATAAAGATTCGGATCGCGGCAAAGCTTATGCAAAACATCCGACGACGTGCGCGGATTCGATGCAACTGCCTGGCGAACGGTGAGTTCTCGATCTTCGCAGAGAACGGAAAGCGTGATGCTGGGAGCGAAAGAATTGATCGCGACAGCCTTTCTGATTGAGACGATTTCATCGCCGGCTAAGGTTTGCAAAGTCGCCATTGGAGTATTGCGATTACCCGCGACATACTGTCGGGTAATTGCGTTCTCTTCAAACGACAGCCGAGCCAGTGCGGATGCTGAAGCCGACTGATTGTTAGCAACTCCTTGACGCACCAGCTCGTCGGAATCACGACTCAATATATCGAGCGCGTCGACAGGAGTCGATTGATTGCGAGCGGCGGCACGGCGAACGAGACTGGCCTCATCTTTAGCAAGCACCGACAAAAGTTTTTTCGGACAAGAAATTTGTTTGACAGCGAATTCTCGTTCGTGGACCTGAGCCTTCGAGGTCACGTAATAAAGCCACTCTTTGGGAACACCGATCTCGGCTTCCAAACCATTTTCAAATAGAGTATCGAACAGCGAATCGATTTTTGCAGGACCGCCACCGGCGCCCGGAGAGAAATCAATCAAATCTCCCGGCAGCGGTCGACTGACTGTATCGACTTCTTCAGTCAGCTCGCCATACAATTCTGCCTCGGCACCATCTGTAGTGGCAATGCCGGTCAGGACGCTGATGGGCAGGTTTGGTAATCCGAGCAATGGTTGCAGCGGTGAACCTTGTTTCTTCGTCTTCTCGAGTTCGTTGCTTACAGAACGAACGACGCCATGGCCAAAGGTGTGCCTTCTAATATTGTTGGTTGTGGACGACACCGCAAAACCCCTTTCTCCCGCAAGATGCCCAAACTGGCACCTTTCAACTTCCCTGCCACTTGTCAAGAGTATTGTGAGGTAATAAAACTACCTTCTCAATGGAGAAAAAATTCAACTAAGCCCCGTGTAACCGCAATTGCTCAGCTAGCGCGAAGCAAAACGATTGTCTCCCAAGGGTTTCGGGTCTCGGCTTCGCGCATACGACGGGGCGAAAATTCCTGCTAAGCCGCACAGGCGCACTGTCATACATGGGGGATTTCCCATTTGTCCCACTTGTCAAAGTGAAGGTGCTTGAACCGCCGCAGTTGGCGCGGCGCGAGCGGTGTTTTGAAACGGTTCGACGCTCATTTGGATAATCGGCGAGCGTGTTCGCATCAGTTGAGACTGAATACGAGAGTAGCTCGTTCGCATCAGGTGGATCTAAATGCGCTCACCAAATTTTGGCGACGATCAGTTCGGCACCAGCTGACCGAGTCCCTTGTCTTTGAGAAACTTGGTGAAGTCTGCCTTTATATCTCGACCTTTATAGGTGTCGACTTCTTCGTACGCACTGACCAAACGATCGTTTGAAATGTTTTCTTGAACTTGACGGGGTATGCCGGAGGCGTTGTAGATTTTGACGGACATGCTCGTCTCCAGGCTACCATCAGGTCTTCGGCGATGCCTGGTGATCGACTCGGCGAGATAGGAATCGAGAATCACATTGGTTGTCTTATTGACATTCGCGACCGTAAACACTTCGCGAAAAATGATCGAGTCACTGGTTGTTTCGACCGGCGCTTTGCCCATGACGAGCGCGACGGATCGATAACTGCCTCGATCGGAAACTCCACGAGAACCGAGATTGCAGTTCCAAACAGTTCCCTTTTTGTCCGTTTGAACTCCGAAGTCTGCGACTTGCTCCGACATGAATGTGCGTTGCTGGTTGTCACTCCAGCCTGAAGCGTAGTCGTGGCTAAACACCGTTGTTTCTTGCGCCCGGCGCCATTTGCCGGCCAACCATTTCGGAATCGGATACCAGATCAATTTGTCGGATCCTTCGTTCAAAAGCTTGTTATCGAAAATGGATCCAGCTTGAAGGCTGTCCGAAACAGGCGACAAGGACGATGAATGCTCGACGCCCAGTTTCAAAACGGTTCGCCCATCCTTAGTCTCAACCTTACTGTTGGTGGGACTTTCCACACTCGTTGAATTTTTCTTCGGCACCGCCAGTGGTTCTGGTTCCCAATCTGGATCGTCTTTGGAGATCGCCGATTGAGGCATCGATAATGCCAGTGACAACGACACCAGGGTCAGTACCAGGCAATTTTTCATCTCGAACAAATTCAAACGTTTGCTCATCAGTTTTTAACAGAAATCTGGCGATCGATAAACTTCAAAGTCAGTTGCCATGCGTCTTTCGCTGCGTCTACTCGATAGTGGTCGCGAGTGTCGTTGAAAAACGCGTGCGGTGCATCCGGATAAACTTTGACTTCGACATCCGGAGAATATTTTTTCAATGTGGATTTGAAAAGTTCCACATCGGCAGGTGGAATAAGCTCATCGATGCCGGAGAAAATTCCCAGTACCGGGCAAACATTTCCAGCGGCATAGTCGATCGGGCTCTTAGGCTTAGCCTCGGTCAGCTGCGGGTATTGAACGCGTCCATAGAAATCGATTACATAGGTTATGTACGGAGTAAGGCAGGCAAACATCAAAGCGATTGCACCGCCCATGCAAAATCCCATTGTGCCGACCATGTCGTTTAAAACATCGTCTCGCGTCGAAATCTGGGTGAACAATTTTTGCAGATCACCAATCAATTCGGAATCAGGAATTTTCGACCAGAGAGCACGCATAGCATCGAGGTTATTCTTGTCAGCGGGCACACCTTCTCGGTCTTCGAACAGATCAGGAGCGAATACCCTTATGCCCTTTTCACGGGCATAACGGCGAGCGACATCGCGAATGTGATCGTTTAAACCGAAAATCTCGTGCACCACTATTAGTGCCGGGCACGCGATGTCCTTCGGTCCAACTACGAAGACCGGCAGCTTACGACCGCCGGTTTCAAGCAAGAATGTTTCTTCGATCAATTCGCTATTCTTGGCGTCGCTAGACACTTTGAACCTCCGGTTTGCGTTGCTCGTTTGACTGGTCCGTTGCTTTTTTGAGTGGTGCGGCTCTTGTCTTGACTGGTGCGGTTGCTTGTCTCACCGGTTTCGTTTCTTATCCGCGCGGTGCGATTGTTTGTTTCAACGGTTTAATTGTCTTGTCCTGACGGCTTCGTTTCTTGTCCGCGCTTATACATTCCTCGTCCCCGGGTCGCTTACTTCATCAACTTTTCCGACTGCTCGCCGGCGTGATAGCTGCTGCGAACAAGGGGACCAGAGAAGACATTCTCGAATCCCATTTTGATGCCTTCATCGTAGAAGAATTTGAATTCTTCCGGCGTCACCCAGCGAGCGACAGGCAAGTGATTCAATGTCGGCTGCATGTATTGACCGAGTGTGAGCAAGTCAACGTTGACTTTCTTCCACTCTTTCATTACTTCAATTACTTCTTCATTGGTTTCACCCAAACCGACCATGATACCGGATTTGGTGACCATGCCTTGAGCTTTAGCGCGGGCGAGAAGTTCCATACTGCGAGTAAACTTGCCCTGCGGGCGGACTTGCAGATATAGGCGCGGGACGGTTTCCGTATTGTGATTCAGCACATCGGGTTTCGCATCGATCACCGTCTGAAGTGCATCCCAATTGGAGCAAAAGTCAGGAATTAAAACTTCAATCTTAGTGTTAGGGTTTTGCTCACGAACCAGCCTGATCGTTTCGGCCCAGACGGCGGCACCACCGTCCTTAAGCTCGTCTCGATTGACCGAAGTGATGACCGCGTACTTCAGATCCATCAAGCGCACCGCATCGGCGACGCGACGAGGCTCGTCAAGGTCCAACTCTGTAGGTTTGCCTGTGACGACGTTGCAGAAGCCGCAGCTCCTGGTGCATATATTTCCGAGAATCATAAATGTCGCTGTTCCGCTCGACCAGCATTCGCCGCGGTTTGGACAGGCAGCCGATTCACAGACTGTGTGCAAGTCGTGCTCTTCGATCAGGCCTTTGACCTTGCGATAACCTGTCCCGGTCGGCAGTTGCACTTTGAGCCACTCGGGTTTGCGCGGACTGCGTGCTGTTTTCTCTTCAACGTTCACGATTGGCCCCTTGGTCGCATTAGTTGCTGCTTAGCTGCGATGATTTTTTATGATTCATTCAGATTCTCGACCTAAAACCGAGTGTTTTAGCCAATTCTTCATGCCATATTAATAGATCACGGCGCAGTCGTATGACATACTTTCATGGTCTGATGCTGAACGTCAAGCGCGGGTGAACTTAACGCGAGCAGGCGATCCGGTATTAAACGAAAGACGCTTGTACTTTGGATATCGAAGTTTTTTACACAGGTGACTAAAGATGCCGAGAACAGTGATTGAGATCGCGCAAAAGATTGAGTATCTCTCGATCCTAGACGAAAATGCCAATCTCGACAAAAGCCTCGAGCCGGACATCCCGGCTGAGCAATTAAAAACGATGTACAAGTACATGCTGCTTGGACGGCGCACAGATGAGCGAATGCTCAAAATGCAACGTCAGGGCCGCCTGGGGACGTTCCCTCAATCAGCAGGGCACGAAGCGATTTCGATGGGTTCCGTCATCAACATCAAGAAAGATGACTGGCACGTTCCTGCGTATCGCGAATTGGCCGGGATGCTCTATAGAGGTTGGCCTATTGAAAACATCATCCTCTTCTGGAACGGTTTTGAAGAAGGCACCCGTCCGCCTGAAGAGGTAAACGATCTGCCGATTTGCGTTCCTATCGCTTCGCAACTGCCTCATGCCGTCGGCATCGGCATGGCGATGAACATCAAGAAAGAGAAAAATGTCGTCATGACATATTTCGGCGACGGCGCCACCTCCGAAGGTGACTGCCACGAAGCGCTCAACTTCGCATCGGTTTTCAAAGCACCAGTGGTTTTTGTTTGCTTAAACAACCAATACGCAATCTCGGTGCCGCTCGAGCGTCAGATGGCTTGCGAAACAGTCGCGCAAAAAGCGATTGCTTACAACATGCCTGGAATTCGTGTCGATGGCAACGACGTGCTTGCAGTTTATGTCGCCACTAAAGAAGCGGTCGACCGAGCAAGAGCCGGTGGTGGTCCAAGTCTTATCGAAGGTCTGACTTATCGATTGACACCGCATACCACGGCAGATGATCCGAAAAGATATAGAAGCGATGCAACCACTGATGAGTGGATGAAAAAAGAACCATTGATTCGTTTTGCCAAATACCTGCAAAACAAAGGCGTCATGTCGGCTAAAGACCTCGAAGACATGGAAGTCGAAGTCGACACGCTTGTCAAAGCGGCTGTAACAAAAGCAGAAGAAATGGCGAAGAGCGAAGAACTCCTTAATCCATACAACATCATCGATCACGTATTTGCCGATGTACCGCAGTTCTTGCAAGAACAACGTGATGAGCTTGGCGAATACATGAAAAGAGAAAACGATCGCAAGGCCAAAAAAAACGCTAAAAAAAGTGAAACAGGCGCGCTTTCGTAATTTTTCCACCAGGGTGAACGCCGCACTATGAGCGGCTTTCAATCATCGATAATCGAAACAGGAGTTAATGATGGCTGAAATCAACATGGCGAAGGCAATCAATCTTGCCCTCCACGAAGCGATGGATCGCGATCAGCGCGTCGTCGTGATGGGCGAGGACGTCGGTCAAGATGAAGGTGTATTCAGAATCACCGAAGGTCTTTTTGCCAAGTATGGTGACGAAAGAGTAATCGACACGCCGCTTGCTGAAGCCGCCATTGTCGGCACCGCGATCGGTATGTCGATCAACGGATTGAAACCAATTTGCGAAATTCAATTCACAGGCTTCGACTACTACGCATTCCACCAGGTGGAAGGACACGCTTCGCGTTTTCGCAACAGAACGCGCGGAAGAATCCATCTGCCGATGGTGATGAGAATGCCTTACGGTGGTGGCATCCGCGCACTAGAACACCACTCGGAAAGTCGCGAAGCATATTATGCCCACACACCTGGACTGAAAGTGGTGATTCCATCAGGTCCGCGCAACGCTCGTGCCCTTTTGCACAGCGCCATTCAAGATCCTGATCCGGTGATTTACCTGGAGCCTAAAGCTTGCTATAGACTTTTCAGAGAGGAAGTTCCGGATCAAATGGAAACCCTGCCAATCGGTCAAGCGCATGTGATTCGCGAAGGCGAAGATATCACCCTTGTCTCTTACGGAGCCAGTCTTCGTGCGGCAATCGAAGCAGCCGAAGAACTGGAAGAAGAAAACATCCACTGCGAAATCGTCGACCTCCTGACCGTGTCGCCGATGGATCACCTCACTGTAGTTAAGTCGGTGAAGAAAACCGGACGCTGCGTGATCGTTCACGAAGGTCAGCGCAATTGCGGCATCGGCTCTGAAGTCGTAGCCCGCATCAACGAGCACGCCTTCCTTTATCTGGAAGCGCCGATCAAACGCGTGACCGGATTCGATATTCCAATTCCGTATTTTTCGAAAGAGCGTTATTACCTTCCTGACGCAGAACGAGTAATCGTCGCCTGCAAAGAAACTCTCAACTTCTGAAAATCGGTTCGGAGAAACGGCTGGGAGAGCCAAACTCTGCCAGATCTCGAAGATTGAAACGCGAGCTATTATTTTGGTAAACACCGGAAGAGGAAAACAATGAGCGACTTCAAATTACCCGATCTCGGCGAAGGAATTCACGAGGCTGAAATCATCAGCATCAAAGTGAAAGAAGGCGATTCGGTTAAGGAAGACGAGCCGCTGTTCGAAGTCGAAACCGACAAGGCTGTGGTGGAAATTCCATCGCCATACACGGGCACTGTTTCCAAAATACACGTGGAAGAAGGCAAAGTCGTCAACGTCGGCATGGTAATGATCAGCTTCGATGTGGCGGGTGCGACGGCTAAAAAAGTAGCTAAAACTGAAGCCGGCGGGGCGGAAGAGAAGAGCGATTCGCAAAGCGCAGCCAAGGCGGGCCCCCCTGCTAAAGGCGCCAAAGAACAACCAGCCGAAAGCAAAGATGCGGCTCAAAAAGTACCAGCAACTGTCGGGGCCAAGCCTGCCACCGCCGAGAGTGCTCGCACCACATCCGGTGGCAATGGACATTCCGGCAAACCGGCCCATGATCCAAACAGACCCGTGCCTGCGGCGCCTGCCGTTCGCCGGCTCGCTCGCGAACTGGGCGTCGATTTGTACACGGTGCACGGCAGTGGTTCGGCCGGACGAGTCATGAAAGAAGATGTTCGCGCTTCGGCGCAAGGCACGTTGAGCCGAATGGCCTCATCTGCCGGTTCGGACAAACATGAGAAAGCATCAGCTTCCAAGCCTGAGACGCCGGCAATTTCATTGCAGGATAAATACGGCGGCGGCGGTGCAGCCGGCACCGCATTTGATGCGTCTCCAATGGTGGCACAGCCGGTAGAACTTCCTGACTTCGATCGTTTTGGCAAGACAGAACGCGTGCCGCTGCGCAGTATTCGTCGCAAGATCGCGATGAACATGACCTTAGCGTGGACGCATATTCCTCACGTCACTCACTTCGACGAAGCTAATGTCACCGATCTTTCCAGCATGCTGGCCAAACGCGATGCCAACAAAGATCGCCAGGGTCCGCGCCTGACGATGACCGCCTTCGCTATTAAGGCAGTAGCCAGCGCGCTGAAAAAATATCCTCAGTTTAACTCCAGCCTCGATGAAGCTAAAGGCGAAATCGTCTTCAAGCAGTTCTACAACATTGGTGTTGCGGTCGCGACCGAGCGCGGTTTGATCGTTCCAGTCATTCATAATGCAGATCAAAAATCGATGAGCGAAATCGCCAGCGATCTGGCCGACATCGCCGAGAAGACCAGAACCGGCAAGATCGAACTCGACAAGCTGCAAGGCGGCACATTCACGATCACCAACATTGGCGCCATCGGCGGTACCAGTATGGTGCCTATGGTCAACTATCCGGAATGCGGAATCCTCGGCATGGCAAGAGCCGCCGAAAAGCCGATCGTAGTAAAAGGCGAAATTAAAATCGCCACAATTCTGCCACTGGCTTTGTCATTCGATCATAGATTGGCTGACGGAGCCGAAGCAGCATACTTTGTCAGACACATCATCAGTCTCTTGCAAGAACCATTCAGTCTGCTTGTTGACTAGGGCGCTCACCCACTGGTCCAACAAAATTGAATTGATTGTGCCTGTTCAACGAGGCGTTGAGGCGCTTCAGGGATCGAACCAAGCGGTCCGGCGCGAACGGACAGACACAGAAGGTTTATTTACAGAGCACGGTCGAATAGAATGTGAGCTTCGAACGGACTTCTTATCGGAGGGCTTCAAATGGTCGTTGGCGAAATGGTTGAGCAAGTCGAACTTGCTGTCGTAGGCGGCGGTCCTGGAGGCTACACTGCGGCGTTGCGAGCTGCCGAGCTTGGCATCAAAACAATCTTGATCGACGCCCAGCCCAAACCAGGCGGCGTTTGCCTGCACATGGGCTGCATCCCTTCGAAAGCCTTGCTGCACGCAGCCGAAGTGATCAACACATCGCGTCGAGCCAAAGAGATTGGACTGAAATTCGCCAACCCGGAAATCGACGTCAACGAGCTGCGCAACTGGAAAAACGGTGTAATCGACAAACTGGCATCCGGCATCTCCGGCATGCTGAAGAGCGCTAAAGTAGAGCGTCTCGTTGGTAACGCCAGCTTCCAGGATTCGAAGAGCGTCCGCGTCGATCGCCAGGGCGAAAGCGCCGTTCGCGTCAAGTTTAAACATGCCATTCTGGCAACCGGCTCGCGTCCGACAAAACTTCCGAAGCTTTTCAAGAATGCAGCCGACATCGATAGCCCCTTGATTCTCGATTCGACCAGCGCCCTTGCCATTGCTGATATACCAAAACGATTGTTGGTTGTTGGCGGCGGCTACATCGGGCTCGAGATGGGAACTTTCTACGCCGCTCTCGGCAGCGAAGTAACCGTCGTCGAAATGCTGGATGGTCTTTTGCCGGGCGCCGATCGCGATCTCGTTCGTCCGCTGGCCACGCGCCTGCAGGAAGAATTCAAGCATATTTATTTGAACACAGGCGTGCAAGGTTTAGAAATCAAAGGCAATTCCGTGATCGCCACGCTTAAAGGCGCTGACGTCCCCGAAACCATGGAGTTCGACCGCGCCCTGATCGCCGTCGGCCGACGTCCCAACACCGACGAACTCGGATTGGAAAACACTGATATCGAGCTGGACGAGCACGGCTTCATCAAGGTTGATGACCAGTTGAGAAGCAGCGACAAACGCATTTTTGCAATCGGCGATGTCTCCGGACAACCAATGCTGGCGCACCGCGCCATCCGTCAGGGGTATGTGGCAGCCGAAGTGATCGCCGGGAAACCGTCGTCATATGACAATCGCGCCGTCCCAGCCGTCGTGTTTACAGAACCGGAAATCGCCTGGTGCGGGCTCACCGACACCGAAGCGAAAGAACAGGGCATCAAAGTGGCATCGGCTAAATTCCCATGGTCGGCTTCCGGTCGGGCATTGACGATTAATGAACCGCTCGGTCAAACCAAAATCATCTTCGACCCCGAGACAACTCAGGTCCTCGGAGTCGGCATGGTCGGTGCTCGAGCAGGCGACCTGATCGCCGAAGCGGTTCTGGCAATCGAGATGGGAGCTGTATTGGAAGACCTGGCGGCCTCCATTCACGCCCACCCGACTCTCTCGGAAACCATCAACGAAGCGGCTTTGTCAGCCCTCAGTCGTTTGGAACGCAAAGCGAAAGAAGCAACCAGCGCGGTTTAAGCCGCTTTCGTAAATCTCTGTTTAGTCCTACAAGCCTGAGAGTAGCCTCGTGAGTAAAATGCCTCACGGCTGGGCATTGTCTATAAAGGCCAGTTCTATTGGCTGTCAAGATTGCGCTGCTGAGCCGCGCCCGTGTCTACAATGAGAATGACTTGTAGATTTAAACTGATTATCAGTCGTCGCATGTGTCAGATACGCGCACGGGTACGTAACAAGGTAGGAAAATAGATCTACCAGGTCTGGATGTTGGGCGAAGTCACGGGGATATGTCATGCCGGAAGAAGATAAAGACCAAAATTTGAACTCGGCTTTGAATTTATGGCAAGAAGGCGTCGAAAAGGCTGGAGAAGACCTCGAGAAAATCGTCAGCAACTCCGTCGACCAGCTCACCAGATACAGCGAGGAACTCGAGAAGTCGCTCGACTTGCAGCTCAAGAAGATCGCCAGCCAAACTGCGACGATGGTTGAAAACAACGTCGAAGAACTCGGTTCGAAGCGCGACGAGCTGACAGAACGTCTGGCTGAATACGAGCGCACCGAAGCCGACGAGATGCTGAAGACCGCTCAGGAATCTCGCGAACACATTTACAAGCTGGTTGAAAAAACCAAACAAGAAATGATGGTCAAGCTCGGAGAAGCGCTGAAGAAGCTCAACGCGCTTGCCGAAAATCCGCAAAGTCGTTTTGTCAATTTCACTCAAAAGAATCGCGAAGCGATGATGGAGTACGCCGAGAACGCGCGTGAACGTTTGACCAGCCAGAAAGCCAGCCTGGAAAGCGCGTTGACGACGAAATCGAAAGAACTCGATGTCAGTGCAGACGACGCAGTTTCGGTGTCGAAACAATCAATCGACAAAAAACTTACCGCTTATGAAGATGGCTTTGACAGCAAGATCGCGCAAGTTCTTTCGCAACTTGATGAACTGTTGGCTGCCACCACAACCGCAACCGATTCAGCCACCACCGATGGGGCGGCTGAGTTGGAATCCTGTCAGGTCGAGAACTCCGAGTTTCTGCTTCACCAGGTGGAAGAGTGGAAAACAAACATGGAGCTTCTCAAACACGAATTTCAGGAGCAGCTCGAAAGTAACCGAGAAGAAACTTTGTCGGCGCACAGCCGCCGTCTGACCTACTCGGTCAACGAAGCAAAATCTTCAATCAATCAAGTTGCCAACGACGCTCTTGCTCGGATCACCGGCAATCATCGCATGTACTACGGTTCTTTGAAACGATTGGAACGCAAGTACGAAGACCAGGTGGCAAGATTGTTTAGCCAGCTGGAATCGACAATCTCTGAAGAACGAGAAATGGTCAGCGGCGGCAGCGGACAATCAACTGAAGAAGTCAAACAGAAATTAAGATCGCAACTGAAAGTACGCGGCGGCGAGTTGGTGAAAACCTACAGACGGCAAGTGGATCAAATGGAAAATGATTTCGCTCGCGCCAGCGCCACATCATACGAACGAATCGACAGCATCCGACTGCAAGCTGTAGAGTCGCTCGAGAAGCAAGTTCGCATCATCCGCAGCGAACTGGACCGCGTTGAAAAATCATTCAAAGTCGAACTCTCGCAGCTCTCGATTGAACTGCCGGAGATCGAAGAAAGAGGACGCGTGGCAGCGATGTCGGTGTCAGCTTATCTGACTTCGATGCTGACATTAGACTCCGACTAGTCGAAGGAAGCGTTCCAATAGATCGGCAGCAAACCAAGTACCGATCAAGCTTTCACAACTTTCGATTCTTCGAACAGACCGGCTACTATTTAGAAACTCACTGTTTAGAAACGCACCATTTAGAAACTCCCTCGACGCTATAAACGAAACCGCTTAGCCCTTCAAGACTCAATCATGAAACCGCTCAACCGATCAAAGATTCTCAGTAAGGAGACACCCCGATGACGCTGGCAGGAAAAAAACTCCAAATCATTTACGATAGCGGAACTGAATCGCTATCTAACATTGAGACGGACTCGATTGCGAAGCTGACCGGTTCGGCCAACAAGCATTCGGCGCAACAGCGCGCCACCACTGCCACTCATTCATCAGTGGTGGAAGGCAAGTCGCAAGAGATCGAAAGCGACCTTCATGAGTTGATGGAGAAGTCAGTTCAAAAACTTTCCAAACTCAAAGACAACGAAATCGAAAAATGCAAAGAGCACACCGACGCGCTCACCGAGGAGCTTCGCCGCATCCGCGACTTAGTCAAAGAATCGGTCGAGTCGATCAAAGCGGGACTGAGCGATCGTTTAAACGATGTTGACCACGAGCTTTCCAGCGAGTTCGATAAGACATACGAACAAAACGTGGCCAGTTTGATGGGCAGCAATTTCGAAGTCGGCAAAGAGATCAGAACACACGCAAACGGGCTCACCAACGCACTCCAGCAAAAACTCGATCAGAGTGTTTGGGAATCGAAAGGCAGCGAAAAACAAATCGTCGCTCAACTGTACAAAAATTACATGACCAAGGCGAGTGCGATAGAAACTCACTTCTCACAAATCATGCAAAAACTTTCCGCCGAATTCCAGGTTCAATACAAGAAAGTGGAAGAAGGCGCGAGCAAGTCGAAAGCCGATATCAGCAACGAAATCGACAAGGCTCTCGCTGAAGTCGATCAAGCCAGTTCCGAAAGCGATCGAGACATCAATCAGTTCTTTCTGAAACTGGTATCAGAGCATGAAGCGGAACTCGATGGCGAGCTGGAAAAGGTGAGCAGGGAAATTACGCAAACGCACAATGATGCCACTGGTAATTTGAAGACCAAAACGCAAGATTACAGTTCAAGCTTGCTAACAGCCGCAACCACTGCGCTTGAAGCGCTGAAGACATCATGTTCTGAAACGATTGAAAACGCCGAAAGTTTGCACGACGATTTTCTGGCTCGCATGGACGAACGCGTAGAAGGCACCAAGACCACTCGCGAACAACTGGAATCGACAAAGTCAGAAACCATAACGGAGATTTGCGACGAGCTCAGCACCATGCGGAAAGGCTTCGAAGACAATCTCGACAAGCTCACCAGAGACGCGGGAGACAGCGTCCAGACGGTCGCTCAAGAAGTGGAAAAAGAAATCAAAACGGCGCACAACCGCTGCGTCAACAAATTGGCCGATGACGGACAGTCTGCAAGAGACTCAATCGATAAGGAAACGAAACGAGTGTTGGCGCTGATTGCAGAGCATAAGCGCGCCGCTCTGGAAGAAATTGCGCAAGCTGCAGGCGGGTAATCGCTGAGTTTTAAGACCGCTCACTATCAACTTTAAGGCAAGATACGGGACAAAATTATGCATTCAATGCTTCGTCAAAACCAGGTCAGATCGCAGGACGTAAAGCCTTACATCCGCGCTTTCACTCGCAACAATCCACTCGATCTGGGAGAGTGGGCGAAAGAAGAAGGCAGTCTGTTTGAGCCTGGAACGCTCATCTTCCTGCTCGAACCAGCCAAGAAGCCGCCGGGTATGACGTCATTCGCCAGGGGTCAGCAGACCGCAGAAGTCGCTCATGATGCCTATCGCGTCAAGGACATGTGCGTGGTCGTTGATAAAGTGGACGGCAAATGTTGGGTGCTGGCAATTTCGCCAAGCGCGTTTGAATTGCGATTCATCGATACTTTGTTCCGTGAAAAAGCGCAAAAAGCATTTCTTGAAGGACTTGATTTTAACTACCTTTCAGCGCAACCTCGTCCGGCACTGACGTCGGAAAAATTGAAAGAACTGCGTCAACTCAGTACGTTATATAGCAAGTCCGGTTCTCGGCGCACCATGGCTCAAGACGAGGACGGACCGGATGAACCGGCCAAAGCAATGCTTGCGTTTCTCGGAGCGGACCTCGGTCAGGGTGCAGTCAAGTCAGTAATGGAATTGGGTTTGATCTGCAATTTGATTTTTGCTCCTGAAGGCGAACAAGAAAACAAAACGCAAAGTCTCGTCAAAGGCTGCTTCTCGCCTATCCTTTCGACCGACAAATTAAAAGGTCAGACACCTCCGCCACAGCCTAGCACGGCGAAGATCGTTGAGAACAGAGAACTGATCAATGAAGAAGTGAGTTTGCTCACTCAGGCATATCTAGCTAACGAAGCGCAGGAAGCGGAGGATTACATCAAGTATCAGCCGCCAGGGTCGGATGACGCCGATGCCAGCCAGGCAAGCGGGGTCTGGACATCAGCACCGGCAGGGGCCGAAGGCGGCAGTTCCGGCGATGAGTTTCGCCCACTGACGCCGCCGCCGTCATTCGACTTAGGCGGATTCCCATCACCAGCGGCCGCCGGCAATCCATCTTTGAGCCTATCGCCGGATATCCCGTCGATTTTGACCGGCGACCATCCCGTTATCGATATCAATCAAAAGCTTACGCCAAAAGACACCAACGGGCATTCCGACAGTAAAGTTCCGTCGATGCCGGCCTGGTATTTGACCACTCACGACGTCAACGAGATGAATCAAGTAGCGTTGCGACGTGCCCAAGAAGCAACATCCTTGCCGGAAGGCCTGGCACGGTTGGAATCAGAACTTTCATACGACGCACTGCCGGTGGTGGACGCTCGTTTTCGCGAAGGTCTCAACGAATCAGGAACTCCAAAGGCGCAAGAGTTCGCCGCACCGGCGACACCAGCCGGGCAGTCATCGCCAGCTGGACCGCCGCAAACTTATTCAGAGCAGTTTTCAGTCGACATGCAAACAGGTGAAGCAGGCACTGCTCCGACTTCGTCGAGAACGGCTGCGTTCAACCAGCCGGATGCTTCCGGTGCATGGCCAGGTGATATCACCAGCAGTGCTGACGCGGTAGAGAAAGATTTCGTGGATTCAATCTTCGAGAACACCGGCAGCAGAGGCACCATTGAGTTCAACACTGACGCTCCAGCCAAGCCCGAACCGACCAAGAGCAAAGGACCAACTGACTGGCAGCCCGTTGACGAACCGTCGGCGCCAACCGGATTTGTTGCGCCGGGAAGTTTGGCCAAACAGCCGCCTCCTCCAGCTGACCCCAATAAGGATTCTTTGTTCGAACGCCTGGGATCGCAACCATCCGAGATCGCTTCAACGCCTGCATGGGCTGATGGTGCCCGCGGAGCTGGTGGCGTACCAACCAATCTCAAGGACATGTTAACAGCCGACAGCGCAGTATTCAGCACCGCCGGCGGCACCAACCTTCCGGACCTGCCAATGCCCGGCAGTGAATTTGCGCCAACTACGCCTCCGCCATCAAGCGAGCCGCCAAGCGGTTTTGGCATGGCGGATTCGTCACCGTTCGGCAGTTCGGCAACAGCCCCGCCGCCGACCAGCGTCGGCTCCGACACCACAGGTGGTGTCGACATGGATGGACCAGCACCGTGGATGAATTTGCCTCATCACAGCCCGGCAGCCGAGGCCGGTAGCCCACAAGCTCCTGACGCCGGAGCTTCCGGCGAGGACGAATACAATGAACTAGCGACCGCATTAAACGGTTTGATGGATTCGCCCGAAGCCACCGAAGGCAAATCGCAGCCGCCAGACAGCAGCGCGTCCGCCCCCTCTCCGTTTGCACCACCTGAGCCGGTCAAATCAACGCCTGATTTCACCTCTCCAGGTTCTCTGGCTTACGAAAGCTCGCCGGCGTCGGCCGAACCACAATCCGACCTGTTCGGCGATCTGGTCGACAAGGTCATAGAAGAAGCCGCCACCGCGCCGGAACCTGTAAAGGCAGCAGCACCGGAATCGGACGACGACTATTACGACAATCGCGATATGACAATGGATCTGGACGCCGCCATGTTGCAAAAACTTGCAAGCGGACCGGCCACATTAATGAGTCCTCCGCCAGAACCGGATATGGTGGCACCGGAGCGCGAGATTGAAACAGTTGCACCACCTGCAACACCACCTTCGTTCTCGACCGAGCCGACCGGTCTGGTATCACGCGCGATGGCAGCCCACGTCGAATCAATTGTTGAACCGGCCGTTGACGAGACGACGGCACCAGGCGCGGCTTCAACAAGTTCGCAAGCTCAGCCTGCGACCACCGGAGCGGCTGCCGAAGCCGCAGAAGCCGACATTCCTGGTGGAGCCGACAGCACGCCAACCCGTCCGGGTCGTTCACGTTACCGTCGAGGCGTGCCACCACGTGCGACACCAGATGGGTCGACTGCACCTACCGATTCTCAAGACATTGCACCAGCCGCAGTTGGTGCCGACGATATTCCTCTGCCAGAACCAGTTACTTCAGCAGAAAGTCCAGGCGACGTTTTTGGTGACATCAGTCACGCCGCGACAGAGCAGGCGAAGCTGATGTACGGCGATTCCGGCTCGACGGATATCGAACCGGTCAGTGCGGATGCCACCCCGGCAGCAGTTCCAGTACCAGCCTCGGCAACAGCAGAATCCGAAGCAGAACCGGCAACCGATCTCTTCGGTGAAACCACTCCATCAAAATCGACATCAGAACCATCCGGTGGTCCAGCCAATCAGTCAGAAACCGAGACATCATCCGAACTCAACAGCGCAGCAGACACCGGCACCGACCTGTTCGGTGAACCGACTCAGTCCAGCTCGCAAACCGGCAGCAGTGATTCGATTCCATCAATAAGCGCTATCACTCCTGCTTCGCAAACCAGCAGAACCCCTTCCAGGACCTCATCCGACGATGCATTTTTCTCGGGCGCCGAACCGGTCGCCTCTGATGACGCATCTTCAAAACAAGCACCCACGCCAGTTTCCGAAGACACCAGCACGACCAGTCCTTCAACTCCAGATCCTTCCCAATACGAAGATCTGATTCCTACAGCGTCACCAGATCTGTTTGGTTCAGCATCACAGGATATTACACCTGTGACACCACAGGTGGAGCGTACTGTCAGCTTCGACGACTCCGGTGTTTTCGAAATCGATGGCAAGCCCACTCCATACGGACTAGACCTGAAGCCGGTTTCGGCCTCCGGACTGCAACGCACACAACCATCGGTCGAACCAAAACTTGTGATTTCCGAATCAACTCGTTTTATGGCACGACTGAATCAACGACTTTCGGAAGCGGACAAGAAATTGTCGAGCCGCTGCGATCAATCACGCGATCGTTTAAACCGCGAATTGGACGCACTTCTCGACGATGCACGAAAAGTGGAGCGTCAGAATGAACTGAGCACCGGCACGCTAACCGAGCAATTGGTTCAGCATCTGGAAACAGTTTCAAATGAAGTGAAATCCAGTATCGCAAAAACATCAAGTGAAGCACGCGAAGAAATCGAGCAGTTGATCAAGTTCGCCGAAGACAACGTCGTGCAAATGCAAAAAGAAATGTTGAAAGAATTGGAGACGACTGAAAGCAATTTTCAGTCCGAAACCAACACCATGTCAGAAAGTACGCGCGCGAGTTTAAACGACCACGCGCAAAATCGTCTGACCGATTTCAACAAGGAATTGGAAGTGATAACGACCGCGCTGGAGACCGCTTACAATCACCATGTCAGCGTTCTTGTCGCTCGTTACGGCAAGTTCGAAACTCGACTCAACGAAGAAGTCGATGCCATCATCAACTCGCTCGATCGCAACGTTGGTTCGATGACCGTCGAAATCGACGGCTCCTGGGATCGCGCTTCCGAAAAGCTGACTGCCAGCCAGTCTGAGTTCGGTAACAGCGTCAACTATCTCGTCCATAGTTGCCGTGCCGATATCAAACAAGTGCATCTCGATTTGTACGCCAAACAAGTCTTGCCGAGATTGTTGGAAAACAAAGATATTTTCCGTTCGATGCTCCTCGACATGAAGCGCAACTTCGAGGAGCAATCAGAGAAGATCAGGAAGAAACAATTGGGCGGCTTAACGGGCAGCATTGACGGTGCCAAAACACAGCTCAACTCACTGACAAAAGAGTGCCTCAGCACCATCGAGTCCGTCGGCAAAGGGCAGCAGTTCGGTCTGGAAGATTTGTTCAAGAACACGAACATCAGACTGGAAGAAATCATCACGACTGTCGAGAGCCGTTTGAAGACAGCCAAACAACAAATCATCGACAACGATGAAGCCAGCATGAAGACGTCCGAATCTTCGCGGGTCGAGGATGACCCAGCCTTCAGCAAGGAGAAGCAACAAGCGATCGCCGCGTTGAATGAATGCCGCACCAAAGCGGACAACGCGCTCGAAACACACATCAGTTCAAGCTGCCTGGATCTGGAACAACTCAGCGAGCAAATGCAGGAAGACCTGGCAAAACAGCGCCAGGATTGGACTGCCCAAGTTCGTGTTACCGCCGACGAGAGCATTATGCAAGTCAAACAAGCACTGCAGGACGCTTTCCAGGCTATTGAAACCGCAAAAGAAAAACATATGGATTGATCGATGAGGAATCGGAACGGCTAAATCGGCTAAATCGATGCGAAAGCCGCGCCAGTAGCTTAATCTAAAAGTTCAGTTCTAACAATATCAAAACCTTCAAACTTTTGGCGCAGACGCGAGCCTGTTTTGGCTTGCGAGCGAGGCCAGGAGTTAATCTCAATTGCCGTTTAGGATGTCAACACTAAAGGGCATAGGGAAATTGGAGGTATTCTACAAGGAAGCAGATGGGCCTAAGACTTAGTATAAAAGGATCCGATTCTGAACGTATATCCCGACCATCAAGTACCTCCAGGCCTTGCAGAATTTGCACAGGATTGGCCCGGGCTCGACTACGATTCGGAAGCCAACGAGATTTTCCTGTATCACGGCACTAACTGTTACCGTCGCTGGGAAATCGCGCGCACCGGCGCATTAGAACCGGGGCGCAACCACTATAGTTTTCTCTCAACCAATGCCATAGAAGCTTACACGTACGCGCGCGCGGCGTGCATGCGCGACATCGGACCGCACTCATTCAACTCGCTGATTTGCGAGCCTGTGGTGCTCAAGATCAAGTTCAACAGCCGAACCTGGCTCCAGGTCGACTTTCTCAAATTCAAAACCGGCGAAGACACAGCACTGCCCACGTTTGAAGCGGCTGTTCTTGGACCAATCGCCTGCACCAACATCGTCGATGTGCTCCATTGCACGCACGGCAGAAGATTGGGCGCGGGCGACACCCGCAGAACGTTCGAGGATGGGCGTTTTCTGACCAGCATCCGGCATCTGAAAGACAAACTTGCTCAGAAACGTATTGACGGGTGGGTTTTGCAAAAACTTGGTTTAATGAAACAAAACGTGGAAGTTCGGCTTTCCGGCGGGGAAGTTCCTGAGTTGACGCCTGATGATCACTTGAGGAAACTTAGACAGGCACGTGCCTGATACACCAACCCACCAAGAAAGCAGGAGCATGAAAATCACAACAGATGTTTGCTTAACGCTGAAACGCAGTCGATCGCGGCTGGGGTCTTGCTTTGCGCGGATGAATCTTGCTTCGCTGCAAAATATGATCAGTGAGTATGGATTGAACGCTTTCGCGAATTCCTTTGCTGTGCGAAATTCCTTTCTGAAGCGGCAAACGAATCGCAGTTCGATTTCGATCTGCTTGTTGTTCTTTTTCGCGCTTACTCTTTCGGCACATCAGGCGGCTTGTGCACAGGCGTCGATGTCGGAAGGCGAGATGCAACAAATGCTCAATCAGATGAATTCATGGCAGTCCCCGCAAGGAGGCGGTGGCGGCGGTGGCGGTGGTGGCATGGGTGGCGGAAACATGGGCGGTGGCAACATGGGCGGCATGCAACGTCCAATGATGCAGCCGAACCAGTTTCAGCATTTGCAGCAAGAGTTGAATCAGATGCCGATGCAACAGATGCAACAAATGCCGATGCAGCAGATGCAACAAATGCCGATGCAACACATGCAACAGATGCCGATGCAGCAGATGCAACAGATGCCGATGCAGCAGATGCAACAAATGCCGATGCAACACATGCGCCCGATGCAAATGTTGCAGCAGATGAGTCATGGAAGTCCTCTGGAAGCCGGTATGGGCAGCGGTGTTCAAAACGGTGCGTCCGTTGGCGACAATATGAACATGTCAAATTTGATGGGCAGAAAGCTTATCGGTAATGGTGGCATCGGCGGTGGCGGTGGCATGGGCTTCCTCCAGCGGCTCAACCAGATGAACAATGCCAGTGGTGGCGGTGGTGGTGGCGGCGGTCACAACCCGAACAGCCAATCCGCTAAAGACGCTATCCAATATCAACTTGGTGTCGCCAGATCGATGGCATCACAGGCAGTGAACTATAGCTATCGCGCCAGAAGTGGCAACGACAAGTCAGCCAAACAATCGGCAGCGTCAGAAGCGCGTTACTATGCAACCCAAGCGCGTGTAGCGGCGGAGCGCGCCGAAGCAAGAGTGTGGGAGTGCCCAGAAGCATCGGGCATGGCCAGTTCCGCACGGGGTGAATCCAATCGTGCGCAGTCAGCTGCAAATTACGCTTCCGATGCTGCATCTGGTTGGTAGAGAATTTTTAGCGAGATGGAAAAGCACGCGTCTACGATGCCGCAGAAACTCGTCGATAGATCCTTAAGGCATTCTGCTCATAATGCTTTCACTGCGCAGGTTTGGGTACACTAGTATAACTAAGGTCTGCCGGTTGATGGTTTATCATTTAGTTGAAAAAAGTCGTTCCATCTCTAATTATTTTTCTGGCTCTATGGTCGAGCCACGCAGACCACGGCTTGGCAGAACCGCTGCAGGGCAAAATCGATACGACCAAACTTCAGGGCGAGTCCACAGGTGACTTCATCCAGGGCGGTATCAAGAACGAAGCGACTATAAATCCGTCTTTAAAAGTGATACCAGGTCAAGTAAAAAAGTATGCTCCGCTGAGAGCTGAAACACCACAATATTTTTATCCGGCTGGTGCGAAACTGACGCAGTACCACGGCGCTTCGCAGCTGCCTTCGCCGGATGGGACACGTTCGGTTCCATATTTGCCTAGCAACGTCGAGCAATATAGAGGTGGTGGCAGAGTCGGTCATCCAATCGCTCCGATTTCAAGTTATACGCTGACACCGCGCATCGGCGTGATGAATTATCACTCCAGTGGATCGGCCGCAGTCTCGTCCCAGTCAGGCGTTACATCATACGTGCCGGGCTATGAAATTTCCAAAGTCGATACGCATCGCGGAATTTCATCATACGTTCCCGGCACGCATCAAGTTCAACAGGTTACTACTCATAGTGGCATCGCTTCCTACGATTCAGGTCACGATTCGAAGATCTATCACCCTGACATGGCGGCGCTGGCCGCCGGTCATGGCTCTATTCGGGCGGTTCCCGGTCCCGTTTCGAAAGAGGGCATTACCGCTTATGCTCCGGGCTATGCCTCCGTTCCAGTCCCTGTTATCAAAGCAACTCTCATTTCGAATACGCCCGGTCATAGCTATTTCACTCCCACCACCAGTAGTGGCATGAAGGAACGCGTGCCAGGATATCAAATAGAAATCAAAACAGCAAAGAACGGCATAGTGTGCTGGGATTCAAGCTACGAATCGACGGTGGTCCATCCCGGGTTGATTAAAAACACGCTGGGCGGCATGTGGTTCACTCATGAGAATGCACGACCAGTCGAAGGTGACAGAGCCACGACTCAGCCGCTTCCGTTCAAACCGGAATACGCTCGCGCACTGGTTGGACCTTCAGCACAACCGCTCAAAGCCATGGCGCTGGGACTGCCTGGAACACACGTCGCCGCCAATACGGAAATCACCTGGGGCGAATGGTACAAGCGCGTCGCCAGAGCCGTTTATTCGCGTTGGCAAAACGAAGATGTCGGTCCCGGACGAGCGACTGTGAGTGTCACGGTTACAAGAGATCGCGAGCTGGTCGGCAAAGTAGTTGCATTCACACCGGCACCAGATGTGGAGCGCGATGTAACCGCGGAGACTTCGTTTCGCGAAGCGGCGGTTAAGGCAGTAAATCTAGTCAGCCAATTTGAGATACCGGAATTTCCGCCAACAGCCGAGGTTCCATCAGTGACTTTCGAAGTGGTCATGAAACGCGACGTGGACGGACCAGTGGGCTTTGACGTGGCGGCAGTGCCGGGTGCGAGTGCTGGTGCCGGAGCAGTGCCGGCAGCAAGAGCGATACCGGGGGCAAAACCAGAAAGTGCATCGACCACAACCAGCACCACAGACGGTGCAGAAGCTCTCAATGCTGAAACAAAAACACTCGGAAATGAAACTCCGGAATCGACCGATCAAACGCAATCAAACGCTTCTGGCAAATCAACGAATAAGAAGAAAAAGAAAGGATCCAAAGCCGATTAGCTTAACGGTCCAGTTTCCAGCAAATCCAAATTTTTGACTATCGAGATCAGCCTGTCGATTTCAGTTTCGTCATTGAAGAAGTGCACTGCAACTCGGACCCAGCCATGTCTTACTGTGGTCAAAACACCGTTTTCCAGCAAGGTTTGATAAATGATGTTGCAATTCAAACGCGGATGATGGAACGACACGATGCCGGACCAATAGTTGTCCCAACGCGGGCTGACTACCTTACACCCGAGCGTTTGCAGCGCCCCCGCCAGGCGATTCGTCAGGGAGTGAATTCGTTTTGAGATGTTGTCGATACCCTCTTCGAGAATCAGATCGATACTGGCGCCCAGAGCGGCAATGCCTGAAAAATTCGGCGTGCCTTCTTCAAAACGTTTTGCCGAATCATATAAGCGTTCTTCGGTAGACGCGAACGAACTCAACTCCGTTTTGAACGGATCTTGAACGCTGAGCCAGCCCATATTCGGCACCCAGGGCTCTTCCAGCCACTCTTGTTTAACATACAAAAGTCCGACGCCCGGCGGCGCGAGCAACCACTTCTGCGAACCGGCAGCAACGAAATCAGCCTGGCTTTCACGCGCAGAAAACGGCAGCGCACCAAGTCCTTGAATCGCATCGACGACAAAAACAATGCCGCGCTCTTTGCAGAACTCGCCGAGCGCATTCATGTCTCGACGGCAGCCATCATCGTATTGAACAAAACTGACAGCCAGAAGTTTAGTTTTGTCGGTCACCAGAGAAGCCACCGAATTCGGTGTCACTAGTGGACGCGGCAAATCTTCGCGTTCTGGCGCTAACCACTTGATCTTGACGCCGAGCGGTTCGAGCGAGAGCCAGGGAAAAATGTTTGAAGGAAATTCGTTTTCCGGAAGTATGATCTCGTCATCCGGTTCCCACGGGATCATCCGCGATGCCAGCCAGAGACCCGAGCCTGTGTTTTTGACGAACGCCACATTCTTAGAATCGCAATCCAAGAGTTTTGCAGCACTCGCTCTAGTCTTCTCGACCACGTCCATCCAGTCTTCATATTTCGCCGAACTCTGCAGCATAAGCAGCTTGTTGAACGAATCCGCTGCTTCGTATGTCGAGCGCGGAATAGGACCGCTCGCCGAACTCATGAAGTAGGCGTATCGCTCTTTAATCGGGAAAAGGTTTCTAAGTCGCTCCAACATATAGTGATATCGCAGAAGATTCCAATAGCGCCAGGGATGACCAGGTCGTCAGTCGCAGAAACAGGATGACAGACACATGAGATGGATCACAGATTCATTCAGATTAGAAACTTCTAGCATTTCGGTTTTCAATTTTTGTAGATATTGAAAACCAGCCATTGGTGCCGTTTTTGAAAGAAAAGATTTTCCATTAGTAATTATATGTGGTGGCAGATTGAAAGCCAAGCGCACCGCCGGTAGTTGTCAGTAGACTAAAGGCAATATATCCTTTATATGTCGCAATGATGAATTCGCCAAGGGGAGCCAACTGACCCCAGCAGCGGATTTCTGCAGGCGTAAATTCTTGAGAAGAGGAGGAATTGACAGATGGCAGTCACACAGAGCAATGCCGTTACCACGTGCAAACTCTTGATCGGCGGTGACTGGGTAGATTCCAGCGCCACCGAATTTTCCGAAGTCTTTAATCCGTCGACCGGCGAAGTAATCGCCAAAGTGCCGGTATGCAAAGGCGATGACGTGGACAGAGCTGTCCAGGCTGCCCACCAGGCGTTTCTAGAATGGCGCGAAGTGCCAATCGTAGAGCGCGCTCGCGTGATGTTCCGCTTCAAACATTTGCTCGAAGAGAACTATGAAGAGATTGCTCGTTGCGTCACGCGCGAGCATGGCAAGACGATCGCCGAGGCACGCGCGTCAGTTCAACGCGGCATTGAAGTCGTTGAATTCGCTTGCGGCATCCCGAGTTTAATCATGGGCGAGTCGATGGAAAACATCGCACGCAACGTCGACTGCGAAACGATAAGACACCCAATCGGCGTCTGCGTCGGTATCACACCGTTCAATTTCCCAGCCATGGTGCCGCTCTGGATGTACCCAGTCGCCATCACCTGCGGCAACTCATTTGTTCTCAAGCCTTCGGAGAAAGTGCCGCTGGCAAGCATGCTGATCGCCGAGATGCTCATCAAAGCTGGATTGCCGAAAGGCGTCTTCAACGTCGTTCATGGCGGCAAAGAAGCAGTTGATGCATTATTGACACACAAACTCGTGAAAGCGGTTTCGTTCGTCGGCTCCACGCCGATTGCAAAATACATCTATGAGATGGGAACGAAAAACGGCAAACGCGTCCAATCAGCTGGTGGTGCCAAAAACCACATCATCATTATGCCGGACGCCGACATGAAGCAAACAGTTCAAGCGCTGCAAGCTTCAGCTTTCGGTTGCGCAGGCGAACGTTGCATGGCAGGCAGCCTCGCGCTTCCAGTCGGCGATGCCGCGGATCAATTAGTGCCACTACTGGTTGAGTCAGCCGCCAAAATGAAAGTCGGCAGAACCGACAATGGCGACGGCGCCGACATGGGACCGGTAATCACTTCACAGCATTTGAAACATGTTCGCGGGATGATCGAGAAAGGCGAAGCCGAAGGTGCAAACATCGCACTGGACGGACGTAAGGTCAACGTGGCCGACGCCGGAAACGGTTACTTCATCGGACCAACAGTGATCGACAAAGCCAAGCCGGATATGTCGGTCGTCAAAGACGAAATCTTTGGACCGGTATTATCCGTGGTGCGTTGCAATACCATTGAAGACGCGATCGCAGTCGGTAATGATTGTGAGTTTGGCAACGGAGCAGTGATTTTCACCAACGACGGCAACGCCGCTCGTCAATTCAAACGCTACTTCAACGCTGGAATGATCGGCATCAACGTCGGCGTTCCTGCACCAATGGCATGGTTCCCATTCACTGGTTGGAACAACTCTTTCTTCGGCGATCTGCACATCCAGGGCCGCGAAGGAATTCAGTTCTACACACAACAAAAGATGACAATGACTCGATGGATCAGTCCATCAGCAGACAAGTTCCAGGATCCGATCTGGAAAGCCAAAGGTAAATAGTCGCGGCTAAGTGCCGGACGCAAATCACGACGCATCCACTCGCAGCGTCTTCGAATCGGGCAGTTTGACTGCCCGATTCTCTTTTTGCATGGTCTTTGGAATCGAGCCGATTATCGCCAGAAGTAACTCCACTTGTAGTTCAAATCGACTGGAGTCCTCGGCGCCAATGTGACATTCCATGTGCCTTTGCCCATGCCGTTCACACTGGTCCACCAAGTCGGCCACTGATACCAATTCCACCAGACGAACGACGACGTCCGCGTTGTTGCACTATCGGCGTCTTCGAAAAGATTGATCATCTCGACCTTGCCGCCGTGATCGGCACTGATCAGTTTGCCCAGGACGAATCGTTTTACCTCGACCTCAAGCGGCTTGTCCGAAAAGTTGGTGAGTTCGATCTCGCCTTCCAGGTCAACTCGGCTGTATGAATTGTCATCGATTCTCGCCGCGTCATTCGTCCGTTTGATCTCTCGATCGGTTTTCTTTACTTTGACGTCAATAGCTGCGGTGAGAGTGACGTCGCATGAACTGTTGGGCGCAGTGTACGTCGACATGCCCTGTGCGATCAGTTTTTCATCTTTGAGGATTAGAACCGGTGCCGTCGTCATCGGCTGCGCGGTCTTATTAGAAAGGCGAATATTGTGCATCACCTTTGGTGCGCTAAATGCTTTCGCCAATTCCGGCTTGGAAGGCGTGTGATACATGTGCACATCCGGCGGTGGTGAGAACGGCATGTTTAGCGTGTACACGTCTTTGTATTTCATTTGATACTCGCCAATCGGAACGATCATTCGTTGCCCTTTTTTCAGAGTGATGTGATTGGCAGTAAAAATAAACAGGTCCTCGCTCTTGGAACCTCCGGCGACTTCGGGTTGTTCTGAGTCCGAATTGAATGCGTCGCCAAAACTCCTACCAATAGTTCCGTTGGTCGCCCCCTGCAGCATAGGCGCTTGAGACATTATGGCGTTACTGAACCCATTAGCTGTTCGGCTGTCCGCTCTGAAGTGCGGTGACAACTGCGCCACCACGTTTTGGATTGCGATCGGGTCGGTGTTGTCTGCAAATGCGAATGTTGGAACACCAATAACAAGATTGGCGCGCACATCGTTCAAATCGGCAAGTTCATTGACCAGGGTGGCCTGCAGCTTAACGTCGGCGGTTCCATCTGTATGCAAATTGACTTTGTAACTGGGGATCCAACGCAATCCTTTTTGTAAGTAAACCATTCCAACGTCGGCGGTTTCTTTAGCGGGTCCGTCCCACTTCAGTTTCAAGTTCAGTAAATTCCTGAACTCTTCATTTGAAAGCTTTGACTGGAAGCCATTCTTAAACGATATAGTTCTAATCCGATCCAGGTTTACAACCGAAGTTCCAGTTGCTGTTTTCAATAAAACAAGATTGGATTTCTGAGGAAGCTGCTCATCCGAATTTGGTGGACTTGTCGCATCCAACTCTTCTGAGGTTCTCTTCGGTACACCAATTATGGTGGCATCGTATGAAACCGTTTTTTCTGTGATACCGCTCCCGGTGACTTCCTCGACATGCACTTCGGCGCCTGGATTGCCTTCAATCAGCTCACTTGTAGTCAGCGATGTTCGTGGAATAGACACCCGCCTGACTCCGGAAACAACGCTCGTGAGCTTGGCACCCTTTTGCGTCGTGTACGGGAAAAACGTCCCCAGTACAGGCGCGGGTAAATAGTCCATCACGACAGTGCCATCTTTGGTCGGCATGGTTCCTTCATGCAGAACAAACGCGTGACCATCTTTAAAAACCGTGACTTCCTTTACCGGCATCCGCGCCAGCGCACTCAGAGGCGGAGCCAATTCGGCGGCACCCGCCATATTGAACGTCGTGGACAGACAGAAAGAAAATGCCAGCATAAAGCGGATTGCGGACATTCAGTTACCTCAGCACTTAGTAATAAGGCCAAGTCTAGCAACAATCGGAAAAACATCGACTGGAGATTTCCCTAGGATATGTCAAGGAAATTTACACAACAAAAACACGCGACTACATTAATTGGGCAGAGGGACCCAAACGACGTTATTCAACCGTGAAGTTAGTTGTTGTGCGAACACCTTGAAAATTTCGCACATGGCTCTTAGTCAATTTTTCCACAAGAGACTGCATCTTCACGTATTCGGAATCAGTTTTTAAATCTTCTGAAGGAAGGAACAGAAAGAAAAACAGATCGGAAGTAGTGAATTTTTTGTTCTGCGATCCATCTTTGTCAAAAGCATAAATTTCGGGATGCACCGCCTTCAGTGGCACGCCATTGACCTTCTGGTGGTAATAACCGACGGTGATGACTTTACTGATTTTGACTTTATCAGTGGCTTTGCGAAGGTTCCACGTGGTCGGCATGTATGAGTTTAATACCAGAACGAGTGGAGTGTTCTCAGCCTCAACATCCACATCAATTACACCGGAGCGCACCGAATCAGATGGCACTTTTTTATCGACGGGCGAGCCCTCGTAAACGCTTAAAACGCGCACATCCAGCGGATCAGATGCAACCGCCGGGTATTTGAACTCAGTTATTTTAAAAATTTTCGTTGGCGCTTTTTGTTCATCTACATGGGGAGCACTGATGATTGACCAGATCCCGACTACCGCTACGACTGCCACCAGAAAGAGCACCACGGCGCCGCCAATAATCAAATGGTTCTTCTCGAGTCCACCGGCTTTAGCGGCGTGTTGACGTGCCTTTGCCACGCGGCGAACAGAACTAACTCGCGCAGAAGCCTCGTGATTCTTTTCGACTTTAGCCACCGGTTCAATAAATTCAAAATCTTCTGTTGCTTCGACCTTCCCTGCCAGGAATCGTTCTTTGATCGACTTAGGCTGCTCGGATTTAGGCTGCGCCGACGCAGGCGCCAGAGGCTGTTGCACTTTAGCGTGGCTGCGCACAGCTAGTTGCTGATCGGCAACCGCATCGCGTTCAACCGCTTGCAACAGTTGATTCATCGATTGATATCGATCTGCCGGATTCTTGGCCAGGCATTTAAGCACGATTCGTTCCAACTGCCGAAGATTGTCGTCCATCGGCAAGTCCGGCATAACCTGATTGAACGTCGGCGCCTCTTCGGTGACGTGACTGTTCATCGTCATGATTGCACTATTCTTCACCAGTGGTGGCACACCAGTCACCATTTCAAACAGAACACATCCGAGTTGATAGATGTCGGTTCTGCCGTCATGCGGCTTGCCCAGCACTTGTTCCGGCGCCATGTATAAGGGACTGCCGAAAACTTCCCCAGTTTGAGTAAGCTTCTGAAGTTCACCGGCGTCACCGCCGATTAGCTTGGCGACGCCCAGATCAACAATCTTGATGTGATCTTTTGCACCGGATTCAATCACCAGAATGTTGGCAGGCTTCAGATCGCGGTGAATGATGTTGCGCGCGTGCGCATGCGAAAGCGCATCAGCGCATTGGGCGATGATCTTTTTCACGCGATCGCCGGGAAGAAAAACCTCGTCAGCCAAAACATCAGACAAGGGGCGGCTGGGCAGATACTCCATCACAAAATACGGAGTACCGTAGTCGGTGCTGCCGGCATCGATAATGCTAATCAAGTTGGGATGAGACAAATTGCTCATCGCCTTGATCTCGTGTTTAAAGCGCTGAACAGTCCGATCGTCCATCATCAGCTGCGGATGCATGATCTTAACGGCGACCGGTTTGCCGAGATCAACGTGGTGGGCCAGATATACGGCGCCCATTCCGCCGTTTCCAAGCAAGCGCACGATCGAATAACGACCGTCGAGAACCTTGCCGATCATGGGATCGACGGCTTTCGTTCTGTCATTCTCGTCTGGAAAATTTCCTGAGTTCATGTTCCGCGCTTGCAATCGACTGACTTGAAGGTTTCCGGTCAATCTACGCCAGAGACATTCTAACCGTTCAAAAAATCAAAGACCAGTTTTCGTTTGGAAAACTGGTCTTTTAGAGTCTTTCGTTTCCGAGCTATCAGTCAGCCACGCCGACGAGGTTTTCCTCGGCAACCGCAACTTTCGCCTTCTCCGGAATGGAGTCGATCACGGTGACGCTGTCGACAACATCGTCTTCCTCGTCTTCCATGATTGCGCCGGACATAGGTGTTCTGACGCCGGGTCCTTGAATTTTGGCCAATTTGTTTGGACCGTATTTAGGACGGACGACTTCGGTCGCCAGACCAAGCTTTTCTAAAACTACGACGGTCATCCAGGTGACGTCAATTTCCCACCATTCCATGCCATGACGAGCGCTGCGCGGCATGGCGTGGTGATTGTTGTGCCAGCCTTCGCCGACGGCGAGAAGACCAACCCACCAAACGTTTCTGCTCTCATCACGCGTATCGAAAAGGCGATAACCTTCGGATCTCTGGTGGCAAACAGCGTTGACGAGCTGCGGGCTCCAGAAAACTACCGAGGTGGCAGCAAGGTTAGCCAACAATGCGGTCCAACCGAATACTCCAAGAATTACGAATCTGAACAAAACGCAGAATGCCAGGCAGAGCTGAGCTTGCTCGGCGCAGTGATCGACACCGAACCATGAAAGGGTTTTGTTTTGCAGCAAATCAGGAACTTGCCTGCGCAGGGCATCGGCGGATTGGCGTCCGTCCATCGAGAACATCCAGCCGTACAAAGCGTGTTTGAAACCATGAAGCGGGCTATGTGGATCTTCCGGCATATCGGATTTCTGATGGTGCAGTCTATGCACGCCGACCCAGTTGACCGGTCCACCCATGAGCACAAAGTAGCCGCCTGACACGATTACATACATCAACCAGTTTGGCACTTTCAGTGCTTTGTGGGTCAGCAATCGGTGATATCCGAGTGTGATACCAACGGCGTGATAGTAGTAGAAGAAAAAGAACCAAGCAGTAAATGTGAGTGCTACAGATGTCGCTGTACCGTTCGTGAAATCCAAAGCCAATCACCCCTAGTGGAGGAAGATACCAGTTCTCGGGTTGATCCCAAGCAGTTCCATTTATAACACGTAACCCCAGCCATACGCTTGCCGGTTAAAGTAATGATCGCAAGTTTCCAAGCGCCAGAGACCGGGCTTAGGCGCGAGATGAGAAGGTTCACATCTGACGCTATCGCCGTGCAACGGCTCGTATCGATAACCTGCGAACACCGCTGTTGAACGCTCTCCTCCAGTAAAATAGGCAAATATTTAATTGTGACATTTTTGCAATCTAATGATTGCGCACCATGATGGCGAAAGACGCCAGGGCAACGATACTGCATGCGATACCATCTCAGTTTGAAAGCTTTGCTCTGCGTCACCACCATGTTGGCTCACGCACTCGTTTGCCAGACATCGGTGGGCGCTGAAGCCGAGATTTCGGAATCCACGATTGAATCGGTTAAAGAACTGAAACAAACAGAGTCGGTTTCAGACGTCAAAGGCAAGCGCGTCAAAATCGGACTGGCGCTCGGCGGCGGTGGAACGCGGGGCGCGGCTCACATAGGCGTTCTTCGCGTGCTCGAGAAAGAAGGCATTCCGATTGATTACATAGCCGGCACCAGCATCGGTGCCATAGTCGGTGGGCTTTATTGCGCCGGCGCGTCGCTCGATGACATCGAGAAAATGGTGGAAAAGAAAACCCTGAAGCACGCCTATTTCACAGTTCCGCTCTGGTTTAGAGTGGCTGTAGTTCCGGTATTTTTCGTGCCGCGGGCACTTGGTTATCCGCGCTACGACGGACTGTATCGCGGCAAAAAGTTCGCTAATTTTTTAAACAAAAGCGTCAGTGCTGAAAATCAAAAAATCGAAAACTTTAAAATTCCATTTGCCGCTGTCGTCGCCAGTCTGGGAGACGGCAAGTCGCACACGATTACCACAGGCAGCCTGGGAAGGGCATTGCAAGCCAGTTCTGCCATTCCTATCTTGCGCCGACCGGTGGAGATGAACGACGATTTATACGTCGATGGTGGCATCGTCAATAATCTGCCAGTTTCTGAAGTTCGGGCAATGGGCGCGGATTTGGTCATTGCAGTCAACGTGGACGAGAAGTTGAGCGGTCACGACATGCGCCAATTGCGAAAGATTGGAAGCGTGGGAAACCGGGTCATCAACATGATCTTGTGCCGCGTTGATAGCGAGCAGATCAAATCCGCCGACATTTTGATTCATCCTGACGTCAACAATATAGGATTGCTTTCGCTCGACAAAGCCGACGCATATCGCGCGATCAGTGCGGGAAAAACCGCAGCGGAAGCCAAAGTTGAACAGATCAAGGAAGCGATGTTGAAATTCAACGAGCCGAAACTGGACGCCTCGGAAAAACTAGCCCCGACCGAATGAGTTTCCTCTCATCCAATTTCACAAATATGCAACAACTTCCTGGCAAAATGGGGATCAACCACCCAAAAGACCGTGGTTTGCCCACCAGCGGGCGTCGAGAATGGGGATCTTCCCACAAGATTGCAGTAATTTAGCTTGATCTGATCTGTATCTGATCATAAAGTTGAGGAGTCAGTTTATCCGGTTCTTATAAAACGATTCGGATATTGAACTGAATACCCAGGCGTTTGGCGGTAATCAATGCGAATAGTAATCACAGGCGGCCCATCGGTCGGAAAGACCACGATCATTACGCACCTGGAATTGTTGGGGTACAAGGTTCTCCATGAGCTGGCAACCAAGATCATCAAAGAAGGCAAATACCTGCCCTGGGTGGACCGCCAGAAATTTCAATCGGAAGTTTTACATCGACAACTGTGCGCGGAAGCTTCAATTCTGGATTTCGACAATCCAATTTTCCTGGACCGTGGCGCATTTGACGGCGAAGCCTATTACATCGCCGACGGCTTGCCGGTGCCACCAGCGTTCTCGACCGTCGACCCGAGTCAATATGATCTGGCGTTCTTAATCGAAGAACTGCCCTTTTTCGATCAGACCGATGTCAGACGCGAGAATTTGGAATTTACGAAAAGACTGAGCCTGATCATCGAAGAGTGCTATGCCAGCCGCAATGTCAGAGTCATTCGAGTACCGGCAATGTTGCCTCACTTGCGCACCGATTTTATCGTTCAGCACGTCAAAGAATATCAAAAGGGCAGAGTGCGCTCGCCTGAACAAGCAGCGATGATCTTCAAAGCGATGACGCCGATTCAGTCACCAGCTCCTGTGTATTAGGTCACACGAAACATTCAATGCCCAAGAAAACACCGACTGTCAGAAGACTGGTATCATTTGGTCTCTGTTTGTCTCTCGTTCTTTTTGGTTCAGCGATTACACTTTCTGCTGCTGCAATGTCACAGATAACTTCAGAACAAAACGCCGACTACATCGTCACCAACGGTGCCATTTACACCGTCGACGCCATGCGAAGTTGGGCAGAAGCGATGGCAATCCGCGGCGGCAAGATTGTTTATGTCGGCACTGTATCTGGTGCTGATGCATTCAAGGGTAACGGAACAAAAGTAATCGATCTGAAAGGCAAAATGGTTTTGCCTGGACTGCACGACAGTCATGTTCACCTGGTTGATGGTGGCGTAGACCTGGGCACATGCAGCCTTTTGGAGTGCAAAACTAGAGATGCCGTTCTGGATAAAATCAAACAATATGTCGCGGAACACAAGGATCTCGTCGCCGAGAAAAAATGGATCCGCGGGAGTGGTTGGAGTTTGCCAGTTTTCAAAGACGGCAATCCCAGCAAAGCAGATCTTGATGCATTTATAAAAGATGCGCCTGCGTTTTTTGAATCGCAGGATTATCACTCCGGCTGGGCAAACAGTAAAGCGCTGGAACTAGCCTCGATCGACAAGAACACAAAAGATCCTGAAGGCGGTCGGATCGAACGAAACGACAAAGGCGAACCGACTGGAACCTTGCGAGAGTCAGCAATGAAGCTGGTTTCCGAGCGTATCCCAGAACGCGATGAACAAGTTTATTTTGCCGGTTTGGAACGCGGCCAGAAGCTGGCGAATTCGTTTGGAATCACATCAATCCAGGACGCCTGGACTAACGACAAGTTGTTGAATGCCTATTCGAAATACGACAAGGACGACAAGCTCAACTTGAAAGTCACCACAGCAATCGAAGTCAAAGCTGATGGTCTGGACGATCAAGTCGCGCAGGTGATCGAAAAGAAAAAGAACTTTCGCGGCAAGAATCTGAGAATCACGTCCGCTAAACTTTTTGCAGACGGTGTGATCGAAGCCTGTACTGCGGCTCTTCTGGCACCTTACAAAGGCAAGCACGGAAATTGTGGAAAGCTTTTGTTCACTCCTGAAGAAATAAACAGAGCAGTGCTTGGACTGACGAAGGGCGGAATTCAAGTTCACATCCATGCGATTGGCGATCGTGCGGTGCGAACTTCGCTCGATGCGTTTGAAAACGCGTTGACGACAAACGGCAGCCATGACCTCCGTCACCATATTGCGCACCTGGAGATGGTTACGCAGGAAGATATTCCGCGTTTTCGAAAGATGCGCATCAACGCGAATTTTCAGCCGTTTTGGGCGCAAGAAGATTCCTATATAAAAGATCTGACCCAGCCTTATCTTGGCAAAGAAAGATCGCAATCGCTTTATCCAATTGGATCGCTTGTAAAATCAGGAGCGGTTGTCGTCGCGGGTAGCGATTGGCCGGTGAGCTCGCTCAACCCGCTTGATGCCATCGAAGTCAGCATCAGACGCCGAGAGCCGGGCAACATCAAAGCCGACGCATGGCTGCCTGCAGAAGCATCCAATCTCGCCTCCATGATCGCCGCGTACACTATCAATGGTGCCTACGTTCAGCATCACGAAAAAGAGACAGGTAGTCTGGAAACGGGTAAAGCTGCCGATTTCATCGTTTTGGATCGCAATTTATTCGAAATTCCTACCGAAGACATTCACAAGACCACTGTTCTCTGGACTGTTCTTGATGGGAAAGAAGTTTTTCGCCATGGGTCGTTTTGAGTAGTACCTGATTGGCTCTCCTTTTTCATCACGACAGTTCTAAATGCGCCGATTAGAACAAACAAGTCCAGTCGAAAACCTTCACGGACTATTCGATCATCAGGTGACCACCATAACTTCGTTCAGCTGTAGATTGGAATTCGTCCGATCTCACTGGTTTTATCAATGGTCGGTTTCAGTACTATCAGCATGCCTGATAAGTGAATTTGTCCAGGGAGTTTTAATCCGGCTGGAAACCGGCAATCACGCTTACTGCAGTAGATTCTGTCGGGCGAATTTGGCGACTAGAAAAGCCACTTGAGGCCGCCAAGGTGATAACCTATAGAAAATCTGGTCTATACCAACTGCCCAGGAATCAGCAACAATGAAAGCCTCAGAAGCCACCAATTTTTACTTTCAAAAAGCGGCCAAAGAACTCCGCATGCAAGGTCAGCTCGAAAGGATCCTCATGCTTCCGAAGCGCGAGATCAAGGTCGAGGTTGTAGTCGAGCTTGACAATGGTGAGGTTTCGTCATTCCGCGGATTTCGAGTGCAGCACGATTCTTCCCGGGGACCGATGAAGGGCGGATTGCGGTATCACCCCGAAGTCGATTACGACGAAGTCTGTTCTCTTGCTTCTTTGATGACATGGAAAACCGCGGTAGTCAACATCCCTTACGGTGGCGCTAAAGGCGGCATCTCCTGTGATGCAGGCAAGCTCTCGCACCAGGAACTTCAACGCATCACTCGCGCATTCGTGGATCAAATTCATGATTTGATCGGACCGCAGTTGGACATCCCAGCGCCCGACATGGGCACCAACGGGCAAACGATGGCATGGATTGTCGACCAATATTCCAAGTATCACGGCTGGACACCAGCGGTGGTGACAGGCAAACCGCTCGAGTTGGGGGGCTCCGAAGGACGCGAAGCCGCTACCGGACAGGGTGTTTTCTACGCGATCGAAGCACTCATGCATGACGAGCAAAAAAACATTGCTGATTTGACGTTTGCGATTCAAGGATTTGGAAACGTTGGATCATTTGTTGCACGATTTATCCATGACGCAGGCGGCAAAGTTGTCGCTGTATCAGATGCAGGCGGAGCGATTCTCAATCAAATGGGAATTGATATTCCGGCGTTGATGGCGCACTATCAATCAGCCGGTACAGTGAGCGGTTTCACGCACGCAGAGCCGATGCAGCGAGACTTGCTTCTGACGATAGACTGCGATGTTTTGATACCAGCCGCGCTAGGCGGCGTGCTGACTGCCGAAAATTGTAAGGATGTAAAAGCTCAATACATCATCGAAGCTGCAAACGGTCCGACCACTCCGGAAGCTGATGAATACTTCCGCAGTGTCGGCAAAATTCTAGTCCCCGATATTTTCGCGAACGCCGGCGGCGTCGTCGTTAGCTACTTCGAGTGGGTGCAAAACATTCAACAATTCAGATGGCGGCTCGACCGAGTCAACATGGAATTGAAAGCCACCATGCTCGATGCCTACCGAGAAGTTCGCGCGATTGCAAAATCGAGCAACTGTTGCCTTAGAACAGCCGCGTTTCAATTAGCTATCACTCGCGTCGCCAGCGCCACGGCGTTGCGCGGGCTCGAGACAGACAGCTTCTGCATGATTAAAACGTAAAACAAGACGGGACCATGACTGACAAAAAAGAAATCGAAGGAAACGGCGACAATCCGAACGGCGGAGCGAACGGTGAAGCCCTCAATTCAGCCGAACTGCCGGCACATTCTTCCCCGCCAGGTGGCTCTGAAAAAATACATACTGGTCTGGAGCACGCCGAAATGCGCGGCGAAGAACCGGAATTCGATCTGACTTATCCGCCTGGACAGGTCAGTGACGAAGAGTTTGAAGCACGCCAACGCTATTGGCTGAAGAACGTTTACCAGGGTGATGATGTTCCGCAGCTGACTGTGCGCGCGATTTTAATGGGCGGCACGCTCGGCGCCTTGATGTCGATTTCCAATTTGTACACGACATTGAAAGTGGGCTGGTCTTTCGGCGTAGCGATCACTGCCTGCGTTTTGTCTTTCGTTATCTGGCGCGGCTTCCGCGTTTTGATTCCGAAGTTGTCTCCAATGACACTACTGGAAAACAATTGTATGCAGTCGGCTGCATCAGCCGCAGGATATTCGACCGGCGCAACGATCGGCACCGCATTTGGTGCATTGCTTTTGATTCAAGGTGTGCACATCGGTTGGCAAACGGTTCTGCCATGGACGCTGGTATCGGCGGCTCTGGGAGTGTTTCTCGCTATTCCGATGAAACGCCAGATGATCAACCGAGAACAACTCGCATTCCCCAGTGGCATTGCGGCAGCTGAAACTTTGCGCAGTTTATACGCTCAATCGAAAGAAGCTGTCACTCAAGCATACTCTCTTGTAATCGCGCTTGCAGTGGGAGCCTTCACCGGCTTTCTTGGACGAGGAGAATATGCCTGGCAAATTGCAATGAAATTGAAACTGCCTGAGCTGATTCCGTTCTCGGGTCAAATTCGAGGAGTTGATGTTTCGAAGATGCCGGCATTCGGTTTTGAACCAAGCGCATTGTTGATCGGCGCCGGAATGATCGTCGGCATGCGAGTGTCACTATCCATGCTGGTCGGCGCGCTCGCGTTGTACCTGTATTTTGGACCGTGGATGGTATCAATAGGTCAAATTCCGGAGCCATCCAAACTACTAAGATCATGGGCGCTCTGGCCAGGAACAGCACTTCTTGTTACATCCGGATTGACTGCATTTGCATTGCAATGGAAAACAATCGTAAAAGCGTTTTCATCAGCGAAAACGGCTAGTTCCAGCACTGGAGCTGTTGCTGACGAAGCACTCGCCCGCGTCGAAGTTCCCGGACGATGGCTTATCATCGGTCTAATTCCGCTGTCGATTATAATGATCGCACTCCAATATATTGCATTTTCGATCTCCATTCCGCTCGGGCTTCTGGCAGTCGTGATGAGCTTCTTCTTGTCACTGGTGGCGTGCCGCGCCACCGGTGAAACCGACATCACTCCGATCGGTCCGATGGGCAAAATCACACAGCTCACTTATGCGGTTTTGGCACCGTCGAACATCACAACCAACTTGATGGCCGCTAGTGTGACTGCCAATATTGCCAGTAGCTCTGCCGATCTCCTTATAGATTTGAAGAGTGGATATCTGCTCGGCGCTAACGCTAGAAAACAATTTCTCGCACAATTCATCGGTGTGTTTTTCGGATCGCTTGCGATTGTTCCAGCCTGGTATCTCATGGTTCCGAATAAAGCCGCACTGGAAAAATTCAATCCACCGGCAGCCAACATGTGGAAAGCGGTCGCCGAAGCGCTGGTCAACGGCATCAACTATCTGCCGGAAACCGCACGCATTGGTCTTCTTGTAGGCGGAGCACTCGGCATTGTTCTTGCCATGATGGAACACTTTGCTCCACCACACGTAAAGAAGTGGCTGCCGTCTTCGATGGGACTCGGTCTTTCATGGGTCGTTCCGTTTGCGAATTCTTTTTCGTTTTTCATCGGAGCATTAGTCGCTCTGATCTGGACAAAGGTAAACAATCGTACAGCGGAGCTTTACGTCATTCCAATCGCATCGGGCGCTGTGGCGGGCGAATCGTTAATGTGCGCCGTCATTGCTATGATCACTGCGGCACAAGCGCTTGGCGCGCGTTAGAATGATGTTGATATGAACACTCCTCTACCTACACTTCTAAAAGATAAACAGATTGTCCTCAAGGCAATCGACTCGCTCGGCAGGCGCGTTACGCCCGCGGATGTGGCATCGAACACTGGCTTGCCTCTATTGCCGGTGACGGCGACGTTGAATCAAATCGCGGCAGAAACCGATGGTCACATGGAAGTGGGCGCCAAAGGCGACATCGCATACATTTTCTCACCAGGCTTTCAATCTCGATATCTTGCTCAGGGATATCGACGAGTGTTGCAGCAAATTTGGTCGAAAGTTTTTGCCGCCGGATTTTTCGTCGTGCGAATTTCTTTCGGTATCATGCTGATAATCAACGCTTTGATTATCGTCGCGCTTGTGTTTCTAATCATCTTCTACTATTCACAACGCGGTGGCGATGATGACGACCGCGGCTTCGGTGGTGGATTTCCAATTAGACTTTCATTCTTCGAATACTATTTGCTCTACGACATTTTGTTCGGCTATCCGCGCCAGACAACAAGGTACGACTACGACAGACCGACGATTCGAAAATCAAACGACAGCAATTTTTTCTTCAACGCTTTTTCGTTTTTATTCGGCGATGGCGATCCGAATTTAAATTTCGAAGATCGCAAGTGGGCAATGATCGCAGAAGTGATTCGTCGCAACAACGGCGTCGTCACGGCAGAATTGCTGGCGCCTTATACTGGCGCCGAGCCTGGCAATGAAGATGCAGTGCTGCCGGTCCTGGTGCGATTCGATGGCCGACCTGAGGTCACCGCTGTTGGTGACATCGTTTATATCTTTCCAGCGATGCAAGTCACCGCGATGGAAGAGGCCCGACTCAATGTTCTGCCATCACACTTAACAGAGTGGACCTGGAAGTTTACCAACGTGCCATCCGGACAGATGCTCTGGGTCTACCTCTTAGCCGGTTTCGATTTCTTCGGAAGTTGGTTTTTGCTCGCTCAAATGCACGCGATGCAATACAGTGAGTTCGGAAATCCGCTTGCCAGTTTTGCACCGTTGATTTATTTTCTCATAATCTCTGCCACCATGTTCATCGTTGTGCCTGCGATTCGCTGGGTCGCGCTGGGCTTTATAAACCAGCGCATCGAACAACGGAATGCCAAACGGTTAGCCAATGCGAAGATTCTCGAAGAGATGCCGGACAACCTTCTCAAGAAGTTGTCGGCAGCGCAAACCATGAAAGTCGATCGAGAGCTTCTCTCTGAAAAGGACGCAGTCTTCACAACTGAAAAAGATTCGCTGGAGCAGGAGTTCGATGCCTCACCCTAAACTGATCGTCACTGCGCTTCATTACTATCCGATCAAATCATGTGCCGGCATTGCAATTAATTCCGCCGAGATTGGAGCACGCGGCATCAAAGATGACCGTGGTTGGCTGGTTGTCGACGCGAAGAATCGTTTCGTCACGCAGCGCGAAATACCGAAGATGGCTCTCATTAAAGGAACTGTTCAGGAAAATGGATTGGCTCGCATGATCAAACTGGAAGCTCCGGGTCTGCCACCACTGCTGGTGCCAGAAGCAATTGCATCGAATCCATCAAATGAACTTGCCGATCGAAGCGTGGTTGTTTGGGACGACACTTGCAACGCTATAGATCAAGGCGATGAGGCGGCGAACTGGCTGACCAGATACCTTGGAAAAGCGTCACTGCGCCTGGTTCGCATGGAGCAAGACAACATCAGACCTGTCAAATCTGAACGCGACGATGCAACCGAATCGCGCGTGGCGTTTCAAGATGGCTATCCATTTCTTATTCTGACGTCGGCATCACTGGACGAACTGAACCGACGTTTAGAACAATCCACGCAAACCGAAGGTCAGTTTTTGGAACTGCCGCTGCCGATGGATCGTTTCCGCCCAAACATCGTTATCGAAGGCGCAGAGCCGTTCGCCGAAGACGACTGGAAGGAAATTCGAATCGGTGATGTGGTTTTCGAACTCGACTCCGGTTGCCCGAGATGCACCATCACAACGGTGAATCAGAAGACGGCGGATCGCGGAATCGAGCCGCTGAAAACGCTCGCCAAGTTCAGAAAAACTGAAGATAACAAAGTAATGTTCGGTCAAAATGCGATCCACCGAAACTCCGGTGCCATCAAGGTTGGCGACGAAGTCGCTATATTGAAATAGCATGTTTTAATTATGCGAACTATTCTGATCCTTGCTTTAGTCCCGCTTGTGCTAGTCATTTGTCTAGCTGGATTGTTAATCACAAATCCGGAAATCGAATATCAGATCGGACAAGCCCTCCGGCATAGCGAAGGCAAAGGCGCCAGTGATGAGTTCGCTACGTTCTGGCTGAAACAAGCAGCGGACCACGGGCACGCTGAAGCGCAGGCTCTACTCGGAAGAAGCTACCTCGTCGGTTTACCGAGTCAGAACCTCGACCAGGCAGTGAAATATCTGACCATGGGCGAGAAACAAAACAATAACGAGTGCATAAAACTTCTCTCTTACGCTAATTCATATGGTCAAGGCGTTCCGCAAGATTACGCCAAATCAATAGATCTATCGCGTCGCAGCCTGGCGATTGAAATGGACGGGCGCGAATTGATGAACCTGGCGTTTCTCACACTGATACTGCCGGCGCCACTACACGATTATACGAAGTCACGGGAATACGCGGACGAACTTTCGCGGGTTGGCTTTTCATCAGCCTGGGCTTACTGGAACCTTGGTATCATTTACGAGTATGGCCTTAATTGCAAAAAAGATTACGCTAAAGCCTTGCAATATTATGGATCTGGTGCGCGACTCGGCGACAACGATTGCCAGTACGCACTAGCACGGATGCTCTTCGAAGGAAAGAAACCCCCGATATCAAACGCGCCCGCCACGCGGCTAGACAAGGTTTTGGCACACGTTGTTTTAAGCGGCAAAGACGCCGTTCCATCGGACAATAGCGGCAGGACTCCTGAGTACAAATGGGATCAAGGCAAGCAGACGTTTGCCGTCGACGACTCAGGCAATCCACGTCAGTATTTGGAAACCGCTTCCGCGACTCAAGTATTGGACGCGCAACTGTTGCTGGGATTAATCCTGGCATCTGAAGTGCGCAGTCAAAAAACTGATGCAACCTACAAAGCACTCCTCGAACAGCTGGCAAAGCGCGGCTTCAAAGACTACGCTGCTCGTCTGAAAGCAGTTTCGCCTCCCGGCAAAGCCAACAATTCAAAAGAATCAATCAAGTTGCTCACAGACGAAAGCAACGACGACGATGGCTCGAAACAGCTAGTCTCCGCGATGTGCAAGCGTTTCGGTATCGGTGGAAAACCTGATTTCAAGGCTTTCATGGATTCACTCAACTTGGCATGCTCAAAAAACTTGGTTGACGCAATCACGATTAAAGCAAATATTCTGACCGGGATGGACACGGGGCAACCTTATTACGACGAGGCTGCGAAGCTATACGCCGTGGCGTCCGAAAAGGGTCACGCCTATGCGCAGGGGCAATTCGGAATGATTAACGCTCTTGGTTTTGGCGTTAAACACGATTGGAAACCAGCGATTGATTGGTTGGAAAAATCATCAAAAGCCGGTGACCCGGAATCGCAGTTCATGCTAGGCGGCTTCTACTGCGACGGACGCGGTGTCGCACCGGATCGCAAGAAGGCACTTCAGCTTTTTGAGAGCGCTGCTAAACAAGGGCACGAAGACGCGGCCCTGGAGCTCGGTATCATATGCGGTGCCAGTGAATTTCCGGACATATCTCCCGATCAAGACAAGGCGGAGTACTGGCTGAGAACCGCCGCTGGTTACGGATTTCAGGAAGCCAATTATTACCTCGGCACGCAGTACATGCACAATCGAAAAACAGAGGAAGCGTTCAAATGCTTCAAGGACGCGGCGGACAAGGGTCATTTGCTTTCGCAACTACAGGTCGGAAAATTTCATGTCAATCAAGAGAATCTCGAGGAAGCCCGCCAGTCGTTTTCAATAGCGCTAAGACAAGGCAGCACAGCCGCAAAAAGGGAATTACGCCTATTAGATGTCAGAGCCGCAATTCTCGGAAATAACAAAAATGCAAAATCCCTGGTGGTGGCAAAACGCAAAATCGATAAAGGCACCTTAATCACCACAGACATGCTGGACACGCTGGAAAATAAACGCACCGAAGATGATACCAACTGGAGTAACGATATTCTCACGGATACTAACGTTGTGCTTGGTACGACAGCAAGTGAAGACATCGAAGAGGGTTCATACATCACCGCTACCGAACTCGACATCCCTGAAAAGAATGGCAAAGTTCAAAACTGATTGCGCCAGTCCTGATACTGAAATTGGACGAAAAAAGCTGAGCGCTCGTGAATGTTTCTAATTACACAGGAATGCTCTATTCACTCGTGAGCGTTCCAATTACACAGGAGTCCTCTATTCACGCGTTGAATTTTCTAATTATGCATGAACCTTCGAATCGAGCGAGCGAGTTACTTCTTCTGATTGTTGCCACAAGTGTTTCGCCAGCAAAATGTCTTGAGACTGCCGCGATGATCTTTCAATTTTCTCTTTAACAAAATACTTCCCGGTAACTTTGGCAACATCTGCAGAGGTAGCCAAATACAAGATGGTGCGCGCGCCGGCTTCGCACGTGATAGCGACGAAGGTCGTCAGCAAATTGAATATACGTCCAGGAATTCCGTTATTGGCGCCGAAGTTGGTTGCCACCACCCCTGGGTGCAGGGCGTTGACGATGATGCCGGTTCCTTCCAATCGGCGAGCCAGTTCGAAAGTAAACAACAGATTTGCTAGTTTCGAATTTCCATATGTGAAATAAGGGACTTTGTTTACTCTGTCGACACATTGCTCGCGGTTCAAACGTGCACGCTTGTGCGCGTCGGAAGAAACATTTATGATTCGAGCGGACGGGCTTTGTTTCAGCAAATCCAAAAGTTCTGCCGTCAACCAAAAGTATCCGAAATGATTCAACGCCCACGTCATCTCGATGTTGTCGGCACTTCGGCGGTCGTTGAAAAAGACGGCACCTGCGTTGTTGATCAAAACATCAAGGCTATCGAACTTTGCCTTATATTCAGCAGCAAGTTTAAGAACATCTTTTCTCGACGACAAATCAGCGACTAGATAACTGAGATCGCCTGTGCCGCCAGTATCCTTCATATGTTGGAGAGTGGCTTGACACCTGGCTTCATTGCGTCCAACGATTACGACATCGTAGTTTTGTTTTGCCAGTTCGACTGCGGTAACCGCACCAATGCCAGCAGTTGCTCCGGTTACTAGATAGCGTTTACTTTTCATTTGCCGAGACAGACCTTTGTACGAACGACACAACCAGCGACAACACCAACAGATGTATCGGATCAGATGAGTCTATTGCATATACGAGGTTACAGGCAAGAATAAACTAAATTCAGTGCCTGAGCCAAGTTCGCTTTTGCATTCAATTCGCCCACCCAGCACATGCATTATTTGCCGGGAAATATACAGACCGAGCCCGGTGCTGTTTCGCCGTTCGCTTTTTTCATGTTGCCAGAACTGCTCAAAAACATGAGTAAGCTCCTCGGTCGCAATGCCCTTACCAAAGTCTCGAACTGAAATTATTTCGCTCTGCTCCTCGGCTACAGCGATTTTGATCGTTCCATTTTCTGGCGTGAATTTGATAGCATTGTCCAACACATTTATAAGCACTCGCTTGAGTAAGACTTGGTCCGTTTGTACGGTCTGCAGACCGCTCACTCCTTCCAGTGTTATCTTTATTCCAGAATCGGAGCATCTGAACGTGAATTCTGCGATGCACGCGTTGAGGACTTCTGCGAGATTTACAGCATCGGGTGCGGCTACAAGGCTTCCGTGTTCATCCTTGTACGTAACCAGGAGATTCCAGATCATCCTTAGCATTGAGTTGGTTGAATCGAGAACAAGCTTCAGACATTTAGGCTGGTCCTCGATCTTAACTTTCTCGTCTAAAATAGCTTGTACGATCTGACTGCAACTTATCAAAGGATTTTTCAGATCATGTGTTAGTGCGGCAATGAATTCTTCTCTGCGTCCCATAAGCGCGTTCATCTTCATGTTCGCTTCCGTTATTTCGTCGTTGCGAGAGATTAGTTGTTGCATGTGCAATCTAGTAATTTCGTCCATGCCCAGAGTCGCTGGTTCAGCCGCTTTTGTTAATAGCTCCCGGTTTAAGTTTTTCAGGTCCAAAGTCAAGGCGCTCAGGTCAGCCTTAGCTTGATCGAATTCCGCTGACTTGTTTTTTAGGGATACTTGAGTGGTAGCTAAAGCCACGACGGCTTGCTGGAGTTGTGTACTAGCGATAACTCTAGCCGTATGCTCGACAGCTGTGGCATGGTTCGCGGTGGCAGTAGCCTCATTCGCATTCGCGGTGTCTACGTTTGCAGTAGCTGTGGCTGCATGAGCTACAGCTCTGTCTTCGTTTGCGATAACCCTGGCCTCGTGTTCAGTAGCTGCCGATTCGGTTGCGTCCGCAGCCATCTCATTTGCCGCAGCTGTCTCCTGCCGGCTCTCCGCAAGCTCCGAAGTTCTTTCAGCTAAAAGAAAAGTGGCGCGATTACGGTCAGTAATGGTCTTCGCCAGAATCTCAGAAAGACCCTGTGCGCTGGAAATGAATACTTCAAGCTCGCGAGTCTTTGTCGCCAGTTGCTCAAGGGCATCATCAAGCTCTTTTCCCTGCTCCGACACTAGGTCTGACGGTGAACGATCGCGGTTGCCCATGTTGAGCCCCTTTTGACTTATCAGGATTTGAACGGGACTCCTGATGCTTACGGTACACGATAATTGCGAGGTTTAACCTGAAAGCGACACAAATCAGCAGTTTCACTTTGTTTTGTTACACGAATGCGCCGTTCAAAAAATTCCGCAATCGCTCGATTGCGACTTTCCACCGATCTGGCGGAAGACTGAAGCAGAGTCTGGACCATTCATCGGTTCGCGACCATTTTCCTGAGTTGATCAGCAAGTCCGATTGTTTTGCTAGCTCATCGCGTTTGTTTGCCAACTTCGCCAGCAGAAACAATCCACCGCGATATGGCGTGTCGAGTCCATCGTCGAGATTGTGCTGCTTCAATAACAGAGTTAGTTCATCACGTTGGCTGGTTAGCAATCGTCGCGCACCACCCAGGTAATCGAGCAATTCGCTGCGAGTTGCGTCGATATCGATCAAGCCGTGCGGCGCTTCATCTAGGAAGGCGGAATAGAGATGGTCCCAGGCTCTCAGCATTGATTTTGGAGGCAACTCCAGTCGCGATTGAATATCGTGAGCGAACGATTGATCCGGTGTAATCATAAAGCCGCATCTTAAGCCACCCGCTGCGAATGCTTTGGAAACACCATCCATCAGAAATAAATATTTTGATTTTTCCGATGAGGCCAGTGCCGAGCCAAAGCTCAGGTATTGCGGTGTCCATGCGCCTAAACGATGGTCGCTGAGCAGGAAAAATATTTCGTCAGCCAGCAAATAGATTTCGTTTTTGACACAAGTATCAATTAGTGATTTCACCGCGGTCGAGTCGAACATCAATCCACTTGGATTGTTGGGCTGCGTGAGCCAGAGCAAATCAGGCTTCTTGCTCAGTTGCTCAATTGATTCTTTCGTAACCAGGAAACCGTTGGATGCATTGGTTTCAATTGCGATGGTTTCGGCGCCGTGATAAATAATGGTTGGGTAAATGCAACCGTACGATCCGTCCGGCACTGCCACCACTGGCGGGCGACCCAGTCGGCGAGCCAGTGTTCTAAGCAGCGCGCCGAAGATCGGAAACAGTCCTTGACCGAGAACGACTCGATCTGGTGTCACCATTTGTCCGCGTGTGAAGTGAACATATGAAGTCACACGTTGCTTCAGAAGTGACGGTAAAGCTTCGGCCGGCTCTTCTATGAATCCTTTGATCAAGCCACGCACGAGAAGATCCGGAACCGGATATTCCATCTCTCCGTAATCGAGCCGAATCAAGTTTGGATCGTCGACTGATACCGGCTTTGGTGCAAAGGCTTCGTCTTCGGCGGCGGTCATGAACTCAGGACGATACTCGACATCACCTCTGTCGTTGATCCGCAAGGCGCAGCTTTCTGGCACGGGAAACGGGAAGGACAGCAAGTCGTCGAATAACCACTCGTAATAAAGTTGGCTCGGATAAGGAATTCTGGAATAGGTAAGTTCTGATGCGACGTCGAACTTTTCGCACCAATCTGACGGAGCGTTGATCAGAAAGCTGAGTTCGACATCGGGACAAACTATGTTCTTGATCAAACCGTAGAGGAAGACGACGTTAGGCGGAATCTCCATCTGCGAGGCAATCCGCAGCGTCATGTTGGCTTCCAAACTGGAATCGATATCGAAGTTGGACGAATCGTCGATGATGTAAAAACGATCAGGATAAATTTTGGCATGATTGAACAACGCGCCTAAATTCAAAGGCGATGGGCGGCTCATTTGCCCCGGTGCGATCAATAAGATCTTCGGCGAAAGTGCGCTATCGAGTTCCATGATCTCGGCTAGATCGTCATTACAGGCGGTTATGTTGAGATCGCTATTACTCAAAACATCGTCGTATACGTTTCTTATCGAATCAGAAATCAAAACGCTGTCGTTTTTCTGCGCCACCATATCTAATATCATGGACAGAAGAACACGTCGTTCCGGAGCAATAAAAATATTATCCGGTTCAAGGTCTGTGTGACAGTAAACTCGAAGGAAAGATGCCAAACGTTTTCGCAACGACATATCGCCACGTTCATGCGGATACGGCAGCGTTTTCGACTTTAGAACCGCACTGGATAAGCGCTCCAGAAAGCTCATTTGTTCTTCCGACATTCTGGAAAAATCAAGCTCTTTTCGCAGTGTCTCTAAATGCAATTCGCGCAGATTGGAAACGAAACCAAACGTGTTTTTCTCGAATCTCGTATACGCTTCGTAGATCAAAAGATCGTGGTAGACCTGACGGTTTTGCTTCAGCAGCTTCACCGCTGTATCGGCGCTGACTGACTGCCTCGAATGCTTCCCGAGGAAGAAATAAAATTTAATTCCGTGCGCTTTTTCAAGTTCAACCAATGATGCCAAATCGGTATCATCGGCTTGCGCGATTCGTCGACTCCAGATCGTTTTGGGTTCAAAACCTCTGCGCTGGAACATCGAATCAATCGCTTGCGGACCGGGTCTGCCACACAAGATCAGAGTGACTTTGCCACCAGGTTTTAAACACAATTGCGATTGTTCTAACGCGCGCGCGATTAGCGGCAAACCGAATCGATCTTCGAGGATGCCTTGTTCAAAACAATAATTGCTGAGATCATACAGATCGCGTTCATTAAGATGCGGCTCGATGTCATCGTCGTCTTCGCGCCCGGGATGCAGGACTTGAGGGATGCAACCGATGACGTGATCGAAACGTTCTTTCGAATCGATGATCACTTTGAGCAGATCAGACTCGACGGCTTGAAAGCATTCAACGATCGGCAGACCGGCCTGACTCATCACAAGCGAGCCGTCGGCAAGTGTGCCGTTGAGCCACATGTTGAGCCGCGCTGTGGTGACGGCGACGGGATTAATATCAAGCCCAATCACTTCCTTTACTTGTGTTTTTGTCAACAAAAGCAAACTGATCCAGCCGGAACCCGTGCCTAATTCGACAACGCGAGTGCCGCGAAATTGTTCTGGCAATTTAAGGAGACCCTCAGCAAACGTCTGTCCCCACATCTCGGGAGAAAAAACGGCGGGCGTTAAAAATAATCGAATCGGTCGATCCAGACCGGGAACGTCGACGGATCGAATCAGCAGTTGCGGCAATCTCTTCGCCGCACAGGCGTCGGCAAGCCTGTGTAGTTCTGCGATAGCGAGCTGGCGAGTTTCTAATTGGTTTAGTCGCTCAATCAGATCATTGAGCAAGGTCAGCGTCGTTTCGGCAGGCGCTTGATTGGCAGACAAAATTCTGTCACTGATGTCAGTGACTGGCGCAAGTGGTTCACCCTTTTTCCCTGACATCGACGGCCACCTCGAAAGAGCATCACGATTTACGACCTGCAAGAATGTCTGGAATCCGCAGCTGGCAGGAACATTACCAGAGTTTACTTCAAACAGCCTCGCGTTTGTGATTGACAACTGGCGCGACAGATTGAAATATTTGAGCGAATGGCACGGATCTGGTCGATCTGGTCTGTTATCCTATGCTAATTAGTTCACACTGAAAAACGTGCTTGAAGATCGTCCTCAACAGATCTTGTCAATAGACAGGCTCGCTTGGAATTTTCAAGATGCCACCACTTGTGGTGCCCAAATGAAAAGATTGAAAGAATGGGACATGGAACGTT
>Ga0163151_10000926_pt1 | contig 50719 bp, 41 predicted proteins | sample OliLakLV19MP5IB2_FD_145596 | JGI IMG/M metagenome (GOLD analysis project Ga0163151, IMG submission 145596) | Freshwater microbial mat bacterial communities from Lake Vanda, McMurdo Dry Valleys, Antarctica - Oligotrophic Lake LV.19.MP5.IB-2 | ecosystem: Environmental > Aquatic > Freshwater >...
TTCCGGGGGCGTTGGGCGACTTCTCCGGAGCCGCTGGAGCGGCGGCGGGCGCGGCCGGCGCCGCGGGGGCCGGTGGCGGCGGAGCGGCCACGATGACCGGAGGAGCGACGACGACCGGGGCCTTCGGAGGCGGAGGCGTGATGTAAGGACGAAGGTCCTTTTCTTCCTCCTGCTCGTCTTCCTCTGCCTTCTTGGCCGACTTTTTCTTCGGCTTCGGCGCGGCGGCAGCGGGCTTCTTGACGGTCTTCGTCGCAGCCGCTTTCTTCTTGGCTTCGTCGGTAGATTCGCCTTCAGATTTATCGGTGGTCGTCTTGCGGGTTACCATGAATTTTTAAATCAAGCCTCGTTCTTCGTTTCGGTGGCGGTTTCGGCGCTGGGAGCTTCAGGAGCGCTCTCGGCCGGAGCGGCTTCCCCGGCTTCAGCTGCCGGGGCACCTTCCGTGGCTTCGGCGGCAACAGCGACCGGTTTGTCGAATTCTCCGGCCGCCTTGCGAAGCACGAAATCTTTGGCGGACTCTACCATTTTCTCGGCCAGCTTTTCCCCGATGCCGGCGAACACGGTAAGCGAATCAACCGCAGAACCCGCGATTTTCTCGATCGAGTCCATCCCGCCGCGGATGAGCGTGTCGGCGATGCGCGGACCCACGCCTTCGAGCTGCAGGAACATTTCGCGCGCGAGTTGGACGGACGCCTGAAGGGCCTGCTTCTTCTGGCCCTCGGTCTTGATGTCGATCTCCCAACCCGTGAGCTTGCAGGCCAGACGGACGTTCTGGCCGTTCTTGCCAATGGCTAGGGAGAGGGCGTCGTCGGCGACGAGCGCCTCCGCCTTCTTGGCGGCGGCGTCAAGAATGTTGACCGAGAGCGGCTTGGTCGGCGCCAGGGCGTTCGCGATGAACGTGGCCGGGTCGGCGGAGAACGCGACCAGGTCGATGCGCTCGCCCTGGAGTTCGTTGATGATCGGGCGGACGCGCGACCCCTTCACGCCCACGCAGGCGCCGATCGGGTCGACCTTCGCGTTGTTGGAGCGAACGACGACCTTTGAACGCTGGCCGGGCTCGCGCACCACGGCGACGACTTCAACGGTCTTCTCGTAAATTTCGGGGACTTCCTGCTCGAAGAGGCGCTTCACGAAATCCTCGTGAGCGCGGCTGAGCAGGACTTCGGGGCCGCGCGGGCCCTTCTCGACCTTGAGGACGAGAACGCGGATGCGCTCGCCCACGGCCCAATGCTCGCGGCGGACCTGCTCGCGGATCGGCAGAACGCCTTCGGCGCGCCCGAGGTCGACGATGACGTTGCGGTTGACGAAGCGGTGGACCGAACCGTTCACCAGCTGGCCTTCCTTCGGTTTGAACTCTTCGTAAACGAACTCGCGCTCGGTCTCGCGGATCTTCTGGGTGAGGACCTGTTTGGCGGTCTGCGCGGCGATGCGGCCGAACTCTTCGGTGTTGATCGGATAGCGGACCTGACCGCCCACGGCGGCACTGGGGTCTATCTTCTGCGCTTCTTTGAGGCTGACTTCAGTGATGGTGTCGGTCACGGCTTCGACGATGGTCTTCACCACGACGGCCGAGATGCCGCCCACGGGGTCAACGCGGGCTTCCACGTTGACGGAATCGCCGGCGTGTTTACGGTAAGCCGATACGAGCGCCTGCTCGATCATTTTGAGGATCTCGTCTTTCTTGATCCCTTTCTCGCGCTCGATCTGGTCGAGTACGTGCGTCAGGCCGCCTTTGATCTCCACTGGTTCCTCCTAACTAATCTAAATTGAGCTAGATCTTGATGACCGGGTCGAGCCGGCACTTCGCCAACTGACTGCGCGGGAGAATCACCTCTCGCGCGTCTTCGAGCTTCAACCGGATCGACTCTTCGTCGCCACCCAGCAGCTCCCCATGAAAATTCTTCTGCCCGTTGAGCGCCGCGTACAGCTTCACATCGACACGCTGCCCGGCATACTTCTGAAAGTCCGACGTCTTGCGTAGCGGACGATCGAGACCGGGTGACGAAACTTCCAGAACGTACGACCGCTCGATCACATTCGATTCGTCAATCGCGGTGCCAAGCCGGTCGCTCCAGTTCGAGCAGTCGTCCAGCGTGATCCCGCCCGGCTTGTCCAAATAAAAACAGAGAGTCCAACCGGACGGCCCTTTCTGATAGGACAGGTCGACCAGTTCGACGTTTTCGGCCGCCAGCGCCGGCGTCACCAGACGCTCGATATTTTCGAGGATTTCGCTCACAGGACCTGCACTGTCAGAAACTAAAAAAAGTGGCTTTTTGGGCCACTTATTGCGGGGATTGTATTGTTTTCACGAAACACCGTCAAGAACGCTAAGGAAGGGTCGGCTCCGGGCTGGGGGTGGGCAGGGGTCCGAGGAGCGGAAAATGGGCCGCGTTCTCTTCGGTCAGAAGGCCATCCGACTTGGCCCGGGTGTATTCCGGCGTTGGCACCCGGTCCGAAATGGCGATCGGTTTGAACCCGAGGGCATCCAACCAGGCGTTGCGGTAAAAGGAAGCCCGTTTTTCGCGGGTCCGGAAATCGGCGGAAAACGCGCCTTCGGCGAGGTCGGCGGCGAGTGAAAGCTCGTGGACAAAGGTTCCCAGTTTGAACAGGCTCATGGACGGATCGACACGGGCGGACTGAACGTAAATGTCGGCGCCGGTCGGCCGGCTCCTCTCTGCGCCGCGCACGCGGGTATCGCGGGCGACGGTGTGGCTGCGAGTCCCTCTCGTGTCATTCGGGTGCCAAGTGGTCTCGTCGGCGGTCAATGCGTGAACGGTGGCGGTGGCCGTGGCCACCTCCAGCCGCTCGATGAGCGACCGACAGACGATGCCGCGCTCACCCGATCTCATGAGATCAATCTCCTTCTGGGCCATTTTGGCGAAGGCGGGGTCAAGCGGATCTACCTGGACGGCGGCGTGGAGCGGCCCCGAAAGCGCGGTCAGGAGGAAAAGGGCTGATAGATGATATAAACGCATTGATTTTACCGATCGATTTTAACGAGAGAAAGAGTTAAGGTGGCGACGCGTTCAGCGTGCCGATTCGCTTTAAAAACACGACGCGTATCATGACAAAAATCATCATTACTCGCTGGAAAACAGGGGCGTAAGACCCAACACTATCTTGATGGTGCGCTTAATCAACACGACGGAGACTCCCGAAGAAGCTGAAGCGCGCCGCCGCGCAGCCACGGCGCGGCGCATCAAGATCCTCGTTTTCCTTTCCGTCGGCGTGATCACCGCGCGCTTCGTCATCAGCGATCCCAAACGCAAAGCGCCCATCGATTATACCAAGGCCCTCCAGATTACCATCGTTCCCGGCATGCTCGATACGATGCCCGCCGCGGCGCGCGCCGCGCTTGACCCGCAACTCGTGGCCAAGATGGTCGTCGCCGATGAGATGGCCCGCCGCGGCCAAACTGAGAAAGATTTCAACGCACCCGTGGTTCCGGCCGGCACTTATCGGGCCGCTGACGCCCCCCTCGTGAAGGACGTGGAGGCCGATCTCTACAAGGAACAGGTTTTCGCCTACGCCCGTAAACGCCGGATCGAGACGGAGCGCGTGCGCCGCGACGAGCAGCCGGTTGACGTCAGCAAGTCAACGCTCGTCCAATTCCGGTCTGGCGGTTACGTCCTCGCGGAGGAGGCGTTCCAAAGGCCCGATGACACCTACATCCGCCTCAGCCGCACGCTCGAGGCCGATTTCCCCTCCAAATGGGTTACGTCTATTCGCAAAGGCGCGGTGGGCTGGCAGGAACCCGTTCCCCCCGGCCAGGTGAGGATAAAACCCGCCAAGGGCATCACCGCCGTTCTTCATCGCGACACGGCCCGCAACGTCACCATCAACAAAGCCAAGGTCGATGAAATCTAATTCCCGCCGCGGTTACACGCTGGTCGAGCTCATGATGGTCATCTCGATCCTGGGTGTTCTGGCGTCCATCGTGTCCCCGCGCGTGGCGCTCGTTCTCGAGCGGGCTTATGAAGGCCGGGCCAAGGGTGATTTGGGAGCGGTCCGAAGCGCGCTTCAACTTTACTACTCGGACACGGAAGGAAGGACGGCGTTCTTCAATCACGCGAACGGCGTGGGAAGTCTCGACGGCAGTTCGATATCGACCGTTCTCACGCCGGCCTACTTATCGAGAATGCCAGTGCCTTACCTGGCGGACCACTTCAACTTTGTGCCCGGGCTGAATTACGACACGCAGGCGAAGATCAACATGGCGACGGTTCCGCCCAACGACATCGTTTTCTTCGCGGGCCCGCCGCAGGCCCTGCTGGTCAACCGCCCCTACGTCTACGATCCCACCAACGGCAATATCTACTACTGCAACGGCAACTACAACATCTCCGGCGATTTCTACTACTCTTGGTGACAACTCACCGAAGTTGAATCGTTAACCGCTCCAGCCTTCCATCCCGCAGCGCCTGAGACGCTTCCGGCGTCAGCGCCTTGGCCTTGTGCGTGTAAAACCGCCCGTCAAGGATCCACTCGAATTCGGCCGGTTTCGCCGAGCCCGGGCCGTAGGTCGGCTTGCGGCTGTCGTTCACATACGTTACCGGCACGCCGAAAATACGCAGCGTCGCTGAATTCTTCGGGCGCGACGGAGAGTCGACCTTCGAGAACCAGTCGCGCGGAAGACGCGGCTCCGGCGTGAAGATGATCTTGCCCTCCCCCTCCTGGCGAAACAAACGTCCGCCGAAGAACAAAAAGTAAATCATGCTGAGAAACTCAGAGGTTGCGCCCGACAGACGCGCCACGTAGCCGCGCCCGTGGCACGACGCGTCCGGGAACGCCGAGCTCGCGATGAAAGATGAGTTCTCGAACAGGGGGCGCCCATAGGAGTTGGCGTCACGGAACGGAACGAGGCCGGTGGCGGCCTCCTCGAAGAACTGGTCCACCATGCCCGCCCGCAGGACCTCGAGCAGATACTTGTAATGCATATGAAGGAAGATCGACTCGTTCTCGAGCCATCCCGGTGAAAACACGCGGATGCGTCCGAGCTCGTCGGATTCGTTGGCGAGCGAGGCGTTGAGCCGGTACATCCCCAGCGACTTGTCGGCCAGCGCCGAGCGCTTGACGGACTGGTAAAGCTGCTTCGCCTTCGCTGGCGGCGACATCTTCATCGCGTGCACGGCGCCTTCCAGGAACGGCACCACGCGGTGCTGAACCCACGGGATTTTGTGCATGAACTGCCGCCATCCGTCGATCAGTTTTTTCGCGTCGACCTCGTAGCTGAAGTACGACGTCGGCAGGCCGGTGGCCGGGTCGATGGCACGGGCCTGGGCGCGCGTAAGCGTCGCGTCGGCACGCTGAAGCGTTTCCTTGATGTCGTGGAACTTCACGTTGCGCGTTTTGCCCGTCACGCCCATGAAAGTGCGATCGCGGAACCCCTCGCGCGCGGTAGCGAGCGCGTCCCAGACGGGGCGAAAGTCCTTGCCCGTGTCGAGGTGGAGCGCTTCTCCCACGTCGCGCAGCAGCACGCCGATCTCGACGGGAATATCCATGGTGCGGGTGGCCGCCGCGGGCAGCGCTTCGTCGATCAGGAATCGAACGAGACGGTGAAGCTCGTATGTTTCATGTGTCGACGAGCCGAAAATTCCCGGCAGCCCGTTGAGAGCGTCGCACCAACCCGGCTTGTCGGCTTCCATTTCGATGCCCACGCCATGGGGATCGAGTGTGGCGATCTTGATCAGCGCGAGCGACAGGAGCTTGGTGAAGAAGTTGGTTTCGAAGATCAGACCGGCTCCGCCGTCGACGCGCGTTTTATTGGCGTCCACCGTGCGGGACTTGAGGAGCTCCTGCTTCGGAACGCTCGCCTCGACGGCGTTGTACTGCCGCAGGCGGCCGTCGGGGGTCACCACGTACTTGTCGCGACGCGGGCGCACGAAGTGGTCCGAGTCGTAGAACGTGAAGTCGGCCTTGTCGAAGAGCAGCCACTGCTTCTTCTCGGGAAAGACCGAAAAGTACTGATCGAGGTGGTCGAGGTTGTAGGTCCAGTGGTCGGTCCAGAAACCTTCTCCGTGAGCGATACCCTGCTGCGGCGTGGACGCACCGACAATTTCCCGGAACTTGTTGTTCACGTTGAGCGGGTCGTTGGAATATTTCTTCACGAACTCGTAGAGCTGGCCGGCGAGGACGGGCTCCTTGAGGAGTGCCTGGTAGTCGGCCTTGCAGTTGTCGTCGAGGTTAAGGTCGAGGCGGCCCAGGACGTCGCGCGGAATGCGCAGCTTCACCGGGTTGATTACGAGTGGATTGTAGCCGTCAAGCTGCAGGAGGTTGAAGAAAATGTCCAGGTTGGCGGTGCCGATGGCTGGGTTGAAAACGAGATCGCTCCGGCGGTTCTGGTTCACGTCGCGGAAATTGCCGTTGCCCTGCGAGTAGTAGGTCGCCGATACCTGGAACGCGTTGTAATCGCGCTCCATGTCGCCGTGTTTGCGCGAGAACACATGAAGGATCGGGCCCGTGGGCCCGAACGCCACGGGAAGGCCGCCACGGAGAACGTTGTCCATGAAGGTGACGCGGGCGTACTGGTCGAGCGTCGGGTTGCTGGTTTCAAGTCCCAGATGGTCGACCAGGTCGACGTAAATGCGGCGCATTTCTTCGCGCTTCTGCTGGAAGTAGGCCGCGTCTTCGCGAACGCGGGCGGCGAAGGCGGACGCCTGGGCGACGTTCTCGCCGTATCCGTAATAGGACGTGATCGTCATGGACTGCTTCGGCTTGATCGTCGCGGACCCGCAAAAAAACGACGACGGCATGATGTTCGAGATCTGCTGTTTCTGGCCGGTGATCATGCCGCGTTCCGCGAAGTTGTACGGATGGCCGAGCGAGGTGTCGTGACCGAAGACGACCGAAGGATCGACGACCACGGGAAGATGTTCGCCGTCAGTGATGCCGAAAGAGAAAAAACCGGACTCGAGCCAACGGATCTCGGGCCGGTCAGACGGTTCGATCTTCAGTTTGAAGAACGGGACCGACGCCTTCACGTTCGCCACCTCGGCGAACGCCTCGATGGTGCGGGTCATGTTCTTCGCGAGAAAGTCATTCATTCCCATCGGCACCACGCGGGGCAACCCGTCGGCGAAGCTGAAGGACTGGGGACGCGAGGAAATGTTTTTGATCGTCAGGCTGCGCCCGAGGACGGGGCAGTTCTCGGTCGGAACGCCGAAGGAGACGGCGGTGAACTCAAGACCGTGCTCGGCGTCGCGCTCGCGAAGCTCGAGCTCGTAGGGGCGGACCACCATGGACTGCTGGCCCTTTGACCCCATGGAGAACGGCTCGAACACGCCCGCCTTTCCGCTCTGAGGGCGAATGAACGTCCGGAAACCGAGCACCGGCGTGGCCTGATAGGCCTTGTTGGCCGGCAGGAACTCCATCATGGCGCCGTCTTTGTTATTCACGCCGAACGAGGCGATGCCCTGGCCCCGGTTCGTGTAGAAGACCCACATGGGTTTTCCGGTGACGCCGGCGAGCGCGGGAAAGAAATTGGAGAAAGGTGGGGCGTGGTTGTAGTTGTCGATGAGAAAGGAATCGCCCTCGGAATGGTAGCGCGGTTTCATGGTCTCCTGTGCAGCACGGATGTTAGGGATTGAACGGCAAGAAGGTTGGGCTTGGTCATGTGAGAATCAGGCGCTGGGAGGCGGCGGGCCCTGAAACCCGCCGGGAAAACGGTCCACCATTTTCTCCATCTGCTTGACGAGTTCGACGGGGCGGGTCTGGCTTTCGCCCGCGGCCCAGGAAAGAATGTTGAAAATCATCATGGTGATGGCGCCAAGCGCCGGATGAGGCTTCTCGAGGGCGAGGCCCTTGAGCGCTTCCATCTCCGCGGCGATTTCACTGTACTCGCGCGTCGCCTTGAAAATCCGTTCGCCGCATCCGCGGCAATATTTATCGGCGGCGCTGTGCGTCCAGCCGCAGGTATGCGTAGATTCTGAGCCCATTTAGCGGAATCCTCCGGGAAACAACGGGTCATCGTACCGCATTGTCGAAGGAGTTCACAAGTTAACGGGCTGGTTAGTAGTCGAAACCAGCCTGGGCGGCGATGCCGGAACGGTAGGGATGCTTTACTTCACGCATCTCGGTCACCAGATCCGCGACGGCCACGATTTCGGGCGGCGCGTCTCGACCGGTGAGAATCAGGTGGGCCAGCGGCGGCTTGAAGGCGAGGCCCGCGACGATCTCGTCGACCGGCAGGAAGCGGTACTTCAAAACGTAAAGGATCTCGTCGAAGAGATAGAGGCCGTGGCGGCCTTCCTTCAGGAGCTTGAGGCACACGTCCCAGGCCGCGCGCGCGCAAGCTTTGTCGCGCTCCAGGTCCCTCGTGTCCCAGGTGAAGCCTTCCCCCATCCGGTGGACCTCCACGCGGGCGCCGAACTTCTCGAGCGCCGTGAACTCCCCGGACACCCAGGGGCCCTTCATGAACTGCACGACGGCGACGTCCATACCGCGGCCGAGCGCGCGCAACGCGGCGCCGAAGCCGGCGGTGGACTTGCCTTTACCTTCGCCCGTGTACACCGCGGTGATGCCGCGGCGCGTGCGTTCGGTCGGTCCCCGAAATTCGCGGGGCGCGATGTCTTCCTGTTCAGGCATGCATCGCGACTCTACGAATCCCGGGGCGCCGAACGCCAGACTCAGTTGGCCCAGCGGCCACCGCCGAAGGCGACTTCGCCGCCGACGAGATAGACGCGGCCCGGCTGCGGGAACGCGTTTCCGAAGGCGATTGAGTCCGCGTAAACGCGGTCCATGACGTTGTTGACGCCCGCAAAGGCGGTCACGCCCTTCCAACGCTGGCTGATGCGCGTGTTCCACGTGCTGTACGACGGAAGGAACACGCCCTGATCGTTGTCCTGCTCGAACTGCTTGCTGGTGTATTCGAACGTATTGATGAACTCAAGGCCAACCGGCGTCACGAGGGTGACGCGGTAACTGGCCAGGTGGCGCGGCGTCAGGCGGAGCGGAACAAAGCCGTCAAAGGCATCCGTCTCGCCCTGGGCGCGTTGGAACGTATAGGCGCCCCGGTGGTGCAGCCAGCCTGTGGTCGCTTTCAGTTCCAGCTCGCCGCCGGTCAGCTCGGCGTCCTGCTGGTTGAGGTTGGTTTCATCATTGGCATCGGACGGGTCGGTGTTCGCGGAGGCAATGCGGTCCGCGAGCCTCGTATAGAAGCCCGACACGCCGACCTCAAGCCACTCCGCCGGCACAAACTGCGTGCCGAGGTCGTAGGTGCGAGCGACTTCCGGACGAAGGTTCCGGTTGCCGAAGAACGAGAAGTCCGGCGGGAAACCGTCGGTGTCCGGGAAGTCATCGTAGAGGTTCACGAGCGTGGGCGCGCGGAACGTGCGCGCGGCGCTAGCCGAGAACTTCCATCTCGGATTCACCCGGTAAACGGCCGCCAGCCGCGGGTTGTACTGGTTCCCGACCGCGCTGTGCTGGTCGAAGCGGACGGCGGGAAGGAGCGTCAGCTTGCCGAGGGTGATGTCCTGCTCCACGTAAATCGACCAGTCGGCGATGTGGTGCGGAGACTGATCGGAGATGGAAGGATCGAACGGCGGGAAGGTGAACGAGCTCCAGGAATCGCGGGAGTCTCGCTCGTACGAGCCTCCGACAGTGAGGCCGAAATTCGACAAGTAGCGGAGGTCGGCGCCCACGATTCTGTTCTTGAACCAGGACTCGAAGATGCCGCCGGCCAGGTTGTCCAGGTAGTATTGCTCGCTCTGCTGATAGAGCGTACCCTTGAATCGGCCGAATCCCAGTTCTCCCGTCGTCATGGCGAGCTGGTTGCGGAAGATCTCGTTGTCGATCTTCTGGGTACGAGAAATCGGCGACTCGCGCTCGATTTGTCCGTCCCAACCGTCGCGGGGAATGGTCACGCCGCCAGGGTTGCGAAACTCCTGATCGGTGTAGCTGGTGCTGGCGTCGACTGATCCGCCGTTCCCCCATCGGTAACCGAGCTTTCCGGTGCCGGTGCGGGCATCCAGGTCTGAGTTCTCGACGTGCCCGTCGGAAGCGATGCGGTTGCCGGTGACGAAGGCGTTCCATCCGCCCACGCTGGCGCCGGCGTTGGCCGAAATGATTTCGGTGTTGTGCGAACGGCTCTCATAGCCGAGATTCACGGAGTTATCGCGGGCGCTTTTCGTGAAGATGTGGATGATGCCGCCCACGGCGTTCGGACCATACAGAACCGACGAACCTCCGCGAACCACTTCAATCCGCTCGATGTTTTCCGCCGGGATGAGGGCCAGGTTGATGTCCTGAACCCCGACGCCGCCCACAGGCTGGTCGTCGATCATGACCTGGACCTGGTTCGAGTTCGGGACGCCGCGCATGCGAACCGAGGTGAAGGTTCCGACGTCGCCGGCCTCCTGGAGGTCCACGCCGGGAACGAGCTGAATGGCCTCGGCGGCATTGGCTGCGCCGGACCGCTGGATCTCCTGGGAACTGATCCGGGAGATGTTGGTCGGCAGTTTGGATTCGAGGGTCGGACGGCGGGTGAGGCTCATGAAGGTGACGTCGGAGGCGATGATGGAATCGATGGGGACTGCGCTCTCTGCATCAATCTCGGCGTGAACGGGCAAGGCGATGGCGACGGCCAGTAAGGCGGCCGACGCTTTCAACAGTAAGGACTTCATTGGATGATCTCCTGATTGTCGGCAGGCGGGCGGAAAAATCCATCTCCACAGGAGACGGAGGGGCCGACAGACAGGCTGGACCCTCACGCGAAGCTATTACCGCCTCACAATGATCCGTGATGACGGCACCGCACCGAAGTGCAGCCCTCGAACTAGCGCGTGCTCCTCCCTTGGGCAGGTCTCCTGGCTCGTGGGGATCAACCGGTCTTTCATCTTCCCACCCTTTCAGGCAGTGACTCTCGAAGACCGTCCTCACTTACAGTGGCGGGACCGCTCCCGAATTTAACGGGATTCCCTATTCTCCGTGAGCACTCCGCATATCATGCGGGTGCGAACGGCACCCAAGGACTGACGTGGCGGATTTATAGCAAAGACTGAACACCTGCCAAGCGATTTTTTACGCTCCGTCGACTCCCCCGGAAACGGGCTGATTTGGCGAGGTAAATGGTGGGAAAGTGAGGCCGATTTCCGTCGATACAGGCCCCTGTTGACAGACCCGTCCCAACTTTGATACCAAGTAGTCCTCCGCAGTGAATTGCGGGTTTGGTAAGGCAATGAGGCCTTCTCCTATGTGACTTTGACAAGGAGAAGGTTTTTTTTTGGCCTGAACCACCCTCAATGGTGAATTTAAATCTGTAAGTTAAAGGGGAAGGCCATGTCTTTACTGGAAGAAGTCTCGAAAGGGTTCACGACCAACGGAAAGAAAATGAACGGATCTAAATCTCATAGCAATGATCTCACCGAGCTTTTCGGCTCCAACGTCTTCAATGAACGCACGATGAAAGAGCGGCTTCCCAAGGAGACCTACAAGGCTCTGAAGGAGACCATCGACAGCGGCAAGACCATGTCGGCCGATGTCGCCAACGTCGTGGCCAACGCCATGAAGGACTGGGCGATCGAAAAGGGCGCCACCCACTACACCCATTGGTTCCAGCCCCTGACCGGCCGCACCGCCGAAAAGCATGACTCGTTCATCGCTCCGACCGCCGACGGCCATATCATCATGGAATTCTCCGGCAAGCAGCTCATCAAGGGCGAACCGGACGCATCATCATTCCCCAGCGGCGGCCTTCGCGCCACCTTCGAAGCCCGCGGCTACACCGCCTGGGACTGCACGTCGCCCGCTTTCCTGAAGGAAGACGGCGCCGGAAACGTGACCCTCACGATTCCCACCGCATTCTGCTCCTACACCGGCGAGGCCCTCGACAAGAAAACCCCGCTCCTCCGCTCCATGGAAGCCATCTCGAAGCAGGCCATCCGCGTGCTTCGCGCCCTTGGCGACGAAGCAACCAAGCGCGTCGTTTCCACGGTCGGTCCGGAACAGGAATACTTCCTCATTGATAAGAAGTACTACGACGAGCGAATCGACCTGATCACCTCGGGCCGCACGCTCTTCGGCGCCCCGGCCCCGAAAGGCCAGGAGCTCGAAGACCAGTACTTCGGCGCCATCAAGGACCGCATTTCCGCCTTCATGAAGGACCTCGACACCGAGCTCTGGAAGATGGGCGTTCTCTCCAAGACCAAGCACAACGAAGTGGCTCCCGCCCAATTCGAGATGGCCCCCATCTTCTCGACCACGAACGTCGCCACCGACCACAACCAGCTCGTGATGGAGACGATGCAGCGCGTCGCCCTTCGCCACGACCTCGTCTGCCTCCTCCACGAGAAGCCGTTCGCCGGCGTCAACGGATCGGGCAAGCACAACAACTGGTCGCTCGCCACGGACGCGGGACACAACCTCCTCGAGCCCGGCAACACCCCGCACGACAACGAAACGTTCCTCGTGTTCCTTGCCGCCACGCTGGCCGCCGTCGACAAGCATGCCGACAAGCTCCGCGCCGGCGCCGCCAACACGGGAAACGACCTTCGCCTCGGCGCGAACGAAGCCCCGCCCGCCATCATCTCAGCGTTCATGGGTGAAGAGCTCACGAACATCCTCGAAGCCCTCGGCAAAGGCAAGTCCGCCGAAGGCATGGGAGAGCGCTTCATGACGCTCGGCGTCGACAGCCTCCCCGCGTTCCCGATGGACAACACGGACCGCAACCGAACGTCACCGTTCGCCTTCACCGGCAATAAGTTCGAGTTTCGCATGTGCCCGTCGTCGGGTTCGATCGCCGGCCCGAACACCATCCTCAACACCGTGGTCGCCGAGTCCCTCGACGAAATCGCCACGCGCCTCGAGAAAGCCCCCGACGTGAACAAGGAAGCCACCGCCTACGTGAAGGAAGTCGTCAAGAAGCACGGGCGGGTGATCTTCAACGGCAATGGCTACTCAGCGGAATGGGTGAAGGAAGCCAAGCAGCGCGGCCTCCCGAACATCGCCAGCACGGTCGACGCTCTTGCCGCCATGGCCAACGACAACGCCGTGAAGCTCTTCGAGAAGTACAAAGTCCTCTCCGGCGGCGAGCTCCACTCCCGCTACGAGGTGTACCTCGAGACCTACGTTAAGAACATCAACATCGAAGCCAAGGCTTCCATCGACATGGTGAAGAAGCAGTACATCCCGTCGGTGATCAGCTACCTCGGTGCGTTGGGGGCGGACACGAAGAGCGCCCAGGCCGCCGGAGCTCAGGTTACGGTTCAGAAGGACCTGGTCAAAAAGATCAGCGCTCTCCTCACCTCGGCCTACAAAAAGCTCGCCGCGCTCGAAGCCGCCCAGGCCAAGGGCTCAGGCATCGAGCACGCCAAGCCGAAGGCCGAGTCCTTCCGCGACAAAGTGGTGCCGGCGATGAACGCCCTGCGCGCGGACATCGACGAGCTGGAATTCCTCCTGCCCGCCTGTGAGTGGCCCGTTCCGTCGTACGCCGAGATGCTCTTCAAGCTGTAAGCCGAACCATCTCTAAACGAAAAAGCCCCCGTGCTCTTCGGAGCGCGGGGGCTTTTTTATTGAGAATTCGTTCCCGCTATCGCGGGGATGGCGATCAGGCGTGGACGCGAACGGAGCTGGCGGAAATGGCGTCGGTGAAATCGATGGTCGGGAATATCGGCGCGCGCCCTTCCAGGTGCGCCACGTACTCCATGTCGAGCCGGTTGCCTTCGATCTGCTCGGCGAGGAGCCGGAAGTTGTCGAGGTGAAGACGGAAGCGCTTGGTGGCGTAGGGAACCGTCGTGCCGGTCGTCATGATGAACGCCCAGTCACTCGACTGGAGCAGCAGCAACTCCCGCAACGACTGGTTAAGCGCTCGTCGCAGGTCTCCATCGGCGGTCGAGAAACGGCGAGCCATCTCTTCCATCTTAGCCTCGGCCCAGTGCTGATGGCGATACGTCCACGCGTTGCCGCCGTTGAGCCAGACCAGGTTGTGCCCTTCCGAACCCCAGGTCGACGGGTTCGGTTTCTGCACCTGGCGGATCGGGTGGCGGTCGATGTAGTCGGCGGGGCTGATGAGCTCCACCTCATTCTGGTCGAAAGCGACCTTGCGGATGAGCATCTCCAGGAAATCGGGGCCTTCGTACCACCAGTGGCCGAACAGCTCCGCGTCATAAGGCGAGATGATGATCGGCGGGTGCTGGGTTTTCCCCTTCAGCCAGCGAACCTGATGCTGGCGGTTGAACATGAAGTTGCCCGCATGGTCGGCGGACTTCCGAAGCGCCTCCTCCGGATCGTAAAAAGCCTTCGCCCCCAGGTCCACCTGTCCGGTGATCTTGTGGTACTTGATGCCGATCCCGCGGCGAACGCCGTCGGCGTGCAGGTAGGGCTTGATGTAGTCGTAGTCGGCATCGAAACCCAGGTCGCGGTAAAACTCCCGGTAGCAGGTGTCACCCGGATAGCCTTCCTGCTGGCTCCACACCTGCTTGCTCGATTCCGGGTCGCGCGCGAACACGTTCACGCCGGCTTCTGTCACCACCGGGGCGTACACGCCGTAGGCCGGCTGAGGATCGCCGAACATGATGCCGTGCCCATCCACGAAGAAAAACTCAATGCCCGCCTCGGCCAGCACGGCGTCCACGCGAGAATCGTAACCGCACTCGGCCAGCCAAATGCCGCGCGGTTTTCGCCCGAAATAATGCTCGTGGGTCCGGACCGCCGTCTTCACCTGGGCGCGCAGGGCCGATACGCGGTCCATCAGCGGAAGGAAGCCATGGGTCGCCGTGCAGGTGATGATCTCGAGATGCCCGCTGCCGGCGAGATCTCGAAACGCGCTCAGGAGCCGGCCTCCGTGCCGATTGAAAAGATAGTCGCGGTTCTGGGTGAACTCCGAGAGATAATGCGCGGCGATCTTGCCGACCGGCGTGCCTTCATTGGCTTCGACTTCCTTCTCGAGGAGCTCGATGCGCTGATCGATGTAATGCGCCAAGCGCGAACGGAGAAGGCCGTCGTCCATCATCGCGGCGAGCGGCGGCGTGACGGACATGGTAATTCGAAATCGGATGCCCTCGGAACGCAGCTTATCGAAGCGGCGCAGGAGAGGAACGTAGGTCTCCGTGACGCCCTCGAAAAACCAGTCTTCTTCGAGAAAGTCTGGATATTCGGGATGGCGGATGAAAGGCAGGTGCGCGTGGAGAACCAGCGCGAGATAACCGGCCGGCGAAGCCATTACTTCGCCTTGATGCGGAGCGAAGACGGAAGGTCCGTGAAGGAGGACCCGAGGTACGACGAGTCGGGGGAAGAGGAGGGCATGTCGTCGGCGAGCGTGGCACCGATGCCGAGCGGCATGGAATCCGGCCCCCACTCCCAGGCGCTTGAACCTCCGGCCTTGATTCGAGATGAGAGGCCTTCCCACGTCGTGGGCCCGGTCATCATGTACCGGCGTTTGCTCTGGACGTCGATGAAAACGGCTTCGCGGTTCGGGCTGGGCGTGAGCCGCGGCGAGCGCAGCGGTCGCGAGCGCAGGAGCGGCTGCGTCTGGCCCGCCCTCGAGACGGACACGAGCTCCAGGACATATTCCTGATCGCACTCGATGTCGATCCAGTAATCGCCGATGGCGCCGAGCCCCTTGGAAAGGAGCCGGCGAACGTTCGAGGTGCGGTTCTCGAGCACGACGCCGAACTCGCCGGTTGACTCGCCCGACCACTCCCAGAAGGCATACGCCTTCTTCGGCGACTGAAGCAAAAGGCTGATGGCATTGATGCCGTAGCGCTCCGGCGGGACCGGCCCCCAGCTCTCGATAAAGCTGTCGACTTCTTCGGTCGACTGGTGAAGGCGCTCCATGAGGCGCGGGAGGAGCGGAAGCGGCTTGGGCGAGCCGAGTAATTCGCTGTAGGCGTCCATGTGCGAGCGAAGCGAACGCTCCGAGGCCCAGCGGCGCAGCTTGAACATCAGGGTGTCGAGCACGCCTTCGAGGCCGGTGCCGTTCTTGTACGCGGCGCTGCGGGGCACGGCTCCCTCGACGAGGCCGACACCGTCGGAAAACAGGAGGCCGGACTTAAGAAAACTAATCTTGCCGAAAAATTCGATTCCGTCCGGATGAAACAACTGCGCGGGCAGCCCGAGGTGCGAGAGGATCGCCGGCGCAAAATTCCCCTGGTCGCGCAGGGACTGGATGTTGAGGAACGTGCGCGTCTCGCGGAAGATCCGCGAGCCGTTCTTTTCGAGCTCGAGATACAGCGGAAGCATCGCCGTGTCCCAGTTGAACATGTGAAAAATGTCGACGGGCTTGCGGAGCTGATTGGCGAGGGCAATGGCGGCCTTGGCGAACACGGCGCTCGCGAGCGCCGGCTCGAGCGACGGCGCCTTCACCATGAAAACGCCGGGCGAAACGGAACCACGCGTGAGCTTCGTGATCTCGACTTCATATGGCTGAGAGAGATGGATTTTGTGAACGGTCGTGCGCGACGGAGCGAGGCGCGTTTTGGGAAGGAGAGACGGATCGTGCGGGATGAGCACGTTCAGGCGGATTCCCTTTTCGGAGAGTCTGGGTATGACGGAGCCAGGCCGGCACCGAACTTCTCCCTTTGTACGGTAAAAGGCCTTACTGGTTGGACAAACCCAAATGACGTGCGGGGACTTCTTCATGAACTCCGCCCTCGATTGAGGGTCGTTAAAACTAGGCTAGAAGGGATGATAGGAATTCCGAATTGGTATCGCCATAATTGAATTACTTACGGGCGTTCCCGACGATAATTCGAACGATCGGACGGCGGGTTTCGGGGGCTAGGACGGCTTGAAAATCGCCGCTTCCTGGGCGGTATTGAGGGCGACGATGGGGAACGGAATCACGATCCCTTCTTTCGCAAAGCGCGCCGAGATGGCCTTAATGAACTCATGCTTGACGAGGAAGTTATCGACGAACTCTTTTGCCCTTAAAACGACCGTAAAATCGATGCTGGAGGCGCCAAAGGTGTGATAACGAACCAAAGGGACGAAGTCCGGCACCCCCCCCTGTACCCGTTTGAGGACCTCCTGGCCCACTTCGATGCAAAGGCGCTCGACTTTGGGGAGATCGGACGAATAATGGACCCCCATCTGAAGCAGGACCGCCAGGTCCGGGGACGGGTAATTGTAGTTCGTCAGCCGGGAATTAATGAGCTGCTTATTGGGGATGATGACGATGTTGTTGGGAAGCTGGCGCACCCAGGTGGAGCGCCACCCGATCTTGTCGACAATTCCCTCCTCCCCGGTCTCGAGCTTCACGTAATGGCCCGGCCGGATTGGTTGGTCGACCAAGATTTGAAAACCAGAAATGAAGTTTTCCAGGGTGGGCTGAAGGGCGAGGGCAACGGCCAATGAGCCGAGACCCAGCGAGGCGATGATCGGCGTGATGGACACGCCCACGCTGTCGAGCAGCATGAGACCGCCGATGGAGAACACGAGGGCATGAATGCCGACCATCCCGAAGTTGAGGGAGAAGCGGACGATTTCATGCCTTTTGGCGGTGAGCTTGAGTGCGTTCTGCAGCAGCAGGTCAACAAACAGAACGACCGCGACCAGCGTAGCGGCCTTCGAGAACATCGTGACCGCGTTCACCCAGCGCCCCGCGAACTGCGGGCCGATGAGGTGCGCAAGGGCCGCGAAGCCCCATACCACGATCATCAGCGTGATCGGCCAGCTGGCCGAGGCGATGAAGATATCGTCGATCTCGCTTTCAGTGCGCGAGCTGAGGTGCTTCAGCCACGAGAAGACGATACGCTTGATCGTCCATCCAAGGAGCACCCATGCGATGAGAAAGGCGGGAACGAAAAGGCTGAGCGGAATCGCGAAACCAAGGAGCTCGAACGGCTTGTTCAAGCTTTAGGAACCGCCCTTCTTTTGCGCCTGCGGTGGAGCGCGGCGCTGCTGGCCCCGGGCGAAGCCCATCTTCCCGGCAACCTTCGTGAAGAAACCACCCTTCTCGTCGTGCTTCGCGTGGGCGCCTTCCTTTTTCTCCGGTTCCTTCTCGGCGTTGGCGGCGGCCACTTTGGCCACATTGAGGGCGGCTTTCTCGCGTGCTTTCCTGTTTTCGATTTCGTCCTTATCGAGATGGCACTTCTTGTATTTTTTTTCCCGAACCGCAGTGGCAGGGCTCGTTTCGTCCAAGTTCCATGGGGATCTCCGGTGATGATGATTATTTGAATTGAATCGGGGTGACAGGGCTTGAACCTGCGACCTTACGGTCCCAAACCGTACGCTCTACCAACTGAGCTACACCCCGTCGAAGAGAAGCTTCGCCTGAGATCGTATCAAAAACCCCTCGGACGCACGCCAGAGGAGACTTAGATCGAAGGGGAAAGGTGCGAATACAGTCTTTCCAGGCCCGCCACCGTTTCCCGAATGTCGAAAAGTCTGGTCGCGGTAGAAGAATACGCAAGGGCTTCTGATTTCCTCCGTTGTGGATCATTGATAACCAAGGACATCGCATTGGCGAGCGCGTCTGGGTCGCCCGGAGCGACGAGGATCGAGGGCGAACCTTTCGCCAATTCGTTGACGGCCGGGATGGTCGTCGAGATGAACGGCGCACCGGCGGCCATCGCCTCCATCGCCACCAGGGGACAGGCTTCCCGGAGCGATGGCATCACCACAGCGTCCACCTGGGCCATCAGTTTTGTCGCGTCCGGTGAAAAACCCAAAAACTCGAAGTTATCGGCCATGCCCAGCGTTGCGATCTTCGCCCGATATTCCCGAACGAAGGATCCGTCATTGATCGCCAGGATCCGAAACCGCCGGGCCGTCCCGCTCTTATGGAGAATTTCCGCAGCGCGGATGAGCACGTCGAAGCCTTTTTCAGGCATGAAACGGCCGAAAAAACCGAACAGGACTTCAGCGCCGCCAGAAACCGACTCACGCCAGGCGCTTGCCTGCGCCGGATCCGGCATGGCGGGGCTGGGAACTCCGTTCCGAACGATACGCAACAGGGCAGGACGAAGACCAGGAAGGAAACGGAGAGTGTTTTCTTCCGCTCCTTCGCCAACCACGTGGATCAGCGACGCTTGATTGAGCACGAAGGTGAGGACCCGGCGCCGCGTCGCTCCCCGAAGGCCGTCGAACTCGTCATCACGGAAAACGTTGTGAGAGGTGATCAGATGAGGTGTTCGCGTCACGAGCGCCGCGGGCGTCGCGGCAACGCCCGCAGTAAATCCCTGGGCGTGGATGACGTGCGGTTTCCACGACCGGGCAGCGGAAAGCGTGGCAAACGCGAGCCTCGTGAAGGCCCGATCGCCCGACACGAGACGCACGATCGGTTGAAACCGTCGAAGATCTTGCTCGAGAGCGCTCGTTTCTTCGCCCCGGACAGCTACGATCATAAGCTGATAGCGCTCGCTGTCGAGACCGCCGAAAACATATTTCAGATAGGTCCGGATTCCGCCCACCGCATGGCGGACCGTAATCAGAATTCGTCGCGGCCGCCGACTCACGTCGACGCCTCGTCCCAATACTTGATGAGCTTGGAACCATTGTCCTCGGCGTCGTCATTGTCCGCCTCGACGGGAGGCTCCACGCCTTTCGCCTCCACCACCCGCTTGAGGACAACCGAAAGACCCGCAAAAAGGTACCACTCGTAACTGGAGAACCCGTAACTCGCGAGACCAAAAATGATGTTCATAAAAATCCACACCTGCATTCCGTTGGTCAGCGCCCGAATGAAAACCATCTCGTCCGTGGCTGTCCTCATGACCTTCAAGCTCTGCTTGAAGTTCACGATCACCGACTTCACAAACATGATGAAGATGATGAGGCCGATGATTCCGATTTCCTGAAGGATTTCCGCATAAAGATTGTGGGCGATCTTTCCGAAGGAGCCGTAATTGGCGTTGGCCTCGGCAGACGTGCCGAGGCCGTGCCCAAAGAGGGGCTTGCGCATCGCCACGGACAGGTTCTCTTTCAGGCCCGTCCAGCGGCCCTCGGCGGTTTTCGCGTTTTTCGTGTCTTTACTGACGAGGGACATGTAGCGGTCCTTCAGGTCGGTCGTGACGAAACCGGCCGACACGACGAATCCCACCACAAGCAGGGCGCTCAGGAGCATCCGTTTCTGACTCTTCCACCAGATCGCGGCCAGGATCACGAGCAGGCAAACGAAACCCGTTCTCGAGGCCGTCAGCAGAAGCGCATAGATCAGCATCGGGGTGAGAGCCAGGTAGATCACTTTATTCTTCCAGTTCACCGCGGTGAGATAGTGAACGAACGGAAAAACCATGAGAATGATGAAGGCCAGGCCGTTGGGATTGACCACGTCCGAGGGAGCTCCGGACAGCCGGTCCATGGCTTCCCAGTTGCCCATCGAGGCCCGAGATCCCCAGTAGCCCGTGGTGATATGCAAAAACACGGGTTCAATGACGCGCAGCGTCTGGCAAAGCAGAAACACGAACATGAACTTCCGCAGTTTCTTCTCGTCGGTGACGAGGGCGATGGTGAAGAAATAGAAGACCACGGCCTTGATGTAACTGGGAATGCCCGACTTGACCACGCTTCCCGGCCATTCAACGAAAGGCAGCGACAGCACAAGATAGATGAACATGATCTTGATCGTCCGCTCGGTGGAACCGGGCGTCGACGGAAACTCCTTCTCCGGCTTGCTGAAGAAGATGAGCGCAGAGATGAGCAGGATCAGGACGAGGTCGAGGCGCAGCATGCCCAACACGGCGGCGCGCGAGCCGATGTGGAGGAACCAACTGAACACGAACAGAAGGTAGAGTTTAAACGCGAACGATCTCACTTCGCTCCCAGAAGCCCTGACAAAAGATTTCCCACCAACCCGCGAAAAGCGCCGGTCTGGAACGGCCGGCTTCGAATCGAGCGCAGGTAATACCCGGTCGAGCGCGAGAGGTCGCGCGAGCGGTAATAATAACCGCGATTATTGAAAGTGTGGGCCCAGGCCCGGTTGAGCGCCGCGGCCGGGATCGCCCCCGGATGGGCGGCCAGGAACTTCGCCATGATGGACTCGGCCCACCCGTGCCTTTCTTCCTGCCGGTGGGACATCTGGCCGGAGTGGCCCACGCGGTAATCGATTAGCTCTTCGTCCACGAAATCGAAATTGAAGGCCACCGAGGCCCGCAGCCACAGGTCCCAATCGATCCCCATCGACAGCGCCGTGTCCATCACGCCCACCCGCTCGAACACCTCCCGCCGAACGATGGTCGAGGAAAACGGAATAAAATTGTCGATGAACAGGGCTTCGGTCACTTTCCCGCGGCGGGGTTGGCGGGCCGGGTCGCTGTCGCGCGCGGCAAGGGGCGTTCCCTCCGCCGACATGGGCCGCATCCGGCTGAACACCACGCCCACTTGAGCGTCGGCGAAGAGCGGCAACTGAAGGGCCAGCTTGTCTTCCCTCCAGCGGTCATCGGCGTCAAGGAAAGCCACGAAGGCGCCGCGGGCGCGCTGGATCCCCGTGTTCTTGGCGCTGGCCTGGCCCGCGTTCTCCTGTCGAACATAGGTGACGCGCGGATCGGCGCACAGGCGGGCGGCCACCGCCGGGGTCTCGTCGGTGGATCCGTCATCGACAATGACGACATCGACGGCGCGATGCGTCTGGCCCAACGCGCTCTCGACGGCGCCGGGGAGAAAATGGGCGTAGTTATAGCAGCTCACCACCACGCTGACGTGCGATTCGGAAAGATTCATGCCCGAGGAATTTACCCTTTGCGCGGCTTCCAGACCGCAATATTTTCGCCCTTCATGAACTTCCCCAGCGCCAGCAACGAGGCGCCGTTGAGAAGGCAGAGGTAGTAGGGATATCGAAACATTCCCTTCGCGTTCGTGACGCGCCGCTGAAGGTAGCCGATCAGAGCCAGGCCATAGAACGCCGTCTGCGCCACGAAGAGCGCCGTGTAGCCCGGCGCCCAGCCGACGAGGGCCGCATTGGAAACGAACGCGGTAATCTGGAGGACGCCCACGAGATAACGCAGGAGCTTGTGAAAGAACAACTGAAACGCGAAGAGTCCCGAGCGGAAGGGGTTGAAAAGGCGGCGCATGAACCAGAGCGCGTGGTAGCTGCGAAGGATGACCCGCACACGCATGCGCCACTCGTCGGAGGCGTTGGTAAGCGAATGTTCCATGAGAACGGCTTCCGGCTCGTAGACCACCCGAAAGCCCTTGTCGACGACGTTCAGGGGCAGGACGAAGTCGGGCAACAATTCAGGGCGCATCGGCTCAAACAACGACTTGCGAACGGCGTCCACGCCGCCGTCGACGCCCACCACGGAGCCGACCCGCGTCTCGAGGTCGCGCAGCTTGTTCTCATACTTCATGTACGCGCTGCAGCCGTCGCCAATCACCGAGCCGGTGTCGTCGACGTAGATCATCCTGCCGGTGACGTAGCCCACCTTCGGATCGGCGAAATTCGCGGCGATCGCCTTAAGCGCATCGGGGCGATACATCGAATTCGCGTCGGAGAAGACCAGGATTTCTCCCGTCGCCTCGCGAACGGCCCAGTTGAGCGCCGCGGTCTTTCCCTGTCGCGGATTCTGTACCAGGAGGCGGACGCCCTGGCCTTCGAAGCGGCGAACGATGTTGTCTGTTCCGTCCTCCGATCCATCGGAAACCACGATCACTTCCCTCAGCCCGGCCGGATAATCGAGCTCGAGCTTGTTGCGGACGGTGGCCTCGATCGAGGCTTCCTCGTTGTGGGCGGCGATGAGGACCGACACGCGCGGGGAGAACGGCGCTTTTGCGACAGGCCGGTGCCAGACGCGCGAGAGCGCGGTCAGGAGGAACGGGTAGCCGACGTAGGCCGCGACGATGCCCGCGATCGAGGTCCAGAAAACGGCGATCACGCCGGGGTTTTCTCCCGGTCGGCGCTGAGGGCTACATAGGATCGGAGCTCCGCGAAGCGCCCGGTCCAATCGCGCGCCAGCGTGGACGCCAGTTCGGCGGCGTGGCGGTCGAAAAACGGCTTGGCCGAATACAGCTTCCGGATGCCGTCGACGATCGACCCGGCGGTGTTCTCCACGTAAAGGATGTTGTCCCCGAAGTAGGACCGGAGCGCCGCCTTGTTCGAAAGGATCAGCGGCTTCTTGAAGGCGAGCCCCTCGTAGGCGCCGCAGAGAAGCGTGTGATCGCGCGTGGTGAGCGCCATCACGGCGTCGGCGCCGGAAAGCAGGTCGAGGTAGTCCTTGTCGGAAAGGAAATCGGTGAGTTTGATTCCCTGCGGGGCCGTCCAGGTGCGCAATCCCGCGGGAATGCGACCGGTCACATAAATCGTGGCCTCACCGTTGAGGAGGCGCCCCGCCTCGAAGACTTCGTTGACCGGCTCATCCTCGCTGTAAGTGCACACGTAGACGACGCGGCGGCTGACGCCCGACCCGGAGACACCCGTGGCCGGGAAAGAAGGAATGGCGTCCTGCAGGACGAGGCCGCGGCCGCCGTTCTGCTCGATGACGCGCTTGAGCTCCGGGTTCGTCACGATCGTCACGTTGGCGTGGCGGATGCAGTAGCGGGAAAGCGCGCGATAAATCTTCCCGCGAAGGCCCACGCCCTGATGAATATGGAGGGAAAAATACGAGTGAAGGTCCTGAACCACCCGGAAGCCCCGCCGCTTCTTCATGAAGCAGGTGATGGTCGTTAATAGGAGCGACGGGTTCTGAACGATGACGGTGTCCGCCTCGAGTTTCGAGAACAGGCCGATGGTTCGCGCCGCGGTAACAAGCACGCCCACGACGGGGAGCTTGGATCGACGGATGACAGTGAATGGAACGTCCAGTTCACGAGACATCTCCCGCGACCGTCGATGATTGTCCCAACTGATCCATACAGCGCTCATGCCACGACCTCCCGATAAAGTTTTGCGTAAGCGTCGGCCATCGTGTCGATGCCGTAGCCTTCACGCGCTCTTGTCCGCGCGGACTCGCCCAGCCGTGCGCCGAGAGCGGCGTCGCTCGCGAGGGCGTCAAGATGCGCGGCCAGGGCCGCGGCGTCCCCCGCCTCGAACAGCAGGGCTGTCTTTCCGTCCGACAAAATTTCCTTCATCCCCCCGACCCGGCTCGCCACGATCGGCAGGCCGAGGTGCATCGCCTCGAGCAATGTGTAGGGCAGGCCCTCGTTGCGCGAGGGCATGGCCAGGCAGTCAAGCGACGCCATCGTCGGCAGGACGTCGCTGACGAAGCCGTGAAAAGCGACGGTGTCCGGGCCCAGCGCCGCGGCCAGGCGGCGAAGGTCGGCTTCCAGCGGACCGGTGCCGAAAACGTCGAGCCGGACGCGGTCCTTGTGGCGCAGAAGTCGCATGGCCTCGAACAGAACGTCGTGGCCCTTCACCGGTGACAGCCGCCCAACGATGCCGACGCGATATCCGGCGTTCGCCCGCCCCGCGGACAGGCGGGCGCGGTCGAGAGGGGCCATGCCGTTGGGAATGACGCGCGCTCCCCGGCGCCCGCCGACGCGTTTCTTCGAAAGCAGGTCGCTCGTGATGTAGACGGTCTCTTCAAAACAGCGGCCGGTCAAAAGAGAATCGATGAGCAGGTTCGCGCGCATCTTCGCCGCGGCCAGGCCCGTGAAGGGTTCCATGGCTCCGTGCTCCGTCTTGACGGCCGGAACGCCCGCCAGGCGGGCGGCGATGCCGCCGATCACGCCGGCCTTGTAGCCATGCGCGTGCAGGACCGACACCTGTTCGGACTTGAGTAGCCGCGAGAGCCACGACACCAGGCGAGGATCGTACTTTCCCCCCGCGGGAGCCAGGACCAGCGGCACGCCGGCCGCGCGAAGCTCGCGCGCCAGCGTCCCATCGGAAAAAAGGACCACGAGCGGCTGGCCGAGCTTCGACTGGCTGAGATATGCCGAGTAGGTCGCCACGAAGCGCTCCACGCCTCCGTAAATTTCGCCGGCCGACACGAGGGCCACCTTCACCGGGCGGCCTCCTGGTAACGGGTGGGCACACGGCAAATGGCGAACCGGTACTTGCCGTTCTTTTCCTGCTGGAGCCGGTCGCCCTTGTTGATCCGAACCTTGACCTCGCCGAACGCGCGGCGCATCTCGGCCTCGAGGCGCGCTTCGGACTCAGGTGTAAATTTTTCATCAGGCACGACGTTGATCACCAGTTCCCCAACATTCTCCTGGATGATCTGCATCTGCGCGAGGCCGGGGATGGCCGTGAGCGTGCGCTCGACGAGCGAGACGCCCGCCACCAACGACCCGTCGCTTTTAACCAGGAAATCCGCCGTGCGGCCGATGACGCGCTCGAGTAATGGTCGGCGGCGACCGCAGCCGCAGTCCCGCCCGAGGCGGACCGTCACGTCGCCCACGGCGTAGCGAAGCAAAGGCTGGCCGTGGTTGATGTATTCGGTAACGACCACCGCGCCTTCTTCCCCGGGATCGGCCGGCGTCCCGTCGGGACGGAGCACTTCGAGATAGACGTGGTCGGAATTGACGTGCAGGCCCTCATGGCGCTCGCATTCGCTGGCGATGAGGCTGACTTCTTCGCAGCCATAGCGGTCGGTGACCTTGCACCCGAACACCTGCTCGATGCGGGCGCGCTCGGCGGGGAGAAGAATCATGGAGGTGGAAATGATCGAGCGGATTCCAAGCCCGGCCCCGCCGCGGGCGGCCACGTGATTGGCGAATACAAAAAGCGAGTGGGCATGGCCGTAAAGCGTTCGGACGTTGCGGGCCAGGAGGTGCCCGATAAACGCGTCCATACTGTCGGCGTTGATCTCGATGGTATCGAGGAACACGAGTCGGTCGAAAAGCAGGGAACGGGCCCTGGCCTTGAGCCCGATGGGAATCGGCGGGTTGCCCCACAAGGCGCCGCGGGTTTCGCCCAGTTTCCAGCCCGACCAGAGATCGCTGCGCAGGGCGGCGGCGTTGCGGTACTGCTGGCAAACGCGGTCGCAGAAAACGTTGAGGGCCACGCCGGTGGATCCGCCGGTCTTGCTGTGCGCGAGCTCGGCGGGCTTATATTCGTCGGAAAACATCTCTCCGCCATGGGCGCGGATGTCATCCTTGGTCAGGATGGGCATCTTACCGAACTCATCCATCGTGGTCGGCGCGGGGCCGCGGCGGTGGTAATAGGGAGCGTGCTGGTGGGCGTACCAGGCGAAGCCGAGCACCTGGCTGAGCTCGTGGCGGGAGTTGTCGAGCCACTGGGCCTCGACGAGGCGGGCCAGCTCATGGCGGCGAAGGCCGCCAATCTCACCGCTCCAGAAATCCCAGTAGGGGATGAAGAGCGCGCCCGCGGCGGCGTCGAAAAGATCGGTGCTTATTTTCCCCACAGCACTCTCAACACCGACACCCATATTCGCAAGTTCGACTTGTCCTGAGACCAGCTCTGAACATATCGACGGATCGCCTTCATGCGATCTCCGCGACGGCGATCCAGGTGTCCTAACGAGAAAAAAAGTTTGGACAGCAGAACGCCGAGGTCGCGGCGTGCCTTGGCTGATTTTGTCACCTGTATCTGCCGGGTGTAGACGCTCAGACGGGCTTCGAGGGCCTTCGGACGGCTCGAGATGTTCTTTGCGTGCAGGCGGCGCCGGTGAAAGACCTGGTTGATGTAACCGATGTCAAAGCGACGAGACGCCCGGAAGAAAAACTCAACGTCGTCGGAATTACCGATCGATTCATCGAAATAACCCACTTCATCAACGAGGCGCTTGCGGATCATCACGCTGGAGGTGCCGATGAAGGTGTCGGGAATCAGCGTCTCATACGCGAGCGACGACGTCAGCCGGTACCAGTTCTTCTTGAGCGGGATCTTGGGCATCGCCTGGAAATCGGTGTGGTCGGAAAGAAAGTCGGGCAGCGCGGGCTCGTCGTCCCGCGTGAAGTTCCGGAAATTCGTAAAGACGAGCGGGATGTCCTTGAACTCGCTGAGGAACTCGCCTTCTTCCTTCAGCTTTCCGGGCAGCATAAGATCGTCGGAATCGAAGAGGGCGATATAGTCGCCCGACGCGGCGCGAATGCCGATGTTGCGCGGCCGCGCGGGGCCGCCGCCGTTGTTCTCGAGCCGGATGTATTCGACGAACTTGCCGTAACGGCCCACCACGGCGGCCGTGTCGTCGGACGATCCGTCGTCGACGATGATGATCTCGACGTTCTTATGGTCCTGGCTGAGGACCGACTCGATCGCGGCGGGCAGATACTGCGCCGCATTGAAGGTCGGGATGACGACGGAAATTTTGGGACTGCGCTCGGTGCTCATGCCGCTTCCTTAAAGAGATTGTAAAGCCGGTCCAGCATACCTCGGTACGAAAACGACTCGTTGACCTTCACCACCGCTGCCGCGCCCATTCGCTTGCGCGACTCATGATTGTCGAGCAGCGTGAGGATGTGGCGCGCCAACTGACCCGAGTCTCCGGCGTCGAACAGCAACCCGTTCACGCCGTGATCAACGGCCTCCGGGTTCCCCCCCACCGCCGCGGCCACCGGAGGGACGCCTGCCGCCATGGCTTCGACCAGGGCGTTCGAGAAACCTTCCTGGCGAGACGGCAGCGCAAAAATATCAAAGGCCGCAAGCACGTGCGGAATATCCGTACGGGCGCCCAGGCAGTGGACCTCGCGGTCCACACCCAGTTCCTTGATGAGCGCCTGCACCTCGTTGTAATAGGCGGAGTTGGTGTCGCCTACGATAACGAACTGGGTGTCGGGCCGACGGCGGGCCACTTCCGCGGCCGCGCGCACGAAGAACTCCTGCCCCTTCACCGGGCGGAACGAAGACACCATGCCCACAACGGGCCGCGACGGATCGAGTCCCAGGTCACGGCGGGCGGTGGCGGCGTCGCCGCCGTCCGCAGCGAACTCCAGACCGTTATGAACCGTGACCACCGATTCCGGTCTTGCCCACTGCGTGCGGATGACCTCACGCCTGACGGCGTCCGACACCGTCACGATGCGCCGGAACAGGCGGTTGAGAAAACGATAAACCCAGACGTGAGAGGCGGAAAGCTGGTAGCCCATGTCGCGGCGGCTGCTGACGACCGGAACGCCAGCAAACCACGACCAGACGCCAGCCCAGATGTCAGCGTCGTGATGATACGTAACGACCAGGTTGAACTTCTCGCGGCGAAGGCGCCGGGCGAGGGAGAGCCCCTGAAAGAAGGCGCGAAGCGAAAGGAGCTTCGTTACGCCGGCGTCGGCCACCGCGATTCCACGGACGCGAAAATCGTCGACGAGCGGCCCGCACTGAAGGCCGAGGACTTCGACGTCGCATCGATCCTGAAGGCCGCGCGCCACGTCGAGAACGTTCTTTTCCGCGCCCCCCATCGACTTCAGATGGCTCGAAACGATCAGCACGCGAAGCCGGCTCACGAGGAGGACTTGGCCGCGAGCGCCTCGGCGATCAAGCTCTCGATGAGCGCCGCGCGGGAATCCCAGTCATACTGGCGCGCCAGGTCCTTGCGCTCACGCCGACGGTCCGGGTTGTCATTGTCCATGGCGCTCTGCACCGCGCTCACCCAGTCGCCCTCGGGTGGGACAAGCTGAACGTGCGGAGAGAATTTGCGCAGCGACATGACATCAGACCCCACCACCGCCTTGCCGAGAGAAAAGTATTCCCACATCTTCAGAGGAAACCCGTAAGCCATCCACGTTCCCGCGGTGCGATACGCCATGAGTCCCACATCGAGCGCGTTGAAATAGGCGGGTAACTGGTCCCAACCGCGGCCCGGCAGGTAATGAACGTTCGGCAGCGACAGTAGAACGCGGAAGCGCTGTTCGTACTTGCCGGGCCAGCCCGTGCGCGGGCCCATGAGCACCACCGACCAGTCGGGCCGCTCGCGGGCGATCCTTTCAATGGCTTCCATCTCCAGCTTGCGGTTGATCCGGCCGATGTGGCCGATGATCGGCCGTTTCATGGTGGAAAACTCATGCGGCTCGGCCATCGCGGAGCCGCTCGACACGGTGGCGAAGTCCACCCCGTTCTCAACGAGCTTGGCGTCCTTTCGGCCCTGCGCGTGCGCCTCATGAAGAAGGGCCTCGCTGCAGGCGATAACAAGGTCCGCCTCGAGAATGGAGCGCTTAAAATTCTCGAGCACGCGGGCGTGCTCGAGCGTGCCGGCCTTGGCGAAGCCCGGGTGATAATCGTGCATGTGGAACACGCTGAGCGACTCGCGGGCGCGCCCCACGAGGTCGATGAAGTGCGGGTTCCAGAAGTAAAGGATGGAGCGGCTCGGCCCGGCGGCCTTTACGGCGGCGCGGCGGATGCTCCACGCGCGCAGGCTGTTTGATAGAGAATCCAGGCGGTGCGAGAAATAAAGGCGCGGGAACATCGCCGTCGGACGGAGCTCATGAATGTTCGGAGCGAGGATGCGAAGCTGCGAACGGAGGCTGCGCCCCCCGGCGAAGGCGGCGCGGGTCTCGTCGAGGGTGCTTTCGCGCGTGACGTACATTACCGCGTGACGGCGAGCCAGGCGCGACATGATCTGCTGGTGCGACAGCCACGGACTCTCGAAAGCCTCCATCGAGCAGTTGATGAAGGTCAGGCGCTCTGTGAGCGGAGTGATTTCTTCGTCGGCAGCCATCACTTGCCTGATCCCGCGGCAATCAGCGGCTCCGGTTCGCGCTCGCCGTTCACAGACACCGCACGCTGAACGGCGGTGAACAGGTGATCGCGCTCTCCCTTCGCCAGGACGAATCGGAAGGCGAGGGGCCAGAAAATCAGGGCCTGAACCACGCCGCAGATGACCAGGCTCAGGTACGAGGGCGCCACGATGTGTCGGCAGATGACGTAGCCGGCGGCGAAAGCGGTCCATGACACCGCCACGTTGCGCAGCGTGTGCCTGGCGTACACCCACACGTTGAGGCCCGTGACGCGTGAAACGTACCAAGGCTGGACGAAGATCGTCATGATCATCATGGGAATCTGCGTGCCGAGCGCCACCCCGAGAATCCCGTACTTCTTGACCAGGATCACGCTCAGAATGAGGTTCAGGATGCCTTCAACGAGGGTGGCATAGGCGTGATACTTGTGCTTCGAAATTCCGTAGAGCAGCGGCACCGAGGGAAGCTGCACCATCCGGAAGAACATGCCCACGGTGAGGGCGACGAGGACGGGGTAGGCGTCGAGGAAGCGCGGGCCCATCCACGCCTCGATGAACTGATGGCCGTAGGCGATCGCGCAACCGACGGCGAAAGTCGCCATCATGCAGGTGATCTTGGTGACGTAAAGGAACTTCGACCGGATGGATTCAAAATTATTGCGGCCTTCCTCCTGGCTGAAGATCGGAGTCATGCCGCGGACCGACTGCGACAGGGCATCCCGAAGGTATTCCACGAGGCGGCCGCCAACGAAATAATGCGTGACAGCGCCGAGGCCCACGTAGGCCGTGATGACCAGAGAGTCAATGCGGAACTGGAGAATGTCGCCGATGCGCGAAACGAAGCTGTAAGCGCTGTAGCTGAACAGCGGCCTTACCCTGGACCAGTTGATGAACTTGGGGTTGATCGAGATGGCCGGCTCAATTCGTAAGGCAAAGAATATCCGGGCCATGCTGTCGACCGCGGACGCGCTCACGGAAATGACGGCCAGCGCCATGATGCCCATTCCCCGATTGACCGCCCAGACGATGAGGGCCGTCGCTATGACGCTCTTCACCATCGAGATCCCGACGCTGATGTCGTCGCGAATGTTCGAGGTGAAGACAGCGTTAAAGGCGCGCACCGGGAAATCGAGTGCAAAATTCAGACCCAGAATGAGAAGGAGCGGGCGAAGCAGGTCCAGGTCCTGCGGACTCCGGATAATGCTCCCGAGTGCCCACATGAGGATCCAGGTCAGCGTCGCGGTAATGAGGCCCAAGACGAGGAACAAATAGAAGGAGGTGCAGAACACCGTGCGCACTTCGTCCTTCTCGGCGCGGCCCACGGCGCGCGAGATGAAGCGGACGACCGCCGAGGAGAGTCCGATGTCGATGAGGCCGTAGTAGCCCAGCACGCTGCCGACCAGCGTCCAGATACCGTACATGCGATCGCCCAGATTGCGGACGAGAAATGGCATCAGGAAAAAAGCGATGCCAATGCCGAGCGCGAAGTTGCCCAGGCGTACCCCGGAGTTTCGAATGAGTCGGACGGATCGGATCATTTTATTTGTGGTACGCCAGGATGCGGCGGTCGCCGGCGTGATCGACGGGAGACATCAGGTACTTGATCGCGCCTCGCACGGATTCGCCCATGAAGCCTTCGTTGTTGAAATTCCATTCGGCGCCAACGAAGTAGAGCTCGCCCTTGCGGTGAAGGACGTCGCGGAATTGCTCATTATTGCGGATGAGCGTGGGCTCGTAATCACGGCGTTTGTTGATCTCCGAGAGCCGGTAAAATTCGGGTTTCTTCCCCACGTAGTACAGGAACGCCTGCGGGTTCGTGGTGACGACGGTCGCGCCCCGGACGTTGCGTTTAAACTGCTCGTCCAGACTCTTCCAGTCCGGGTGCTTGGCGCGAAACGGCACTTTGAAGGAAATGGCGATCCATGGATGGGCGAAGACGAGGAAGCCGGGAAGAATGAAGGCGGCGGCGAGCACCTTGGCCCGAAGCGGTTCCGACTTCAGGCTGATTCGCAGGCGCTCCCATCCCCATTCGATGAACGGCTCAATCGCGATCAGGGCGGTGATGAGGAAAAAAGGGAAGAGATAGAAAATGTAGCGCTCGGACTTTCTCGCAAACACAAGCGAATGAAGCACGAGCAGCGGCGCCGACAGGCAGATGGAGTAGAGCCCGATTTTACCGTAACGCTTGACCGCGACATAGGCGCCCACGGGAAACAAGAACGTGAAGGCCGGAAAGTTATTGATAAAATAGTAGCGGTAGAAATTGTTGTCGTAGCCCTTGGCCACCTGCCAGGAGTGGATATCCGTGGCCTCGGATATTTTTTCCATGATGAGCTTCCGGTCCCAGGTCATGAGCGCCAGGAAACCCGCCACCCCCAGGAAGATGACAATAACGTACTTGGATAGGCTGGCTTTGCGCCAACCCTCCCTCCCCACCGTCATTGCCGCCATCAACACGAGATAGCAGGCCGCGGCAATGCCGAGGTTGACCGTCAGGGTCTGAAAATGAAGGGCCAGGGCGGCGAGCGGGGCCGACGCGATGAGCCAGCGCCAGTCCACCGAAGCCTTGTGTCCGCTTTTTTTCAGGCGCCCGGAGACGTTCTCGAACCCGGCAAAGAGCGCCAGCGCGGCGGAGAAAAAGAAAAGCTGGTGAGCGGTATAAAAGCGACATTCCCGCGAGATCTCCACGGCGAAGGGAGCGAACGCGAGCGCCAGCGTATAGGCCCCGGAAACGATCTCCGAGAAGAAACGCCGGACCACGATCGCCGAGAACGCGAGAAAGAAAATATTGGTGAGCGCGAAAGGCAGGCGCGCCGCGGTCTCGCTTTCGCCGAAAACCTTGAACATGCCGGCGGTGACCAGCGTGACCGCCTTGGCCCGGCCGTATTCCCCCACCATCGGCACGAAGGTCGTGCCCGTTTCCAGGTAGGACTTGGCGGAGAACACATGGAAGTATTCGTCCGTCCAGAAACCGTACTTGCCCAGGTTCGTCAGACGCAGGACGGCGCCGCCCAGCAGGCAGGCCGCGATGAAACCAAGCCACAGTTTCGAAAATCGGCGCGGCCCCGATAAGAATGGTTCGACTTTGGCGATCCGATCGCCCGAGGTCAGGGTCATGGGTGACTTCACTCGCCGGCCTCAGCCATCGGAAACGATGACGCTGGCTCCTCCGCAGCTTTGAGACCGTTCAGGGAGCGCCGCATGAACGCAACGAGGAGAAAAATCGAAACGATGGCGGCCTCTCCGATCACGCCGACGACGTTTCCCCAGCTCAGGATGTGGTTCCAGGAAAGGAGCGGAAACACCGACGGAGAAGCGGCAAAACGCGTGGGCAGGAACGGCCAGAAGAGCGCCGGCCCTTCCGCGGGCGACGGGGCGCAAAAGTAATCCAGAACGATGTGGGAGAGAACTCCGAAAAAAACGAGGCGGGCCGCTTCCAGGGCGGCCTGACGTCCGCGCCACCAGAAGGCGAGACCGGCCAAGGCCGCCACGACGACAGGAGAGAACAGGCTGTGCGTGGCCGTCCTGTGCATCAGATGCGGGTCTCCGGCCAGCAGGCCCGGAATGAAATCAAGGTCCGGTGCGTTCGCAAAAAAAACGAGCGCAGCGAGGGCCCACCAGTTGCGGCCCGAATCAGCGGGCCGGTCGGCATAGAGGGCGCAGCCCATCAAAGCGTGTCCTATCGGGGAAGGCATGTCCTAAATCCTCACAGTAGGCGATTCGCCACGTACCACGCGGCCGTTTTTCCGAGTCCCTCGTCGAGGTCCACCTGGGGCGTCACGCCCAGTTCCCGCTGGATCTTCGCGTTCGAGAAGGAGCGGTGCTTCCGGAACCAGTCGGCGCGGCGCGGATAAAGCGGCGGCTTGATTCCCAGGGGCTCGCATACTTTTTCACAGACGACGGAGGCGGCGTAAAGCAGACCAAAGGGCAGGCGCAGGCGCGGCGGCGGCTTTCCAACCGCCTTCGCAATTTTGGCGACGAGTTCGTTGAGGGTCACGGCCGGCGTTCCACACACAATGTACGTTTGGCCGACGGATTTATCGTGCTCTCCGCACGCCAGAACCATCTTCACCACGTCGTCAATGTACGTGAGCTGATAAAGCGGCGTTCCGTCGCCGAACATGATGAACGTTCTGTTCTTGACTGAGCGAAACAGCTTGAGAAATCGACGATCTCCGGGACCGTACAGCCCGACGGGCCGAAAGATCACGCCGGGCAGGCCTTCGTCGAAATACTTTTTCGCCAGAAGCTCTCCGTCGAGCTTGGTCTGCTGGTAAGCGTCCCCGGGACGGAAGGGCTCGTTTTCGTCCGCCGGCGGGTTGTCGATTTGACCGTGAACTCCGACGGTGCTGCAATGGACGGTCCTTTTAACGCCGTAGCGCCTGGCGGCGTCGAGGACATGGCGGGTCCCCGCGACGTTGGCGGCCTCCAGTTCGGCGAACGGGAGGCTTTCCCGGTAAGCGGCGGCGATGTGATAAATGAGGTCCACGCCCTCGACCGCCCGGTCGACGCTTTTGGCGTCGGTGAGGTCGCCCACGAACGACTGAACGCCCGCCATGCCGAGCCCGTTGAGAGGGTTCGTGGCACGAACAAGCGCACGCACGGTGTGGCCCTGGTCGAGAAGCGTCCGCGCAATGGCGCCGCCGGTGAAACCCGTCGCCCCCGTAACAAGGATCGTTTTCTTTCGTGTGGCGAGTTCAGTCACGGCTACCTCTCCAGAACGACGGCCGTCGCCATGGTGACGTCGTTGCGGGACGGGGCGTTGCGCCGTTCAGCGAAAGCCCGGACAGCGTCGGCCGGAGACGGCGAATTTCGGCTCGTGGCCAGATAAATGAGACCACCCGTCAGGGCACAGGCGAAACGCCCGAATAACACCACGATCGACAACGCGAAGGCCTGGTCGTAGGTCAGACCCACCTGGGTGAAGAAGAAGATGAACGCGCCTTCCCGAATGCCGATGCCGTAAATCGACACCGGTACGGCCTCGAGAACGTAAATGAGCGGCATCACGAGAATCAGGGCCAGGAACGACACGTGGAGGTTCAGCGACAGCGCGCCGATGTAGATGCACACGAAGGCGAAGATCTTGAAAACGAACGCGATGATGTTTGTGGAGATCAGGAACCCGGGTTGATCGCGGTACTTCATGACGGCATCATGAAACCGCTCCAGCGGCCTGAGGAGACTGACGAGAAACTTGATCCCCAGCGCCCGGAGGAAGCGGTCGACGACGTTGAAGAGCTGGCCCGTCAAGAGAACGCAGGCGCCCGCGAAAAAGACCACAAACGTCGCAACGATCGGGTAGATGAGGGCGGCATTGCTGAGCAGTTTTCCCGCGAACAGCGAGGCCACGAGGCCCATCAGAAGCAGAACGAACATTCCAGAGAGCCGCTCGAGCAGGACCGTAGCTGCCGTGGCATAGAACTTCCCGGAATAACGCCCCACCGCGTACGCCCGGTAAAGGTCGCCGCTGTACTTCGACGGCAACAGAGTCGAAAAGAAGTTTCCGACGAGATAGATAAGGCTCAGCTTGCGCAGCGATACGAAGATGCCGCCCTTGTTGAGGAAGCGACGCCAGATGATCGACGCCAGCACAAACTGGAAGTGGGCGAGGACAACCATTCCCACCAGCATAGGCTGGTTGGCGTTCTTGAGGATCACCCACATGTCGGTCCAGTTGGCTTTCGCTATGATGATCGCCAGCAGGGCGATCGCCGCCACATATCCCACCCACCGCCAGCTCTTCTTCTTATTGTCGTCGTTCACATCAATCCTTGTTTAGACGGCTTCGGCCGTTTGCGTCCGCGCCGCCGATGATACGGCCTCAACGGAGGAAATCTCTTTCAAAGCTTCTTCAATCTCACGTCGGCGCTTCGCGGTGTCCCAGCCGAGGACGCTGCCCATGACCTTGCCCGCCGCTTCCACGCTCGCCTCGCTCGGCGGCGCCGTTATAGCCATCTCGGTGCGGCGAAAAACAACATCGGCCAGCGCGCAGCCCAGTTCATTGCGGACCGCGTACTCGATCTCCGCCGGAAGCACCACTGCCCCTTCCAGGGGCTCCTCACCCCGTTCATCGATGTAACTCAACACCCGCTCGTATTCGGAGCCGTACGTCTCGATCAGACGCTGAACGAGCGTCGGAGAAAACTTTCCCGCGTGCCGCGTCACCTGCGCGGTGATGTAATCCGACAACGGGCCGGTCTTCCCGCCGTGAAGCGGGGTCACCTCCGTCGCGGAGGCCGATTCCCGGCGCCCAAGGCGCTGCATCACCACATTCACGGCCTGTTCGGCCACGAAACGCGCAGTCGTAAATTTAATGCCCACAACGCTCACGAGGCCCTGGATCCCATCTCGCTTCTCATGGTCAACGATGCGCTGGCGTTTGAGCAGATCAACCTCGCCGGTCTGGCGGTTCACCGTTCCGGGCAACAGGCCCGAGAGCACGCCCACCACGTCGGCAGGAATTGCTTTCGCTCCCGGCAGCGCCAGGTTCAGCTCTTTTAAGAATGTGGCGATGTCCGCCCCCGTCACCTTGAATCGATCGGCCGTGCCCGAGAAACCCCAGTGTCGCGTTCCAACGAGCGTGAGACCGCGCCAGGGCGTTACGAACAGCACCGGTCCGCCCGGCCGGGACGCGCCGATGGCGTGGCCGGCGTTGAGCGGGCGGCGAATGATCAAATTCATGGCGGCCGAAAGTCCAGGGGCCGACTCTCCGCCCGCGGTTTCCGCCAGGCGCGCCACGTCTTCGGCCCACGGACCGGCGGCGTTCACGGTCACGCGGGCCCAGAGCGTAAATTCCTGGTTCGTCAGCCGGTCGCGGAGCGTGGCGCCGATGACCCGGCGGCCGCCGCGAATGAGCTGTTTCACTTCCGCGTGGTTGATCGTCGTCGCTCCGGCGCGCTGGGCCGCCAGGATAAAAGAAAGGACAAGGCGCGCCGGGTTCGTCATCTGCGCATCCGTCCACACCGCGCCGCCGATCAGGCCTTCCTTCCGGATGCCGGGAGCGATCCGCGCGGTTTCCCGCGCGGACACCACGCGGCCACCGGTGAGCGAGCGGTCAGCCTCGAGGCCGGAGTTCCGGTCGAAGCCAACGGCGTCGGCTGCCTTGAGGGCGGCACGCATGAAAAAGGGGCTTTTCAAACCTCCGTGCCGGTAGAGAGGGAGCACGCAGGGCAGAGGCCGCACCAGGTGCGGCGCAATGCGGAGCATGGCGGAACGTTCGCGAATCGATTCACGCACGCGCTTCAGGTCGGCCGTTTGCAGGTAGCGGAGGCCGCCGTGAATGATCTTGAGGCTGTTCGCCGACGTGCCGGCGCCGAAATCGTCGCGATCGACGAGCGCGACATCAAGGCCCCGCTGGGCGGCTTCCCAGGCGATCGAGGCGCCGTGGATGCCGCCGCCGATCACAAGGACATCGAAGACCCGGTAAGAAAGACCTTTGAGCTGGCGGTTCATTTTTCGGCGAAAGCCATGATATGCCAGCCGAAACGGCGCACGATCGCGCGCGGCAGCGCATTAAAGGCCCCCACGAAGAACGAGTTGTAGAGAAGGGCCTTCACACCCTTATGAAGACGTGTTTTTACCGGGAAGCGCTCGAAGACGATGCGGGCGCGCGGAAAGATGCGAAGCATCTTCTTCAGCTCTCCAACGGAGAACTTGCGGATCACCGGCGCGTCCTCGTGCTCGAGGGCAACGTTGGTTACCTGGCGAAGGGCATTGAGCCACGAGACACGGTTGTAGACCATCAGGATCGCGTGGCCGCCGGGCTTGAGCACGCGCTTGATCTCGTTGAGCATCTGGACCGGGTTGGCGGTGTACTGGAGAACGCCGTGGGCGTAGACCATGTCGAACTGATTGTCCTCGAACTGGAGGTGCTCACCGTCCATGACGCGGAAGTCGCCCTTCTGGTTGCTCGAGGAGAAGTTCTTCTTCGCGAGGTCGATGGCCGTCTGGGAAAGGTCGACGCCGGTCACGCGGCCGCCGCCCTGAGCGAAGCGCAGGAGGTCGATGCCGATGCCGCAGCCCACTTCGAGGATCCGCTTGTTCCGGTAGCCCGAGAAGTCCACGACCTTGGGAAGGTAGTCGAGCTTGTCAAAGCGGTATTCGTCGAGCTCCTTGAAAAATCCCTTCGTGCCCACAGGATGGCGGGCGACGGACAGGTCGTGAATATGGGTGTTCCAGTATTCACGGATATCGGCTTTCAGGGGGCTGAGTTTTTCTTCAGGTTCCAGGGTCAACATTGCACTCTCCGGGGAAATTTCAGGCGCAGGAGGCTTCCTCGATCATCGAGGGAACACCGCGGCTGAGGTACTTCTTCTTCCAAAGTTCGAACACCATGAGGCACCAGAGACGGTGCGCGTGGTTCTGCTCACCGGCGAGATGCTCGCTGATGAGCCGACTGACGACCACGGGGTTGAATAGCCCGCCCGCGCGGATGGCGTCGGGGTTGAGGACGGCCAGCATCGGCTCGCGCAGTTCGTTGCGAAGCCAGTTCTTGAGCGGAATGCTGAAGCCTTCCTTTCGGCGGTTCAAAATCGATGACGGAACGAGGCGCTCGAAGGCCTGCTTGAGAACGAGCTTGCGCCCGCCGCCGGAAATTTTCAGATCGCCCCGCATCGAGAGCGCGAGCTCAATGATGCGGTGATCAAGGAACGGAACACGGACCTCGAGCGAGTTGGCCATGCTGGCCGTGTCGACCTTCACGAGGATGTCCTCGGTGAGATAGACGTTGAGGTCCACGTAGCTTTGACGGTTCACGCGGTCGTCGAAGCGCCGGGCGTCGCCGAAATGGTCCAGCAGCCGGCGATAAGCCGTGCCGGCGGGAACGCTGCTCAAGAGCTGCGGCGAATAGAGTTCGGCGCGCTGCGCGTCGCTCTGAAAGGACATCCAGCGGTAATGCTCGATGTCGCCGCGGAGGCGCTCGCCTTCCACGAACCGCTTAAGCTTGTTCACGACGCCCTTCTTCTTGCTCGCGGGCGGAAGGCGGTCGGCGGCCCATCCCACGGCGCGGCGCGCGATCGACGGAAGAAGCCGCCCATAAACCTGGCCGTAACGGTCGGCCTGGTATGAATCATAGCCGCCGAAGAGCTCATCGCCCCCGTCGCCCGAAAGCGCCACGGTCACGTGCTTGCGCGCGAGGTTAGAAACCAGGAATGTCGGAAAGATCGACACGTCTCCGATCGGCTCGTCCAGATACTTCGTGAAATCGTCAAGGAACGTCCGCGGGTCCGGCTTGAGGGTGTATTCCTCATGTTGAGTGCCGAAGTGTTCGGCCACGAGCTTCGCGTGAGAAAGCTCGTTGTACGACGAGTCGTCGAAACCGATGGAAAACGTTTTGACCTTTCCGGCGAGCTCGGACATGAGGCCGACAATGATGCTCGAGTCCACGCCGCCGCTGAGAAAGGCTCCCAGCGGGACATCGCTGATCATGTGGCGCTTCACCGCGTCGCGCAGCTCGGCGCGAAGCACCGGCGCCGCTTCCTCGATGGTCGTCAGCTTGAGGTCGCTCGGGGCCGTCCAGTAACGGACCTTGCTGATGGCTCCCGCGGTCACAATGAGCAGGTGTCCGGGTTCCAGCTTGCGGATGTCGCGAGCCAGCGTGCGCGGCGCGAGTACGTACTCGAGTGTCATGAACTCGTCGAGCGCCTCGCGGCTGATCTCGTTCGAAACGCCGTCAATGGCGAACAGGCTCTTCATTTCAGACGAGAACGCCAGCATGTCGGGCGTGAGGTGGTAATAAAGCGGCTTGATGCCGACGCGGTCGCGGCCCACGATCAGTTTCTTCCGGTTGTCGTCCCAGAGAGCGAAGCCGAACATGCCGTTGAGCTTTTCGGCGAACATGTCCCCGTATTGCTCATAGGCGTGCACCAGCACCTCGGTGTCGGTGCGGGACTTGAAGCGGTGGCCCTTCGCGCGCAGGTCGTCGCGCAGCTCCAGGTGGTTGTAGATCTCGCCGTTCATTACGACCCACACCGTCCCGTCCTCGTTCGAGATCGGCTGCTTGCCGCCCTCGACGTCGATGATGCTCAACCGGCGCATGGCGAGCGCGCAATTTCCGAAATCGATGTGACCCGCGTCATCGGGGCCGCGGTGGCGGATGAGCTCGTTCATGCGATGGAGCAGGTCGAGACTGACCCGTCGATCGCTGAGATTAAGTATTCCGACGATTCCGCACATGGGAGTTACCGGGCCCCCACCATGTCGCTGCTCATGCGGCCCAGCAGTTCCTTGAGGCGCGCGTGGTAGAACTCGGGAGCATAGGCGCGCTTGTAAAGCTTCGTGGCGCCAAGCACGACGTCGCCAGCCCGCGTCGCGTCATTCAGGGCGATGATGATGCCCTTCGCGAACGAGGAAGCGTCGCATTCCGCCAGCACGGCTTCCTGGTCGCTGAGGATCTGCGTGTGCGTGGGATGACGCGTCGCCACGATCGGCTTACCGCTCGCAAGGTATTCGTAAATCTTGAGCGGCGTGTTTGTTCCCTTCATACGCGGCGAAACCAGAACGTCGGCGCGGCGCATGAACGTTTTCGTCGCGTTCGGCGGCAGGTTGCCGGTGAAAAGCGTGGAATCGGCGACGCCGAGTTCCGTGGCGCGGACCTTCATCGCGGCGGACTGTTCCGGCGTTCCCCCCACCAGGACGAACAGCGCGTCCGGGCGGGCCTTGAGGACCTCCGGAATTCCGTCGACGAGCATGGGCAGCCCCTGATAGGCCTCGAACGTTCCTGAATAAAGGACGACCTTGCGGCCGGTGTAGAGCGACCAGTCCACGGCGTCCGCACCTGTTTCCACGACGCCCTCGGGAAAATCAACGCGGTCAAAAAGGGTGTTTTCAATGAGCACGCTCGGCACAGGCACCCGCATGCCATCGACGGTCTTCTGCAACTCGGGGCAGATGGTGATGATGCCCGCGGCGTTCTTGAGGGAAACCTTCTCGAGCCACTCGAACGACTTGATGAGCAAAGGGTTCTGCGTGAACTTGAAGTTGCGAAGCTGCTGGGGAAGGCTCGAGTGCATATCGTAAAGGACTTTCATGCGCCAGAAGAAGAGCTTATAGACGAGGCAGAAGAATGCGCCCTCTTCGTGCGCGTGCACAAAGTCGTAGCGATTGGTCAGGAGCTGCCAGAAGCCCTTGAAAAAGAGAGGGATATCGAGGATCAGCTTCGGCAGCGACGGGCCGATCTTGATCTTGTTGATGAACGGCACCCGCATGCTGCGCAGGATGCGCACGCCCGGGATGGCCACGTCCTGCCCAATGGGGTAGGTGACGATGTCCACCTGGTGGCCGAGCGCCGCCATGGTCCGCGTCCGGAAATAGACGCTGAACGGCGTGCCGCGGGCCTGGAAAAACGGCTGAGGAACGATCATCAGTACTTTCATTTTTTCACTCGAGAATCTTCTCGATCTGGTAGCTCTGAATGTCCTTCGAATGCGTGAAGAGGATCAACTCTCCGATCAGACCGATGGACGCCGACTGGACGCCCACGACCATGAGCAGCGTTCCCAGAATGAGAAGAGGGCGCTGGGAGATCGGCTGGCCCTGCATGTACTTGACGTACATCAGGTAGAAGTTGATGACGAAACCCGAACCGAGCAGCATGACGCCGAGCGATCCGAAAAAGCGCAGCGGGCGCTCCACGAAACGGCCCGTGAACATGAGCGTCACGAGGTCGAGCATGCGTCGGAGGTAAATGCCGGCGCCATAGACGCCGTGTTGGTTGATCTCTCGCCGCTGGCGAACAGGGACCTCCGCGACGCGAAAACCTTGGCGAACAGCCAGAACCGGGAGAAAACGGTAGTTATCTCCATAAACCGGCAGTTCACCGACCGCGCTGCGCTTGAAAAGCTTCAGCGTGCAGTTCGTATCGTGAAGGTCGACCTGCGACACCTTGCGGACGAGCCAGTTGTAGGCGGCCGTTTGAAGCTGATTGAGTGAGCTGTCCACGCGGCCGACGCGCCAGCCGTTGACAAGGTCGAAACCTTCTTCAATTTTCGTAAACATCTTGCTGATCTCGCTGGGATGGACCTGCATGAAGGAACCGAGCGTCAGGATGAGGCGACCTTTCGCGTGCGTGAAGCCCACCATCATCGCGACCGACATGCCGTAGAAACGCGGCATGCGGATGACGCGAACGTTCTTCGCAACCGCATGAACGGCTTCAACCGTGAACTTAACTCCCGGGCCTGTCCCATCGTCCATGAAAAGAAACTCAAAAGTCCTGCCCTCTTTCGCCAGGAGCTCGGCCACCTGCGCGTACATCTGCGCGGCATTTTCCAGGTTACTGTCGACGTAGACCACGACGGACACGTCGAAACTGTCGACGCCTTTCGGACCTTCGGTCTTGGGAACTTCAACGATTTGTGGCTGCATCAGATTCTCCCCTCTCCCATATGGACAGTTTTGACGGCGATGATGGACCTTCCGTCCGTTTCGCCTGTGGAAACAACGTACTCAGCCAGGATTCCCGACAGAATGAAATGGAACGCGGTACCGAGTACCATGAACGAAATACTCGGCACGATCACCAGGCCTTCGCTCGAGGCCGAATACTGGAAGACCGAGAAGGCCAGCAGCGCGCTGCCGAGGATCAGAAACGGCAGGCCGAGAATGGCGAACCAGTACATCGGCTTGCGAAGAAACCGCGTGATGAGCAGGATCGTCATCAGGTCGGCGATGACCAGGAAAATGCGCGAAAGCCCGTACTTCGACTGGCCCGTGCGACGCGGGAAATGGCTGACCGGAATTTCCGCCGTGCGGGCGCCCGCGAGCGACGAAGCGATGGCCGGAAAAAAGCGGTGCATGTCCGAATAAAAACGGATCGGCTTGAGGAAGCGCGAGCGATAGGCCTTCAGGCTGCAGCCATAATCGTGGAGATGCACGCCGGTGAACGTGGAGATCAGCCAGTTCGCGATGCGCGACGGCAGCGTGCGGGTGAGAAAGTCGTCCTTGCGCTCGTAACGCCAGCCGCTGACCACGTCGAACCCTTCGTCCATCTTCGCCAGCAGCTTGTGCATGTCGGCGGGGTTGTTCTGAAGGTCTCCGTCCATCGTGACGATGATTTCGCCCCGGGCCGCCTGAAAACCGGCCGCCATCGCCGGAGTCTGACCGAAATTGCGGCGGAACTTCACGACGCGAAGCTGAGGGTTCTTCGCGGCGATCACTTCACATATCTGAAAGGTCTTGTCGCTCGATCCGTCGTCCACGAACACGATTTCATACGTTTTCCCGAGCTTATCGGCTTCCCCCTGAATCGTGGTGAAGAGCTGCTCTGCGCACTCTTCCTCGTTGAACAACGGGACGACGATTGAAATGGAGGGTTTCGTGAACATCTTTCCCTTATCTACTGCGTTCCAACACGCGCCGAGAGGGAAACGCGGTGAATGGTGTCCACGTCGTCTCCCGGCGTGAAGGAGTAGTCGAGCCCGATCTTGTCGATCGGAATGAAGCCCACCTCGAAATCAAGGAGCAGGAGGCCGGCACCGAAGGTGAGGCCGCTGCCAGCGTCGTAGCTGGAGTCATAGCCCGCGCGAAGCGCGAACGCCGAAGCGAGGCGCCATTCCACGCCGGTGCGGAACACGGAGCCGCGGTCCTGGGCCTGGCCCGCGTCGAGCGCGAGGACGAGCTTGTCGCCGGCGGGCATGAGGGCCACGCCGCCCATGATTTCCGTCGGAGAGTCTTCGGTCTTGCCGGCGTACTGGATGTTCGCGCCCAGGTTGCGCGCGGAAGCGCCCACGTTCAGATAGCCAGGGATGGCCCGGAACAGGCCGCCGACGTCAATCGACGTGCCGCTGGCCTTCTCGCCGAAAACCTGGAGTTCGAAAATACGGGCCATGGCGCCGACCGAAAACTGATCGGTGAAGGCCTTGCCGAAGCCGACTCCGTACACCTTGTCGCGCGCCTTCAGCTGTCCGAGCGAGGCGCCACCGGCCGTGAACGCGTCACCGCTGCCGTAGTCGAGGGTGGCGACGTTGAAAAGGATCGTCCCCAGCGAACGCACGTTGGAAGTCGTCAGGTCGCCCAAAGGAATCGCAACCGCCAGGTCGCTGATCTCGAAGTCGTCAAAACCGCCAAACTGCGTAGCAGCTGCCTCGGATGACTTGAAGTAGCCGAGACCCGCGGCGTTGTGGTACATCGCGTTAATGTCGTCGGAGACGGCGACGAACGCTCCGCCCATTCCCATCGGGCGAGCTCCGCCCTGCAGGGTAAGGATGCTGGCGGGTGAGGTACCGGCGTCCTGGTCCATGGCATGCGAGATCCGGGCCGTCGCGATCGCGCCGGCGATGATGAGCCCTGTTAGAAAACGTTTCATCGGATGATTCCCACCTTGCCGGTGCGCTGATCGCCGCCGCTCTTGAGGAAGTACACGTAAATTCCGCTGGCCACGTCGCGGCCGTCATTGTTCTTCAGGTCCCACGTGAACGAATTCACCGCGGGGTCCAGATTTTTCTCGAAGACGAGACGGCCGGCCGCGTTGAAAACTTTCAGTTCGCCGCCTGCGACGTTGTCGAACATTATGGTCCGGTCGCCGCGGTTGACCCGCGCCGGGTTCGGAAACACCTTAAGCAGAGACAGGTCGGCCATGGCGGTCGACGACATCAAACCGACGGCAAACGCTGCCGCCAAAATCCTGCTGATCATGAATCCCCCTTGTTTCATTTGCGCGGCCGGCGAACCGAACCGCTGACGAAGTATTGGTTGACGTACGTGGGCAGGGTATTCTCCGCCCGCGTCAAAACGAGCCCAAGAAGCGGGGCGCGCTGCGCGTTCTCCAGGGTCTGGATCGCCTGGCGCACGAATTTCTTCGGCGTCTTGCCCACCTGGGCCACGAGAGAAACCGCGTCGACGTGGCTCAGAAGAAGAGGAACGTCGGCAAGCGGCACGATCGGGGCCGCGTCGAGAATGATGTAGTCGAAGCGCTCGCGGAGCTCGCGGATGAGCTCGGCCAGGCGAGGCGACGCCATGAGCTTAGACGGGTTGGCCACCGGCTCGCCGCCGGTGATCACCGACAGGCGCTCGAGGCGCGTGGGCTTGAGAATGCTGTCGAGCGAAGCGTGGTCCTGCAGATACTCGTGAAGACCCTTCTTGTCGTTGAGGGCGAGGTAGCGGGCCACCGCGCTCTGGCGGAGGTCGCAGTCGACGAGCACGATCTTCTTGTCGAGCTCATTGGCCATGGAGATGGCCATGTTGCACGAAGTGGTCGTCTTGCCTTCACCGGCCATGGCGCTCGAGAACAGGAGCACCTGGACGGGCCGCTTCTGAGTCATGAAGAGGATGCGCGTGCGCAGCAGGCGGTAGTGCTCCGCCGGCAGCGACTGCGGATTGTGCAGGGTGACCATTTGCGGCGAGACCTCACCGGCCTTGGCCGATTCGAGGTTGCTCTTCACCGGATAGAGATCGGGGATCGCGGCCAGGATCGGCTGCTTGAACGACCGCTGGGCGTCTTCAACGCCGCGGAGAGACGTGTCCGTCAGCTCCCGGATCAGCACGGCGATGCCGCCGGCGGCCAGGGCGAGGAACACGCCGAAACCCGCGGCCTGCCACGGAAGCGGCCACGAAGGAAGCATCGGCTTCTCGGCCTCTTCGAGTAGGCGGACGTTGCCGCCCTCGCCGAAAGTGGCGAGGCGCAGCTTCATCTGCGCGGCCTCAAGGCTCTGGAGAAGGTTACGGTAAATGTCTTCGTTGACGTTCTGCTCCTTCGCCTTGGCGGACACTTCGTCTTCGGAAATGTAGGCCGTTCCCTGCTCGAGGTTTGACTGGCGCTTGCGGAGGAAGCCAATCTCGTTATTGACCTCGCGGAGCTGTCGGAGTGCCTGGGCGTAAGCGGGGTTGCCGGGCACGGCCGGCATGGAATCGCTGCCGTTGTCCTTTTCGCGGGAGATCGCGGTCTCGAGTTCCGCGATGCGCCTGCGGAGGTCGCGGACCATCGGGCTATCGTCGCGGGCGGTCATGGCGAGCTGATTGAGGCGTGAACGCGTCTCGGACAGCTCAGCCTGAAGCTTGTAGGCGGCCGGGTTCTGGTTCTGGGCGATCGCCGGCGTGTTCTTCTCGAAATGGTCGATCTGGTCGAGAAGCGCGCTGCGGCGGCGCATCGCATCTTCCACCTCACCTCCCACCTTGCTCACGACGAACGACTTCTCGGAATCCTGAATTCGGCTCTTATAGATGCGAAGCTGCTGCTCGAGGAAGCGGATCTGCTTCTCCGCGGCGTTCTGCCCGGATTTCCGGTCGATGAATACGATGAGGTCGGCGACGGCGTTGGCGCTCTTCTGCGCGTAGCTTGCGTCGCCCGCGTTGGCGGCGATCGCGACGACGCCGTCTCCAAGCTCGGTGATCTCGAGGTTGCGGCGAAATTTGTTAACCCAGCGCTTGAGCTTCTTGGGATCGTCACGGTAGTTGTCGGCAACGCCCATGGTCTCGGCAAGCTGGATCATGATCTCGGGCTCCATGATCTCCACGTAGACCGAGCGGAGGCGCTTGGCAACGTCAACGCCCCCCTTGCCGCGTTTGTCATGCGTCGGGATCAGCTGGTCATCGGACATGATGATCGTGGCTTCAGAGCGATATACCTTCGGAAGCAACGGGTAAATGCCCGCCACGAGGGCGGCGGTGAGCAAGAACGGAATCAGGAAGAGTTTTTTTCTCTTCCTGAAGACTTCAACGTATTCGCCGACACTCTGTGGGAGATTGGATTCCATGATCGTTTCCTGTTAGCGGGTACCCGTTGAACTTCCGGCCAGGCGACGCGCCGTGCCCGTGACGGGGCTGGCGATGCGGCCGATGAAGTTAACGAACGAGTCGAGAATGGTGTACGGGAGATAGACGATGTCGCCGGACTGGAGGTCGACGTTGTCGTCCATCCGGCCGCGGTACATGATTTTGTAGAGATCGATGTGGCGCATGGTCGGCTGCTGGCCGGGCTCGCCCTGGCGGACGATCCAGCAGCGCCAGAGGGCGGCGCTTTCGAGCGGCAAACCGGCGGCCACCACGATATCGCGCAACGTCATGGGCTTGCCGGCCACGAGCGGATAGCGGCCCGGGTTGCTCACCGCGCCGAGCACGTAGACGCCCTGGCTGATGTACTGAATCACGGTCACTTCCACTTCGGGCGGCTGGCGGAAAAACTCGGCGTATTTCTGGGTGAGAATGTCTTCCACCATATCTTCGGTCAAGCCGTTGATCTGGAGGGCCTGAACATAGGGGAGCTTAATGAATCCCCACGGGTCCACCGGTACCTGCGCGGTGAGCTCAGGGTGGTCCTTAACGCGAATTTCGATCATGTCTTGCGGACCGAGGCGCATCTCGCTCTTCATGATTAAAGCGCTTACGCGTTTGCCTAATTTGGTCTGGTTGACCGGCGTCGCGGAGACGGCCGGAACCGCGTCGGGCTTGCCGGCGGGCGGCGCCACGTTGGCAAAGTCTTCGGAATTGTTGCCCGCGAGAGGACGGATTTTGGGGTTGTAGCAACCGCTCAGAACGAGCGCGGCGAGGAGAAGGATGAGGATGTGGAGATTGAGGACCTTGTGGTCGGCGCGAACGGGAGCACTGTCGGGAGCGGCGGCCAGCATCCGCTCGGCTTCGGCCGGTTCTGCCTTCGGGGCAGCGGGCTTCTTCCCCTTCACCGCGTCGTGGCTCAGGCCGAACACGAACGGCACGGTGCCGAGGATGATCTTGATATCCGTTAAGACCGAAGCGTTCTTGATGTAAAGGAGGTCATAGCGGATCTTCCGGCGGACGTCGTCGAGGACAAGGTCGGCGCGATGACGGATCTGGGCGAGACCGGTGAGGCCGGGGCGCGTGGCGAGTCGGTGACGATAGGCAGGCACCTTCTCGGAGAGGTCGGCCACGAATTCGGGGCGCTCGGGGCGCGGGCCCACGAAACTCATCTCGCCGCGAATGATGTTGATGAGCTGCGGCAGCTCATCCAGGTGCGTGGCGCGAAGGATGCGGCCGAAACGGGTGATGCGGTTGTCCTGCGGGGTGCACCAGCGGGGACCGTTTTTCTCGGCGTCGGTGCGCATCGTGCGGAACTTGAGAACCGGAAAGGGTCGGCCCATGAAGTCACGCTTGCGGCGCTCGTCGTTGCGGTACCCGTTTTCCAGTCCAGCGAGGACCGCGCGGTTGGCGAGGCGCCGGATGGCGCCGCGTCGTCGTTGATTGGCTCTCGTGTTCTGGCCGACCCGAACCTGCGAATAAAAAATCGGTCCGTCAGAATCCACCTTCACGAGGATGGCGAAAAAAAGCATCGCTGGGAGAAGTGCGACCAGCATCAGTGTGGCAAGGGCAACGTCGAGCGCTCGTTTGGCGAATGACATTGCTCGCGATTGATTCGGCATCCTGCGGGTCTCCTTTATTAGAAGCGGGGTTTATCTGACTCCCTTCTATCTACGGGAGAGTGTCTCAAATTGCTTAAAAATTCCGGATCAGGGGCGGGAGGATTGTTGATCCGGTGAAGGCCTCCCCCCTCATAGGGAAAACCCCTATAGCGGGTGGGAGAAAGGTCGGCCGAAAACGGAAGTCGGGGCGAAAACCCTAGACAATCAGACCGATCGAGGAAGCCAGGACATCTCGGACCGGAGCGAAGTGATAATCGCGCAGCAGGCGCCGGAACTTCGGCTCGGTCTGGTCCAGGTTGACGTAATGCTTGAAGGTGTTGGCCCGGCTCGCGGGGAGTCGCGGCTGCCCCGGATCGAACTCCCAGGGATGCAGGTAAACCACGGTCGGTTTTCCCGCTTTCACGGACTGGTCCATACCGAACTTGATGAAGCGGTAGGGAAAGAGGCGGAAGTAGCCGCCGCCTGAAAACGGAACTATTTTTCCAAACACGCGCGCCGTGCTCATCGGGAACTCGGCCAGCTCATGGATGTAATGCGGGTAGCGGGCCGCGCCCGCGATGCCGCCGCGGGCATGGTCCGCCGGGAAAATGCTGGCGTCGTACTTGAAACCTTCCTTGCGCAGGATGTCGAGCGCCCAGAGGTTGTGCTCCACCACCGAGAACGACGGAGCGCGAAAACCGATGACCGGTCCGGCCCCGGCGGCCTCGATCGCGTGTCGCGTGCGGCGGAGGTCCTGGCGGAACTCTTCCGGTGACAAGTCGTAGACGAGCTGATGATAGAACCCGTGGCAGCCTACTTCATGGCCGCGACGATGGATCTCCTTCACGAGTGAAGGAATGTTTTCGGCAATCCATCCGACGACGAAGAACGTCCCGCGCGCGCCGGCCTCGTCAAGCATGTCGAGGATGCGCACGGTGTTCCGCTCCACGCGGCTTTCAAACTTGCCCCACTCCTCGCGGTGGACGTGGCCCTCGAACGCCGAGACCATGTAATAGTCCTCGACGTCGATGGAGAGCGCGTTCAGAACCGCGGGGCGATTCTGGGCGACCGGCTTCACGCCGTCTTGTAGTAATCCCTGTACCATGTCACGAATTCCTTGATGCCCTGCTCGACTTTGACTTTCGGGTTGAAGCCGAGCATGCGTTTTGATTTATCGATATCGGCCATCGTCGCGGGAACGTCGCCCGGCTGCATCGGCATCATGTTCTTGATGGCCTTCTTGCCGGTTTCCTTCTCGATGCACTCGATGTAATAAGTGAGGTCTACCGTCGACGAATTGCCGAGGTTGAAAATTTCATAAGGGTAGCTCTTGTCAAGTGACGCGATAATGCCCGCCGCGATGTCGCTGACGTAGGTGAAGTCGCGCTTCATCTTGCCGTGGTTGTAAACGTCGATCGGCTGGCCCTTGAGCGTGGCGTCGGTGAACTTGAAAAGCGCCATGTCGGGGCGGCCCCAGGGGCCATAAACCGTGAAGAAGCGAAGTCCGGTGCACTGAAGCCCGAAGAGATGGTGATACACGTGGGCCATCAGCTCGTTGTATTTCTTAGTAGCGGCATAGAGGGAGATCGGGTGGTCGACGGGGTCATCGACGGAAAAAGGCGTCTTCGTGTTTCCGCCGTACACCGAGGACGACGACGCGTAAACGAAGGTTTTGACCTTCATCTCGCGGCAGATCTCAAGCATGTTGAGCGTGCCGAGGTTATTGGCCTGCTCATAGGCGAAGGGGTTTTCGATCGAGTAACGCACGCCCGCCTGAGCGGCGAGGTGAAGCACCTTATCGATCTTGTGTTCGGTGAAGACCTTGCGAAGGCCGGCGAGATCAGCGATGTCGACCTCGTAGATCTTCGCCTTGCCTTCCAGGCGCGTGGCGCGGGCGCGCTTGAGCGTCGGATCGTAGTAGTTGTTGAAATTGTCGACGCCGACGACGGTGTCGCCGCGGTCCGCCAGGATATGTGCCGTGGTCGAGCCGATGAAACCCGCCAGTCCGGTCACGAGAATCGTTGCCATTTTTCCCCTCTCATTTTTTTGCGGTCGCCTGCGCGATCGCTGGATGGTTTTCGCCGATACGGACGGGGAACCCGACTTCATTGGAGTTTCCTTCGGCGTCAAAAACAAAAACATACGCGGACTGACCCGCCTTGAAGATGCCCGGGTGCGCTTCGAGCTCGATCGACGTATCGGTCCACTTCACCGGGATCTGGATCTCCCAGGTGCGCCCTTCCTTGCGGAGGGGCTTGTCTCCCAGCATTACGCGCGACCAGGTCGTATCGACGTAAACTTCGTCAACCCAGATTCGATTCGACTGAATCCAGGGCGGGGACCACTTGCCCTTGTTCGCGGTCACACCGTGCACCACATAGTTTCTGGCCATATAAGAGTCACTTTTCGTTGACCGGGTCATCACGCTTCCCCGAGCCAGATCCACGCCATTGCAACGGAACCAGAATACGCCGTCCTTCACGTTCAAGTTCGACGCCTGGAACATGATCTCTTCGTTGCTCCAGTCGAGCGTTGGGACATTTAGCCGTCCCCAAAAGCCGCTTTCCTGCCCGATGTTCTCGACGAAGATGCGCCCATTGTGAGCGGCGGCATAAATGTTCGGGTAGCTCCGGCTATCCGGCCACATGCGCCAAATTTTCCAGTTCTGGCTTTGATCGCTGATGGTGAAATTCATCCGCTGCCGGCGGAAAACGTAAACCTTTGAGCCTTCGCGGCTCCACGCGTCGCGCTTGACGCAGAAAGTCCAGGTGCCTGCCCCCGCTATTCCTCGCGCGCAGCCGGAACCTTCGGGGCCTTCCTTGGCCCATTCCATGTTCTCGATCAGATCCCATTTCTTCCGATCACCGCCGGCCGAAGGGTCGATGTTTTTCTCGAAGTCCGCGAAGAGAACCGGGCGGGCGCTTGGTTTCTCGCCGAAGCCTTTTCCGCCGAGGATGAGCTTCCCTTTCTCCGTCAGTTCAC